>Ga0209626_1000310_pt1 | contig 10448 bp, 3 predicted proteins | sample JacPinW_OM1H0_M2_FD_187962 | JGI IMG/M metagenome (GOLD analysis project Ga0209626, IMG submission 187962) | Forest soil microbial communities from Algoma, Ontario, Canada - Jack Pine, Ontario site 1_JW_OM1H0_M2 (SPAdes) (version 2) | ecosystem: Environmental > Terrestrial > Soil > Boreal... | reverse complement strand
GCTCACGTTCATCTCGGGATCGCGGCGCGAAGAATCGCGGAGCAGCACGTAGTGCTTACCGCCGATCGCATAGCCGTGGGTGGCGAAGGCCATCACCAGCATCCCTCTGGGGCCCACTCGCTTCGCCATTTCCCTGGTCAGCGATTCGACCCGTGACCGCTCTGCCACTTCGACTTGCGCGCCGGCCTTCCGCAGCCACTCGAGATGCGCCTTGGACTCGTCCTTTGCTGGCGTGCCGGACAGCAGCAGGGCGACGGCGCCGGGGCTCAACAAGTCGAGCCTGTTCGACAGCCGGTAGGCCAGATCAACGGCATCGTCACAGGCGAAGTCGACGTCGCCGATCGAGCGATCCAAGAACGACGCGGCGCCGACGAACAGCCCTGCCGACTGATCCACTTTCGGCGGTTCCTCGGTTGGCTCACCCAGGTGGCTTGTTGGACATAGCGCCGGAACCTTCCGCGTGACGCCGCGGTCAGCGGCCGGCACGCTGACTTCGCGCCGACCCTCACCCCCTCCCCCGCAGCCGAGCGCGGCGATGAGCCCGATGACCAGGATGCCTTGCCGGTTCATGCCGCAGCCTCCCGCACTTCAGTTGACGCTCCCCGCCACCTCGCCCTCCGCGCCCCACGCGGCCGAAGCTCCGTATCTCCCGCCATCGAACAGGCGCTCAAGCCCCGGGAACCTGCCCTTGGCGAAGAGCTGCTCCGCCTCGTTAGGCCAGGCTCCTAAACGATGCAGGATCTTCTCGACCAACTCGATGGCGCGGTTCGAGTCGCGCAGCAGCTCGGCGAGCGTGCCGTCGAAGGACCGGATGTCGAGCCGGGTGCGGCGCCGGCCGTTGAGGATCCCTAGCTCGCGCGCCGCCTGCAGCGCCTCGCGCAGGAATTCCTCGCCCATCTCCAGGGCGAGCGGCGAGTGCGGCTCGTCGAAGCCCTCCGCCGCATGGCGGAACACGTGTAGCGGATAGCGGTCATGAGCCTGGTGCCACGCCTGGTCGCCGAGATGAAAGGTGTACTGCAAGAACAGCTCACGCATGCCTTCGAGCGCGTTGGGCGGGATGCCGTAGATGAAGCTGACCACCCCGAGCTGTAGCGGATCGCGCGCGGTCAGCCGATTGCCCTGCCCGACCATCCGGCCGAAGGGCTCGGGCAAGATGAGGTCCCTCGGCACCAGCAAGTAGGACTGCGTCTCCAACCCAACCGCCGGCCGCGAGAAAGCCACCAGAGGCTCGGCTCCGAGGTCGAGCACCTTCGCGCCGGCGGTGTGCAGCCGCTCCGTCGCCTCGGGGATCATCCAGCCGTCGTCGAGGAAGGCCAGGACGCCGCGGGTGGCGGCCGCCAGGTGACCGGAGAGGATCTCCACCAACTCGTCGCGCGCCGTCTCGCGCCAGCTCTCCAGGGTGAGACGGCGCCGCTCGCGGCTGATCCCGGGCCCCTGGATCGGCCGCAACACGAGTTCTTCGACCCGGACTCTCTCGCCCCCGGCGAGCCGCCGGGCGAAAGCGTCGAGCATCTCATCGTCGGCGACCTGGACGGTCGAGAGGGCCCGCCACGGACCGCGACGGTTGGTGCCGTCGTGCCAGCGCAACGCTTCGTGCGCCAGCTCGCGCCGGTTGGCGGCCAGGGTCAGCGCGCCGTCGGCGGCGGTGATCGACGGCAGCAGGACGTCGTCGCGCCAGCGACGGAGCAGGCGGGCTGCTTCCTGCCACACCCGCGGCACGAAGCGGGCCGCGGACTGCTCGCCCTGAAGGGTGAGGAGATCCTCGCGCAGCCCGTTGAGCAGCCGGGCGAGCGACGCTGCCTTTTTGACGATGGCCTCGCGGTAGGGGCGCTTGCCTTCCGCGTACAACCGGGCGGCGAGCGCGCGGAGGCGAAACAGCGGTGAACCCTCCTCCTTCTGGCGGACCTTCTCGAACTCCTGGAACTTCCGGCGCGCCTCGGCCAGACGCTCATCGAGCTCCGCGAGGTCCGGCCGCGTCCTGCCGGTTCGAGCGAGCTCGTCGAGCACCCTCGCCGCGTGAACCAGCAGCCCGTCGAGCCAGCGCAGACCGCGACCGCTCGCCGGGTCCCAGGCGAGCTGCCAGAGGCGGCCCGCGATGCCGCCTCCCGCCGCCAGCCCTTCCGTCCAGCCCGCCGTCCACCGCTCGAGCTCCGCCGCCGCCGCCCGTGCGGCCGGCGGCGCGCCCTCTCTGGAGCCTGCCGTGCGCGGCGCGGCGACCGGTTCCTTCAACTCTGCCAGCAGGAGCACCGCTTGCGCCAGGAACTCCCCAACTCCTGCCAGGCGGTCGGGGGAGGAGTTGGTCCGGAACGGTCCGGGCAGGCCACGGGCGTCGCCGACCCTCTCGGCGGCGCGCTCGGCGAGGCGGGCCGCGCTCAACCCGAAATCGGCGAGCAACCCTTGCGATCCGATCTCTCCATCGGAGTAGCCGAGGAGGCGATCGAGCTCATCGATCGGGGCCTCGGCACCCCCTGCCTCGCCTCGTTGCAGGATCTTCTGCAGCGCCTCGCAGACCCAGCCCCAGAGGAACCAGCTCTTGATCTGCTCGGCCGGGAAGCGGACGTTGCGCACGGCCAAGCTGGCGAGGAAGGTGGTGCGGGAAGAGGACCCCAGGCGCTCGCGGTCCGCCGCGGAGAGCCGCTCCTTGTTATCGGGGTGCACGAAGTTGAGGGCGAACTTTCGCACCCGCTCCTCCCGCTGATTGGGCAGGAACTCGGCGACCTTCCTGCCCACTTCGGTCACACACAGGTGCATCTGCGCCTCGGCCACTGTCCAGGCGACCTCGGCGAGACTCCTCGCGGCACCTCCCCGCTCGGAGCGGCCATCGACGAAGTAGACCCAGTCGAAGAGCCGGTCCTCGTCGGAGGCGTTGCCGATCTGGATCACCTCATCGCGCAGCCGGTAGGCGCTGATGAAGGGCTGGCCTTGGGCGAAGTGGTGCAGCTCCTTGAGCAGCGCGTAGGCCGAGGCACGCATGCGGTCGCGCTGGTCCTCGCGCAGCTTGATCGCGGGATCCTCGAAGAACGCCGACGGCCCGAGCAGGAACAGCGAGATCCGCGGGCTCTCGCCGACCCGGCTGCGGAAGACGTGACGCACCATCGCCGCGGCGTCCAGGATCATTCCGGCGCCGGTGCCGCCGCAGGCGCTGGCAGTGAGGAAGACTTGCAGCGGCTGCGTGCTCTCCGCACGCTGCTTGCGGAGGCGCGCGGCACCTTGTTCGATCAGCGCCCCGAAGTCGTCGCGGCAGGCCACCAGGCTGGCCGCGCCGAAAATCCGGGTCACCCCGCAGCCCTGGCACGAGCTGACGACTCGGTCGGCTCCCAGGTTCTCGGGGAAGCGCTGCTCGGTGAACTCCCGGTAGATGGGCTCAAAGAAGACCCCTAGATCCTTGTAGCAGTAATGCCGCGCCCGCTCGTGATCGACGATCAACGGCTCTTGCGAGTCGATGAAGAAGGTCTCGATCAGCCCGCGGTCCGCTCGCCGGAGCTCCTCGCGCATGGCGAGCAGGTGCTCGCCGACGAGGATGCCGCTGCCGCCCAGGTAAACGGCCAGGGTCGGCTGGGAAAAGCTCTTCTCGGTCAGGGTCAGCATCGGATGAATCCTTCTCGGCTAGGGCTCCGGCTCAGGACAGCAGGAAATGGAGATAGAAGCTCTCGACCGGCCCCATGCCGTAGGCCAGGTCCGCCACCCAGCTCCGGCCCAGAACCCACCTGAGCAGGCACAGCAGCAGGACAGTGAGGAGGAGCTTGCGGGCCAGGCGGACTCCAGTCATCGGCGCCGGGTTCTCTTGGATCTCGACCTCTCCCCCTTCCCCCGGCTCGCCACCCAGGTACTCGAGGTCCCACCGCCGCTGGCGCTCGTCCTCGATGGTGAGGTGGTCCCCGGACGACAGGGGCCTGGCGCCGGCGAGCGGCCGCTCGCCGAGCAGCAACCGGCCCTGCGAGCGGTCCGCGATGAGCTGGCGCTGGCCGTCCTCCGACACCTCGGCGAGGGTGCTGTCGTCAAGGTCGGAGCCCGAGTTGGGCAAGGCGAGGGCCACCGCGCCGCCGGCCGCGGGCGCGCCGACCACGATCGCGCCGCGGCCCAGGGTCCTAACGGCGCCGGGCCGGAAGGGCCAGAAGCGGACCACCTGCCGCACCCGGCGCAGGGACAGCACACTGCTCGCCAGCAGGCCGATGCCGAGCACCAGCCAGGTGGCGAGGTGCCGCCCGTGGCCAGACCAGGGGCCGAGCCAGGCGCCAAGCACGGGCGGAGAGCCGGCCGGCCCGCCGACGTTCCATAGCTTGAGAGCCGCGGTGTTCTCCATGCCAAGGCTCGACAGCAGCCGGATCTCGATCGGGTTGGGGCGCGAGGGGAGACGCTCCCAGGCAAGGTGGGAGGAGGGCGTGACCACCAGCTCGATCGGCACCCCCGGTCCGGGCGGCAGATCGATCGGCCCGTAGCGCAGCTTGCCTTCCAGTCGCTCCGTTTCCGGCGCGCCGCCGCCGATCCGCAAGGCGAGGTCGGCGATCTTGGGCCCCTGGTCCGGGGCGTTGACCGCCTCGGGGAGGGTGACGAAGAACGCGCTCTTCTCGCTGAGGTCGCTGCGCAGCTTGCCGAGCGAGATCGTGCGCGGCTGCAAGGGATCCCACCAGAGCGCGCTCTCTTTGGTGCCGCCGGCGAGCTCGAAACGCGGGATGCGGACCTCCAGGTGGAGGGGAACTGGCAGGCCGCCGGCTTCGCTGGAGAAGAAGTTGAGCGCGCCGTCGTGCCGACCCGCCGAGGCGCGGGAAAGAGGGCGGCGGGGATCCATCGAGATGCGCACCTTGAGCTCCCATCCTTCGATCGGCACGGAGTATTCGACCGGCCGATCGGTGCGCAGGACGCCGCCGCTCGGATCCCGCAGCTCGACCATCCCGGCGGGTGCCGTGACCTGGACACTGAACTTGACCGGGCTGGGCTTGGCGTTTTCCGGAAACTCTGGGTAGAGCTTGAATGACTCCTCGACCTGGGGCCGCTCGGGGCCCAGGGGGTGCGTGAAGGTGATCTCCTGCCGCGAGGACTTGAGCTCCGGTGCCTGCAGCGGCTTGGCGGTGTAGTAGAGGACGGCCTCGGCCCGGCCCAGCTTCTCGGAGGTGGTGACCTGGACGACGATGGCATGGCGTCCCGGGGTGGTGGGTACCTTGAAGAGGCCCTCGGCACCGGTGAAGGGAATCGGCAGCGCGCCCAGACTCGGGGTTCGTACCTCGCCGCTCATCCGCATCTCCTTGGGATCGAGGGGACCCTTGGCGCCCTTGGCGCTGACGCGTACCTTGACCTCGTCGCCGAAATATCTCTCCTCGGCCGGAGGCGTGGCGGTCAGCTCCACGTCGAGGATCGAGAGGGCCTCGACGAAGAGCTGCAGGCCGAGGTGCCCGCCGCCGCCCGGCTTCTTCACCTCCACCTCCAGGGTGTAGCGGCCCGGGAGACTCATGAAGGTGGTCCAGGCCGCGACCTGGCCAACGGCGCCCCCGCGGGTCACCAGGTACTTGCGGCCGATGTCGCCGGTGTCCGGCCCCTTCAAAGTGAATTCGATCTCGTCCACCGAAAAGGCCTTGGGCTGTTCGAGCAGCACCGTCAGGCGAGCGCGATCGACCCCCTGCGGGAGCTCGAAGCTGTACTCTCGCCGCTCGCTGGGCAGCGTCTCGCGCGCCAGCGTGTAGACGTTGTCGCGCTCGCCGGCAAGCTCCTTGGCGCGCTCGAGCAGCGTCTGGTGGTGCTCGGCCACCAGCGTCTTGCCACCAGTCGGCAGGGTCACCTGGTCGAGGAAGGCGCGATCGACGAGGTTGCTCAAGCCCAGGGCGTAGATCTGGACCCCGGCCTGCTTGGCCTGCGGCACCAGGGTGTCGCGGATGACCTGCTCCTGGCGCGTCGACTGGCCTATGAAGTCGGCCGGGACGCCGTCGGTGATCAAGACGATCTTCTTGAGCGGCGCGGTCGAGCCGCGCAGGATGGCGAGCGCCTTTTCGAGCGCCTCTTGCATGTTGGTGGCACCATTGGCCTGCGGCAGCCGGTCTCCCTGGAGCTGCTCGCGGATCTCGTTTGGCGGGTGCAGCCTGCCGTCGCTCGTGGCAGCATCGCTGAAGTGGACCAACCCGGCCTGCACGTTCGACGACAGCTCGGCGACGTCGAGAATCAGGCTCGCCGCCACGCCTCGCAGTCGAAGCGGATCGGTGCTCGCCATCGACCCCGAGTTGTCGATCACGAAGACGATGTGCTGCGAGCGCGGCTGTGCCTGGCTGACCGCCGGACGGACCAGCAGGACCGCCAGCAGCAACATCAGCAGCAGCGCGGTACGGGTTTGTGGCGCTCTCCGGCTCAAGGTCGGCTCCTTTCCAGCCCCCCATCTCCCCGCCTCCATGCCTAAAGACACCGGACCGCGTCGCGGGTGTCCGCGCAGCTTCGCCGGCACCGCGACCTTCAAGAGGTCAGCAGAGCCACGTTGCGGCTCGCCACTTTCTCAACTTGCGGGTCAGCAGCCTGCGGGTCAGCCACCCGAGGGCGGCGGCGCCCGCGGCGCCAGACGCCAACAGCAGGGCCCAGTCGAGCCAGCTCAGGTGGCGGGCGAACGAGGTGGCGGCAGGCAGGATGCGGATGTTGTAGGCGGTGGCGAGCCGCGAGCGATCGACTGCCAGTTCCAACCGGTAGAGCCCGGGACTTCGGACGCCGTGCAGCCAGCCCTGGTAGGAGCCGCGACCCAGGTACTCGAGGTCGAGGGCTGCGGCGATGAGCCGGCCCTCGTGAAAGAGCGAGGGCTGGAACAGGCTGGCGGGCGAGCCCAGCACGATGGACCTCAGCTCCACCGGTCGCGCCCGGAGATCGCGGCAATCGAGCCGGGTCGCCACCGGCCGGCCCCACAGTGGCCATGGTGGAGGAACCCTCGATCCCCGCACTCCGAGCGCCGACACCTGGCAGTCGATGCGCCGGGCCTCGCTTACCGAGAAGCCGGTCCAGTGGTCCTCGAACACCTGCACCCGCCGCCCGTTGAGGTCTCCGGTGGTGACTCGGATCTGGGTCCAATACCGGCCGGCGAGTTCGCACTCGGCCTGCTCACGGGTGCGGAAGACCGCGGACCCGAGCTCCGGCTGGCGGCTCATCGCGAGCGCGCCGCGGCGGCCGTCGGGCCGCACCAGCGACAGCTCCAACGACAGGGGATAGCCGGGGAGCTCCTGGACCGGCGATCCCTCCCCGTCGACCACGCGGTAGGCGACGCCGACCTGGTCGTACTGGCGGAGCGGCTGCTCTCCAGCGGGGTCGACCAAGACGCCGCGGGGGAAGAACTGCTGCGAGACGATCTTGATCCGCGTGTCCGGGTGTGACTTGCGGAAAGTCCAGAGGCCCGGTGCCGGACGGCGCACCGCGATGCTCGACAGCAGCTCTCCCAAGCGGACCTCGTTGACCCCAGCCAGCTCGGCGCTCAGCGGCCGGAGGGTATCGGGCGCCAGGACCGCCACCTCCGCCGCCGGGCCGTCGTGATAGATGTCGAAGACCACCAGGTCGAGGTAGGGAGGCAGCAGGAGACTCTCGACGCTCCGCTCTCCTGCCGCCCGCCGGCTCTCGGCTATGCGGGTCCCTACCAGTCCGGCGAGTATCCGATCGAGGGCCGCGAAAGCATCGCCGCGGTCGTCGGCGATCTCTGCGACCCGGCCGCTGGAAAGCTCGCGCCAGAGCTGGCGGTCGGCGGCCCTCGCCGCCGCCGGCGGCGGGAGGACCAGGATCTCGAGGGCGGTCTGCCGGCCGAGGAAGTGGGCGGCCACGAAGGCCCGGAGCTCGCGCCGGTACGCGGCCACGTCCACGCCCGGGACATAGGGGACGCCGTCGGTGACGAGGAGGACCGCGCGCTGGCGTGCAGCATCGGTCGACAAGGCCTCGAGCAGCTTCGCCGCCGCGGCGAAGGCCGCCAAGAAGTCGGTATTGCCGAGGCTTCCCGAGGGAATTGCCGCGACCTCGCGGCGCAGCCGAGGGAGGTCGTCGCGCCGCACCTCGGCAAGCGGCAGATCGACGCGCGCCGTCGAGCCGAAGCTCACCACACCCAGCCGGTGGCTCACCCGGTTCGACTCGGCGCTCCGGGCGACGACCTCCAGAGCAAGGCGGAGCAGCAGAGCGCGCAACCCATGGGGGTCGCCGGGCGCTCTTCCTTCTCCTCCCGACATGCTCGCCGAGCGATCCACCAGCACGATCAGGTCGAGGCCGGGCCCCGCCGGCGCGGTTTGCCCCATCCCGGACGCCGGTGCGACGAGGAGGGCGGTCAGCAGGGCCAGAGTCGGCGCGCGCCGCGCCAGGCGCCGCCGCAGGCCTCTCGCGGCGTCCGGCGTGGTGGGCCCGCTGCGAAGCTCTGTGCGGCGGGCCGGCATGGCTCAGCGACCTCCGCTCGCCGGTGCGGTCCAGCGGGTCTGGAGATCGCCGGTTAGGCTGAAAGCCGCCCAGAACCGGGGATGGCGAAAGCGGGACGAGTGCAGCAGGGTGAGCTGGGCCTCGCGGAGCGCATCGGCGACCGCGGTGCCGGCGAGGAGGCGGCGGTAGAAGTCCGCCATCAGCAGCGCCGATGCCTCGTCGTCGATGTCCCAGAGCGTCGAGATCACCGCGGGCGTGCCGGCGTAGATTAGCGAGCGGGTCAGTCCCACGACCTCATCGCCGCCGCTGCGCTGGCCGGCGGCCGTGCGGCAGGCCGAGAGAACGACTAGGTCGACTCCAGAGAGGTCGAGCTCCGCCAGGATCTCGTGTACCGTGAGGTTGCCGTCGCGCTCCTCGCCCGGCGCCAGGGCGACGTAGCTGAACAGCGGGTTGGCGGAGTCATAGACGCCATGGGCCGCGATGTGGACGAGGTCAACCTTGCCGTCGAGGTGGTAGAGCAGGCTCTTGGCGGCGCGCGTACCCAACATCGGGGTGGTGCCAAGGGCGCGGGCCACCGCTGCAGCCTCCGTCGCCGCGGCCGGCAGGGGACCGAGGTCGGGCGACGCTGTCGCGGGATCGCCCAGGACGAGCGCCCTCCCCTTGAGCGGGCTCTCCTTGCCACGCAGGAAGTGCAAGGCGGTGGCGCTCGGCGCATAGGTGAGCGTGTAGTCCTCGACCAGGTAGCGCCCGCTCTTGGGGTCGCGCAGGGCCGCAAAGGGCACATAGTGGAGGACCCCGTAGGGAACGAGGACGAGGCGCCGGTTGCGGATCCTGTCGCGCAAGGGAGCGATGAGCTGCTCGTAAACCTGCTCGGCATTAGCCGGCTCGCCACTGCAGGGGCTCCCGAGGACCCTCAAGCCGCGCGCTCCCACGCGGTGGGCGATTTGGTCCGTCCAGCAGCCTATCCGCTCGAGCTCGGCCGCGGCGATGGGCAACGACACGTAGCTCGCGGTCGCGCGATCGAGGACCCACGCGTGGACCCGCGAAGCGGTGACGAAGTAGCTGATCAAGGTGGTCCCGGGCGGCAGGTCGCCCTGGACGGCCTGGAGCTGGTGAGGCTCCACCCGGGTGAGCGAGGCGTACTCCGAATTAGAGATCTTCACCTGCTCCATCAGCGACTGGTAGCGCTGCCGGGCGTGCTCGAGGTCCGCGCGGATCCCGCCGCGCTCCTCGGCGGCGGCGAGCGGGAGCGCGCGCTCCCATTCGGTAATCTGGGTGCGCAGCGCCTCGGCCTCGCGCGCGAGGCGTTCGTCGGCGCCGTGAGCGGGACGGAGCCGACGGTTGCCGAGGAGCTGGAGGAAAGCCCGCGCCCGCGCCCGCTCGGTGTAGTCGAAGGCCTCCTCCACCCGGCCTTGCCGCGCCAGCAGCTCGATGAAAACCTCGAAATACAGCCGCCTCTCGCTGCCCAGGTACCCGGCCAACATCTCCTCGACCTTCAAGTCGTCGAGGGGAACTTCGAGTGCATCGGCCGCCTGGCCCAGGTAGCGGAGCGCTTCCTCGCTCTTGCCTTGACGCCACCAGGCCGCCCCGATGGCTGCCAGGAAGCCGGAGCGCAGGTCCTTGCTCGGGTTCTTCGCCAGGCCCGCGAGCCAGCGCTCCCGGGCCGCCGCAAAGTCGCCGCGCTGGAAGAGCAACCTGCCCTGGAGCATGCAGGCGAGGGCCGGCAGGACCGGCACGCCCGGCTCGGCGGCGACGTCGGCAAGACCGGACGGCGGCGGGGCGCCGGCGGAGGTGGCGTCCAGCGACAAGAGCCCTTGCAGGATCCGGTAGGTAGCTTCGTCGAGCGTTCCCCCAGATTCCGACATCTCCGACCAGCGCTGCAAGATCTTCTCGAGCTCGTCCGCGGAACCGCTGCCCGAGAGGAACCGGTGCGCCGAGGTGAGCATCTCGACCAGTACCTGGGCCGGTCGGAATCCACTCTTGGCGGCGAGCGCCCGCGCTCGCTCAAGAGGCTCGTCGACGTTGCTGCGCGCATCGAGGATGAGGTGGACCTCCGCCAGCAGGGCCCAGGCCTGGGCCTCGGCGTCGGGCCGGTTGGC
>Ga0209626_1000309_pt1 | contig 10467 bp, 12 predicted proteins | sample JacPinW_OM1H0_M2_FD_187962 | JGI IMG/M metagenome (GOLD analysis project Ga0209626, IMG submission 187962) | Forest soil microbial communities from Algoma, Ontario, Canada - Jack Pine, Ontario site 1_JW_OM1H0_M2 (SPAdes) (version 2) | ecosystem: Environmental > Terrestrial > Soil > Boreal... | reverse complement strand
GCAGCACCTATGCGACTCCTAGTCCAAGACGTCGAACAGCAAAACAGCAATCCCGTGATTCTAATTCTCGGGGGACTAGCGCTCATCGGCGGTATCGCTCCTTTGTTTGCTACTCGACCACGCGGTTCCGCGTAACTCCGCGATCCAGGGCGAAGCTAATCTGCGTTGAGCTGCGAGCGTGAGCCGTGTCCGACTGTTTTGGCACCTCCCTTGACGGGGCGAGGACGAATGCAACTTTGGCGTCTCACATGCCCGTATTGAACGCAACGAATGAACTATTCATGCATTGTGACAATCGCGGCTGGTTTCGTCGGCACGTGGTGCCCGAATTGGCAGGAAAAATGACCTCCATCCCAACGTGGAGAATGCCTCAGCCAACAAAGGAATTCTGGAAGAAGGGCGCCAGAGGTCATGGTCGCCCAGTGTAGCAATCCTTCATGTTCCGCGTCGTTTCTGTATTTCAAAGAGGGGAAACTCTTTCGCCTCGAACGTGACCCGACGCTCGGCTGTAAATCCAACCGAGTGGAGTATTTTTGGCTTTGCCCTGGCTGCTCGTCCACGATGACGTTGCGTCTCAGTGAAGATGGAACAGTGGTAACGGTTCTGATCCCAAAGCCATTTCGTGGCGTCCCTGAAGGTGTTGCCCTTACCTCGGTAGATCGAGAGAAAGGTCTGTTGCTCCGTAGTGTCAGCTCTCCCTAGGCAGTATTTTGCCAGTTCCTGTCTGATGAAAAGGCAGAACACTAAGCTCAAGTGTCCTAAACGCTCGACACTTGTCGGGACAGTGTCGAGTCCTCGGACAACCGGTCAGCTCAAGTCTCCTCCAACACCTCTGTCGCAACGAAGCTCCATCGTCGTCAAAAGACAAATCACCCATATAACACCGCATTCCCAACTTTAGGCAAGTGGCGCGCGGTTATGGTGCGCGGTTATGACGGCGGGCTTGCGATGCAAGACGGTGCCGACGGCAAAGGCGTCATGCCGCCAGAAAGATTCTCAGATCGGCTGCGGGATCCGGAGTGATCAGTCTGCTTTACACGATTCGAAGAGCTACGGCTTGCGCTCGAAGTCACGTCACCGGCCTGATCTCAGGCGCTCCGGCACGCCGCACTCCGCCCTCCGACTCCCAGTTTCCGACAGCCCATACGATTAGCGCGGCGCCGAAGAACGAAGCACCCAACGCGCACACGCCGGTCCATTGCCAGAGGCTCCACGCGAAGCCGGCCAGGAAGGTGCCGAGCGCGCCGCCGACAAAGTACGTGACCATGAAGAGAGTGTTGATTCGGTTGCGTGCCTCCGGGATCAACCTGTGGACGCGCGTCTGATTGGTGACCAGATTGGCCTGCGTGCCGAGGTCCAGAACAATGCCGCCGATGGCGAGACCAGCTATCGTTCGTCCGACGGCCCAGAGCAAGCCAAACGCGATCATCCCCATCAACAACGCGCATCCCGATGCGAGCCGCGGGTAGCCGCGGTCGGAGAGCCATCCGACCGCAGGAGCTGCCAGCGCGCCCGCAACTCCGGCCAGCCCGAGCAATCCGGCCATCTGAGCACCATAGTGATAAGGCGGCTTCTCCAGAAAGAAGATCAGCGTGGTCCAATAGGCGCTAAAGGCGCCGAAGGCGAAGCCCGACATGATCGCTGCCTGGCGCAACGCTGGCAGCTTGCGCGCGAGCGGAATTAGTGACGAGAGGAGCTCCCGATATCGGATTCGCGCATCGGGACGGCTGACCGGCAACACCGCTCGCAGCAGCGCCGCCATGGCGACCATCATCACCGCCGCACCGGCATACATCACGCGCCAGCCGAACCAGGTACCGACGAAGCCAGCCACTGTGCGCGCAAGCAGAATTCCGATGAACATGCCGCCCATCACGATTCCCACCGCCCGCCCCTGCGCCCCCGGTTTCGACAGCACCGACGCCATCGGCGCCATCACTTGCGGCACCACGGTGAACATCCCAGTTATCAGCGAGGTTGCCAGCAGCACCCAGGCGTCTGGAGCCGAAGCGGTCGCCACGAGCGATACCGTCACGATCAGAAGCAGAGCCGTCGCGAGTCCGCGCCGCTCGACCATATCGCCTAGCGGCGCAAAAAACAGAAGTCCCAGGGCGTAGCCGACCTGAGTGAGCATAGGGATATCGGCGGTCTCGCGCGCAGTCATATGGAGGCTGCGAGCGATCTGACTCAGGAGCGGCTGACAGTAGTAGAGATTACCGACAGTGACCGCAGCAGCTATCGCCATCGTGGCGAGTTGGAGGTTACTCAGTCCACTAGAGTCGGCAGACGTGGGCTCGGAGATACGCACGCGGACCGATTCGGACTTAACCGGAATGTTCATTTTGATTGGAAATTTATTGGTGGCCATAATCATCTACTTCTCAGCTATTTGCCGTCGATCGTTTCTTTGCTCCCGGACGCGCCCAGATTGGCCCAGTGATCAGTACCACGTGCAGAAACCAAGCCGACCTCAGCACTGACCAGCGCGACGATATCGGCCGCAGGCCGGCGCCAGATAAGGTAAAGAACCGAAGCCACCAGATTGATGAAGAAGAGGATGAACGCTGTCCACACCGAAGGAACGTGGTGGTAGAAAATCCGCTGTACGTCACCCGTGGTCTGTTCGGTCGGCGCAACGATCAGTGCCTGATAAAGCGCATAGCTCAACAGGATCGCGGTCAGAACACCTAGGATCAGAAAGGCCCGTTTCATTTACATTTCGCTCCTTCCTGGCCCGCAAGCAGGAAATGGGATGAGCGTCGAGCCCCGTGCACACAGCACGTCCATCTTCCGCCCGGGATAAGCCGGGATCATGATGTACAGAGCAAACGCGATCACCAAAATCAGGATCGCAATTTTCATTGTCTGAATGATCTTCGTCTCGGATGAGAAATTGTGGCGTCTGCGGCAAAAGGTGCTGCTCGGCGCATTTTCCTCAGATCCGGTCGCACTCCGATGGTCCGACCGGACCTAATCATCTTGCTAGCTTCCCCGGTGGTGGGCTGGTACATGTTCCTGGCCCTCTGCGGCCGCTTCGGCGACTCTTTGTTCGTAGCCGGACTTGACCACCGCACTGCCGAACCGGTTGGATTCATCGAACAATTGTCCGAGGAAATAGCGATTTCCGTATTTGTCGAAAATCAACTCGTTCTTCCCCGGCGTGGATTTGGCCTGTGCGTCGCGAACCTGGAAGAGAGCGGAAGTAGAACCGTCCGCGCTACTGATTTCCATGAGGGTCAGGTCCGAGTTGTCCAGTACGTGGATGATGTACTTACCAGCCGGAAGTTTGGCGCCTCCCACATGGAACTGAAATGGGATGTCGGCCTCAAGGCTCCCAATGATCTGCGCCTGTGCTTTGATGGGGTGCATCGTCAGGGTGATAACCAAGGCGATGAACAATGACAGTAATCGGTATCTTCCTGTCTCCTGCAGTTTCATAGTTTCTCCTTTTTCAATTTCTTACAACACTTCTTGCTCAGCTCGGTGAAGAAGGCGTCTATTAGCGTTTTGCAGAGCCCGGCGGGAAATCCTTGAACATCTTCGCCACGCCCTTTTCCAGATTCTTTTCATTCTTCTCGGCTTTGTTGGACAGCACGTCCTCGGCACTGCCCCGCCAGATCAACTGCTTGGTTTTTGCGTCGAACAAGTCGACGACCAGGGTTCCATCTTTGTAATCCTGTTCGGTGGTGTCGGACTTGCCGAACCCGCCGCCCCCGAAACTTCGCCAGCCCCATCCCCCGTCAAAGTCGCCATAGTTGTCATAGAACGAATAAAGCGTTCTCTGAGTCTGTGTCGTCTTGACCGCCACGATGGCCACATCGCCACCGCTGTTGACCTGAGTCCAGCCCTTGGCGATCTCCTTCGCTTTTCCACGACTGCAAGTGAACTTCCAAACATTTGTGACGCAGGAATCCTTTGATTGTGTTGCTTCGCAGATTTACGCGAGCAAGACAACCAGCACTGTTTGTCTCATAACGATTCTCTCCCTCTACTCAATTAACTCAGTGTGATCGCTTTCTTGACCGACTGTGGAATCCCGCAGATACGAGTTGCTCCCAAAGCGGACGCCAATCCGTCTGACATTTGCCCTGGCACTTGAACTCTTTGCCAGCTCCACCCATGCTTCCGCCGCAATCAGGGCACACGCAATTCAGAATGCCCGATATCACCTCTGAACTCACCATTACCTGCATATCTACCTCCTTGAATGACAAGGAACCATGAACTGCCCGTCCGCCAGCTTCAAGTGGTGCACATCCGGGCGGTCAGAGAAGCTGAACGCAAATGCTCCATGCATCTCGCGTTCCACAATTACGAAAAGAGATTTCGGGTACTTAGCTCGCATCGGTAATGTCGTTCAATTAAGAACGTGTCGGAATTGTCTCCTGCAGCATCAGAGGAGCATATGGCGATGCGTTAAGAGCGACAGTCGCCTTCGCAGTCCCGCCCCTAGATGTTTCATTCCACTGCGAAGGCGACTCTTGCTCGCTGTCGAAATGTGACGTTGTGTCGTCCGCACGACGCCGTATTTGGCATTCGTAAGGTCATCTCCACAACCACTTGACCTATCCGTTGAAAACATTTCTCCGCAGCCTGATTTGGAAAAGGGCGTGCATATTGCTCTCGGGAGTGGAGGCCCCAAACCCAATGCGAGCGACAGAAGCATACGTCGAAGGCGAACAAAACCTCGAAGTCCGCATTCGAGGGAAACACACCCGAGAGATGCAAGACGTTCTCTCGCGCTGTCGACCGTCCTTTTACAGAACGGCCTATCGACAATTGAACAATGCGGCCGACGCGGAAGATGCGGTTCAGGACGCATTCTTGTCTGCCTACAAGCACTTAGACCAATTCAAAGGGCAAGCGCAGATGTCGACGTGGTTAACCACGATTGTTATGAATTGTGCGCGGATGCAATTGCGCCGACGGTCGCGCCAAAGTCTCCTATCGCTCGATGAGCAATTCGGGGAGGAGTCGGACTATTCCCCGCTGGAAGGATTGGCTGACGATCGCCCAAGCCCCGAGGTCGAGTGTCAAAGGTGCGAACTGCGGGGGTATCTCGTGCAATTCGTTGAGCAGCTCTCCCCTTGCTTGCGCCAGGCATTCCAGTTGCGTGACCTGGACGGGCTGACGATACGCGAAGCGGCACACATTCTGGGAGTACCGGACGGGACAGTGAAAGCCCAGTTGGCAAGGGCACGCGCGAAGCTCAAACGGTTCATGCGCCGTGCGCTCAATGTGCGGCCTTGTCCGGACCTACGTGCCCTGCGTTGCGATTCGGTAGGTAACGAGTGATCAAAAGAAGCGGCCCCGACATTCACATCTTTGCACTGAGGCGAGGATTCGACGGGCATTGCACGACAAGGTGGGGTACATCCCATCACGGGACCAACGGCACTGTCCGAAGACTTGGACATTGCTGTCGGGACATGACCGGCATCCCAACGCGGAATCCAACGACCTCCGCCGCGTATATCTCTCAACGGCAATTTGGCAATCGCTTTGCATGTCCTACGGCGTAACACGAAACGGCAACGCCGAATATAAGCGCACGCGGCCGCACCGAGCGTAAGGCGGCCAGTCGAAGAGATGAGAACAGGGAGAAAGTCCAATGAAACTCAAAATTATGAAGTGGAGTGACCGTGGTCTGTGCTGCGTAATCTCTGTCGTCCTATTCGGAACACTGCTCTACGCGGCTTCGGCGGATACTTCTGGCATCCCCCAAGGTGCCAAAGTCAAAGTCACCGGTTTGATTGTGTCCCGCAGTGGCGACATGATTCGGATCAAAGACAGGAAGTCCGGTCAGTTCGTTGTCGTGAACATCAGTGACGACACCAAGATTGAACGCAAGCAAGGTCGGCTGCCGTTCTATCGTCGAACCGAGATGGATGTCACCGCGATGGTGCCGGGCTTAACGATAGAAGCTGAAGGCAGAGGCGATGCAAAGGGTCGACTCAACGCTGAAAAGATATCTTTCAGTCCCGATGAATTCGCGGTTGAAGTGGCTGAACAGCAAGAGGAGGTCGCGAACAAAAACGAGGCGAAAGACGCCGCCACTGCGGCCCAGCAAGGCGTTGCTGCTGCGGCACAGGCGCAATCCTCAGCAGATCAGGCAGTGGTCTCAGCTAATCAGGCTGATGCAGCGGCACAAACTGCAGACGCCCTCGGTATCGTGGACGCCATTGGCGCATCACTGCTGAATAAGCGAGTGTCGGAGTTGAATGACTACAAGAACGAGTTCCAGGTTGACGTCTTCTTTGCCCGGGATTCAGCTGTGTTGGACGAAAAGGCTAAGAAGGATCTCGACAATCTCGCTGATATTGCGAAGTCTCTCGATGGCTACCTCGTCGAAGTCGCGGGCTACACTTCCAACACATTAAGCAAGGAGGCGGATCAAAAGCTCAGCGAAGAACGAGCGGCAGTCGTAGCACAGTACCTCCGGGAGTCGAAGGACATCCCGCTTCGCCGCATTCTCGTGCCAGTCGGATATGGGGCTACGCATCCGGCTGTCAGCAACAAAGACCCCTATGATCGCGAGCTCAATCGTCACGTAGATATCAAGGTTCTGGTGAACAAGAGCCTCGGGCAAGGCCTGTAGCTCGCTCAAAGCGGCTTCGGCAGTAGCGAAAGCCATAGCAGAGTCTTATCTGGTCGTTCAAAGCAGGGAGGAAATTGGCTGTTGAGGAGGACGCCCGATGATCGAAAGTCTCACAGGTACGCACGCTGACTGGGTCGTAGGAATAGCTCGCATTGTATTGGGAATCATATTCTTTGCCCACGGTGCGCAGAAGCTGCTGGGTTGGTTTGGCGGACCGGGTCTTGCCAACAGCATGCGTACGTTCACCGAACATCTGCACCTTCCGTCGACTCTGGCCTTTCTTGTGATCGCCGGGGAATTTTTCAGTGGAATCGGACTGATCGTCGGGCTATTTAGCAGAATTGCCGCCCTGGTCATCGCGCTCACGATGGTGGGCGCTATTGCAACCGTTCATTTGCGATTCGGCCTCTTTTTGAACTGGCTCGGAACCCAGGAAGGACACGGGATTGAATACCATCTGCTGGCGATCGCACTGGCGTTGATAGTGGTAGTCAAGGGCGCGGGAGCGTTCTCGTTGGATCGTCTTGTCTACGAACATTTTTCGGGATCGGAGCAGTCCGCAGCCGCGGCGGACAATGACGGCGGTGAACGCTACCGTGAAGATCCGAAAGTCGGCCGGCATACGCCTGAACGACAGTGCTCGGTCATCGGAACTGATTCGCCATCTTCAGGGCTTACGACGGTGGCAGAACAACTGATTCACAATCAGTTGTTCGGTCGAGGCATCAATCAAATAGCCAAAAGCACGATTCTAGTGCGCGCCGCTGAGGTAGAGCGTGTCGAACGCGGGACGCGGCGTCCATCCGCAGACACTTTTCTTTGATTCACAGCCGACTGAAGTTCGGGATGACTTAGCACTGATGGCAGATAAGTGAACGACGGCGAGATGAACTCACAGCATACTTGGAGACTCTTCATTAGGTAGAGAAGAAGAACGGCCAATATCGACCGATTCAATGCCGTTATCGGGAAACTGTGGCTGCACGCCGCCCGCTGCTGGATAAGGTCTACGGATAGTGATCAAACTTTTGAGTGTAGCTATGCTGATCGGCCTCCAGTCCACTTCCTTGCTGGGTCAGAGCCACGTTTCAGAGCCGGCCGTCAACCTCGGCGATACCAGCTTTCTCGACGCACCAGCGGGACCGGGATTCGTGGCCGAGACGATTGGGGATGGGGCACACGACGGAACAATCACGGATTCATCCGGAAACGCTGTGCCGGGCGCGAGTGCAGTGAACAGCATCAGCAATTTGACTCACGTTGCATGGCTTAGCCCTAAGCAATTTCTCGGAGGCTGGTACGGAGTGGAAGTTGTCCTCGCAGCAGCGCATGTGAATGCCGGAGCCCAGGGAGAGGCCGGAGGCTTGGGCCCCACGACGGTATCGCCGTTTATTCTGCAGTGGCCCGAATATCGAGTTTTAGGCATGGCAATCGACCAGCGCGTAGTGGCGGATTTCGATCTACCGACCGGGGAATATTCGCGCACGTCGAACGTCAATATCGGGGCCAAGACCTTCACCGTTCATCCGTATTACTCGATCACCGCATTTCCGGTAAAGCGGCTTGAAACGAGTTGGCGGGTTCACTATCTCTGGAACTCGACAAACAATAATCCTCCAATAAGTACAGGCGCCCAATCCACTCAGGCCGGTCAGGCCATTCATTTCAACGCAACCCTTGCGTACAACCTTTGGAAAGGCCTATGGATCGGCCCTAACGCCTACTACCTCAAGCAGATTTCCGACGGAAAGATTGACGGTGTGGCGCTTCACAACTCGCCTGAACAGGTGGGAGCGATAGGGCCCGGAATAGTTTGGAACAGCAGAAGTTGGTTCTTTTATGCCAACACGTATCAGGAGTTTGGGGCGGAAAATCGCGCTACGGGTCATAAATTGGTGCTGCGAATCGAAAAGACCGTTACGTGGCCGAAATAGATGAACTCACGGCGTTACCTCGAGACTCTCCATCAGGGAGGGAGAAGGAGAACGGTCCGGGCCGAGTCCATATTTTGACAGCGAGTTCTCATCTCGACACATCAACCGCTGCAATAGATCGACGTATGCCACTAATCGAATGAGAACAGGCCTCGTCGACGAATTCGCAGGCGATTTGACCGTTGACGTCCTTTGGAAGAGGACATGCACTGACTTGGCAGGAGGCTAAATATGCCCACTACAACAAAAGACAGGACAGAAGCAGCCTTGATCTCGGGGGTGACGATCCCCGACACTAAGCTTGCTGAAGAGGCGACGGAGTTGGTGCGCGACACCGAGCCTTCATTGCTGTTCAACCACTCGACTCGCGTGTATTACTTCGGATCGCTTGCGGGAAAAAGGCGCGGACTGAAGTTCGATCCCGAGCTGCTTTACATTGCTGCGATGTTCCACGACATGGGATTGACTCCGCGGCATAGCAGTAAGTCGGACCGGTTCGAAGTGGATGGTGCGAACAGTGCGCGAGCTTTCCTGCGCCAGCGCAATATCTCTCCACAGGACGTCGATACTGTTTGGACAGCGATCGCACTGCACACTACGCCGGGAATTCCGCAGTACATGCATCCGGTGGTTGCGCTGTTGACCAACGGTGTCGAGATGGATGTGCTGGGAATCGCCTACTCGGAATTTTCCGATGCTGACCGTGAAGCGATCGTCGCCGCGTATCCCCGCACCGAGCAATTTAAAGAAGACATCATCCAAGCCTTTTACGACGGCATCAAGGGAAAGCCTGAGACGACTTTCGGCAATGTGAAGGCAGATGTTCTGGCAGACAAGGATCCAAGGTTTCACCGTATGAACTTCTGCAGTGTCATCCGCGGTTCGCAGTGGAAGGGCTAGGGAGACAGTTCAATGCCTTTGCTCAGAATCGATGTTATCGAGGGCCGCAGCGCAGCAGAGTTGAAAGAATTGCTCGATGCAATCCACTGCGCGATGCTTGCCGCTTTCAAAGTACCTGAACACGACCGCTATCAGATTGTGAATGAACACCCTGCGGCAGAAATGAGAATTGAAGACACGGGGCTGGGCATACCGCGCACCGAACGGATCGTCATGGTGCAAGTCACGACACGGCCGCGAAGCCGGCTTGAAAAGCAGAACTTCTACGAGTTGCTGTGCCAGGAACTACTTCGGCGCTGTGGGGTGAAGGCGTCGGACGTCGTTATTTCGATTACGCAGAATGTTGATGAAGACTGGTCTTTCGGCTACGGCCGAGCCCAGTTCGTTACCGGAGAACTTTGACCCTGAATACGGCCTGCCCCGACGATTACCCGTGACCACACGGTTGCAGTGCCGAACTGTGCTTGCGCGGAAAGACCATCAAGAGCTCTCGGGAGTGACTGCCGGATTCGGTGTGCTGTCGCAATCAAAGGCTTGGCTCTCCAGTGGCGGTTCGGGACCGCAACGAAGCTTGTCTTTAATACGAGACCCCAATGACATTAGACAGGCAAGAACCTCAACCGCGAACGTGAACTAGATATTTGCATCCTCATTTCACAGGAAAGGATGAAGCAGATGGAATACACAATAATCTCCGGCACGGAAATGAAGGCCTCGCGAATTGCCCAAGGTACGTGGGCTATCGGTGGTTGGATGTGGGGAGGCACGGACGAGAGAGAATCGATTCGAACGATTCACGCCGCCCTTGACACAGGGATCAATCTGATCGACACGGCGCCAGTCTACGGTTTCGGGGTTTCCGAAGAAATCGTCGGAAAGGCAATTGAGGAGAGAGGACATCGGGAAAAGGTTTTCATCGCGACCAAAGTTGGACTCGAGTGGCACAACGGCTCGGTCTCGCGAAACTCCTCGCCCGATCGCATCCGGAAGGAGGTCCAGGATTCGCTCCGCCGACTTCGCACGGAGTACATCGAC
>Ga0209626_1000308_pt1 | contig 10488 bp, 9 predicted proteins | sample JacPinW_OM1H0_M2_FD_187962 | JGI IMG/M metagenome (GOLD analysis project Ga0209626, IMG submission 187962) | Forest soil microbial communities from Algoma, Ontario, Canada - Jack Pine, Ontario site 1_JW_OM1H0_M2 (SPAdes) (version 2) | ecosystem: Environmental > Terrestrial > Soil > Boreal... | reverse complement strand
CTACGGCGGCGTAGGCGGCGAGCTCCGCCGCCGTCACCGGCGCGTAGTGCGTGCGGTCGATCCCCACGGCGCGGAAGAGCGGGTGCCGCGCCACCGCGGCGAGCCCCTCGCGGGCGAGGCGGGAGAGCGGGTAGTGGCGGTCGTAGACGATCCCGGCCCAACCCGGGTACGACCAGGTCGAGGGCCCGAGCCGGATGCCGGGAGCGAGCTCCTGCCCCAGGCGGACGATCTCCTCCGGCACCGCCGCCGGTCCCACCCCTTCCGCCGCGGCCTCCGGCTCCGGCCGAGCGCCGGGAAAGAGAGCGAGCTGGCCGTCAGGAATCGGAGGAGCTTTCCGTCGTCCCACGGCGGAACTATGACATGGAGCTTTGGTACTCTCCTTCCCCGTAGTACGGCGGACCGAGGCCTGGTTTCCAGACAAGAGCTTGCCATCGCTCGTGTTCTATGATCTTCTAACACTTTCCAGCGAACACTGTCGGACAGAGTGGTGCCAAACATCCCTTCGAGGAGCAGAGTGCTCCTGGAGACTTGCTTCTGTGGGAAAGCCCGGCTTCTTGAGACTTCCCCTCCCAGACCCCTGGGGGACAATGGCAACCCTTGCGGGAGCGGGAGCGACTATCGGCGCGCTCGTTATCTCCTATTTCATCTGGATCGCCCCGCAGGACTTCACTCCCGATCTGCAGAAGCAGTTTGCCGCTCTGATCCACGACATTCACCGGGACAAACAGCCCTCCCAGGATGGACCGGCCAGGGTGGCTGCCTTCATCCACGATAATCGACTGCGCCGGACCTCTGTCGAGATCGCGGAGCGGGAGCTTGACACCCGGATCGCGTTGGCGACGCAGAGCATTTCCCGCGGGAAGTTGCTTATCGAGCGTCGAGCCTATGAACAAGCGCGCGTCGAATTCCGAAGTGCGACTCAGAGCGATCCAGAAGATCCGCTCGCCTGGGCAAGCCTAGGCGGGGCCGACATGGTCTTGGGATGGCAGGGTGAAGCTAGAGAGGCCTACGAGAGAAGCCTCGAGCTCGATCCCCTGAACTGGCTGGCGCACTACAACCTCGGTTGCTATTTCGTGCGGGCCGGAAACACGGGGTCAGCTCTCGAGCAGCTTGAAAGGGCCATGGCTCTCCTCCCGAGCCCCCCTCCTCTGCGCAAGCAGGTCTGTAACGATCTCAAGAGCAACGGCGTCTGGACCGCGGTTCGCCAGGACCCGCGCTTTCAAGCCCTCTTCAAGCCGTCAAGGGAGTGCCATCCGGAATGATCAGGCAAGGTGCGATGCTGGTCGCGTTTCTCCTGCTCTTCACCCAGAGCGTCGTTCGGGCGGAGACGACCGCCTGCAATCAGGCGCGGGCCATCGTCGACGAAGTCAAGACGCAACTAGCCGGCGCACACCCGGATCACATTTCTATTCTAAAGCGGCTTGCCACAGCCAGGGACTTGTGTTCTTCGCTTGGCGAGGCCTGGAAGTACTCCTATTGCTCCGCTACCAGTCTCGGAGATCTTCAGAAAGCCAGGTTCTACAAAGACCAGGCGATATTTAACGGCGTTTCTCAAGTCGAATGCGATGATCAGCGGGGAGCAGCCGCAAGCGCCGCCCTTCCTAGTTTCGTGCGGCAAAAATATGCCCTGGTAGTAGGCGTGGGAAGATTCAGAGACCCTTCCATTCCCCAACTTCAGTTCGCATCCAAGGATGCCAAGGACCTTGCCGCCGTCCTAACTGATTCCAGATTTGGCCATTTCAACAAAGACAACGTAACGCTGCTGACCGACGACCAGGCGACCCGCGCCAACATCCTCAACGCGCTTCAGGCGATACTCCTCAGCGCTCACGAGGATGACCTGGTGTTCATGTACATCAGCAGCCATGGGTCTCCGAGGCAACAGGAGAGAGGCCTTGGCGGGATTGGCTATATCGTTACCTACGACACATCTGTCAAGAATATCTGGCTGGAAGCCATCGAATATGAGGATTTCGCCAAGAAAGCGGCGCTGATCAAAGCTAGGCGCAAGGTCGTCTTCCTCGACACCTGCTACAGCGGTCAAACCCTGAAGCCGGGAGACAAAGGTCTATCGATAGAAGGGTTGGGAATTGAAGACAAGACCGCCAAAATGTTCCTCTCGGGAGAAGGCACCTATGTCATAACGTCGAGTAAGGACAAGGAAAAATCCTACGAGAGCGATGGACTACGAAACAGCTACTTCACCTATTACTTGATCGATGCCCTAAAAAGAGGAGAACAACCGACGATCAAGGAAGTCTTCAACTACTTGGCCCGCAGAGTCCCGGATGCGGTGGCCCAAGATAAGCAGGCGCCACAAAATCCTCAGATGCACCCGCTAGACGGAGCCGGGGACGTACGCATTGGTGTAATCCCGAAGCCGGATTGATGCGATCACCCGGCAATTCTATGACGTGGAGGACAGCATGAGAACAAAATGCTTCGCTCGTCTTTGTGCGCTCGTGGTAGTCTCGTCTTTCGGTGCTATTTCCTTGGCCACGGCCGGAGAGGGATTCGGCTTTCTGGTCAAGAAGACGGCCACTCTTAACCGAACAGTACCGCCCGTTGTGTTTATCGCCGGTACGAAGATCGCGGTCAAAGTCACGAGCCAGAACCCGAAGCACTCGGAAGTCGCTCAGCGCTTGCAGAGCCTCCTCGAGAGCCAGCTCTTGAGCGGCGACAAACGGTTTACCTCCGAAGCGAGCCACCCCGAAACTCTCGTCGAGGTGGCGATTGTGCAGGACGAGGGCAGCGAGCGAAAAGAGAATCGCCAGGTGACGGAAATGCGCCAGACCGGTAAGGATAGCAAGGGGAAGGCGGTTTTCGAGCCGGTCCAGGTCACTGCTGAATTCAAGATCGTAACGCATCGCTTCGCCGCTGCTTACAAGGTGCGTGACGTCAAGAGTGGAGCGAACCTGGATGCCGACACCATCAAGGCGGATTTTGAGAACTCGTTCCAGGAGGGTAAGGACGCGCCCGAACAAGACGCCCTCGAGAGCTCGGCTGTTAATAGCACCGTCTCAGCGATTGTTCGGCGCATGACTCCGTCCGCGGAAAAGGTGGGGGTATTGTTGCCGAAAGGAACTTTAGAGGGTTTGTCCAACTTGGCCGAGGCTAATTTATGGAGCAAGTATCTTGAGGCGCTCGAGGCGATGCCGCCAAAGCAGAAAGCGGAAGACGAATCCTATCGGCAGTATGCATTGGGGTTGGCTTATGAAGCCCTCGGCTACTCGGCGGAAGATCCCGAAACCACTCTGAAATACTTGCAGCAGGCATCCGGGTACTATAACGGTGCTTTGGCCGCTAACCCCAAGGAGAAGTATTTCTCCTTGCCCTTTGGGGGCTTTCTTGGCTCCAAGGCAGCTTCGGCACCTTTGGACCGCGTACGCTCCGCCTTGGTCGAGTACCAGAAGACAAAGGAGTTCAAGGCTTCGCACGAGCAGGCCAAGGCTTTGAAGGAAGCCTCCGTGTCGGGCGGGAAGTCTTTGGCAAGTGACGGTAAGAGCACAGATGGTTTTAGCAACGGTTCTGTTATCGACATGGTCAAGGCAGGTCTGTCGGATGACATTATTCTGACCTCCATTGATTCGGCGCCACATCCGGTTTTCGATGTCTCGCCGCAAGGCTTAATCGAGCTGTCACAGGGCAACGTCAGCCAGAAGATCATTCAACATATTCAGACACTGGGGCGCAAGAGGGTGACCGCGCCCAAGCATGCCCCCAAGCCCAAGCCACCCGCCTGAGGAGGCGCAATGAACAGCCGTTGTTTTTCGATACTGGTGTACCTCGCGCTTGCGGTCGATCTGAGTGCTCAGGAAGCTCCTGTCAGGGGGGCGAAGGAGCTATTTTACGATCCCGCCGACGAATCTGTTGCAGCTGCTCCTGCGGCGATAGCGGAATCTTCTGCGGAAGGATCTACGACCTTGATGCCGGCAGGCCCGGCGAGATCGAGGAAGCGAACCCGACACCCGATTCCTCAAGCCGGAAGAAAGCAGACGATCTTGGGTCTCAGGTATTGGATCGAGCTCGTCGGTTCGAGAAATGGCGCAGGCACGCCAGTCACGGATTCTTCAGTTTTCAAATCCGGAGAGAAGATCCGTCTGCACTTTCGGAGCAATGCTCCGGGTCGTATTGCGCTGATCCAGTTGGGCTCTCATGGCGCTGCCGATGTTCTGTTCCCGGATCCGGCCAAAGGTCTGGTGGACAGCAGGATCGCGCCTGACGAGGACCGAGTTCTTCCCGGAGAGTCCTTTTGGTTTCGATTCGACAATCATCCAGGGACCGAGAGGATTCTTGTGCTCTTTGCGAAAGATCCAGGTGATCTCGAAGCCTTCCCAGTCAAGGGCGAGCTTGACCATGCATCCGCAGAGGTACTAGTCAAGAACGCGGAGGCTATGCGCCACAGCAAAGATTTGATCCTCGAGACTGAGTCGGCGAACATCTCCGAGGTGGGCACCTACGGTGTCAACATTGCCGGCAAGCCAGTTATCTTGGAGATCACCTTGCATCACGAATAGGTGTCCGTCAGGAGGGTTTGCTTGCAGTTTCCCGCCTGCCTGGCTCGGCTCTGGCCGCCATCTTGCGGTTGAGCTCTTCCGACTTTCCCCGCGGCACCGTGAGGGTCTGCCAGTTGCTCGACCGCGCGTGCTTGGCGAGGAGAACGATCTGGCCGGTGTGGTAGGCGCAGTGGCCGAGGGCGCGCTGCAGCGCCTGGAGGACGATGTGCGGCTCGCCGCGGATGGTGACCGTCCTGCCGAGGTCGGCGGCGCCGAGGCCGTCGACGGTCTCCAGCAGGCGGCGCCAGCCCTCCTCCCAGCGCGCCAGGACGTCGCCGCGGGCGGTGCCGGGCGCCACCTCGAACTCGCCGTCGCGATGGCGGTCCGGCTTCTCGCCGTCGGTGGTCAGGAAATCGGTGAAACGGGAGCGCAGGCTGCCGGAGAGGTGCTGCAGGAGGATCGCCAGGCTGTTCGACTCGGGATCGAGCGCGGCGAAGAGGTCGTCGTCGCGGACCTGGGCGACGGCGCGATCGGCCAAGCTCTTCAGCTTGCGGAGCTCGACCGCGAGGTTGCTCAGATAAGGCTCGGCGAAGCTCGGGCTCTCTTCCATGGCGGCCTCCTCCCATCCCATTCTGCGATCATGATAGCCGACGCTCCGGCCCGCCGGAACCGGACGGTGGCGAGCCCGGTGGTAGCATCGAAGCTCTCCGGCCGGAGATCCCTTGAGCGATCCTCTTTCGTCATCCGCAGCCGCCCGCGCGCCCCGCCTGCCCGAGGCGGCGAACCCCATGGGGCGGCTCTTCGGCTACCTGCGGAGCTACCGCGGCCGGCTCGTCTATGCCGTCTCCGCGAGCGTCGCCAACAAGGTCCTCGACATGATGCCGCCGCTCCTCGTCGGCTGGGTCATCGACTCGCTCCACGGCCAGGAGCCGGGCTGGATCGCCCGTCTCGCCGGCACCTCGGACCCCTGGCGACTGGCGGCGACGCTGGCAGGGCTCTCGGTCGCCATCTTCTTCTTCGAGAGCCTCTTCCAGTGGATGTACCAGGCGGGGTTCATGAACCTTGCGCAGCGGGTGCAGCACGACCTCCGGCTGGACGCCTACGAGCGCATCCAGTCGCGCGAGATCGCCTTCTTCGAGGAGCACCGGCTGGGCGAGATCCTCGCCATGCTGAACGACGACGTCAACCAGCTCGAGCTTCCTCAACACCGGCTTGAACGAGCTCATCCAGCACCACGACGACCTGGTGGCCAAAGGCGGCACCTACGCCGACCTCTGGAACATCCAGTCGGGGGAGCTGGTCGAGACGGGGGCGTGAGGCGCGGGGAATCCCCTACTCGCGCGTCGCGAGGATCTCCATCGACGGGTCCAGGCGGTCCCAGAGCGCGCCGCCGGCGCGGACGAGGAGAGCGGTCTCGACGAGGAGGGGGAACGCCGCCACGAGGGCGAAGAGAGGAAGCTCCCAGACGGTGAACGGGATGCCCAGGAGGAGGTGGAAGATGGTGGCGGCGGCGAGGACGGCGAGCGCTGGCAGGATGGCGGCGACGGCCATTCCCAGGAGCTGCGCCAGGCCGACGAGCACGTGCTGGCCCATGGCGGCCGGCCCCCGGCGGCGGTCCATGCCCAGCGGGACCCAGCCGGGAAGGAGGAGCGCGGCCACGTTCTGGAGCGCGATCGAGACCAGCGCGAGCGGCATGCCGGCCAGGAGGAGGGCGGCGACGAACGCCAGCGCCGCGGGCGCGCTGGCGACGGCCGCCGGGACATGGAGCGCTTCGCCGCCTTCCGCCAGGCCGGCGAGCGGGAGCGACGCCACGGAGCCGAGGACCAGGCCGGCGCCGACGAGGGTCGTCCACAGCACCGCCGTCGCCGGCGCCAGCAGCTCGGCCGCCACCAGGCGCCAGCCGGGGATCGGCCAAGGGCGCAGGATCTCCACCTGCAGGAGGTCGAACCGCAGGTCGTTCCGCCGCAGCATGCCGGCGAAAGGCGGCGCGAAACCGAGCAGGAAGAGGCCGGTGCTGGCCGGCAGCCAGGCGACCCAGGGGGGCGTTCCGAGGCGGAAGAGGACGGCGAAGCCGGCGGTCAGGAGAGCCAGGACCGCGACGGTCCACAGGGCTCCGCTGCGCAGGGAGCGGCGGCCCCCGAGCATCAGGTTCTTCCACCAGATCGCGATCTCCGGCCGGCCCGCCGGCGGCAGCGGGAAGGGCTGGCGCCGCCGCGCCCGCGCCGACGAGAGATCGAACCGTCGCCGCCGCTCGGCGTGCGCCGCCTGGCGCCGGGCGCGGTCGAGAGCCGCCTCCTCGAAGCGCGCGTTGGCGCGCACCACCCACTCGTAGTGGGCGGCCACGAGGGCGAAGAGGAAGAGGCCGCCCGCCAGGCGAGAGGACAGGCCCGGCCCGCCCAGGACCGGGGCCGTTATCAGGAGGAAAGGCGTGAGGAGAGCCGGCAGTGGGCCGGCGCGCAGCGCGCCGGCGAGGGAGGAGACTGCCGCTTCGAAGCCGCCGCCGAAGAGGCTCTCGAGACTTCCCAGCGAGGTGAGGGCGTTCCACAGGGCGATGGCCGTCGCCGTCCAGTAGACGACGGCGAAACCGGCGGCGAGGCTCCGCCACCGCAGGGCGGCGGCGGCCGGCAGCTCCTTCATTCGCGCTTTCCACAGGCTCACCCCCTTGAGATGGAGGTCGACGAGGGTCAGCAGGGCCCAGACGATGGCCAGGCGCGGCAGGAAGTGAGCGAGCCCGGCGGAGTAGATGGAGGTCACGAGCGCGCCCAGCAGAATCCCGGGCTGCTGTTTCAGGAGCGCGTACTCGAGGACCTGGCGCCGGCTCAAGGGGGCCGGGAGGAGGAGGTGAATCTCGGTCTCGGTCAGGCGCAGGGCCGGCTTCGACGAGGCGAGCAGCCAGATGAGGCTGGTGAGGAGGGCCACCGCGAGGGCAGCGAGCAGATGGAGGGAGGGGAGGAGGCCGGGCGGCAGGTGGACGCCCGCTCTCCACGACCGCTTCCCCAGGGAGCCGAGGAACGGCCGCACCATGACCCAGCCGAAGTAGGCGAGGCCGACGACGAAGCCGAGCAGCTGCTTCGGCTGCTTCAGGAGGCGCGCCCGGCGGAGGATGCGGCCGCGGAGGCTCCGCCCCAGGAGCTCGAGGAGCGCCCGATTCACCCGCCGCCCTCCGCGCTCCCCTCCGTCGCCCGCAGGAAGATCTCCTCCAGGTCGGCGCCCTCCCGCAGGTCCGGCAGCGCGGCGCGGATCTCGGGCAGAGTCCCCTCCAGCACCTTCTTCCCGTTCTGCACGATGGCCACCCGCGAGCAGATCTCCTGCACGAGATGGAGCATGTGGGAGGAGACGAGCACCGAGGAGCCGGCCTCCGCCTGCTCGACGATCGTTCGCCGCATCCGCCGCATGGCGCCCGGGTCGAGGCCGGTCAGCGGCTCGTCGAGGATGAGGGCCGACGGCCGGTGGAGGAGCGCCGCGGCGATCATCAGCTTCTGCTTCATGCCGCGCGAGAGCTCGGCAGGGAAAGCGTCGCGGCGATCGGCGAGCTCGAAGCGGGCGAGCAGCTCCTGCGAGCGCGGGAGGCCGTCGGCGACGCCGTAGAGCCGGCCGATGATCAGCATGTGGTCCCAGACCGTCAGGTTGTCGAACAGGCGCGGCTCGTCGGGGACGAAGGCGAGCTCCCGGCGGGCCGCGACCGGCTCGGCGTCGAGGTCGTGGCCGGCGACGGCGATCCGTCCCGAGGTCTTGGGGATGATGCCGGCGAGGCAGCGGAGGGTCGTCGTCTTGCCGGCGCCGTTCGGCCCCACCAGGCCGAGGATCTCGCCCGGTGCCACGGCGAGCGACAGATGGTCGACGGCGGTGAATCCGTCGTAGGTCTTGACGAGGTCTTCGATGGCGATCATCGCTCGCCTCCAGTGGTCCGTCCTTCCTTTGGCCTCGCTCCGCTCCTTCGGGGGCGCGCCACAATCGCTTCCTACCGCGAGGGTGAGAGGCGGGCGCTGCCAGTCGCTGCGCGAGGCCAAAGGAAGCACGGCCGGACGGTTCCTGGCCGGCGGAGTCTAGCAGCGCCGGTGGTAGCATCCCGGTTCGTTCCGATCCCCTGGAGACACTATGCGGAAACCGCTCCTCTGCTTTGCCTCGCTCCTCCTCGCCGCCGGCTCCGCGGCGGCGGCGGAGTCTCCCTTCGACGTCGTCATCGCCAACGGCCGCATCGTCGACGGCACCGGTTCGCCCTGGTTCGCGGGAGACGTCGGCATCCGGGACGGCCGGATCTCCGCCATCGGCCACCTGGAGGACGCCCCCGCCAAGCATCGCATCGACGCCGCGGGAAAGGTCGTGGCGCCAGGCTTCATCGACATGCTGGGACAGTCGGAGATGACCATCCTCGTCGAGCCCCACCTGCCGTCCAAGATCTACCAGGGGATCACCACCGAGATCACCGGCGAGGGCGGCTCGGCGGGGCCGCTCAACGACAAGCTCCTGGCCGCCGACCGGGTCGGCTTCGAGCACCTGAAGATCACCCCCGATTGGCGCACGCTCGGCGGCTACTTCGCCCGCCTGGAGCGGCAGGGCATGGGGATCAACCTGGCGAGCTACGTGGGGGCGACGCAGGTGCGGCGGATGGTCCTGGGCGACGACGACCGCGCGCCCTCCGCGGCGGAGCTCGGGCGCATGCGGGCGCTGGTGCGCGAGGCGATGGAGCAGGGCGCGGTGGGGCTCTCGACGGCGCTCCAGTACGCGCCCGCCCCCTACGCCACGACCGAGGAGCTGATCGCCCTGGCCTCCGAGGCCGCCAAGCTCGGCGGCATCTACGCCACCCACATGCGGAGCGAGGGCGACGCCATCGACGGGGCGATCGACGAGGTCATCCGCATCGCCCGCGAGGCCAAGATCCCGGCCGAGATCTGGCACCTGAAGGCGGCCGGCAAGCGCAACTGGGGGCGCATGCCGGAGATCGTGGCGAAGATCGAGGCGGCGCGGCGCTCGGGGGTCGACCTCGGCGCCAACACCTACGCCTACCCTGCCTGGTTCAACAGCTTCTCCGCCTTCATCCCTCCCTGGGCCCACGACGGCGGCGACGACAAGCTCCTCGCCCGGTTGCGCGATCCCGCCACCCGCGCCCGCATCCGCCAGGACATGGAGTCGCCGGAGGGCAAGTGGGACAACGAGTGGCAGGAGATCCCCGGCCCCGAGGCCGTCCTCGTCTGCGTCGTCCAGAACCCGGAGCTCCGGCCGCTCCAGGGCAAGAGCCTGGCGGAGATCGCCAAGGCGCAGGGCAAGGATCCCATCGACGCCCTCTTCGACCTCCTGATCGCCGACAAGGCCTTCACCTACGTGGCGGTCTTCGGCATGTCCGAGCCGGACGTCGCCCTCGCCCTGGAGCAGCCCTGGGTGTCGGTCGACAACGACTCGCAGGGCACCTCGCCGCAGGGCATCCTCGGCAGCGAGCACCCTCACCCGCGCGCCTACGGCACCTTCCCGCGCATCCTCCGCAAGTACGTCCGGGAAGAAAAGAAGCTGCGCCTGGAGGAGGCCATCCGCAAGTTCTCGGCGCTGCCCGCCGCGCGCCTCCGCCTGGCCGACCGCGGCGTGCTCAAGAAAGGAATGTGGGCCGACGTCGTCGTCTTCGATCCCGAGACGGTGCGCGACCTCGCCACCTTCGAGAACCCCAACCAGCTCTCGCAGGGGATGGACTACGTCCTCGTCAACGGCGTGCCGGTGATCGACGGCGGCAAGATGACGAACGCCCTGCCGGGCAAGGTCCTGCGCGGGCCGGGCTACCGGCCGGCGGCGGGGGGCCGTTGAAATCCCGATCTAAGATGTCGGGATCGTGACGATCGCGGTCATCGCCGAGAAGCCCTCCGTGGCGCGGGACATCGCCCGGGTTTTGGGGGCGGAGAAGCGGGGCGAGGGGTTCCTGCATGGCAACGGGTACGTCGTCACCTGGGCGATCGGCCATCTGGTGGGGCTGGCGGAGCCGCACGAGATACGGCCGGAGTGGCGG
>Ga0209626_1000307_pt1 | contig 10498 bp, 5 predicted proteins | sample JacPinW_OM1H0_M2_FD_187962 | JGI IMG/M metagenome (GOLD analysis project Ga0209626, IMG submission 187962) | Forest soil microbial communities from Algoma, Ontario, Canada - Jack Pine, Ontario site 1_JW_OM1H0_M2 (SPAdes) (version 2) | ecosystem: Environmental > Terrestrial > Soil > Boreal... | reverse complement strand
TGGAAGGCCTCCCCCCGCCCAGGTCCCTCGCTTTCGCTCGGGATGACAGGGTCCCTAAGCTCTCGCATGGCAACCAAGTCGGTTGGTCGGCCTCCGAGAAAAATTCGCGCTACGCCGGCAAGATCGGCATCCGTCCCACCCCGGAGTCCATCGTCGGGGACGGCGTTTTCGCCTGCTCCTCGACCTCTTCGCCTTCGCCGGGGTTGAGGAAGCGGTTGGCCTCCAGGTTGTACTGGCGGGTATAGAGGGCGTGGTAGCGGCCTCCGAGGGCGAGCAGCTCCTCGTGGCGGCCGCGCTCGACGATCTGCCCGTGCTCGAGGACGAGGATGGTGTCGGCGCGGCGGATGGTCGACAGGCGATGGGCGATGACGAAGGTCGTCCGGCCGCGCATCAGCTCCGCCAGCCCTTCCTGGATCAGCGCCTCGCTCTCGCTGTCGAGCGAGGAGGTGGCCTCGTCGAGGATCAGGAGGCGCGGGTTGGCGAGGATGGCCCTTGCGATCGCCACCCGCTGCCTTTCGCCTCCCGAGAGCCGGACCCCGCGCTCGCCGACGATGGTGTCGTAGCCGTCGGGGAACCGCGCCACGAAGTCGTCGCAGTGGGCGATCTTCGCCGCCCGGAAAACGTCCTCCTCGGAAGCGTGCGGCCGCGCGTAGGCGATGTTCTCGAGCACCGTGCCGTCGAAGAGGAAGTTGTCCTGGAAGACGACGCCGAGCTGCGCCCGGTAGTCGCTCAGGCGCACCCGCGAGAGGTCGTGGCCGTCCACCAGGATAGTGCCGGAGGTCGCCTGGTGGAAGGCGGCGACGAGGCCGATGAGCGTGCTCTTGCCCGAGCCCGAGGAGCCGACGAGCGCCGTCGCCGTGCCGGGCAGGGCGGCGAACGAGATCTCGTTCAGGACCGGGCGCCCGGCCTGGTACTCGAAGGAGACGCCCTGGAACTCGACGGCTCCGAGGATCTCCGGCAGCGGCTCGCGGACGTCCTCGTCGGCGTCCTCCGTCACCTCGTTGCGCAGCTCGCGGATGCGCTCCAGCCCGGCGAAGGCCTCGGTGATCTGGCTGCCGACCTGGACGATCTGCACCGCCGGCCCCACCAGCAGGCCCAAATAGAGTGAGAAGGAGACGAAGGAGCCGAGGGTCATGCGATGCGCCATGACGTCGGTGCCGCCGACCGCCATGATGGTGACCCCGATCACTCCCAGCAGCAGCGTCGACACCGCCCCGATGAGCGAGAAGCCGGTCATCGTCTGCGCCACGTTGCGGAAGAGGCGGTGGACCCCCTTGGTGAAGACCAGGGCCTCGCGCCTTTCGGCGCCGTAGGCCTTGACCACCCGCACGCCGGAGAACGACTCGGTGAGCCGGCCGGAGACGTCGGCGTTGATCTTCGAGCGGTTGCGGAAGAGCGGCCGCAGGGTCTTGAAGGCGAAGTACATGACGACCGCGAAGAACGACAGCACGAACACCGCGATCAACGTCAACTTGAGGTTGAGGTAGCAAAGGATCCCCACCGCCAGGACGGCGGTCACCATGCCGCCCGCCATGTCCACCAGGCCGGTCCCCACCAGGTTGCGGATGCCCTCGGCGTCGGTCATCACGCGTGACAGCAGGACTCCCGTCTTGTTCTGATCGAAGAAGCTGACGGCGAGGCGGCCGACGTGGCGTTGGACGCGGCGGCGCATCTCGGTGATCGACCGCTGGGCCGCCTTGCCGAGCACCTGGGCGAGGCCGAAGGAGGTGACCGCCTGGAGGAGGGTGGCGGTTCCGGCGGCGGCGATCAGGAAGGGGAGGAGCTCGCGGTGGCCCTTGCCGATGACGTCGTCGAGCAGGTACTTCGAGGTGCCCGGCAGGATGAGCCCGGCGAGGCGGTTGACGAACATCAGCAGGAGGCCGAGGGCCAGGCGGCCCTTGCGGGCCTGCAGCAGCTCGAGGGCGTCCTTCAAGACGACCTTGAGGCTCAGCGGCGCCTTCGGCTTCTTGTCGGCGCCCGCGCCCGCCGCGGCGGCGACCTGCCGCGAGGAGACCTCGCCGCCGAAGAGGCCGGCGCGCACCGGGCGCCGAGTGGCCGGCGGGCTCGTCGTCGCCATGGTTTCGTTCACGCTAGCTCACAACAACGGCGCGGCGCTGTTCCTTCCAGAGGAGGACTCCCATGCCGGCGGCCGCGAGGAGGAAGGCGATCAGGCCGGCGATCAGGCCGGGCGGCAGGAAGCGGAGGTCCAGGCGCTCGGCGCCGGCCGGGACCCGGATGCCCAGGAAGGCGCCGTCGACGGTGACGGTCGGGAGCGCCTTGCCTGCTGCCGTCGCACGCCAGCCGCGGGAGAAGGGGATCGATGTCGCCACCAGGGTCCCGGCGGCGAGGCCCGGCGGCAGGGCGAGGAGCGTGTGGCCCGGGGTCGAGACGAGAGAGTGGAGACCTCGCGGCGCCGTGGAAGGCGCCGGCCGCCAGGCGCCGACCTCGTCGGCGAAGAGGGCCACGCGCGCGCCGTCTGAGAGGCCGGCGATCCAGCGGTCGAGATCGCCGCGGCGGATCACCTCGACCGCGGCGGGCAGGAACCAGCGCGGCAGGGCGCCCGGGTTCTCGTAGAGGAAGAAGGGGGCGAAGCGGCCGCCGTCGGCGAGCTTCAGCTTGCGGCTGGGCGGCATGGCGACGCTCGACACCACCACCCGCACGTTGAGGAAGTCGAGGAGCGGATGGTCGACGTTGCCCAAGCGCGAGAAGTAGCGGACCATCGAGGGATCGAAGCCGAAAGCGTCGCGCAGCACCCGCAGATAGGGGAGCGGGGCGAGCGGGTTGTGGGGCCGCACCTCGGCGACGCCGTAGAACGGCAGGATCGAGGGGTAGATCAGGTACTCCGCCCCCACTGCCCGCCACGGCCCTCCCGGGGCCGCCGCCGCGCTGGCGACGGCGTCCATATACGGCGTCTTCGGATAGAAGAGCTGGGGATGCCCGGCCGGCAGCAGGCTGCGCGCCCAGGGCAGGAGGTCGAGCCCTAAAACGAGCGCGAGGACGAGAGCGGCCCACGTCCGCGGCTGACTCAGCCGACGCAGCCGGCGCAGCCATTTCCAGCGGGTCGGGCGCGGCGGGAGGACCCACGATCCTAGGAAGGCGGCGAGGGCGAGGAGCGCCCAGAGCGAGGCGACGAAGGGGTCCCAGCGCACCGCCAGGCTGATGGCGGCGGCGAGGGCCAGGGCCGCCCAGAGGGCGGCACGCCCGGCGAGCGCGGCTTGCCGAGCGTACCCGAGGAGCCGATCGGTGCCGGCGGCGGCGGCGAGCGCCAGGGCCAGCGTCCCCACCATGAGGAAGCGCTCGTAGGTGAGGAGGCGGAGGGCGGGGAGGGCGTAGATGAGATGGGCGAAGGGGAGGAAGCGGCCGGCGGCCAGGAGAGCAATCGCGGCGAAGACGAGGAACGGGCGGGCGCGGCGATCTCTCCAGGCAAGCAATGCGATCAAGGCGCCGGCGAAAGCCACCAGCCCGGCGTAGCCGCTGTTGGCGTCCGCCCAGTCGATGGGGCCGCTGAAGGGGTCCTCGAACGGGCGGCCGAAGGCCCGCGGATTGGTGGGCGAGAGCACGAACTGGCCGTGCCCGGGGACGAACCAGGTGAGGGGCGCCGCCAGGCTGACGCGCTCGTGGACGGGGAGCGTCAGCGCTAGGGTCTCGTGCGCCCGCTGCGAGACGGTGAGCACCTCGAGGAACGGGAGGACGTGGGGAGCCGCGAGGCCGAGGCCGAGGACGCCGGCGAGGGCGGCGGCGCCGAGTCCCTTGATCAGGCCCGTCCGGCGGCGGCGCAGCCAGAGGCCGCAGATCCCCGCGAACAGCACGCCGATGGCCGCCGTCTCCGGGTGGCCCGAGAGGAGGAGCGCCGCCGTGATGGTGGCGGTGGCGGCGATGGCGCGCGGGCGGGGGTGGCGGAAGAGGCCCACGAGGCCGGCCGTCAGCCAGGGGACCCAGACGACGGCGGCGGTGTGGGGGAAGAGGCCCCAGGACATCACCCCGCCGCCGAGCGCGAAGCCGGCGGCGGCGAGCAGGCAGGAGGCGCGGCTCCGTCCCAGCCGCCGCGCCAGGAGCCAGGTCCCCTCGAAGGCGAGCAGCACCTTGAGCGCCAGCGCCCCCAGGAGGTGATGCTGGATGGGCAGCAGGCGCGCCGCCATCTGCACCGGCGACAGCACCCCGGCCTGCGGGTTGGCCCACGGCGAGCTCCCCCCTTCGAGGAGGTCGGACCAGAACGGTGCCTGATGCCGGGCGAGGGCGTGGCGGATCTCGAGCTCCCAGGGCAGGAACTGATAGATGGTGTCGTTCAAGAGCGAATGGGCGTCGGGGTGGGCGACGGCGGGCGCCCCGGGGATCGGCTCCGCCAGGAGGTCGCAGGGGACGAGGAGCCGCCGGCCGCCGAGCCAGGGAGCGAGGAGGACGAGCGGCAGGAGGAGGCCGCCGGCGACCGCCCAGCGGCCGAGGCGGAGGCCGAGCCCGCGGGCGAGCAGCCAGCAGACGGCCTGGACGGCGAGGAGCGCGACCGCCAGGGTCGCCAGCAGCCTCCAATCAAGCGCATCCATCTGTTCGCGGACTCTAACCCGGTTGATATCTAGTTCCGCAAAGGCATGTCCCGGCGGTGCGGGACTGTGAGACTTCTCTCTGTAGGGGCAGACTTTGACGGCGCTTCCGCCGCCCGAGAGCTGCCTCGAGAAGGAGCAGCCATGTCTTCCAGCCGTTCCCGCCGTGCCCTGGCGGCGCTCGCCGTCCTCGTCTGCCTCGCCCTCCCCGCCGCCGCCCACGCCCGTCCCGTCCATCGCCCGGCCGCGGTCGCGGCCTCCCACTCGGCCGGTTTCCTGTCCGGCCTGTGGGGATTCCTCGTCCGCCTCTGGGAGGGGACCGGGATGAGCATCGATCCCAACGGAGGAGAGCACCCGACGACGACCGTCGATACCGGGATCGACGGCAGGGGCTAGTCAGGAAGAAGGTCACAGTTCTGTCTTGAAGTGTCCCGAATTCCGTCGATTCGGAAACCAGCTTGTTGGAGGGAGTCCGATGGTGATGAAGTTCTCGAATTCGCGGATATCGGGAGGAGACAGAGCTTGAAAGACGCCCATCTGTCGCTGGAGACCCTGGCGAGGTGGCTCGCCGGGGACCTCTCCCACGAGGACCTGATGCGCGAGGTGGTGGCCCACCTGATGGCCCGCTGCCCGACCTGCCAGCGGCGGTACGACGAGGTCCAGCGCCTGCAGCGGGAGCTCGAGCATTGGGACGAGCGGGTGGCGGTCTTCGAGGGCCAGGAGGCTCCAGAGCTCTACGAGCGGCTGGCGAGCCTCCCCTTCGACGAGCAGGTCGCGCTCGTCCGCGACGACGAGAGCCTGCACACCTGGGGGCTCTGCCAGCTCCTCTTGAAGCGCAGCGCGGAGGCCGCCTTCGACGACCCCGCCCGCGCCGTCAACCTGGCCGAGCTGGCGGTCCTCGTCGCCCGCGACTTGGACGAAGCCTACGATCCGCACTGGGTGCTCGACCTGCGGGCCAAGGCCTGCGCCTACCTGGGCAACGCCCGCCGGGTCCTGTGCGAGCTGCGGAGCGCCGAGAGCGCCTTCCGCGAAGCCGACGCGCTCCTGGGCAAGAGCATGACCGGCAACCTCGAGATCGAGGCGGAGGTGGCGAGCCTGAAGTCATCGCTCCGCAAGGATCAGCGGCGGTTCGCGGAAGCCGTGGCGCTCCTCGACCGCGCCATCGCCCTCTACGGCGAGCTCGAGGACTCGCCGCGGGTGGGGCGGGCGCTGATCGGCAAGGCCAAGGTGCTGGAGGAGAGCGGCGACCTCGAGGGGGCCATCGAGCTGCTTCCCGGCGCCCTCGACCGGGTGGACTCGGAGAAGGACTCCCGCCTCGCCGTCTACGGCCGCTACAACCTCATCGTTTGTCTCATCCTGGCGGGGCGGTACGGCGAGGCCGTGCAGCTCCTGCCGGCGGTGCGCGAGCTCTTCGGCCGCATCGCCAGGCCGCTCGACCTCGTGCGCCTGCGCTGGGCCGAGGCGAACGTCGCCGCCGGGTTGGGCGACCCCGGGCGCGCCGAGCTCGCCTTCCGCGCGGTGCAGCGCGAGTTCCTCGACCACGCCATGAGCTTCGACGCCGCGCTGGTGTCGCTCGACTTGGCCGCGCTCTACGCCCAGCAGGGCCGCACCCAGGAGCTCAAGGAGCTGGCGGTGGAGGTGAGGTCGATTTTCGCGTCGCACGACGTGCAGCGCGAGGCGATGGCCGCCCTCATCCTCTTTCAGCAGGCCGCCCAGGAGGAGCGCCTGACCGTCCGCCTGGCGCGCCACCTCGCCGCCTCGCTCGAGCGCGCCCGGCCCCGCCGCGCCTGAAGCGGCTTCTCCCTACTTTGGCGGCCCGGCGCCATCGTCCTCGAGGCGTTGGAAGAGGGCGATCTCGGGATCGATGAAGCGCTGGCTCGAGCCCACGTCGTGAGGGTCGAGGAGATCGAGCAGCGGCCGAGACTGGTGGACGAAGACCAGGCGATAGCCCAAGTCCCCGCTCTTCAGCCGGTCGTAGATCGCAGTCTCCTGCTCGTGGCGGAAGTCGGTGACGTTGATCGCCACGTACTCCGGCTGCAGGACGTCGAACACCCGCCCCGAGGAGCGGATGGCGCGGTCCCAGGGCACCCAGCGGAAGCGCGGGATGTGCTTCCTGCGCCCCACCCCGATGACCGACTCCGGCCGCTTGGCGTGCTGCCAGACGTAGTCCTCGACGGCGTAGCGGGTGTCGGCCAGCAGCCGGAAATCGACCGATGCCGCGTAGAGGAAGCTGTAGGCGGTGACGAGGGCGACGGCCGCCCACCGCAGCCCGGGGTAGCGGGCGCCGGGGCGGGTCACCTCGCCCAGGAAGAAGCCGCCGAAGAGCGCCAGGAGGATGCCCATCGGCAGGACGTAGCGGTCGAAGGTGAAGAGGATCAGGTTCAGGAAGGTGAAGTAGTAGGAGAGGATGAGGACGAAGAGGCTGCCGAGGAGGAAGACTTGGCCCCGCGAGCGGCCGCGGAGGCCGCGCCAGAGGGCCAGGAGGAGCCCCAGCACGCATACCAGGGTAAGGGCGGGATTGAGCGCGAAGGCGATCTGGCGCAGGAAGGTGACGAGGAGCTCCAGGTGGCCGTAGAGGCTGTTGGGGAAGTCCTGGTAGTCCTCGCTCATCGGCCCGAGGAGCAGCCGGACATGGACGGCGAACCGCTGCGGGTCCCACAGCAGGTCCTGGAAGAGCGCGAAGCCGGCGGCCGCCGTCAAGCCGGCCAGGAGGAGGCGGCGGTCCACCAGGGTGCGGAGCATCCCCTTTATTGGCCCGCGGTCCTTATATTCGCGGCGGTAGAGCCCGAAGGCGATGGGCAGCGGGGCCAGGGTGTAGAGGCCGTACGCCTGGTCCTTGGTGCACACCGCTGCCGCCGCCAGCAGGGCGTAGAGCAGGTAGTCGCGGAGCCGGTGGGCCTTCAAGATGCGGATATAGAAGAGCAGCGAGAAGGTGAACCAGCAGAGGTAGGGGACGTCGAGGTTCCCCATCTTGGCGTAGTAGGCCAGGGGGGCGATCGAGGCGGCGATGAGGGTGGCGAAGAGCGCCCCGCGGCGGTCGTAGATCTCGCGCCCCGTCCGGTAGACGAGGTAGAGGACCCCGAGGCCCATCACCAGGCTGACGATCCGCCCGAGCCAGATCTCCCACAGCACCAGATCGGCCTCCTCGAGGCGGAGGAGACCGTGGGCGACGAGAGCCCGCAGCGGCCAGGACACTCCCTCGAGGACGGCGAAGTGGAGGGGAGGGTAGCGGGCATGCCAGCCGGTCGTGGTGGCGGGAGACAGCGCCTTGGCCCAGGAGGTCGGGTGGAGCTCGTCGCCCGCCCAACCCACCCAGCTCGGCAGGCCCCAGCTCATGCCGATGGCGAAGAGCAAGAGCGCCCAGGCGAGGAGGGCCGCCAGGAGCCAGGCATGGCGGCGATTGGCGGGGGTGCCGGGAGCGCTGGGGTCGCCGGGAGCGCGCCGATCGGGGGGGACGGGAGGGGGCGGCGAAGGAGTCGGGCTTTCCATGGCGTCCTTCACCGCCGGAGCGCGGTGTCCAGAGCGGTGGCGGGCGCAGATCCTAGCAAAAACGGCCCGCCGCCGCGCTCGCCCGCCCCTTCCCGGCGGGCCGTCGCAGCGTCCGCTATTTCGATCAAAAAGATCATCTTTCTCGGCCCGTTTGCTTTCAATGCTTAATTCGATATGGGCCAATTGTTTACGTAGGTTTACATCGACTTGACAGCGGCCTCGCCCGCCGCATACGCTCCGGTTCTAAATCTTTGGCCGAGCGCCTCCTGCCGCTGTCGTCCCTTGGCGGCTACACCGAACGTCGAACAGAGAGGTAACAAATGTCGAGCACACCTTCCAAAATGGTCCTCGGTGTGATCCTGGTCGCTGCCTGCGCGGCAGCGGCCTCCCAGGTTCCGAAGTCCCATCTGCGCTCCGCGCCGGAGGCGTCGCGGGCGATCTACGCTCGCCACCACCTCGGTGGAGCCGCCGTGGCGGCCGCCGCCAAGGGCGACCGAGACGCCAGCGAGATGGCGCTCTACGGTAACCGCGGCGAGGTCGACCGCACCTACGGCACCCCCGAAGAGGAGGACTACGCGAACCGCGCCTACCCGGCGGCGGACGTCCCGTTCGCCTCGGCCCAGGTCGCCAGCGCCACCTTCTCCAACCTCTCCCACCGCTCCCACCACGGTGAGGATCACCAGTGGAAGCTCCTGGGACCGCAGTCGATCGCCATCCAGCCCGGCATCCTGAGCTTCTCGGGCGCCGATTTCGTGGCCTCCGGCCGCGTCACCGCCATGGCCATCGCCCCCACCTGCACCAACGGCAAGTGCCGGCTGTGGGTCGCCGCCGCCGGCGGCGGCGTCTGGCGCACCGACCACGCTCTCCAGAACAACCCGGACTGGAAGTCGGTCTCCGACGGCCTGGGAACGAACGCCACCGGCGCGCTCCTGGTCGACCCCAACGATTCCAGCGGCAACACCCTCTACCTCGGCACCGGCGAAGGTAACGCCTCCGGAGACTCGGAAGCCGGCGTCGGCATCTACAAGACGACGGACGGCGGCAACTCCTGGAGCCTGCTGCCGGGCAGCGGTCAGTTCTACGGCCGGTCGATCAACTCGATGGCCGTCGACCCCACCAACCGCAACATCATCTATGCCGGCATCGCCCGCGGCATTCGCGGCGAGTCCTCGGTGACCGGCGGCACCACCAGCAACCCGCCGGTCGCGGCGGCCTTGGGCCTCTGGCAGTCGACCGACGGCGGGGCGACCTTCAGCCTGCTGTGGAACGGCAACCTCTCGCTCCGCGGCATCACCCACGTCGCCCTCGACCCCGCCGACCCGGCCACCGTCTACGCCTCCTCCTACCAGCAGGGGATCTGGCGCCTCTCGGTCCGGCTCGACGGCGACAGCAGCTTCCACCAGGTCTTCGCCCCCGGCTCGCCGGCGCAGAATGTCGATCGCGCCGAGTTCGCGCTGGTGACCAAGACCGGCCACACGCGGATCTACGCCGGTGACGGCGCCGTCGGCGCGGCCGGCGGCAAGTACTCCGCGGTCTGGCGGGCGGACAATGCCGACATCCCGGCTTCCGCCCTCCTCGCCAGTCAGACGGTGCCGGCCCCCGGCGGCTGGAAGCAGCTGACCGAGACCTCGACCGCCCTTCCCGGCTTCGCCACCTTCGACTACTGCAGCGGCCAGTGCTGGTACGACAACATGGTGGCCGTCGCCCCGGGCCGCCCCGACGAGGTCTACGTCATCGGCTCCTTCACCTACGGCGAGCTCGGCGGCCGCTCGAACGCCCGCGCGGTCGTCCGCTCGACCACCGCCGGCGACCCCGACCCGGCCAACAACAACCGCACCTTCACCGACATGACCTTCGACTCCAACCTGCCGGCGGGCGCCATCCATCCCGACCAGCACGCCATCGTCTTCGATCCCAACAACCCGAACATCATCTTCGAGGGCTCGGACGGCGGCGTCATTCGCACCAGCGGCACCTTCACCGACATCTCCGCGCAGTGCGACACCCGCGGTCTCACCCCCAACTCGCTCCTGGCCTGCCACCGCATGCTGTCGTCGGTGCCGACGCAGATCATCAACATGAACAAGGGCTTGCCGACCCTGCAGTTCCAGAGCGTCTCGGTCAACCCGCAGTCGCCCGCCCACGAGCTCGTCGGCGGCACCCAGGACAACGGCACCTGGCACTTCCTGCACGACAAGCACACCTGGCAGCAGACGATCTACGGTGACGGCGGCCAGGCCGGCATCGACGTCGCCACCCCCACCGTCTTCTTCAACACCTTCACCGGCCAGGCGACCGACACCAACTTCCAGCAGGGCCTGCAGACCGCCTGGACGGTCACCTCCGGCCCGCTCTTCGCGAGCGGCGAGGCGGCCTCCTTCTATCCGCCGCACATCGCCGACCCCAAGGTCGGGGGCACGCAGTTCGTCGGCCTCCGGCACGTCTTCCGCACTCAGGACAACGGCGGCAGC
>Ga0209626_1000306_pt1 | contig 10502 bp, 9 predicted proteins | sample JacPinW_OM1H0_M2_FD_187962 | JGI IMG/M metagenome (GOLD analysis project Ga0209626, IMG submission 187962) | Forest soil microbial communities from Algoma, Ontario, Canada - Jack Pine, Ontario site 1_JW_OM1H0_M2 (SPAdes) (version 2) | ecosystem: Environmental > Terrestrial > Soil > Boreal... | reverse complement strand
CGCGATTCGAGAGCCGCCAGGTGTCCCGATGACGATTGCGACGCGGCCGTCTTTGGTTAAGATCGTCGGTGTCATTGTTGAGAGCGGTCGTTTACCCGCCTCGATCGCATTTGCATCACCGCCTACGACGCCGACGAGGTTGGGCACACCGGGTTTCGCGGAAAAGCCGTCCATTTCGTTGTTCAACAGGAACCCGGCGCCGCTGACCACTTGGCCGCACCCGAACCAATCGTTGAGTGTGTAGGTATTCGACACCGCGTTGCCCCAGCGATCCACGATCGAGAAGTGCGTAGTATTGTGATGTTCGACGAGCCCAGGCTTCACCTCGATGGTCGGAGTCGGACGCACGGTATTGACCTCGCTGGCGCGCCGCGCGAGGTAAACGTGGTCGAGTAGCGCCGCCACATTGACCGGGTGAAAGTCGGGGTCGCCCAGGTACTCAGCTCTATCCGCAAATACGCGCTTTTCGATCTCAGCCAGAAGATGCACGTATTGTGGCGAATTGGGCGCCACGCCTGCGAACGCTGCGGCGAGGTTTTTCTTCATCGCCAGCATCGATAGCAATGCAATTCCACCGGAGCTCGGCAAAGGTGCGGTGATAACGTTGTAGCCAGCCCACTCACCCGAGAGCGGTTCACGCCAAACGGGGCGATAGTCTGCAAGGTCGGCTCGCGTGATGTGACCGTGGCTGCATTCCATCTCGGCGACGATGAGATCTGCGGTGCGCCCGGCATAGAAGCCTTCGGGCCCCGCATCCGCAATGCGCTGCAATGCCGCGGCGAGCTCTGGCTGACGGACGTTCGCGTCGGTCTCAAGGGCACCGAACCAGGCCAGGAAATTCGTGCGCCCGTTGAGTTTGACGGCGCGTTGATCCCGTAGCGCGGTCAGCATGCGACTGACGCGAAACCCATCGTGCGCGTAGCGGATGGCCGGTGCAAGGACATCAGCCCAGGCCAATGTGCCGAACCGGCGATGCAGTTGCCACAGACCCGCGACTGTGCCCGGTACGCCCGCTGCGCCTGCACCAATGACACTGGCGTCCGGGACGACGTCTCCGGCGGCATCGAGGTACATGTTCGCCGAGGCGCTTCCGGGGGCGCGCTCGCGGTAATCAAGGAAGTAAGACCTCCCATTGGAAAAAGTGGTGGCGAACCCGCCGCCTCCAAGACTGCCTGCTTCCGGATAGGTCACGGCCAGGGTGAAGGCGACTGCGGCAGCGGCGTCGGCGGCGTTTCCGCCGGCGGCGAGGATCTCAGCCGCCGTGTCAGCCCCATATGAGTCCGGCGCGGCCACCGCGGCTGCCACGGGGGCGAGGCCGATCAACTGAGCACCGTGCCGCCGTCGACGTTGAGAGCCTGACCGGTGATGTTGCGCGCTTGCGGGGATGCGAAGAAGACGACCGCGTGTCCGATGTCTTCCGGGAGCAGGGGTCGCTTAAGTATGCGCGACTGGATTATCTCGCGTTCCATAACCGCCCGGTCGTGGGTGAACGCATCGGCCATTGCCGTCATGACGCCGCCCGGACAGACGGCATTGACATTGATGTTGGCGGCGCCCAGCTGCATCGCGAGAGACTGCGTGAGATTGATGACCCCGGCCTTGGACGCAGAGTAGCCCGGCGTGTCTGCCCAGGGCTTGCGACCGTTGATGGAAGCGACGTTAACGATCCTTCCAGCTCCATGGGACTTGAAGTGAGGCATGAGTGCCTGGGTCATGCGCCAGACGCCCAACAGATTGACGTCCAGACACTTATTGAACTGCTCGACCGTGGATGCCTCACCGATCGTCTCGCAATGGATTCCGGCGTTGTTTACCAGAATGTCAATTCGTCCAAAGCGCGTAATGGCCGCCTGCACGCACTGGCCTATGGACGTCTCGTCAGTCACGTCCACGAGCAGGGCAATGACCTCGTGCCCCGCTCTCTGCATGTCCTGGGCAGCGGCCTGCGCCCGTGCCAGATCGCGATCCGCAATGACCACCCGGCAGCCCGCCCGCGCCAGCTCAAGCGCGATGCCGCGGCCGATCCCCTGCGCTCCGCCCGTGACCAGTGCGGTCTGACCCTGCAGATTACCCACCCTTGGCCGTCCTCACTCCCGGTCCGTCAGGCCCGTGTTGTGGTAAGTGTCACAGGCGACCAGGCCGCCATCGATAACGAGCTGCGCGCCGGTCATGTGACGCGACTCATCCGAGGCGAGAAACGCGACCGCGGCGGCGATCTCCTGCAGTTTTGCAAACTCCCCCATCGGAACGGCCGACTTGCGCTCCGTGAGAATGACCTCGAAGGGGACACCACGTTGAGAGGCCGCTTCAGCAAAGGCCTTGTCGAGAGCTGCGGTGCGCACGATTCCGGGGTGGACTGAATTGCAGCGAATGTTCAGCCTGCGCTGTGCGCAATGCTGTGCCACGGACTTCGTCAGCTGCCGCACCGAGGCTTTGCTCGCCCCATACGCGGTGGCAAACGGCGTCGCCAGCAGCGCCGCCACCGACGAGATGTTGATGATCGAGCCGCCCCCGGACGCGTGCATCGCCGGAATCGCAGTCTTGCAGCCCAAGAACACGCCCTCGACGTTCACCGCGAAGATCCGTCTCCAGTCCGAGAGAGTCGACGTTTCCGGGTTCGCCAGCTCGCTCGGCGGACTCAGGATTCCCGCGTTGTTGACCAGTATGTGCAGACCACCGTACGAGGCCGTGATCCGGCGGATCAGCTCGAGCCACTGAGTCTCGTTCACGACATCGTGACTGAAGAATTCAAAATGCCGCTCAGCGGCCACGGACTGGCCGAGAGCCGTCTGGATGTCCGAGATCAGGACTTGGGCGCCATCGGAAGCCAGCCGCTCGGCAATTGCGCGGCCGATGCCGGACGCGCCCCCCGTAACCAGGGCTACCTTGCCAGTCAGTCCGCTCATGGCTAGCGAGCCCTCGAGGGCAGCGGCCGGTATACCCACTCCGCGAAGCGCGCCAGGTCCATCGCCGGGAAGTCCAGGGTTCCCGCTGGCAAGGAGCTGAAGCTCCTCATCATCTCCTCCGGGGTGCCCTCCTGCTCGTAGACGGCGATCATGCTGTAGTCGGCAGCGAGCGCGCCCGGGCTCTGAAATTGGGTGCGCTCAAAGCACTGGCCACTGACGAGAGCCGGGATATTCAACGCATGCCGGATATGGCGCGTGACATACCACTCGCGAAATTCGGCCTCCTGTCCGGGAATGGCATTGGCGAATGCCAGGGTGAGAAGCGACGGACGCGCGGCCGGAGAGCGCCCCACGCGTTCGCTCACCGGGTAGTACAGCCACATCGCCGGGGCAGCCGCGCTCGTCTCCCGGCCATGCAACTCACGGATGCGCTCGATCACCCCGAGTGCGGCCTGCGCCCCGTCCACGGAGAGATCGTAAAGGGCCAGGTAACTAAACGGCAGACCCGGATACTTGCCGCGCGAAACGTCCAGTTCGTGCGGCTCGTACTGCTGCCCGCTCAGCACCGCGGTGAGAGCGAGTATCTCTTGGCTGTACGGTCCCAGATACCACGGTCGGAAGATGCGCTCCGAACCCACTTTCGGGTTGCTGAGAACCAGCAGGACGTGACTGCGCTGCTCCTTCAGGAGCTCAACAGGGCGAGTCGGCGGCGGTGTGGGGGTCGTCATGCGGGCGGGAGCGTCCGTTCCGGCGGTGGAAACGGCTTGTCTGCGGCTTCTTGCGAGCTCAGCTCCGTAATGAACTTCATGGTCCGATCTGTATCGAAATAGCTGTAATCGTTGACGTCAAAGGGCCGCCCGTGCTGCAGCTCATCGTAGCCGTGGCTCCTCAGGTACTCGCGGGCAGAGTCGTAGTCTTCGACTGCAAACGCGAGGTGATGCAGACCCTCGCCGCGAGTCGCGAGATGCTCAGCGTAGACGCTCGGCCCGGCCAGCGGCTCGATGAGCTCGAGAGTCACATCACCGATGCGGGCCAGAGCGGCGCGGAACGCGTGCTTCACCGGCTTGCCCCGAAAGGTCATGCCGGGCGTGTTGGAAGGATCGAGCGTGTAGAAGCGCCACGGTCCGATTCCAAACTCCTCCCAGTAGCGCCGGGCCGTTGCTTCGCTGTCCTTGACCACCAGGCCCACCTGCAGGATCTTCCTGAATGTCGGTTTGGTGCTCACGGGATCAGAGAATGCTCTTGACCGCTGCAACGATGCGCTCAGTGCTTGGATACAGGGGCCTCTCGAGCGCTGCGCTGTACGGAATCTGTACGGCTGGCGTGGTGACGCGCCTGATTGGCGCCCGCAAGATCTCAAAGCCCTCTTCGGACATCACCGCGGACACCTCCGAGGCCACACTGCCGGTGCGATGGGAGTTGTCCACGATGACGACGCGACCTGTCTTGCCCAGGGATTCCAGCAGCGTCTCGGTATCAAGCGGCAGCAGGGTGCGCAGGTCGATGACCTCAGCCGAAATTCCCTCCCCCTGCAAGGCATCGGCCGCCGCCAGCGCCTTCGGCAGGCAGCCGGCGATCGATACGATCGTCACATCCTTCCCGCTGCGCTTCACGTCCGCCTTGCCGATCGGCACCAGGAAATCCGGATCGGTCGACACCTGCTCCTTCTTCGTCCACAGGCTCATGTCCTCGAACACCAGGACCGGATCGTCATCGCGGACGGCCGCCTTCAGCAGTCCTTTCATATCCGCAGGGGTTGCCGGCGCCACGATCTTAAGTCCCGGCACATTCATGAAGAACGGGTAGGGGCGATCGGAATGCTGGGCGGCGTTGCAGATGTTGTAGTACGTGCAGGCGCGGAAGACGATCGGAACGCTCAGCTGACCGCCGGTCATGTACCGCAGCTTCGCGGCCTGGTTGATGATCTGGTCCGCGGCCAGGTACACAAAGCTCGCGATCGTCAGATCCACGATCGGGCGCAGTCCGGTCAGGGCGGCGCCGATTCCCATGCCGGTAAAGCCGTTCTCGGAGATCGGCACGTTGCGCAGCCGCCTTGCGTCGAAGGTGTCGAACAGCGGACTGCCACCGTAGATGTCGATGTTTTCGCCGATGAGGATCACACGCTCGTCACGCAGCATCTCCTCACGCTGCGCTTCGACGATCGCATTCAGATAGGTGAGCTCGCGAACCGTTGCGCTCATGGGCGGGGAGCTCATGGCGCCGGCTCCGGCGGGTAATGGATCGGATTGCTGAACAGATAGTCATACACTTCGCGCGGGTCGGGCAGCGGGCTTTGCCGGGCAAAGGTGACCGCGTCCGCGACCTCCGCCGCCACATCGCGCTCGATGGTGTCGATCTGGGCTTGCCCTATTCCGCTCCTCAGCATCTCCTTTCTATACAGCACCAGCGGGTCGCGCTGCGATTTGTAGTGCTCGAGCTCCTGCGGCGTCCGGTACGGAATGGGCACCTGCAGATTGAGACAGTGCTCCTCGAAGCGATAGGTCTTGGCCTCGATCAGCGTTGGTCCCCCGCCCTGGCGCGCGCGGCTGACCGCCACCGCGGTCGCTGCGTAAACCTCGGCGAGGTCCTGGCCATCGACGATGACGCCGGGCAGCCCAAAGCCCGAGGCCCGCAGGGCAATGTCCGGCTGGCCGTGTGACTCTGCGACCGGGGTGGATATCGCGTAGAGATTGTTCTCGCAGAAGAAAATGACCGGCAGCTTCCAGATTGCAGCGAGATTCAGTGATTCGCCAAAGGTGCCCTGGTTGGCCGCTCCATCTCCAAAGAAGCACAGACTCACCTGATCGGTTCCGCGCACCTGGATGCTTAAGGCCGCTCCGGTCGCCAGGGGTATGCCGCCGCCGACGATCGCGGACTCACCGATGATTCCGACCTTGCGGTCGGCCAGATGCATGGACCCGCCCCGCCCCTTGCAGATTCCGGTCGCCTTGCCGTAGAGCTCTGCCATCAGGGGCTTCAGATCCGCGCCTTTGCCAATCGGATGCCCGTGCGAGCGATGCGTGCCGGTGATGTAGTCATCATCGCGCAGCGCCAGGCACGCGCCCACGATGGCCGCCTCCTGACCGCTGCTCGAATGCATCCCGGAGAATTCCCCCGCCATGGCGCGGCGCATGGCTTCCTCTTCGAACTGGCGGATGCGTACCATGCGCCGGTACGCCTGGAGCGAGAGCTCCCGCGTCAACTGCGGTGCTTCCGTCGCAGCAGTCGGGGCGGACACGCTCGAATGCACCGGTCGCGAGGGTGCCATCACTTGCCTGGCGTGCCGATCGGATTGCTGTACATGTAGTCGTACAGGGTCTCCGGCGCGGGCAGCGGGCTTTCCACCGCGAACCGGATCGCATCGCTCACAGCTCCTGCGACCTCATGCTCGATCGCGGTGAGATCGGCATCAGTGAATCCCTCCTGCAGCAGGCGCTGTCGGTATAGCCCGATCGGATCGCGCCGCGTCCGGTACTCCTCGACTTCCTCCGCGGAACGATACGGCTTGCCGGGAATCAACAGGCCCACGTTGTGCTCATCGTACCGATAGGTCTTGGCCTCAATGAGGGTCGGGCCCTCACCGCGGCGCGCACGCGCCACGGCCTCGCGCGTGACTTCATAGACGGCTGAGACGTCCTGGCCATCGACTACGGTCCCTGGCATTCCATACGCCTGTGCGCGCGCAGCGATGCTCGGCTGACCGTGACTGCCCGCGAGCGACGTCGTTATCGCGTAGCCGTTGTTCTCGCAGAAATAGATCACCGGCAGCCGCCACAGCGCGCCCATGTTGAGCGATTCATGGAACGTGCCCTGGTTAACCGCCCCGTCGCCGAAGAAGCACAGGCACACCTGCTGTGTCTTGCGGACTTTGGCACTCAGAGCCACACCGGTAGCAAGCGGAATTCCCCCGCCCACGATCGCAGACTCACTCACGATGCCGACGCTATTGTCGGCAAGGTGCATCGAACCGCCCCGGCCCTTGCAGATCCCGGTCTCCTTGCCCATCAGCTCTGCCATCAGCGGCTTGAGGTCGGCGCCCTTGCCAATCGGATGCCCGTGGGACCGATGCGTACCGGTCATCGCATCGTCGTCGTTGAGCGCCAGACACGCGCCGACGATGGCCGCCTCCTGTCCGATGCTGGCGTGGTAGGCGCCCGGGATCGCTCCCTCCCGGAAAAGCCGCGTGCCTTCCTCCTCGAACCTGCGGATCCGCAGCATGCGGCGGTAGGCTTCAGACTTCAGTGCTTGCGAGAGAGCCATACGATCCCCGGTTGCCTTGACCGATCCGCGCCGAGCTACGCGTGGTTGAAGTATCGCGCAAACTCCCATGGCGTGACCGGCGCCTTTTTGAGCGCCTCCTCGGGCGCCTCCATTGCGGCGGCGAAGTCGTTCCACTCTTCCCGCTTGAGATACGCGTAGTGTTCCACGTAGTCCTTGCCGAACGAGGCCATGGCCGAGGGTGATTCACACCAGGCAGCGATCGCCTCGGGCATCGAGTGCGGCAGCGGCGCCCAGTGTTTCTCTAGCGCTACATCGCCCTTGCCGTAAGGGGGCGGCTCCTTCCCCTCCCTGAGTCCCTCGCTGGCTCCGAATACCAGCGACGCGATGGAAAGATACGGGTTGATATCCGAGCCCGGGGCGCGATGCTCAAAGCGCGTCATTTTCTCCGGCACGGCGCCGGTAACGACTCGCACGCCCGCGGTGTGATTGTCCCTGGCCCAGGAGGCATTTTCGGGATTCCAGAGCAGACGATTCATGCGCCGAAATGAATTCACCCACGGCCTGTAGATGATGTTGTAGGCCGGCATGGTCTTCAGGATTCCGGCCGCCGCATGGCGTGCCACCTTGCTCAGATCACCCGCGGATTCATCCCAGAAGGCGTTCTGGTTGCCGCGCGCCAGGCTGAAGTTGTGGTGGCAGCCGCAGAAAGAGTCGCCGGTATCGACAAACTTCGCCGTCATGTAGGTCGCCGCCAGGCCGCGCTCGGCGCACAGCTGCCGCAGATACAGCTTGGCCCGGACCGCATCGTCGGCCGCCTTCAACGGCGACTGGGGCTCGAAGGTGTACTCGAACATGCCGTGGCCCAGCTCGGTGTGGAAGGCCTCCACGTGAACCCCGGCGGCGTCGCAGCGGCTCATGAACTCCTTGGCCAGCTCCTCGTACGGCGGCGTGCGCGAAATACTGTAGGCATCCCATTCGCGGCCGAACGAGGGCAGCTCCGCGAACCGCCCCGCCCGCATGAGCGCGTCATCCTCGCGCACGATGTACATCTCGTACTCGAGTGCCACGCGCGCGGAGTAGCCGAGCTTCGTGAGGGCCTGCTCCGCGTCCTTCAGGATCTGCCGCGGACTGAAGCCACAGGGCGTGCCGTCGTCCATGTAGTAATCGCACAGCACGCCGGCGACATCGCGCTTCCACGGCAGTGCCACGGCAGTCGAGTAATCCGGCATGGCCACGAACTTCGGAAAGCCGTTGTCCCAGTTCGAAAACGGCGAGGTAAAGCAGATGTTGCCGCCGCTCTTGAAAGTCAGGATCAGGGTGGCAATGCCGCTGCCGGAGGCTGACAGTCCCTTCTCGAGCGGCACGATCTTGCCGCAGAGCAAGCCGTTGTTCTCCGGCATCTCCATCTGGGCGAAGCGGCAGCCCGCGCTCTTGAGTCGCTCGAGAATCGGTCTGGCCTCGTCACTGCGTCGCGCGAGAGCCGCCTTCGAAAAAAACATGCCCCGATACTCCCCGTGCTCTTGCGACAAAGGCCGGCGCCGCTTCGGCTCTTGTGCCTTTTTTAAAGGTCTGTACTATAGACCACTATGGAAAGGGCGGCAACGGACGTACCGCGGCCGCGAGCGGATTTGCGCTAAAGGCAAGAAAAAATCCCCATGCCCATCTGCAGTGCCACCCTCGCCCCGCTCTGCCGTTTCCGCAGGCGCGAACGCATGCTGTGCGCCCGGGACCGTTCATCATGAGCCTGCACCTGCTGGGCACGGACGAGCCACCCCCGGTCCTTGCCAGCCGGCGGCACGGCCGGTCTGCCTTCGTGATTGCCGTCGATCATGCCAGCCGGCGCATCCCGAAGCGCCTGGCAACGCTGGGTCTTGCGGAGTCGGATCTCGGGCGGCATATCGCCTGGGACATCGGAGCGCTGGCGGTGGCTCAGAGTGTATCCGCCGCTCTGGATGCGCCACTGGTCGCACAGAATTACTCGCGGCTGGTGATCGACTGCAACCGTCATCCGGACGAGCCGTCCTCCATACCGACGATCAGCGAGTCGACGCCGATTCCCGGAAATGTGGACCTGTCCGGCGAGCAGGTAAGCGCCCGCCAGCGCGAGGTCTTCGAGCCTTACCACCAGCATCTGAGCGCCTTACTGGAGGAACGTGTGGCCGCGAGCCGGCGCACGATTCTAATCGTCCAGCACAGCATGACGAACGTGTTCAAGGGTGTGCGCCGCGAGATGCACGCGGCGGTGCTGTACAACCGCGACCAGCGCTTCGCCGGCTGTTTGCTGGAGGCCTTGCGCTCCGAGGCGGGGCTGCTGGTGGGCGACAACGAGCCGTATTCCGGAAAACAGCAGATCGGCTATACCCTGCCGCGTCACGGCGAGCGCCGCGGCATCCCGCATGTAGAGGTCGAGATCCGCCAGGATCTGATTCAACTGCCTGCCGGACAGGCCGAGTGGAGCCGCCGGATGACAGCGGCGCTGCTCGCGGCCGAGCAGGCCTTTCTGCGCGAGTTTTCCTGAGCTGCCGCACGGTCTCCGGGCCGCGCGCAGCGCAGGCCCCCTCAATCGGCATTGATCGGCGCGTCCTGCCTGAACAGGCCAGGCGAGAACACGCGCATGAAAATCGCTGCGACGACTTCGAAGGCGAGTACTAGCAGGCAGCCCACTACCACGCTGCGGCCGGTAGGCAGGTCGCTCGACCAGAGTGCAGAAAAGAAGGCCGCGTACAGCAGGTACGCGTTCACGAAGAATCCCACGATGGGAACCAGCAGGTTGCTGAAGAGGTTGAAGTCCCGGCGTGCAAAACGAAAAAAGTAAATTGCATTGGCAAGGTTCACGGCCATGAAGGTCAGCGTCGCGAAGAACACCAGCGCAAAGGACCACCAGTTGAAGGCATCCAGCCCGTTACGCAGCACGACCAGCGTCACCAGATCCACGACGACGGCAGAAGTCAGCACCCCCAGCACCGCGGTGCGCGGCACGCGCCGCTCTCCAGCGAGTCGCCCGAACATCGCCGGCAGCAGCCCATGGCGCGCCAGCGCAAACACGATGCGTGAGGCTCCCTGCACGCAACTGAGATACACCGCCGTGACTCCGGTGAAGGCGATGATGTCCACCGTGAGGCTGCCGAATCCCCAGTAGCGCTCGGCTATGCCGGTCACTGCCGGTACTCCCGCGCGCGTGTAAGCGACTACCTGCTTGACGGGTATGCTGAGGGTGAACACCCAGGCGTTGAGCGCCCAGAACACCGCCATGCCCACGAGCGTGATGAAGATGGCACGCGGCAGGTGGGTGCGAGGCGCATTGGCCTCCTCGGCGGCGGTCGACACCACGTCAAACCCGCAAAAGCCGAGTACACCGACCACCATCGCCGACCA
>Ga0209626_1000305_pt1 | contig 10524 bp, 5 predicted proteins | sample JacPinW_OM1H0_M2_FD_187962 | JGI IMG/M metagenome (GOLD analysis project Ga0209626, IMG submission 187962) | Forest soil microbial communities from Algoma, Ontario, Canada - Jack Pine, Ontario site 1_JW_OM1H0_M2 (SPAdes) (version 2) | ecosystem: Environmental > Terrestrial > Soil > Boreal... | reverse complement strand
GAACCGCTTCGGCCCCAATGGGTTCTACCTTTTGGATGAGCCCGAGGCGGCTCTCTCGACGCAGAACTGCCTCACCCTGCTGCGCCGCATCCACGAGCTGGTGCGCGAGGGATCGCAATTCGTGGTCGCTACGCATTCGCCGATCGTGCTCGCGTATCCCGACGCGAGGATCCTCAACTGCAGCGCCGCGGGCCTCGAGACGGTCGACTACGACGACGCCGAGCCTGTGCGCCTCACACGGAGCTTCCTCGAGGCACGCGAGCGCTTCCTTCGTGAGCTGCTCAGGGACTGATGCACCTGCGCTCGTCGCCGTGGACGCAACCTCCGCCCGGATCGCTCGATCCACCCGGCCCCGTGAATGGCCGGAAGACTCTAGGCGTCCCGTCGTCCGCGCGAGCGCCGCGAAGAGGATTGTGCCCCCGTCGCGGGTTGCTCAACAGCGGAGCGCTTCCCACGCTCAGCAGAGCGTACACCGACGCGACGATCTCTATGCCAAATCGTCGCAAGCGACCTGCTGCAACTCTATGGCTATCGGGCGGAGCGCCATCGGCCCAACCACGTATACCGTCATGTTCGGGGCTAGGTGGGTAACCGCCCAGGCGTCACCATAGTGGCACTCACGTGCGACCGCTCGCACGCCGTCTATCGTAATGTCGATGTCCCTCCAGGCGTCGGTCTTCGCCGCGAGTTCACGAGCGAGACCATTCGCCGTCACCCCATCCTCCGCCCCGCTGGTCATGACGAGCGCCATGGTCACGTTTTCCATTGCGGCCACCTCTGGCACGGGCGCCCGTCCCCTTCCGCTGATTGCCCTGCGCACCACCCCGACCTCGATGGCGTCAGCGCGCCCCGCCACCTGGTGAGTCACTGTCTTCAAGTCCCATCCCACCCCGTCGAGCACCCGGGCGCTCACAAACCCCGCACACAAAGCGTAACATGGCAGAGCGTCCTCTCCTTTGAGTCCGCCCTCTTCTCGCCCGCTCATCGCGAGCATCGTACCAACTCGGCGCGGTCAATCGGCCGTCGGCGTCCTCGCCTCCTTCGACTGACCCGCCTGCGGTTACAATTCCCCACCTTCGTCGTGGAGCTCGACCGAAATCACCTCCCTCGTTCTACGCCGTGTGAATTCGAGCTGTATGCTTATTACGGAACCGGTCGGCACCCATACTGGTTCGTGATAGATCGGTGTGCGCACATACTTGACCGCCAGATGCTGCACAACGGGAGCGGTGCCAAACGCGGGATTCCTTACGTTGACGGAAAGCCGCTGTGTTACCCCTCGTTGCGCGATGCCTATCATCGTAACGTCGGCTTTGCATCCCCACCGTGTGCAGTAGTCCGTCGTAAAGTGCACGAACAGCTGCCCCAATACCCCGCATGCATGCGATTCTCCGCTCTTCACCGTCCGGACATTTGGTCGGCATGATTCCCCCGTTGGGTCACCGTTGGCGAGCGGATCGCTGTTCGCGTAAGCGTAGATCGTGTCGAGGCCGCCCTTCGGGTCGACGCTCACAAACTGTACCGTCGCCGGATCGTAATAGCGCGCGCGCAAATAGATCAGGCCCGTGTCGGCGTCGGTGTACTGGCCGTCGTAGCCCATCACCGTCGTGGCAGTGCCGGTGCTGCCTATCTTGTTGCCGTACGCGTCGTAGGTCGCGGCACCAACCAGCGTACCCGTCGTATCCGTCATTAGTCGCGTCGAGCCTTGCTGGTCGTGATGCAGGTAGACGACGGTCCCGCCGCCAGAGACCTGCTCAACCGGCAGCCCTCCGGGCCCGTAGATGTAGCTGTTGGCGCCGTCGCTTAGAACCAGCGGCAGCGTCTGCGTGACGTCCCACGCTAGGTAGGTGGTCGCCCCGGATATCGTCTGGGAGGTGCGTAGGCCGTCGCCGTTGTAGCTGTAGGTGTCTTCGATCGCCGGTGTTTCGCCTTCTTTTGGCCTCGTGACCGACGTCAGGCGGCTGGCTTGATCGTATCCGTAGGTGGTTGCCGGCCCGGTCGCGGGTGTCGTTTTCGTACGCTCGCCGAGTTCGCTGTAGCCGTAGGTCGCGGCGCTTGCTTTTTTCAGTTCGCTTTTTTCAAGCTGGTGGGCGGCGTCGTAGCTGTAGGTGTGTTCGGCGCCGATTGTGGTCGGGTCGTTGCCTTCGTTGTATTTGTATTCGGTGCCCGCGCCTTTCGTGAGGCGACTGTTGGCGTCGTAGGTGTATGCGGGTTTTTCTTCGCCGGGTAGCCCTTTGCTGGTGATGCCTTTGACCTGCCCATCGCTGTTGCGGCTGTAGACCAGCGAGGCAAGTGTTTCGGTGCCTTTCGTCATCTTGGCTTCCTTCATCGCGTCCGCTTCGTCGTACGCGTATGTGTCGATGTTGCTGGTTCCCGACGGGAACGTGATGGTCTTCAAGTTCGAGTCGGCGTCGTAGGCGAAGCTCGTGATATGTCCAAGCCATTCGACGACGGCTACTAGTCGTGCTGCTTTGTCGTAGGAGCGCTGCGCCGCTTTGCCGTTGGGATAGGTGATCTTCGTCTGCTCGTTGGCGAGGTCGTATTCGAAGGTCGTGACGTTGCCGTGGCCATCTTTGGTTTCCGTGAGCCTGTCGAGTTGGTCGTATTCGTATTTGGTCGTGCCGGTACCGTCCACCATCTTGGTGCGCTTGCCGTCGGCGTTGTATTCGTAGTTGACGGTAGGGGTGGTGCCGTCGGAGTAGTGCAGTTCGGTGACGCGGTTCGCCGCGTCGTATTTGTAGGTCGTGGTTCGTTTCAGTGGATCGGTTGTCTTTGCGCGATTGCCGGCCTGGTCGTATTCTGTCAGTGTTTTCCGGTTCAGCGGATCGACGACTTCGATGACCTGCTCGAGCACGTTGCGTTGGTATTTTGTGGTGTGTTTGTTGCCGTCCGTCTGGCTCGTTACCTGGCCTGCCCCGTCATATCCGGTTTCCGTGATCGTTTCGTTGGGTTCTTTGATCTTCGTGCGCTCGTTGTCGGCGTCGTAGGAATACGTCGTCACGTGAAGTTCCGGGTCGGTCTTCGTTTCCAAGTTGCCGTTCGCGTCGTAGGCGTACTTCGTTTCGTGTTTCAGGGGATCGGTGACCTTGATGGGCCGTCCCTGTGCGTCGCGTTCGGTTGTTGTAGTGTATTTGGCTTCTTCGCCCGCTTTCACGTGCCCTCGTGGGCTCACGGTGCTCGTTTCCTGTGAGTCTTCGTTGTATTCCCATGTGCGCTTGTCGTTTTCCGGGTCGGTTTCAGCGGTCCGGTCTCCTGCGCTGTTGTATTCGTATTTCCAGATCCGTTTCATCGGGTCTTCCATGCTCGTCATCTCGCCGTGCGTGTCATAGCCGTATTTCGTGAGCTGGGTTGCGCTGCTTGGTGCTGGTCGTTCGACGACTTCCGGGTTGCCGTGACTGTCGCGTTTGTAGGTGGTGGTCTCGCCGTTCGGCTTGGTTTCTGTTTCAATGTCGTGGGTGGAGTTGTAGCTCCATTTGGTTTCGTGTTCGAGCGGATCGACCATACTCACGCGGTTGTTATGACTGTCGTAGGTGTCTTTAGTCGTGTGGCCGTTTCCATCGGTCTGGCTTACCAGGTCGTGTGCAGAATCGTATTTGCGCGTTTCTGTCGTGGCGCTGCTCGTGCCATAGCCGCGGGTGATGACGTTGGCCTGGGCGGCACTCGTAAACTGTTCGCGCGTGACCGCGCCGGTAGCGTGGTTGGTCGTCCTGGTGAAGAAAGGCTGGTATTCCCAGGTGGTTTCCCGTTTGAGCCGGTCGGTCTGCTTGATCACCTGGTGCCCCGCGTTGTATTCGTTGAGCGATTTGTTAGCACGCCCGTCGGTTAGTTCGGAGAGCTGGTGCGACCCGTCATATTTGAACTGCCAGCGCAGGCCCGCTTCCGCTGGCTGGGTCACGCTCGCGAGATTCCCGCCTTCGTAGGTGTATTTGACGATGTGTTTCATTGGGTCTTCGGCGCTTTCGACCAGCCCTTCGCCGTTGTACGCGAGTTTGATCGTACGGCTGGCCGGGTCCGTAATGGTCGTTAGACGCCCCGCTTCGTTGTAGGTCAGCGCGATTGCGTTGCCGTTGCGGTCGGTCACTGTTTCAAGCCGGCCGCTGGCGCCAGCGAATTTGTAGACGGTTTGGTCGGCCATCTTGAGCGTGTATCCTGCTTCTGGGGTGCCCGCCAGCGTGTCCTGTGACCATTCAGGGGCGGTGAACGCACCACCCGCGCCTTCGGTAAACGGCACGACGCTGCCATTGGCCTGTACAAGGGTGGCCTTTTTGCTCGTTTTTTCCACCACCAGGTGATCGCTGAAAGAGCTCGACCAGCCATAGCCAAACGCGCCTTTGATACTTTTGGCGGCGCCCTGGGAATTATAGGTGCGCGCGAGATCGAGGCCGACGCCCCGGCCACCAACCTTGAAGTCAGCCTGCGTCTGGGAAAAGTTGCCGGTAGCGCAGTCCACCCCTTCACCACATTCGAACCGTTCGGGGCCGCTGTCCGAAGGGTTTTCGCCACCCCAGATTTCGTTGTTTTCGATGAAGCGCGGACGCTTGAATTCGAATTTACCGGGTCCTTCGGCGATTTCGCCGTAGTTGTAAAACGCGGCCCTGATCTGCAATGCGCCAGTGCCGAGGGTCTTCTCAAACGCTCCCTTGTTGATGAATGTGCCTTCGGTTTCGCCTTCGCCGCCCAGGCTAGTCGCCTGCGCGTTCGCTTCGAAGATGCCCTTGTTTTCGATCGTGGCGCCTTCCGTCATTTCGATGTATTCTTCCGTGAAGGCGATCGTTCCTTCGTTGAGAAGCGTTCGCTGCTTGATACTCGTACCGCCGCTGATCGTTCCGGTGCCGCTCCCCTGAAGCACTGTGGAGCCGGACCCGGTCATGTGGCCGCGGCTCAACGTGAGGGATTTGCTGACGTCGATCGTGGCCGATCCGGTGAGCACAGCCCCAGCCTCGACGGCCAAGGTTTCCACCGTTGAGGTACCCGGCCCTTCTAGCGTCAACGTGGCGCCCGGGAAAGAACTCCCGTTGACAGTTAGATTGGCCGCCGCACCTTCGATCTTGCCGGCGCTGACTTTGGCCCCAGGCGAAAAGGAGCCGTAGTCGGTTACGGCGATGGTCCCTTCGAGAGGCACGGTAGCGCCCAACGAAAAGGTTCCTTCTCGAAACTCGACCTGCCCACCCGAACCCTTCCACGTACCAGCATGACTGACGCCCGAAGTGCCGCCACCACGAAATTCGAGCATCCCCGAGCCGGCGCTCACCACCCCTTCATTGTCAAACGACACGGCGACTAGCGTTTCGTTGATGCCTTCGGTCTTGCGCCAAGTCCCGGTGTTGACGACCTTTGGCGCCGCGCCGGTGCCTCCCATCGTGATACCAGACCCTTGAGTATTGTCGTTGAAGGTGCCCCTATTGTTTATTTCCGCGCCTTCTTCCATCGTGATGGCGCTCGACGGGAACGACAGAGTGCCTTCGTTGACGAGCGAGCGTTTGGTGAGGGTCAGGCCGCCGATTTCGAACGTCCCAGTCGCGCCAGACAGCACGACGGTCGAGCCCGAGCCCGACATCGTGCCGCCCAGCCAGTTGAAGGTGCCACTCACCTGGACCGTGGCGGCCCCGGTCAATTTACCGTTGAAGTCCATCGTCAGGGTTTTGATCTTCGAGGCTTCGAGCGTATTAGACACTTCCAGCGTGGCTTCCCTGATAGCGACCGTGCCTTCACCCTGGACGACACCAACCTGACTGATGCCTTCGGAAACCTTCGCCGTCTTGCCCGCGCCGATGCAGGCCACGCTGCTCGACCCCGGAACTTTCGCTTCCGACCAGTTCGCAGCCGTTGTCCACGACCCTTCAGCCGGACCAGTCCACGTGTCCGTACACAGCGGTTCAGCCGATGCGCCCGCGGGTGCCAGAGCGGACACACCGAGCAACAGTGTCGCGACGACGAGCAGGTTTCGCAGCGGCTTCACAAGCGCGGCGATGCTGGCGCACCCAGTCGCAAGGCTTCGACCATCGGACTGTCGGGCAACCAAAATCGTCATCGCGCCTCCGTAAGCTCCCGGCGCAGCCGGGAGCTGATTGGGTTTGGGCTCGCGGTCCCGCTGAAGACGCTATCGGGGCGATCGGCGCGATTGCTATAGCCCGATTGTGTGGTTGACCGGACCGCGACCGCCGTTTCCGATTGCCACACGCGCCGGCATTCCAGAACGAGTCTGCGCGCCCCGAGCATGGACCCGAGCGTGGGCGGCCGGGTCTGGACGCCAGCCGGGCTCCGTCTCCGACGACGCAACGCCTGTGGTGCCCATCAGCGCGCTCGCACCACACGCCCCTCGCCCACCTCAGACGTCCCCGCGAGCCACTTCCCCGCCGGCTGCCCCTGATCTGCCCTCCCTTGTCCGCTCCTCCCCCTCCTTCCGTGTCCTCCTCGCTCTCCGGTCGCCTGCCGCCGTCGCCGCCCGCTCGCTCGCCGCCCGCTCGCTCGCCGCCGCCCTCCCTTCTCTCTCCCCTCTCCCCTCTCCTCCCTTCTCCCTTCTCCCTCTTGATCTCTCCTCTCCTCTCTCTCGCTTTTTCTCCTCTTCTTTCCCTGTCCCACCCCCATCCTCTTTGGTTTGGTTCTTGACCTCGTGACCCTGACGTTGGGGGTGCGAGGTCAAGAACCAAACCCCGCCACCCGCGCCGGTGGGACGGGGCGCAGCGCCGGATTCCGGATCCGCGGTGCAATCCGCGGACGAATCCGCGAACACGGTGGCTGCGGCTCCGACACGTCGACTATGGGCCGCCGAATTTGTTCGGGCCTTATCCAATCGATGTCCCCTGTCGATATGGGGGCGTGGGCACTCACGACACGAAGAGCCGGCTAAAGGACTTGCAGCACTTGCTCGAGACTCGCGCAATCTCGCCGTCCGAGTACGAGGACGAGTGCACGCGTTTGCTCGCTCTCGATACTTGGGAAGCTAAGTCCCCCGACGACTGGACCGGGGATGACTGGCGCGACGCCCGCACAGCGATGGCGCTCGTCCCGGCTCCCAGCGGCGCCGCGGAGTGGATCGACGAGGAGATTGCAGACACCGTCCGCTTGCACCAACGCACCAATGCTTCGATAGCGCGTGTGCCGCAGGAGCTCGCAGAAGCCCAACGCGCGCTCAGAGACGCAAAGGACGAGCAAGAGTCATGGCTGCGCGAGGCCGAGGTCCGGCGCGTGGAGGGTGCCGCACGAGCATCGGCCGGCCTACCAACCCCCGATCTCGCGATACCAGGCTGTCAACTCGTTGCTGGAGCAGACGACATGAAGGGTCCCGTTCGTGGCGTAACGGTCCGGTTCGTAGTCGGCCAGCCCGTGACACTCCTTGTGGGTGAGCGAGCCGTCGCCACGCTCGAGTGGGACGAGATAGAGAGCATCACAGTCGAGCCGCTCCCTGAGCGGCATCGTGCGACAGCAGCGCGTGCGCTCGGGCTAGGCCTAATTTCCCTCGCCGCAAAGAAGCGTATCCCCGTGTCCGCAATGACCATTGTGTGGGGCGTTCGTCACCTGGTGTTCGAGGTGCCCGCCGAGGCCCATCGCCTCCGTGGCGAACTGGCAACTGCGGGCGTCGTTGTGGCCGCGTAGCCATTGTGGGATCCCGGTCCTGCTACGCCGGAACCAGATCCTGCATAGGAAAGCTCCCGCGCCGGGACACGGGGGCGCCCGGTGGCCCGTGGCCCTCAGTGCTTGACGTCAAGGCGGGCCCTTCGCCCCGCGCTACGCGCGCTCCTGACCGACGACCTTGACTGCGGTGTCTTGGCTCTCATCTCCGGCTGGGCCAGCGTGCGTCGTCTCCCCTTTGCGGAATGTCAGATAGATAACGGTTCCAGCGATGGCAACCAACGTCACCACGACATTTGCCGCGACGGCGCCGCCTGTCGAATTGTCCCAGCTCAGCGGAATCGCCAATGAACCGATGATCGCACCCCCGACCGCGGTGGCCGTGGCAACCACCCCTACCCTCCGTGAGCGACTCACGGCCCCAATCAACAGTCCGAACGCCGCTCCGAATACACTGTTAAAGACGATGATCACGACGCGCGCCGCCCAGGTTGCACTGACCACCAGGGCCGGGAGAGCGGACAGTACGGTCGCGACGATTAAGAGGCCAACGATGACTGCGCCGGGGACGCGGCCCTGTCGCACGAGCTTCATGACTGCTAACCAGCCGGCCATAGGAAGCCCGTTTGAGAGCGCCAAGAAGGCGGCGACTTCTAGTCGGATACCGCCAGCCACAACCTGGCTTGCGATTAATGACCCGACGGCCGCCCCGCCGAGGGTCGCGACCACATAGGCCATCGCAACCACCCACGGATATCTCCACACGTCTCGTTTCGGCCGGGTGCGCGTCGTACCGACGCGCACCGCTTCGCGACGCCAGCCCGCCGAGGGATCGAAAGACTTGGCGACCCCATCAGGGAGGCCCCACACGTCTCGTGTCGGCTCGGGGTGTGTCGCTACGGGGCGCTCCGCTTCCCGACCTACGCCAGCCAGTGCATCGGAAGACTTGCCTGTCGTCGCATCAGGGACACGAGCAAGAGCGTTCCGGGCGGCTTGCGCAATCACGGGAATATCGCGCTCGGCCACTTCTTCGAGGGTTAGCCGGGCTCGCATTGCGGCTGCGGCGTCGCCAGCAATGAGGACGTCGCCGAGCTCTTGAACGGCGCCCTCACGAACGCGTGGCGCCGGGTTCTCAAGCGCTTGTCGCAAATTCTCCGGGAGGGCCGTAGGCCGGACGATTGCTCCGCGCGGGCTCCGCGCGACGACGAGCGTACCCTCGGCTCCATAGGTCCATAAGCCAGGTGTCTGACGGTTCTCGCCCCTTCTAACCGTCTTGTGCACGTAGTCGTATAGGTTTGAAACGGTGACGAGACCGTCCTTATCGACGTCTGCCTCGCCACTAGTGAGCCCGTCAACCAACGCTGAGGTGAATACGGAGGTCGCGCCCACTCCAATTGGCCGATCACCCTCGAACGAGTACTCGGTCGCGCGGGATGCGGTTAGTAAGATTCTACCGCGGCCTTCGAATCTTCCCTCTAGTGCCAGCGCGCTGTCACCCTTCGTGCCCTTTGCGAATGCGCCGCTGTGACAGCAGTCAAGGATGACTATTTGGCTGCGAGCTGGACTGTCCTCAAGTTGCTCGTTCAGCCAGTCGGCGCGGATCGCGGTCGCGGACAGCCATTCTCGCTCGGTGTTGACCGTCGCGTAGTAGAGGCGACCCCGATCGTCCAATACGCCGTGGCATGACAAGTACAGCAGGATCAGGTCGCGAGGCGCTGCATTGCGGCAGAATTCAGCGATCGTGCGCTCGACGCGGTCTTTTGGGGTATCGATGAGGGGAACAACGTCAAAGCCGCCGATCGCCGGATCCGCGAGGACGTTCTCGAGCTGTTGCGCATCCTGACCCGGCGAGCGCAGCTGTTGAAGCGTTCGATCGTTATAGCTCGCTGTCGCTACCAACAGCGCTAAGCGTCGCCCGTCCACTTCAGTTTTGAGCGGCATGCCGCGCAACCCATACTTCTATTAGCCGATCTTGCTCACTGGAAGAAACATTCGTTAGCTCAAGCGTGTCCCCATCGATCGTGAGCTTCACGGCCCGCGCATGCTGGCGCCGGAGCCAGTCACGAGCATGCTCGCTGACCGCCCCCAGCATCTGAGGCAAGGACCCGAGATGAACAATGAGTGTGCCCAGTGCCACGGGGTCGATCGCCTTAGCGCCATCCGGCGCGCCTGGGGCCCGGGCGAGGTCAACCCCGTCAACATCGAACTCGATCAACTCGCTGCGAAGGCGCTGGGTCAGATCGGCCAGCTCTCCGTCATCCGCATCGGCGCTGTCGATCCGAATCTCGAGTACTCGCTGCGCCACCACCATGCCCCCTTGTCGGTCGGCGACCTGCCGCCACGGTATCCGCGTACGGGCGCGTCGTCAACCCACCGCCTCAGGATCCGTACTGCGACGAGAGCGCCAAGGTGAACTCTCCCAAGGAACCAGGGGCTCGTATGTGTTATTCGACACACACATCTCGCTTGCGCCCGCCGGTTGGTGGACGGTGGCGCCGCGCCCGCTATCGCCCGAATTGCCTCGAGTAGCTCGTCGATGGTCGCTTCCTGAGCAACTCGACGCAGCTGCTGAATCGTTTCGCGCAGGCCACCTCCGTGGACGGGCGATCCTGGTGCGGCGCTGGCCGCTCAACTGTCATGACTGAGCCCGGCGGCCTGGAGGGCCTCGCGCCACTTGCCGAAGTGTCGGCGTACGGTGGTGGCGGATGGGCAGCCGGGCGGGGCGACGCTGAAGTCGACACCCACCGGGCGGCGGCCGTTCGCGGCCGTCCACGCCGCAAGGGCTTTGAGGATCTCCGGGTCGGTCCACTGCTTGGCGGAACGTGGCGTGCGTGGCTGCGACGGTAGGCCGGCGGCGTGCAGCGCGGCAGGCCAGCTCCCGAAATGTTCACGGACAGTGTTCGCGTTCGGATGGGTTGGGTCGGCGTGCATCCACTCCATGCTCGCCGGCGG
>Ga0209626_1000304_pt1 | contig 10526 bp, 11 predicted proteins | sample JacPinW_OM1H0_M2_FD_187962 | JGI IMG/M metagenome (GOLD analysis project Ga0209626, IMG submission 187962) | Forest soil microbial communities from Algoma, Ontario, Canada - Jack Pine, Ontario site 1_JW_OM1H0_M2 (SPAdes) (version 2) | ecosystem: Environmental > Terrestrial > Soil > Boreal... | reverse complement strand
AGGCCGAGGTCACCGGCGGAGGGGTCGCCCTCTCCGAGATCCATCCCCGAACCCTCGAGAGCCGCCGCCACCCCGGCCTCTTCCTCTGCGGCGAGATCCTCGATGCCTGCGGCCCCATCGGCGGCCACAACTTCCTCTGGGCCTGGGCGACCGGGCGGGCGGCGGGGCTGGGGGCGGCGGAGCAAGGCCTCGGCGGCCGACTTCCCTAACGTCGCTCTTTATTGGGATTCGCTTGATGTGCAAGATAGGAGAGCTTGTGCGCGGCCCGCAACAGTAACTGATACCAGCGTATCCGCAGCCGATTCAGGCCGGTCTGCGCCCCATGTTGCTGCCAATAGGTCACAGTATCGCCGCTGAAGCGGCCGACTTCCTGGCTGCTGTAATAATAGAGCGCAATCGAGCGGCGCCAATGATCCTCCTTGATAGGAGTTGAAAATCCGTGAACGGAGTGGTCATCCGTGCGAAAGATGACGCAGGTGCCCCAGCCGGGGACGACCAGCCTTGCAGGCGTCTTGGCCCCTTTCTCCCATAGCTCCAGGCAGCCCCCGAAACCCTCTTCCCATTCCGGATTCAAATAGAGCAGCACATTGATACGCCGGTATAGCTTGAGCCGGTCATAATAGTGGAAGTCCGTATGCGGCATGAGAACGCCGCCAGGCCCACTGCAATGAAGACCGCCCCCCTCGTAGTAAGGATCGGGAATGAGGCCGCCAATACCGGTTACCGACTCCAAGAACCTGAGAAAGGGCGGAGACGAGAGCTCATAGAACATCGAAATGATCAGAGGAGGAATGACGTCCGTGTCGCGGCAATACATCTTGCCTGATTGATAGAAATCATGACGCTTGTTCCAGCAAGGCGAGTCGGGTGAGGGGTAAATGTCTACCGCCTCATCCGGCGCCAGGTCAAAAAAGCCTTCAAGGACGAGATGGGGAAAGGGTTTGGCCTGTTTGAATTCTGCAGCCAGGCGTTCGACGTGCTCGCGAGAATAGGTGCGGAACGCAAAGAAGTTCTTTCTTTCGCTCGTGATCGTTGCCGGAACGGTCATTCCAATTCGCTTTTCTTCACGGCCGGCGGCTCCCAGGTCTGGGTGTTGCTGACCTCCGGGCCGGGGATGTAGACGCGCAGGATCATGAAGAAGTCGGCAGGGGGACTCTGGAGCCAGTACTGCCCGGGCTGGAGACCGGTCGGCTCCTCCTGCTGAATGAAGATCGTCATGCCGCTCTCGCTGTCCCGGGCCTGGTACTCGGCGTCGTAGCTGTTGATCGAGTAATGGGTGGAGTCCGGCACCAGGTTGTAGGTGTTGTCGTACAGGGTCACCGACCAGAAGCCGTGCATGTTGGCGTCGTAGGGCGGGAACCTGTTCTTCGAGAACGTGACGACGTAGCGGGCGCCGGCCGCTCTGGTGAGGCCCTGGCCGTCGCTGTCGACGGCCGTGTTGAGGTACACCGCCTCGACCGGATCATTGGCGACGATGCCGGCCAGGGCCTGGAGCGCGGCGCGGGTGATGTAGTCCTGGTTTTGCCCGGCCTCCCCGTAGTCCCGCGGCGGGTATTGCCAGCCCTTGACCGTCTTCCCACGTCCCTTGGTCATCTCGTTCAACAGCTCGTAGCCCTTCTTGGCCGCGCGCCAGAGCCCGCGCCGGGTGGCCTGCGACTGGCGCTCGAGATCCTGATTGGGGCCGATGCCGATCGTGGCGAACAGGGCCAGCAGCTGGGACTGGCCGATGCCGGGCGGCACCCCGGGAGGGTTCTCGGTCATCGCCTGGTTCATGGTGAGCCAGGTCCCCAGCGGGTTGCTGTTGTCGATTCCGAGTGGGACCTGGGTATGAGTCGGATGCGCGGGCGGCATTGCGGGATAGCTGGACAGCGGCCTCAATTGGTAACCCTGCTGCACCGCAATCGCCGCGGCGAGGTCGGCCTGGCTCGTGTTGTTGACCCCGGTTCGCCCGAGGACGAACACCGACGGCGTGCGCGAGCGCGGGAGGATGTCGAGCACGTCCGGAGGGACGGCGCCGTTCCAGCCCGGTCCGGCGATGAGGTAGTTGCCGGGGGCGGTGCCGGTGGACCGGGTGCCCACGTAGGCGAAGTTGTCCGCGTCCATGCACGCCATCTCCATGGTGTAGTAACGGTCGGGGACGGCGGGCACGCTGAGGACGATGGGGCCGCCGCTCAGGTCGAGCCACGCGGTCGAATAGAGCGTGTCGACGTTGGGCGAGCCTCCGGTCTGCGTGGCCGGGCTGGCCAGAACCGATGAATTGAAGAACCGGTTGATGGGCGCGTGGGGCAGGCTGAGGCCCTGCGCCTGGGCCAGCGCTTGGCCGGCGGGTGACGTCCAGAACCAGCGCAGCTGCGCGAGGTAGAGCCAGGGGAAGCCCCAGATGTAGGCTTGCACCCCCAGCGTGTACGCGTAGTCCTCGTTCCAGTCGAGCGATTCCGCCGGCGGCTCCGGCCCTTCGCGCAGCGCCCTGAGGGCCAGATCGTGGAGCAACTCAAGTCCGGTCGCGGTAGTGTCCATGGTCGCCTGTCCTTTCATCAAAAGATCGAGCGCGACAGCATGTGAAGGCTAACATCAGAAGCCACTGCGCGCAGATCGGCGCTACGAGCGAGGCTGGCTGCGAGATCGGCGGCGAGCCGCCTGGCCACCGATGCCGCAGTGCCGCGCTCGACCGCCGCGCGCAGGTCCGCGTCGAGCGCGCGAGAGCTCCGCTCGTCCTCCAGATAGGACGCTTCAAGGTCGTCCTCGCGCTCGTCGTCTGAGGCGCCGTTTCGTCGATCGCAGCTAAAATTGTGCCAAAAGGGCGCCGTTGGGCCGATGTACGGTCCATCGGCCCGATTTCCCGGCCGTTGGCCCGATCTGGGGTACTGGCTCATTTTGACTCCGCCTTAAACATGACCGGCTCCGGAAGTAGGGCGATCAGGTCCGCAAGGCCCCATTTCCGAGTCTCGATTCCCGCCGCCATGGCTGGCGTGACACCCTTCCCCAGGCTCATGTGAGCCCGGCAGAAGTTGTAATAGCAGAAGTGGACGGCGATGGCCGCCGCGTGGTTCTCCACCTTCTTGGAGTGGCCGTTCGTTAGCCTGGTGAACCGTCGCATGGACATGCGCATCGTCAGGTTCTGGCGTTCGATGAACGAGGTGGAGACGTGCTTCGGGTCGGGGTTGCCCTGGACGGACTGCACCTGGCACCCGATGCACTCGGGAGGGGAGTAGCGATGGGCTCCCTCGGTCGGCGCGCCGTAGATCTTCTGAAGCTGCGCGAAATCCACGTCTCCGCCGAAAGCATCCTCTACGGCGCCAATGTACGCCTTGAGGCCGTCCGTCGTGATCTGCACCCGATGGGCAAGGCGGCCGGCGAGGTCCTGTAGTAGCTCGGTCGCCGAGCCCGCGTCCCGGGGTCCCACCAGCCAGGACGGCACAATTTTCGTCTCCGCGTCGATCGCGATGAACGTCCACACGTCGCCATAGCCGAAGGTGCCCCGCTTGTCCTCGGGCACGTTCTTGGACTTCGAATAACAGAATTCCCATATTTCATCGATCTGTAAACAACGGCAGGATAGGCCGCGCATCTTCTCGTCCGACACCTTGGCGCACACGGCGGCGAGGTCGAGGAGGAGCTTCGTAACCGTGTTCCGCGCCACGCCCGTCATGCGGGAGGTCGAGCGAATGCTGCACCCCTCCACCAGGGCGGAGAGGACGGCGACGCGATCGGAGGTGCTGAGGACGTTTGCCATACTGAGCATTATGCGTGAGCGCGGATGCATTGTCAATAGTCTCCCTTGATTCGCGAGCAAGCATAGCTCATTCTTGCCCGTTGTGTGCTACCATGCTTGCCGAGGAGGATACGAGAATGGCAGACGACAAGACGCCGGAAGAGGGAGCACAGATTGACCCTGAAATCTCTAGGGCGGGCCGCAAGCTGGGCAGCCTTGGGGCCAGGAAGGGAGGACGACGACGCGCGGAGCTGCTACCGCCGGAGGATCGCAGCGGGATAGCTCGTCGCGCTGCGAATGCGAGATGGGCCGCCAAGAGAGCAAAGGAAAAGCTGGCGGCGGGTGCGGGATCGGGGCCACCTGAGGCCAAGTACAAAGGCTTCCTGAATCTCATGGGCCTCGAGATTCCCTGCTACGTGCTTGACGATGGCCGCAGGGTTATCGGAAGAACCTCCGCCACGGAGATGCTAACCGGCATTAAGGGCGGCGGCGATCTCGAGAAATATCTAGGGGTCGAAGGGTTTAAAGACTTCATCGGATTGGACTTAGTACTCGAGGGAATGGCGCTGTTTCGGCTTCCCGAAGTGGAAGGCCTCGGCAAGGACGTAAAGGGTCTCCCTACGGATCTCTTGATCGACATTTGCCGCGGACTGGTAGCCGCCCTAGACGCTGCCGAGCAGGGCACACACCGGCTAACGGATCGCCAAAGGCAACTCGCTATCAAGGCTGGGCAGTTCTTGGCGGCATGCGCCAAGGTGGGCCTTGACGCTCTTGTGGACGAAGCTACGGGGTATCAATACGAGCGTCCGGAAGACGCTCTCCAGGTGAAACTGCGGGCCTACCTATCGGACGAGATGCGGAAGTGGGAGAAGACTTTTCCGGACGAGCTTTGGCTCGAGTTTGGCCGCCTGACGAATTGGAAAGGGAGCGTCACCCACAGACCAAAATATTGGGGGCATCTCGTAAACGAACTCGTCTATGAGTATCTCGACCCCGATGTGGCCCAATGGCTGAAGGACAATGTTCCCGAGCCGAAGCACGGGCAGAACTATCACCAATGGCTTAGTAGCCAATTTGGTTTAAAGAAACTTGTGGAGCATATTTGGCTGCTGATAGGTATTGCCAAAACCTGCCGGTCTATGGTCGAACTGAAGCAAAAAATGGCGGAACTTTATGGCCGGTATCCCGTCCAGTTCACGCTATACCTGCCGCCGCCCTCGAGGGACTCTGAGCGCTCCTAGCGTTTCCACCGCGCCCGCGCCGCCTTCCGCGCGCTTTCGCTGCGCTCCTCCGGTGTCATCTTGGCGGCCCGAGCCTTGCCACCCTTGAGCCCACCACGACGACCGAGGGAGACCGCGGCGGGGTCCTTCTCCGGCTCGGTATTCTCGGGCGGAGGTGGTGCTGTGCCTGTCAGGATCGCGACGGACTGAAAGGCGCGGGAGTTGAAGTCTCGAGGGCGTTTGGGTGTTCCTGACCGCTCTGGCATGCCCCATGGTAACACGGGGCGACCCCGAACAGAGTCGCCCCGCTTGCCCTACGCGCTCTCCCGTTCGTGCCGCTCGACCAGCTCCGCCGCCAGCACCCGGTCCTCCCGCAGGAGAACAGGCGCCAGCTCCGCCGCCAATGCCTTGCAGTGCTTGGCGCTCTTGAGGGTGCCGATTATGCGGCGGGTAGGGACGTGAACGAGTGTCCAGTGCTTCAAGTTGTCCCGGCCCTCTGCGGTCCCCTGAAACGACGCGAACGGCGGAGAGATCATCCCGCCTACCATGACCTCCTGGCCGTCCTCTAGGCGCACCAAGAACCGCCCACGATGCCAGGCCAAGGCAACCGGATGGCTTCCCTTGTACAGGAACTCAAGGCGGGCGTCTCCGGCCACGGCAAGCCATGCTCCTGCGCTGCCGTAGCCTTCCAGCTGCGCGGCCTGCTTCCAGCGGACGGACTGCTTCAACGTGGCGCGGACGTTGAAGCAAGCGACGGTCGGGACGGTCACTGCACGCGCTCCACCTTGAGGCTCCGCGGCGCCACGGCCTTAGACCTCATCGAACGAGATGCCGTAGGGAGTGGAAGGGTCGGGCTCGACGCTCAGCACCTCCCACAGGTCGGCCTTTGACGCGCCCTCCCGAGGGTCCGGGACACGGGAGACGGACAGCCACCGGCCGTAGAAGTAGAAGAGGAGCAGGCCGGCCTCCTCCGGCGTCCTCATCTCGACGTAGCTTCCTTCGTCGACCGCTTCCTGGATTTCTTCGCGAGTCGGCGGACTGAATTGCGCTTTGGCGATCCGGTCGTAGATGGCGCGGCGGTTCGCTTCGCTGTAGTGCTCGAAGTCCAACGGCGGGAGGGTGGGGATAGACTGCGGCAAGCTGGGCATGGGGAGGTCTCCTGTGCTCAGTCAGGCTCCGGGCGTTGGCGCAACCCTTCGCTCGGGGCCGCTTCTGGGGCTGTAGGAAGGGTGCATCCCTCCCTTACTGGAGGGACCCTACCCTACTCCAGACCGCTCGTAAACCCCTGATTCTGCTGGATATTTCACGTCAGGTCAAAATGAGCCAGTACCCGATCTGGCGATCGTTGGCCCGATTTAGAGAAAAGTGGCCCGATTTAGAGAAAATCGACCCGATTTTAGGCAGCGATGTGCCGATTTGGCGCCGATCGGGCGAATTTTCCAGAAATCGGCCCGATGAACAGAAAATCGGGCCGATGAACGGCAAATCGGGCCGATGAACGGCAGATCGGGCCGATGAACGGTAAATCGGCCCGATGAACGCCAGGGCGGGCCAACGGCCACTAAATCGGGCCACTCTTCCCTAAATCGGGCCGATGTTCGCTAAATCGGCCTGCGCCCGGGTGCGCAGCTCCTGGGCCGTGCGCGAGGCTCCGTGCGAGATCGGCGGCGATCGATGCAGCGACGCCGCCGCCCGGGCCATGGCGCTCGACGAACACCGCGAGCGTGTAGCGTGGAACGTCTCCCTCGAAGATCACGCCCGCGAACCAGCCGTCAGAGGTCGGGCCGACGATCTTCGGCCCGGTGCCGGTTTTGCCGCCGAGCTGCCAGCCGGTGCCGGCGAGCCGCCTGGCCACCGACGCCGCGGTGCCGCGCGCGACCGCCGCGCGCAGGTCCGCGTCGAGCGTGCGCGCCGGCGCCGTGCGCAGGAACTCGGCGACCTCGCGCAGCGTGACGGTCACGTCGCGCTCGCCGATCGACAGGGTGCGCCCCCAGGCCCGGTCGTCGGCATCCGGTGCCAAAGTGAGCCCGGTGAGGCCGTAGCCGCGCAGCTGCTCGAGGACCGCATGGGCTCCCAGCCGCCGCCGGAGCTCGATCGCCGCGAGCTCGGCGGGGCGATCGTACCCGAGCACCAGCGCGTCGTGCAGGGTCACTCGACCATGCCGCGGATCGGAAAATGCGCCGTCGCCGAGGCCACGAGCGAACCACAGCGCGGCCGTGTAGAGCTTGATCGCCGAGAGCGGAAGCACGCGCGCCGCGACGTCGCGTCCGACGCCGACCGCTGCCGGCGCATCGCCGGTCGCGACATTGCAGACGACCACCGCGCCATGCGCATCGGCGGCCCGGAACAGCTCCGCGGCGCGAGCGTCGAGCAGCCGCGGGCCGGCGGCACGCGCCTGCAATGGCGGTGCTGGCATCACGACCATTGCGGTCATCGCAAGCGTGAGCGCCCGGACCTGGCGGCGAAATGTAGACGGGGCGACGATCACGCGCCGAGCATAGATCAGGGACGAGAGCGGTGACCGAGCCGACCATGGGCCGGCGGATCGGCCTCCGGTCGGTTGTGGGAAGTACATCGCTCCGGGCGGGGGGCGTCTTCTCCTCCTGGATGGGTGGGGGAGAAGGGCCTCAACCGGAAAATTTCCGCTCACCAGTCTGTACGCGACGACAGGACGGTCTGCTTCCGACTTAGGCACGAGCTTCTATTCGCACTCTTCGAGGGGACCGGCGCAGTGTGAGCTTTGCGTCGGGTCACCCTGAGGCGCTCCGGTGTCACCCTCCGCGCACCTACATATCTGCCGGGTAGGAGCGGAGGGCCGCTTTGTCGATGGCGGCGATGGTGGTGACTTCGAGGCGGCCGGCGAGGTGCTCGGCGAACTGGCGGTGGTCGATCGAGTAGGCCTTGAGGGTCTTGGGGCTGAGGTTCTTCTCGTAGCGACAATAGAAAAGAAATGCTGCAATTGCTTCGGTTACGGTCATCCGCTCCTCCTTCTTCCGTTCCCGGAACAGGAGATCATAGCGGCGGAAGACGGGACCTTCGCGAGAGCTCCGAGATGTGTATACGGAAAGAACTATTGCCGGACGGCGAGACGGCGCCTAGACCCTTTACGAAGCCACCCGGCCCCGCGCATCGCGATACCACCGGCACCCCGCGGAGAGGGGGCAGGGCTCGCAGCGCGGCTCGGTGCGGCGGCAGAGGCGCTGGCCGTGGGTGCGCAGGAGCTCGCGGGCGCGGATTAGCCAGGCGAAATCGTTTGGCAGCTGCGGCGCCAGGGCGCGCGCCGCCGTGCGGTACTGCCGCGAGTAGTCCCCGTCCGCTGCGGAGAAACCCAACCGCACGAGGACGCGCAGGGCATTCGAGTCGGGCGCCAGGCTGGGGACGGCGCCGGCCAGGAGGAGCAGGAGGTCGGCTCCCGGGTCGGCGATGCCGGGGAAGCGCTTGAGCAGCTTGCGCGCCTCCTGAGGCTTCGTGCGGAGGAGCTCGCGGAGCCTCTCCGCACCCACCTCGAGGAGGATCGCCGCCGCGGCCTGCAGCTTCCCCGCCCGGTGCTCCGGCAGCATGCCGCCCTCCGCGGTGACCGCCGCCAGCCGCGCCTCGGGGCAGGCGAGGATGGCTTCCGGCGTGAGCCCCACCTCGGCCCGCAGCCGCTCGAAGACGGCCCGCCGCCGCTCGTCGTCCACCAGGTAGCCGACGTTCTCCCAGAGGACGCGCTCGAAGGGATCGGTCGCCAGGGGCGGCTCCGGCTCGCCGTAGAGCGCCGCCAGGCGGTCCACCACCTCCGCGAGAGGCGGAGGGGTGCGAGCCGCCGGCCCTCCCTTGGTTGCGCGTCGCGGAGGAGCTGTCTTCGGTCTCGTCACAGTTTCCCTGACGCCGATCCGAGTGGATCGGGCAGTTGCTTTTGCAAGTAGAGAGTATCGCGAGGAGATCCAGTGGCCGCGCCGTCAGCGCCGGCGGGCCGGGGCTTTCGCCGCTTCGCCTTCCGGCCAGGTCGGGCTGGCCAGCTCGATGCGCCAGATCGGGCCGCCGTTGAAGAGCGGCCCCTCGGACTTCACGAAGGCCGGCAGCTCGCCGCCCAGGACCCAGGTGTGGGTGTCCGGCGGCTGCTTGCCGACGAGCGGCGCCACCACGCCCGCCACACCTCCGATCTCCACCTTGATCGCGTAGTCCGTCGCCTGGCGGCGCGAGCCGGCGAGCGCGAACGGCACCTCGCCCGCCGCCGCGACCTGGAGCTTCACCAGCCGCGGCTTGGGCGCCGCCACCACCATGGATACGGTGAGCTGCCGGGCGTCGCGCGGCAGGTTCTTGAGCAGGGTGAGCACCATGCCGTTGGCGACGTCCGGGGGGAGCTTCAACCGGTCGTCGAACCGCTTCTCCTTGCCGTCGTCGCCGGTCGTGCGGACGGAGACGCGGCCGCTCCCGCCGTCCACCGTGACGTCCATCGGGTGCGCGAAGGCGGGGCCCTTCTGCACCAGGTGGTCGCTCAGGAAGCGGAAGGTTTTCCGCTGCGAGAAGACGGCGGTCTCGTCGTGGAGCGAGCCGTCCTTGAAGTGAAACGTCAACCGGTTGGTCACGCGATCGCCGCGCGCGACCTGCAGCTGGTCGCCATAGGCGATGGTCTTGCCGTCGAGACTGCGCAGGACCAGGAAGCCGTGGACGGCGCCCTCGACGCGGCGGACGGCCACCGGCTCGGCGCGCAGCACGTTCGGGAGTCCCGCGCCGAGCAGCAGGACGGCAGCCAGCCAAGGCCGCAACGCCTTCTGGAGGGCCATTTCTCTCACGGGCACCGGTGAAGTGCAGAGCTTGTGCCAGGCCCCGCCTTCGCGGTCCGTGGCGGGAGGGAATCTGCTAGGCTCCCCCGCTTGTTGAGACGGTGGAGAGGGCGGTCGCCCGCCTTCTGACGACTCCCATTCCGCATTCGATTCGAGAGGGACCGGGCGCGCCCGGCAGGGCGGAGCCCGAGCGGTGACCATGACGGAGAGCCACGAGAGCGACAGGAGCGACGACCCCGTGTCCCGGCGGCGGACGTTCGCCATCATCTCGCACCCCGACGCCGGGAAGACGACGCTGACCGAGAAGCTGCTGCTCTTCGGCGGCGCCATCCAGATGGCGGGGGCGGTCAAGGCGCGCGGCGAGAACCGGCGGGCGCGGTCGGACTGGATGAAGGTGGAGCGCGAGCGGGGGATCTCGGTCACCGCCTCGGTGATGACCTTCGAGTACGCCGGCTGCACCTTCAACCTGCTGGACACCCCGGGCCACGAGGACTTCAGCGAGGACACCTACCGCACGCTCACCGCCGTCGACTCGGCGGTCATGGTCATCGACGCCGCCAAGGGCATCGAGGAGCAGACCAAGAAGCTGTTCGAGGTCTGCCGCCTGCGCGACGTCCCCATCATCACCTTCATCAACAAGATGGACCGCGAGGGGCGCGAGCCGTTCGATCTCCTGGGCGAGATCGAGGAGACGCTGGCGCTCGACGTCACCCCGGCGACCTGGCCGATCGGCATGGGCCGGGCCTTCCTCGGCTGCTACGACCTCTTCCACGACCGCCTGCTGCTCTTGGCGCGCGGCAGGAACGACGTCCGCACGGAGGGCGA
>Ga0209626_1000303_pt1 | contig 10532 bp, 13 predicted proteins | sample JacPinW_OM1H0_M2_FD_187962 | JGI IMG/M metagenome (GOLD analysis project Ga0209626, IMG submission 187962) | Forest soil microbial communities from Algoma, Ontario, Canada - Jack Pine, Ontario site 1_JW_OM1H0_M2 (SPAdes) (version 2) | ecosystem: Environmental > Terrestrial > Soil > Boreal... | reverse complement strand
CGGACGAGGTGCGCGAGCCCCTCGCCGCTTATGCCGAGCCGGAGCTCCCTCCCAAGGACTCCTTCCTAGACCTCGCGGGCCACCTCGCGGGCTGCGTCGAGGGTCCGCCCGATCTCTCTTCGAATCCCGAGCACCTGCGCGGGCTGGGCAGGTGAGAGGGCGGCTGATCCTCGACACCGGCCCTCTCGTCGCCTTCCTGAACCGCCACGACCGCTACCATGAGCAGGCCAAGAGGCGGCTAGCCGAGGTTGAGCCCCCGGTTCTGAGCTGCGAGGCCGTCCTCACCGAGGCCTGCGATCTGCTGCGGGCGACGAGCGGCGAACCCGATGCCGTTTTCGCCCTTCTCGACTCCGGTCCGGTGATCGTGCCGTTTCGGCCGGAGGAGGAGGTCGAGCCGCTATGCCGCCTGCTCGCTTGCAACCGCGACCTCACGATCTCGCTCGCGGATACCTGCCTTTCAGTTTTAACCTGAGAAACTTCGCCGCCGGCGACGCTCTGGCGGGCGTGACCCGTTCCCTCGTGTTAGGCCGATGTGATTTTCTTCCGCCGCCGGCGAATCATGGGTCGACGAGGATCACTCATGCGCGAGCGAGACAGACAGCAACGATTCGGCGACCTGCTCGACGGACACCGGCGCATCGTGTTCAAGGTGGCGAGCGTGTACGCCCGGGGCGAGGAGGACCGCAGCGACCTGGCCCAGGAGATCGCGCTGCAGGCCTGGCGATCGTTCGCCTCTTATGACGAGAGCAAGGCGAAGTTTTCCACCTGGCTGTACCGGATCGCGCTGAATGTGGCGATCTCCCATCTGCGCCGTAGCCGTGGGCGCCATGTCACCGAGCCGCTTTCGGCCGTGCACCTGGAGACGATCGGCGGCGGCGAATCGATCGCCGAGCCCGACGAACGAATAGAGGCGCTGCGTCGTTTCATCGGCGAGCTGGACCCGCTCAACCGCGCGCTGATCCTTCTCTACCTGGAAGACCGCAGTTACGCCGAGATCGCCGACATCCTCGGCATCACGCAGACGAATGTGGCGACCAAGATCGGCCGTATCAAACAAATTCTGCGCGGGCAGGCTCGCGAGGCCCGCGAATTCATCGGCACCGGAGGATGACCATGGAACTGGACGACTTCAAGACTGCATGGCAGGCGCTCGACCGCCGGATCGAACGGCAGGAATCGCTGGGAGCGGATCTGCGGCGCGCCTGGAGCGTGGGACAAGCGCGCCGGCGGCTGCGGCCGCTGTTGTTCGGCCAGATCGTGCAGCTGCTGCTGGGCGTCGCGATCATGATCGCAGCCGTGGCCTTCTGGACGCCGCGGCGCGACATCCCGCACCTCCTGATCTGCGGACTCATGCTGCACGCCTACGGTTTGCTGATCGTGCTGGCGGCGGCGCGTAACTTCTATCTGATCGGGCGGGTGGATCATGCGGCGCCCATCGTGGCGATCCAGAAGCGGCTGGCCGCCATCCGTCTCTGGCGCGCGAAGGTCGAAGGGCCGGCGTTCGGCGCGATCGGCTGCTTCATCTGGATTCCCATGGTGCTGGCGCTGTTCGACGCCTTCTTCGGTGCGGATATCTGGGCCAACTCTCCAGCGGTCGTGGGATGGTTCGTGGCCAGCGGCTTCCTGTGCCTGGCTGTCATGCTGGCGGTCATTGCCTGGGCGCGGCGCCCCGGCCGCGAACGCTTTGCTGCGGCCCTGCAGGCGAGTGCCGCCGGACGCAGCATCTCCCGCGCCGAACGGGAGTTCGCCGAGATCGCGCGCTTCGAGGCGGAGTGAGCTCGAAACGATGGCGTCAGCCGGGACAGCTTCTTGACGGGGAAGCGGCGAATGTATTACCATTGATCGCGAGGTAATACCAATGAAGATCCTGTCGCTCAAGCTTCCCGAAGCCCTCGAGGAGGAGCTCGCGGCCGCCGCTGCCCGCCGGGGGGTCACGAAGTCGGCCCTCTTGCGCGATGCGCTCCGGAGCTACCTGGGACTGGGCGCCGGCGGGTCCGACGCGCGGGACGCGGACGAGGTGCGCGAGCCGCTTGCTGCCTATGCCGAGCCGGAGCTCCCTCCCAAGGGCTCCTTCCTGGACCTCGCGGGCCACCTCGCGGGCTGCGTCGAGGGGCCGCCCGATCTGTCTTCGAACCCCGAGCACCTGCGCGGGCTGGGCAGGTGAGACGGCGGCTGATCTTAGACACCGGCCCGCTCGTCGCCTTCCTGAACCGCCGCGACCGCTATCATGAATGGGCCAAGAGGCGGCTCGCCGAGGCCGAGCCGCCGGTCCTGAGCTGCGAGGCCGTCCTCACCGAGGCCTGCCATCTGCTGCGGGCGACGAGCGGGGGACCCGATGCCGTTTTCGCACTTCTCGACTCCGGCCTGGTGATCGTGCCGTTTCGGCTGGAGGGAGAGATCGAGCCGCTGCGCCGTCTGCTCGCCCGCTACCGCGACCTCCCGATCTCGCTCGCCGACGCCTGCCTGGTCCGCCTGGCGGAGCTGGAGGCGGATCCCGTCGTATTGACCCTCGATTCCCATTTCTCGGTCTATCGTATTCACGGCCGGCAGGCGATTCGGGCCCTGTCGCCGGGCGCGGCGCCCGGCAGCCCGTGGGATCGCTAGGAGAGGTGAAATCAACGAACAAGAGCTGATCGAGCTTCGACGCGCGCGCGACCTGCTCGAGAACCCCGGGTTCGCGGCGCGGGCGGTCAACCTCTTGGGACGGCCCATCGAGTCGGTCCTCGCGCGCCTGCCGCAGGGCGTGAACGACCGCATCCAGAGGATCACCCGCAAGTCGATCGAGAAGGCGCTGGACGTCGCGCTCCTGACCTTCCGCGACCGGCAGCCGGCGGCGCCGCGATCGTTCGACCGCTCGCACAAGGTGTTCACCGCCTTGAGCGGCGGCGTCGGCGGGATGTTCGGATTCGCCGGACTGGCCGTGGAGCTGCCGATCACGACGACCGCTATCCTGCGGTCGATCGCCGAGATCGCCCGCAGCCAGGGAGAAGACCTGCGCTCGCCCGAGGCCAAGCTCGCCTGCCTCCAGGTCCTCGCGCTGGGAGGCGCCGCGGCGGGCGACGACGTCGGCGAGAGCGGCTACTTCGCGGTGCGGGCGGTGTTCACGAAGTCGATCTCGGAGCTGGCCGACGTCCTCGCCGGACGGACCGCCGTCCGCCAGACGGCGCCGGCGCTGGTCGATTTCGTCAGCCGCCTGGCGGCGCGCTTCGGGGTCAGGGTGTCGGAGAAGGTCGCCGTCCAGGCGGTACCGCTGATCGGCGCCCTTGGCGGAGCCACCATCAACGTCCTGTTCACCGATCACTTTCAGGACATGGCCCGGGGTCACTTCACCGTCCGTCGCCTCGAGCGCACCTACGGTGCCGAAACGGTGCGGATAGAGTACGACGCGCTGGCCGCGCCGGCCGCTCCAGGGTAGCAAAGAGGCTCCGCCGCCGCCGGAAGGAAATCGGGCCGGTCCGGCGGCTGACTCGATCGAAATGGACGAATTGGCTATATCTGCTATTCTGGAGCGCGAGACACGGGAGGATGGATAGCCATGCACAGCTTTCGCAACCGTCTGGGTGAGCTGGTAGAGATCCCCGAGGTCGCCGCCACCCAGGCCAAGAACACCTTCGGCGAGCTCCTCGACCGCGTCGCCACGTCGGGCGCCGTCGCGATCACCCGCCACGACCTGCCGAAAGCCGTGCTGCTCTCCTACGAGGAGTTCGAGTCCCTGAGCAGCGCGCGTTCCGAGACTCTCGAGGCGCTCAGCACGAAATTCGAGGGTCTGCTCGAGCGCATGCAAACGCCGGCGGCAAGGAAGGGGATGGAGAGGGCGTTCCATGCCGCTCCGGCGGCGCTCGGCCGGGCTGCGGCAAAGGCGGCGCGCCGGCGGCGCTGAGTGTCCTCCAGGCCACGCATCTACGTTCTGGCCGGCGTCAATGGAGGCGGAAAGAGCAGCATCGGCGGTGCGGCCTTCCGCGCCTCTGGCGCCGAGTACTACAACCCCGACGAGATCGCTCGCGAGCTGATGGCCAGCCAGCCGGGGCTGACGTGGGCCGAGGCCAACGCGGACGGATGGCGGATCGGCCGCGCGCTCTTGGAGCGTGCCATTCAGGAGCGCCTCGACTTCGCTTTCGAGACTACACTCGGCGGCAACACGATCCCGCGTCTGCTCGCCGAAGCGGCGAAGAGCGGGATAGAAGTCTTCGTCTGGTACGTGGGTCTCGAGAATCCCGAGCTGCACATCCAGCGCGTGGCCGCCCGTGTCCGCCGGGGCGGTCATCCCATTCCGGAGGAGATCATTCGGCGACGTTACGAGCGCAGTCGCCTGAACCTCGTGCAGCTCCTGCCCTCCCTCATGGGCTTGCAGGTCTATGACAACAGCGATTACGCGGACCCCGAGGCCGGCGGACTACCTACTCCGCGCCCCGTGCTGCACTTGGAGGCGGGACGAGTTCTCGGTCCGAAAGACTTGTCGCGAACGCCGGACTGGGCCAAGCCCATCGTCGCCGCCGCTCTCCAGCGCGACCGGGGATGATCCCATACAACCGTGCGGCGTCGCCGCTCACGGTCGGGACGGAATTCAGGCCACCCATTCGCTGTTGTACGCACATCCGCCTCGCCAGGGTCTTGTCAGCCCATCCCTCGCGGGGTAGGATGGCGGCGCTTTCGAACTTTCGTTCACGGTCAGGTCGAGGAGATCGCCATGCCGAAGTCGTCCTACGCCCGCGAGACCGCTTCCTGGGACAAGCTGGCCATCGCTCTCGCGCGGGAAGCGGGGGAGCTGCCGGTGGAGCTCGCCGAGCATCGGGCGCGGCTGGAGGAGGTGGTCAAGCGCGCCAGGACCCTCCACAACCGCCAGGCCTCGCAGGACGCGCGCCTGCGCCAGACGTCGCGCGAGCTGCGCGAGGAGCTCGCCCTGGGACGGGAGATCGAAAGCCGGGTGCGCGCCTACCTGCGCGGGCGCTTCGGCGCCCGCAGCGTGGCGCTCGTCGGCTTCGGGGGCCGGCCGCTGCGCCGGCGGCGCCGGACCGAGGTGCCGTCCCTCGACGCTCCGGAGACCGCGCCTGCGGAGGGGCCGGAGCTTCCGGACGCCGCCGAGGGGGAAGGCAGCCCCAACTAGGGGGACCCCTCCCCGAATCAGGGGCACCCCTCCCCGATGAAGGGGGAGGCCGGCCCCAAGAAGGGGCACCCCTATCCCAAGTGGGGGCACCCCTCCCCCAACCAGGGGGACTCCTGCCCCAAGAAGGTACCCCCCTATCCCAACCAGGGGCACCCCTATCCCAAGAAGGGGAGGCTTCCCCCTCGAATGGGCAAGCCTCGCCCCGCAGTTTTTTTCGATTCTTGTCGTCCCGCGACGAAAAGGATGACTCCAGCCGGTGTGGGATGACTCCCATCGAATTGGGGCGATCCCCGCCGGGTGGGAGCGACGCCAGCCGGAATGGAGTGAAGCCAGCCGGGTCGGGATGACTCCAGCCGGTGCGGGATGGTCCCGACCGGATCGGGATGACTCCAGCCGGTGCGGGATGGTCCCGACCGGATCGGGATGACTCCCATCGAGCTGGAGTGATCCCCACCGAGCTGGGGCGATCCTCGCCGGGTTGGAATGGAGCCAGGCGGGTTGCGATGGATTCCGGAGCTCGGGGATGATTCGCCCGCAACGATACCTTGACGGTCTACAATGGAGCCTGTATTGTAGATCGTCAAGGTATCCACCATGGGAAAACCCAGCGACCTCGTCCAGGGCACTCTCGACCTCCTGATCCTGAAGACCATCTCGCTCGAGCCGAAGCACGGCTGGGCGATCGCCAAGCGCATCCAGCAGATCACCGAGGAGGTCCTCCAGGTGCAGCAGGGCTCGCTCTACCCGGCCTTGCATCGCCTCGAGCAGCAGGGGTGGATCCGGGCAGCGTGGGCCGAGACGGAGACCGGCCGCAAGGCGAAGTTCTACTCCTTGACGCGCGCCGGGCGGGTGCAGCTCGACAAGGAGCTGGCGCAGTGGGAACGGCTGTCGAACGCCATCAACCTGGTGGCGAAGATGGCGTAGCCAGGGGGCTCCCGGATGCGCGCCACGGACAAGCTGCGCCTGCGCCTGCGCTCGCTCTTCCGCCAGGCGAGCGTCGAGGCGGAGCTCCACCGGGAGCTCGGCTTCCACCTCGAGCAGCAGATCGAGGAGAACGTGGCCGCCGGGATGAGCCCGGCCGAAGCCCGCTACGCCGCCCTCCGCGCCATGGGAGGGCTCACCCAGATCGCCGAGGAGTGCCGCGACATGCGCCGCACGAGATGGATGGAGAACCTCCTGCAGGACCTGCGCTACGCCGCCCGCACGCTCCGCCTGAGCCCGGCCTTCACCGCCGTCGCGGTGCTCTCGCTGGCGCTCGGGATCGGCGCCAACACGGCGATCTTCAGCCTCATCGACGCGCTCCTCCTGCGCCGGCTCCCGGTCTCCGAGCCGCAGGGCCTGGTCGCCCTCGGCAACCCGGCGCGCACCGGGTCGCTGTCGGAAGGGTCGGTGCGCGGCGACCTCTTCTCGGTCCCCATGTACCGCGAGCTGCGCGACCGCAACCGGGTGTTCTCCGGGCTCTTCGGCTCGGGCCGGGTGGGCCGCCTCACCGTCGGCCTCGACCGTTCCACCGCCGCTCCCGAGAGCGCGCGCGGCCGACTGGTCACCGGCAACTACTTCGCGGTCCTCGGGGTGTCGGCCCTCCGCGGGCGCGTCTTCACCGCCGACGAGGACAAGAGCCCGGGGTCCGACCCCTACGTCGTGATCTCCTACGACTACTGGCGGCGGCGCTTCGCCGCCGACCCCGGCATCGTCGGCCGCATCCTCCGGCTCAACGACTATCCCTTCACCGTCGTCGGCGTCACGCCGCCCGGCTTCTTCGGCGACGTCGTCGGCGCGGCGACCGACGTCTGGGTTCCGCTCATGATGCAGCGGCAGGTCAATCCCGGCCGCGACTACCTCGACAAATGGGACGTCAGCTTTCTCCTCCTCATGGGCCGCCTCCGTCCCGGCGTCTCGATCGGCCAGGCCGGCGCCAACGTCAACGGCCTCTTCTCGCAGATCGTCAGCAGCCGCGCGGGCGGCGCCATCGCCGCCGATTTCGTGCCCGACCCCTCCGAGATCCACGTCGAGGTCACCCCCGGCGCTTCCGGGTTCTCGTCCCTGCGTCAGCAGTTCTCGCGGCCGCTCGAGACGCTCATGGCGATCGTCGGGCTGGTGCTCCTCATCGCCTGCGCCAACGTCGCCAATCTCCTGCTCGAACGCGCCACCGGCCGGCAGAAGGAGCTGAGCGTCCGCCTGGCCGTGGGGGCGGGGCGCGGCCGGCTCGTCCGCCAGCTGCTGACCGAGAGCGTGCTGCTGGCGGCGTTGGGCGGCGCCCTGGGAGTGCTCGTCGCCTCCTGGGCCGACACCGCGCTCCTCGGCCTGGCGGGCGCTTCGCGCTCCGCCGCGCTCGACTTGAAGCCCAACCTGCAGGTCCTCGCCTTCACCGCCGCGGTGTCGCTCCTGACCGGGATCCTCTTCGGGCTCGCCCCCGCCCTCCGCGCCACCCGCGTCGAGCTCGCCCCGGCGCTCAAGGAGAGCTCCCGCAGCCTGGCCGGCGCCGGCTCGGGCCGGCGCTGGCCGCTCGGCAAGGTCCTCGTGGTGGCGCAGTTCACCCTCTCGCTCCTCCTCCTGATGGCCGCCGGCCTCTTCCTGCGCACGCTCGTCAACCTGCAGCGCCTCGACCTCGGGTATCGGCGCGACGGCCTGGTGGTGATGCGGGTCGATCCGGTCGCCGCCGGCTACTCGGGAGCCCGCCTCGAGGTCTTCTCCCGCCAGCTCCTCGATCGCCTCAAGAACGTGCCCGCCGTGAGCGGCGTCACCCTGTCGGAGAACGGCGTCTTCAGCGGCACCGAGTCCTCCTCCTCGATCAGCTTTCCCGGCGTCTCGGCCCCCGCGCCGGCCGGCGCACCGCGCGACAGCGTCAACTACGACCGCGTCGGCCCGGACTACTTCAAGGTCCTCGGCATCCCCGTCCTCGCCGGCCGCGGTATCGGCGCCGAGGACCGGGCTGGCGCTCCCCGGGTGGCGGTCGTCAACGAGACCCTGGCCCGGTTCTATTTCCGCGGCCAGAGCCCGCTCGGCAAGCGCCTCGTGGAGGGACCCCTTTCCGAGCAGTCCTACGAGATCGTCGGGGTGGCGAAAGACGTCCGCGACCACGCTCTCCGGGGCGAGGTGCCGCGCCGTTTCTACACCCCTCTGCTGCAGTCTGCGGAGTCCATCTCGGCCTTCAACTTCGAGCTCCGCACGGCGGAGCCTACGGCGCTCCTCGAACGCCTCCGCCAGACGGTCCGCGGCTTCGATCCGCGGCTGGCGATCCTCGACCTGGCGCCGGTCGGCTCGCTCATCGACGACTCGATCGGCGACGAGCGCCTGGTCGCCAAGCTGGCTGCCGTCTTCGGCGTCCTCGCCCTGGCGCTCGCCTCGATCGGCCTCTACGGCGTGATCTCCTACACCATCGCCCGCCGCACCAACGAGATCGGCATCCGCATGGCGCTCGGGGCGCGGCGCCAGCACGTCCTCTGGATGGTGCTGCGCGAAACCCTGCTCCTGGCGCTCGCCGGGGTCGCTCTCGGCGTGCCCGCCGTCCTCGTCTCGGCGCGGGTGGTGGCGAGCCGGCTCTACGGGCTCTCGGCGTCCGATCCGGCGACGCTCGCCGCCGCCAGCGGACTCCTCCTCCTCGTCGCCGTGGTGGCGGGAGCCATCCCCGGCTCCCGCGCCACCCGCGTCGATCCCACCGAGGCCCTCCGCTACGAGTGACCCGGGTTGAAACACTTCGCAGGCTTCCGACACTCACCCGTTGAGGCCACTGGAGCAAGCTGCCGCGGAGGTTGCAATCCGAGCTTTCCACCAATTTCCTAGTGGCCTCGCAGTGCTCTGCAGCGATCAGAAGCGGATCGCCACCCCCGCCGCGACCTGGCCGCCGGAGAGGTCGAGCTCGCTGTTGCCCTTGAAATCGCTGCCGAGGTTGGCCTTCGCCACCGTGTAGCGGCCTTCCACCTCGACGGCGAAGTGGTCGCTGACCGGCACCTGCACGCCGGCGACGAAGAAGTATCCGAGAGCCGCGAAGAACGCGCTGTTGCCGTCGACGAAGGTGGTGTCGGTGCAGGAGGAATCGGGATCGGCGCAGGTGTCGGACGTCGTCGTGAACTGCTGGCGGAAGGTCTGCAGCTCTCCCAAGTAGAGACCGGCGCCGGCGCCCAGGTAGGGGATCACCGCGTGGTCGCTGCTGCCGGCCGGGTAGAGCACGTAGCTGGCGGCGAGGGAGCCCACGGCCAGCTCCAGATGGTGCTCGAGGGGGTTGCCGTTCTCGTCCTGGACGTTGCGGGCGGGCTCGCTGATGGTGTTGATATACAGGCTGCTCGAGAGCATGACGGCGTTGTGGCGGTCGAGATGATAGAGGTAGTCGCCGCCGAAGATCGGGCCGTCGAGCCGGCTGCGGCGGGCCGTGAAGTTGCGGAAGTTGTCGTCCCAGAAGTTGCTCTTGGCATCGGGCGCCAGTTGGCCGATCCACAGATGGATCTCGCCGAAGCGGTCGTTCTCGCGAGGATCCGCGGGATTGGTTTGCGCTTCGGGATCCTGCGCCCGGGCGGGAACCGCGGCAATCATCAAGACGGCGAGGACCAGCAGAATGCCTCGTGTCGCTTTCATATCGGATCTCCTTTTCGCTCCGCCTCCTTGTCGTCGCGCGACGGGATCGTCCGCGCGTGTCGGAGGCATGCTGGAGGAAAGCTACAGGGCGCCCGCGGGGTCCGGCAGGCATGGACATGCCGGCTCTTGCCGGCGGCGGAGACGGGGCTCCGCACGCGATAGACTGGGGGTCTTCGAAACACCTTCAGAACGATTGGGGGCCCGGTGGCGCGGACGTGGACTCTGACTCTGCTGGCGGGCGCTCTCGCCCTTCAGGCCGCGGCGGCGGAGCTTCCCCCGGAGTCGGCGGCGGAGCGGCTGCCGATCCGCGTCTACGCCGTCGACGACGGTCTGGCGGGCGACGAGATCGACACCCTCCTGCAGGACTCCCGCGGGTTCCTGTGGATCGGCACCGACAGCGGCTTGAGCCGCTTCGACGGCTCCCGCTTCGTCAGCTACGACCCGCGGCACGGCCTGCCGAGCCCCCACGTCACCGCCCTCCTGGAGGCCCCGGCCGGCGGCCTGCTGGTGGGCACGACGGGCGGCCTCGCGCGGCTCGCGCTGCAGCCGGCGGCGGCGGGCCGGATCTTCCAGCCGGCGCCGAGCGGGACGACCAACGGCCGCCCCAGCCGCATCTCCGCGCTCCTGGCCGACGGCGGCGCGGTCTGGTTGGCGGACCCGACCCCGGGCGGCGGGCTCTTCCGCCTCCGCGCGGCCGGCGGGCGCGACGAGATCGAAGAGGCGAAGCTGGCTTCGGGCGCTCCCGTCTTAGGGGCAACGTCGCTCGCCTCCGACGGCGCGGGCGGCCTTTGGGTGGGGACGCGGAGCGGCCTGCTGCACCGGCTCGCCGGCGGCCGTTTCGTCGCCGCCCCCATCC
>Ga0209626_1000302_pt1 | contig 10538 bp, 8 predicted proteins | sample JacPinW_OM1H0_M2_FD_187962 | JGI IMG/M metagenome (GOLD analysis project Ga0209626, IMG submission 187962) | Forest soil microbial communities from Algoma, Ontario, Canada - Jack Pine, Ontario site 1_JW_OM1H0_M2 (SPAdes) (version 2) | ecosystem: Environmental > Terrestrial > Soil > Boreal... | reverse complement strand
CACCCGTGCATGCGACGGCGCCGGACAACACGTTGGCATTTCCGTTCAACCAGCGTTGGGCAATGCTGTTCTGGTCGGCGCTGTTCAACGCCAATACCCGCTTCGCGCCCAATACCGATCGCAGCCCGGAATGGAACAGAGGCGCCTATCTCGCCGAAGCGCTGGCGCATTGCGGCGAGTGCCACACGCCGCGGAATCTCGCCTTTGCGCTCGACAACGGCAAAAAGTTCGCCGGCGCGGTGACGGCGGGCTGGCACGCCTTCAACATCACGTCGGACAAGGGCTCCGGCATCGGCGGCTGGAGCGACGACGAGGTGTTCGCCTATCTGTCAACCGGACACGCACAAGGCCGCGGCACCGCGGCGGGTCCCATGGGCGAAGCCGTCGACCAAAGTTTCAGCCAGATGGCGCCGTCGGACATTGGCGCGCTGGTCAGCTATGTGCGCAGCGTTCCGCCGATCGCCTCGCCCGACCTGCCGGCGACGCTGGCGCCGCCGGCGCCGGCTTCGCCGAAGCAAGGCGGCACGACGCCGGATGCGCTCGGCAAAAAAATCTTCGAAGGATCCTGCGTGAGCTGCCACGACTGGACCGGCGTGAGCGCGATCAGCCCCTTCGCGACATTGGCCGGCGCCCGTGCGGTCAACGACCGCACCGCCACCAACGTCGCCCAGATCGTGATTTCCGGAACGGAGCGGCATACGCCCGCAGGCGTCGTGTCGATGCCGGCCTTCGGCAGCACCCACTCCGACACCGAGATCGCCGCGGTGAGCAATTATGTGACGGCACGGTTCGGCAGCGCGAGATCAAGCCTCACCGACAAGGACGTGGCGGAGCTGCGATTTCAGACGTCGCGATGACCTGATATTGGCCGTGACTTAAGCGGGTCGCTTGTGAGTTGCTTGCTTCACGCCGCCTTCTTCCGCATAAATTGCCATCGAGCCGGCCTATCCAGCGTTCGCGGGGCCATCGTTTTCATTGACCCATCAAGAAACTCCAAGGAGCAGACATGAAACTCGCGTTTTTCGACAATTATAAGCTCGGCGTCGTGGTCGGCGACAAGATCATCGACGTCTCCGCCGTCACCAAAGGCATCAAGGCGCTCGGCCCGCAGGACGTGATCCGCGGCGTGATCGAGAAGTGGAGCAGCTACAAGGGCAAGCTCGCCGCCGCCGCCAAGAAGGGCAAAGGCAAGCCGCTGGCCAAGGTCAAGCTGCGCCCGCCGCTGCCGAAGCCGGAAAACATCATCTGCATGGCGGTGAACTACATGGAAGACGGCACCTTGCCGGAGCCGGCGCCGATCAACGCCTTCATGAAGTCGCCGAGCGCGGTCATCGGCGACGGCGACACCATGGTGCTGCCCGACATGGCGGCGAGCATTTTCGAGGGCGAAGCCGAGATCGCGGTCGTGATCGGCAAGCGCGCCTCCCACGTCAAGGCCGCCGACGCCATGAAATACGTGTTCGGCTATACCAACTTCATCGACGGTTCGGCGCGCGGCGTGGTGCCGCCGACCAACGTGTTCTATCAGATGAAGTCGCGCGACACTTTTGCGCCGATCGGCCCCTATATCGTCACCGCCGACGAGATCAAGGATCCGCACAAGGTGGCGATCAAGCTCAGCAACAACGGCGCGGTGTACCAGAGCTTCAACACCGACGACATGGCGCACAAGATTCCGCGCTGTATCGAATGGGTCACCTCGATCCATACGCTTGAGCCCGGCGACATCCTGGCCACCGGCACCAACCACCGCGGGCTCAACCCGTTCATGCACGGCGACAAGATCGAGCTCACCTGCGAGGGCTGCGGCACCCTGCACATCACGGTGCGCGACGATCTCAAGCGCAGCTGGGCGCGCATCACCCGCCTGCAACACAAGCAGAGCGGCGCCGAAGGCGTGCACACCAAGCAGACCGGCGGCAAGTACGCGAAATAGTTCGCGCGAAGTAAGCGCCACCGCCACGCAGTTGTCAGAGGCGGGTGTGTGCCCTCTCCCCTTGCGGGAGAGGGCAGCGCAGGACTTTCAGCAAACTCGGAAGGGTGAGGGGTCGCGGCGCCGACCCCTCACCCGTTCTTGTCGTTGAAACGCCGAGTAGCCCTCTCCCGCAAGGGGAGAGGGCAAAATCCGCGGGCGCCGAATTATGACAACGTCTGCCTCACGCCGTCAGGCCCCGAACCACTCCGGGTGCTCGGTAATCGCCACGACGCTGCAGGCGAAGGTCAGCACGCAGATCGTCCATAACAGCAGTGCGAGATATCGGTCGTCGGTCATGGCAGCGGCGAAGCAATCGCCGTGCCAAACCGGCCGACGCCAATAAATTCTCAGTCCCGATAGCTGCGGTCGGTTGCGTCGAGCATGCGCAAATAGGCCGGCCAGTCGGCCGAGCCACGGCCGGAATCGTGATGCTCGTATTGGTGCGCGGTTTTTTCGCAAATCTCTGCCGGGATTTCGATCAGCGCGCCGCCGGTGGCTTCCATCTTGAGCTGGATGTCGGCTGCCTCGAGCAGCGACTTCATCAGCACGAAGGCCTCGCGCATCGTCTTGCCGACCGTGAGCAGGCCGTGATTGTGCATGATCAGCGCGCGGTTCTTGCCGAGCGCCTTGTTGATGCGGGCGCGCTCGCCGAAATCTTCGGTGATGCCTTCGTAGGCGTGATAGCCGATGCGATTGTGGAAGCGCACCGCCGGCTGCGACACCATGCGCAGGCCGTGCTTCAATCCGGCCAGCGCCATGCCGGTCTCGGTGTGCACGTGCACCGCGCAATTGACGTCCGGCCGCGCCGACAGCACGCCGCCGTGCAAGGTAAAACCCGGGCGGTTGACGCCTGAGGATTCGTCGAGGTCGTCGTCCATCGAGACCTTGACCAGGTTCGACGCCGTCACCTCGGTGTAGAGCAGCTCGTGCTGCTTGATGAGGAATTTGCGCTCCTCGCCGGGCACGCGCATGGACGAATGATTGTAGATGACATCGCCCCAGCCGTAATGGGCGATCAGCCGATAGGCGGCGGCGAGGTCGACGCGGGCCTGCCATTCCGCAGGCGCAATGTCCGCTTGGGTGACGGGCGCGATCTTGACGTGCGTGTTCATGGCTTTGGCTCCGCGTGGGATCTTGGGCTCCGCGTGGCAGCCGCAATCTAGCATCCGGCGCCGCCGCCGCGCAGCCCCCTCCTGCGGCGACAAGACAAGCGAAAGTTGCAGCCATTATTAACTCATCCTCAACGGCTGGCAGCGACTCTGCTGTTATGGGAGCGACGCGTCCATTTATGACAGTTTGCCAGGCCGCCGGCCTGACGGCGGCGCTGGCGGCGGCGTTTTGCGCGAGCGCGTCGCGGTCCAGCACGCCTTCGGAAACCCGCCACGCCTGGCAGCAGCAATACCGCCGGCCGGCGGAAATTCCGTTCCCGAAGAGCAATCCTTACTCGGATGCCAAGTTCAAGCTTGGCCGGGCGCTGTTCTTCGATCCGATCCTGTCCGGATCCGAGGTGCGCTCCTGCGCCACCTGTCACAATCCCGGCCTGTCATGGGCCGACGGCCAGCCGCGCGCGATCGGCGAAAAACAAGTGCCGCTGCCGCTGCGCTCGCCGACGCTGCTCAATATCGCCTGGATTCCAAAACTTGGCTGGGATGGCCACTTCCGCAATTTGGAAGAAGTGGCCATGGGTCCGATCACTGCGACCGGAAACATGAACCTGTCGGAAAAAGCTTTGGTCGAGCGGCTTTCGGCGATCCCGGGTTATGTCGACGCGTTCGACGCGGCCTTCGGCGAAGGCGAGGTCACGGGGCGCAAGATCGAATTCGCGCTCGCGACCTTCGAACGCATGATCGTGTCGAAGGACTCGGCCTTCGACCGCTGGATCGACGGCGCCGAAACCGCGATCAGCGATCAGGCCAAGCGCGGCTTCGACCTGTTCAACGGCAAGGCCAATTGCGCGGCCTGTCACAGCGGCTGGGCCTTCACCGATGCCTCGTTCCACGACATCGGCAGCGCCCGCGGCGACGATTGGGGCCGCGGCCGGCTGTTCCCGACATCGGTGGCGCTGCGCTATGCCTTCAAGACCCCGACCTTGCGCGACGTGGTCCGCCGGGGACCCTACATGCACGATGGCGCGGTGCCGACATTGGACGCCGTCCTCGATCTCTATGACCGCGGCGGCATCGAGCGGCCGAGCCGGGCCGAGGAAATCAAACGGCTCGGGCTGACCCAGGCCGAGAAGGCCGACCTCATCGCCTTCCTGACGACGCTCAACGGCACGCCTGAGCCGGTGTCGCTGCCGGCGCTGCCGCGCTGAAGTCCCAATAAATCGCTGTTTTCTTTAGAGAATAACGGGCAGGCCGGAGCTTGCCAGGGCGAGCCCACCGAGCAGGAGCGCACCGGCGCCGGACTCCAGAAGCTCAATGTGAGCCGGGAAACGCTTGGCCAAATAGGCAATCGCGGTGCCCGACATGACGCTCAGCAAGCCCAGAATCCCGATCACGGCGCTCTCCCGTAGACCCATGAGGGTCCGGATCGGCTATCCCTAGCGGCTAATGCCTACGGTTGGGCTACGCGAAACGAATCAATTTTAGGCATCTGGACCAACCGCAACCTTAAGGTTAACAACAACTTAATTTCTGCAACCGGGGCTTCAAATGCCCTTAACAATATGTTAAAAGCTCAGTGATGCCAGGGCGGTGCGGGCGGCGGCGAATCTGGCACACGAATTCGTGGCGGTGAGGGTGCTAATGCTTCGGCTGGCGAGACGGTTGCCTTTCGCAACCGCCGTGTCGTTTGCCTTCTACATCGCAGCATGTGGAACGGCAGACGCGCACGTGAAGTGGTTCTGCGCCTATAACGTCGCCGGCCAACCGGACGGTCTCGAAAACGTCCTCTGTCTCGACTTCGAATTTCTCACCGGTCTGTCGGTCCTCGCTTTGATGGCAGGCTCGCTGTTGGAGGGTACGCCGGTCGGCATGGCCATCCTCCATGCGCTCGACCGCGCAACCGCTCTCATCCGCGACAATCTCGAGACCATTTTCCGCGCTAGCGTCGCGTTCTTCTTCATCGCCATCTGGGGCCTCGGCGGCGTGCTGTTGACGCCCGAGCTCAAGACCGACTCCGTTTTGATCGGCGTCATTCAGCTCGGCATCGCCGCCGGCATGGTGTCGCGTCGAACCATGCCGTTATCGGCGCTGGGAATTTTCACGTTGTACGCCGTCGCGGTCTGGAATTACGGCGTGTTTCATCTCGCCGATTATCCGGTGTTCCTCGGCGTCGCCGCTTATCTCGCCTTGACCGGCCTGCAGAAGAATTTCTTCGGCGCCCGCCCGATCGACGTGTTGCGCTGGGCCGCCGGCATCACCTTGATGTGGGCGTCGATCGAAAAATGGGCCTATCCGGAATGGTCGTACCCGCTGTTCATCGCGAAGCCGGAAATGTCGATGGGCTTCACGCCGGACTTCTTCATGCGGGCGGCCGGCGCGGTCGAATTTGCCTTGGCGTTCGCGTTGATCTGGACGCCGCTGGTGCGGCGCGCCGGCGCGGCGATGCTGGCGGCGATGTTCATCAGCGCGGTGATGGAATTCGGCAAGATCGATCTGATCGGCCACACGCTGATCGTGGTGGCGCTGTTCGGCATCCTGGCCGACGACGGCGGCAAACAGGCGCGCTTGCGCGATTCCTGGCTGTTGCCGGTCAGCTATGCGGCGGCGCTGGCGCTGTTCCTGGCGGTCTACTATGTCGGGCACGCCGAGCTGTTCGGCACCGCGATCCTCTGATCGGCAACGCTCGATCGTCGACCTTATTGCACGTGCACCACGAGCCGCATCTTCGGATGGATGGCGCACAATACGTCGAAATCGCCGGCCACCGGGAAGGCGATCGGCGTGACGCTGCCGGGCTTCTGGTCGCCGGAATCGAACGAGAACTTCTCGGAATCCACATAGGCGTGGTGCAAAAGGTCGGCGTCGTCGTTGACGATCTGGATGGATTCGCCGCGCTTGATGGTGACGTCGCCGGGATGGAATTCGCGCCCCTTCTGCGAAATCGAATATTGCGGCGCCGCGCCCACCAGCGTCCCGATCGCGGTCAGCAGCAGCGCCGCGACCGTGACCGCGATCGGGCGGCGCGCGTGCTGGAGAGCGTTTCGTAAACTCATGGTTGCCTCTTGGCCTGGTTCAACGTCCAGCGGCGGCACAAACCTCGCATATTGCCGCCTTCCGACAGCGTGACGGCTGGCAGTTAAGACGCCGTTAAGGAAGCCGCGAAGATTGGAGCGGGCGCTCCATCGCCCTTAACGGCCGCCGGTATAGGTCTGTAGGGCCCGAAGTCAGTAATCGTACCCTCATGATGCGTGGCCGGATCGCTCGTCTGATCGTCCGTTTGGGATCGCCTTGGCGCCAAGGCGCGTCGCGCGCGGCGGCGCTTTGCGTGACCATCCGCGGCCGCATCCTGGTCGCGTTCCTGGTCATGTGCGTGATCACCGCCGCGCTCGGCGCCTACGCCACCATGGGCGTCCGCAACGCCGGCCTCTTGGTCGACAAGACCTTCGACGAATCGCTGATGTCGATCAATTACGCCCGCGCCGCGGCGACCGATTTCGCCGCCATGCGCGCGGCCTTCGCGCGCCGCTGGATCGCCACCGATTCCGACATGCGCGCGGCGCTGGACGACGAGTTCGACAAGCTCGGCACGTCGCTGTCGGAAGACCTCGCGATCGCCGCGCAACGCTCGCAGTCGGTGCGCGCCACTCGCGCCGCCGAGAGCGTCAAGCGCGCGGTGGACGCTTGGCGCGGCATCTGCGAGCGCCTCCTCGACGGCACCAAGCTCGACGTCAACTGGGCGACGCTCGACCAATACACGGTCAAGGTCGACGACCAGATCGATCTCCTCGTGAACTACACCGCCGGCGACGGCTTCCTGTACCGGCAAAGCGCCCGCGCCGCGGTCGCCCACGACATCCAGCTCAACATCGCCGGCATCGCGCTGGCGCTGCTGCTCTCCGCGCTGGTCGCCTGGGCGCTGGCGCGGCGTATCGTCGGGCCGGTCGCGGTCGCCTCCAATGTCGCCGCACGCATCGCGGCCGGCAAGCTCGACGTCGCAATACCAAAGGGCAACGGCGACGAGCTCGGCGCGCTGCTCACCGCCATGGGCGTGATGCGCGACAACATCAAGGCGATGATGGACCGCGAGGTCGAGCAGCGCCGTTCCGCGCAATCGCGGCTTGCCGACGCGCTGGAAAATTCCCAGGAAGGCGTCGTGGTGGTGGATGCCAACGACGGCATCGTGCTCGCCAACGCCCAGGCCGCGGATTTCCTCGGCGTATCGCCGAGCCTGCTCAAGCCCGGCACGCCGCTGGCGCGGCTGCAACCGGCCTTGCAGGCGACCGGCGACGCCGGCCGCGTCCTGATGGCGCGTCACGGCAATATCAGCGCCACCAGCGAAGTCTCGATGCCGGACGGGCGCTGGCTGCGCATCAGCCGCAGCCCGACCCGCGACCAGGGCTTCATCGTGCTGTGCAGCGACATCAGCCGCCTCAAGGCGCAAGAATCGTCGCTGCGCGAGACCAACCTGCTGCTCGACGCGGCGCTCGAGAACATGACCCAGGGCCTGTGCCTCTACGACGCGCAGAACCGCCTCGAAGTCTTCAACCGGCGCTATCTGGAAATCTTCGGGCTGCCGGCCGACCGGATCAAGCCCGGCATCAGTTTCCGGGAATTGCTGGAGATCAGCGTCTCCTGCAACAATCACCCCGGCAAGACCGTCGATCAGATGTTGAAGGAGCGCGCGCAGCTTATCAGCGAGGACGGCGTCGGCCCGCATCTCATCGAGTTCGGCGACGGCCGCGTAGTGTCATGCCTGTACAGCCCGACCTCCGATGGCCGCATGGTCGTGACCTATGAAGACGTCACCGAGCGCCGCCAGGCCGAGGCCAAGATCATGCACATGGCGCGCCACGACGCGCTGACCAATCTGCCGAACCGCGTGCTGTTCCGCGACAAGATGGAGCAGGCGCTCGGCCGCGGCGAAAAGCTCGCGGTCATGTTCCTCGACCTCGACCGCTTCAAGGGCGTCAACGATTCGCTCGGCCATCCGGTCGGCGATGCACTGCTGTGCGCGGTAACCGAGCGCCTGCAGCGCGTGGTGCGCGGCATCGATACGGTGGCTCGCCTCGGCGGCGACGAATTCGCCATCGTGCAAAGCAGCGCCCGGCCGACCGACGCCAGCGAGCTTGCCGCCGAACTGATCGAGACCTTCTCGGAGCCGTTCGAAGTCCACGGCCACCAGGTGATCATCGGCACCAGCATCGGCATCGCCATGGCGCCGGCCGACGGCAACGAGCCCGATCAGCTGTTGCGCAACGCCGACATGGCGCTCTATCGCGCCAAGGCGGAAGGCCGCGGCACCTATCACTTCTTCCAGCCGGAAATGGACGCGCAGATGCAGGAGCGCCGCCGGCTCGAGCTCGACCTGCGCAAGGCGCTCATCGCCAACGAATTCGAGCTGTATTACCAGCCGCTCATCCAGGTCGCGAGCGGTGAAGTCTGCGGCTTCGAGGCGCTGATCCGCTGGAACCATCCGGAACGCGGCCTGGTGATGCCCGGTGCGTTCATTCCGGTCGCCGAGGAAATCGGCCTGATCGTACCTCTTGGGGAATGGGTGCTGCGCAAAGCCTGCATGGACGCCACGGCCTGGCCGGGCAAGCTGTCGGTCGCGGTCAATCTGTCCGCCGCGCAATTCCGCAATCCGATGCTGGCGCTGTCGGTGGTGTCCGCGCTCGGCCAGTCGGGTCTCTCGGCGTCGCGGCTCGAACTGGAGATCACCGAGACGGTGCTGTTGCAGGACGACCGCGCGGTGCTCGACACATTGCATCAAATCCGCGATCTCGGCGTGCGCATCTGCATGGACGATTTCGGCACCGGCTATTCGTCGCTGAGCTATCTGCGCAGCTTCCCGTTCGACAAGATCAAGATCGATCGCTCCTTCGTCAGCGAGCTCGGCAAGGAAAACGATTGCGTCGCCATCATCCGCGCCGTGACGCGGCTCGGCTCGAGTCTGGGCATGACCACCACGGCCGAGGGCGTCGAGACCGAGCAGCAGCTCGAGGTCCTGCGCGCCGAAGGCTGCGTCGAGGTGCAGGGCTATCTGTTCAGCCGGCCGAAGCCGCTCAAGGAAATCCCCTCCATGCTGCGCGAGCTGCGGCCGCGCATCCGCGCCGCGTAGGCTGCGCTTCCACAAATCCCGGCTCCGTCATCCTGAGGTGCCCGCTCGCAGAGCGGGCCTCGAAGGATGTCGGCCGAGGTAACCCGGGCCGTCGCCCTTCGAGGGCCGCTGCGCGGCCACCTCAGGGTGACGGGCACTGGGAAATGCCGTGACACTTCAAACCACTAGCATTGCCGCGCCGCCGCCGCGCCCTATATGTCATTGTATTCTCTTGCCCTCTGGCAATATCGGCTCCGCGAGGGCAAACTGGCTGCCGGGAGTGGTTTGGAATGGCGCTGCGCGACGTCAAGCTCGACGATAAGTACGACCTCGGCCAGCGCCGGGTATTCGTGACCGGCTTCCAGGCCCTGGTCCGGCTCTGCCTGATGCAGAAAGAGCTCGACCGCCGTAACGGGCTCAATACCGCTGGCTTCGTCACCGGCTATCGCGGCTCCCCGCTCGGCGGGCTCGACAGCCAATTCCTCCGCGCCAAATCGTTCCTCGAAACGAGCGATATCCGCTTCCAGGGCGGCATCAACGAGGACCTTGCCGCCACCGCGGTATGGGGCTCGCAGCAGGCCGAACTGCGCGGCGAGGGCAAGTACGACGGCGTTTTCGGCATGTGGTACGGCAAAGGGCCCGGCGTCGACCGCACCGGCGACGTGTTCCGCCACGCCAACCTCGCCGGCTCGGCCAGGCACGGCGGCGTCTTGGCCCTGATGGGCGACGACCACACCGCCGAATCGTCTACCACCGCGCACCAGTCCGAATATCACTTCATCGACGTGATGGTTCCGATCCTCAACCCCGCGGGCGTGCAGGAAGTGCTCGATTACGGCCTCTACGGCTGGGCGATGTCGCGCTTCACCGGCACCTGGGTCGCGCTCAAGACCATGCACGAGACGATAGAATCCACGGCGGCGATCGACGGCAGCCTGGATCGCTTCAGCATCGTGACGCCGACCGATTTCCCGATGCCGCCCGGCGGCCTCAACATCCGCCTCAACGATCCGATCCTGGCCCAGGAAGCGCGCCTGCACGATTACAAGCGCGACGCCATGCTGGCCTTCGTGCGCGCCAACAAGCTCAACCGCATCATCACCTCGGGCGGCCGCGAGCCGAAGATCGGCATCATCACCACCGGCAAGAGCTATCTCGACGTCCGCCAGGCGTTCGACGAGCTGGGCATCGACGAAGTAAAATGCAACGCGCTCGGCATCCGCCTGTTCAAGGCCGGCTGCGCCTGGCCGCTCAGCCGGCAGGAGCTGAAGGAATTCGCCCAAGGCCTCGATCTCATCATCGTCGTCGAAGAAAAACGCTCGCTGCTCGAAGTGCAGGTGCGCGAGGAGCTTTACGGCAC
>Ga0209626_1000300_pt1 | contig 10561 bp, 10 predicted proteins | sample JacPinW_OM1H0_M2_FD_187962 | JGI IMG/M metagenome (GOLD analysis project Ga0209626, IMG submission 187962) | Forest soil microbial communities from Algoma, Ontario, Canada - Jack Pine, Ontario site 1_JW_OM1H0_M2 (SPAdes) (version 2) | ecosystem: Environmental > Terrestrial > Soil > Boreal... | reverse complement strand
GCCGCCCCGCCGATCGTCGCTCCTGCCGGCCAATCGTCGATGGTCCTGTCGATGGTCCTGTCGATGGTCCTGTCGATGGTCCTGCCCCCTTAAAGATGCAAAGATAGCCCAATAAGTATTGACGGTGCCGCTGCTGCTAGGGCAGATTTCATAGATTTCCTTGTGCCGGAGGCTTTTTCGATGAGTGAACGTTCCAAGGTCAGCGCCGACGTGGTTGTCGATTTCGATCATCATTCCGACGAGTTCAACCTCAACGAGCTGCAGATCAACGCCGAGCTTCGACGCCGGTGCCCGGTGGCGTGGAACGAGAACTACGGCGGGTTCTGGTTCGTCAGCAGCTACGACGCGGTGGCGCAGACCGCGCGGGACGGCGACACGTTCGCGCACAAGTACGAACCGGATGCGGCCGACGGGGTCAACTACCAGGGCGAAATGGGCGTTCCCCGCCCCGAAGGCCAGCCGGCTCTGGGCATCGGCGAGGTCGACGGTCCCTACCACCAGGCCTTACGGCGGGCGCTCGCCCCGTTCTTCTCGCCGCGGGCCGTGGACAACATGCGCGGATTCATGGAGCAATCCGTGCACTGGTTCCTCGATCAGAAGATCGGCGAGGGCCGGATGGACATGGTGCTGGACTACGCCAGTCCGATTCCGGCGATGCTGACCATGAGGTTGATGGGCTTGCCGCATGACAACTGGCGGCTATACGCCAACCTCTTCCACTCCGTCATGGCCGTTTCCCAGGACAGCGACGAGTACGCCAGTGCCATCGGTGGGGTCCCCGCCATGATGGAGGGCCTGCTGAGGTTTGCGACGTCCCGCCGGGTCGATCCGCGCGACGACCTGACGAGTTTCCTCGTCCAGTTCGAATTCGACGGGAAGCGTCTCTCCGACGAGCAGCTGCTCGATATTCTCTGGAACCTCATCGGTGGCGGCGTCGACACCACGACGTCGCAGACGGCGCTGAGCCTGCTGCACCTGGGCACCCACCCGGAGCTGCGACAGCAGCTCATCGACCGCCCCGAGCTCTACCCGACCGCCGGGGACGAGTTTCTTCGGTACTTCTCGGTCAATCAGCAACTGAGCCGCACCGTGACTTGCGACATCGTCCTCGGGGGGCAACAGCTTCGGCGCAACGACCGCGTCGTGATCAGCTGGCTCGCCGCCAACCACGACGAGCACGAGTTCAACCGCCCTGACGAGGTGATCCTGGATCGGTTACCCAACCGCCACCTCGCGTTCGGGCTCGGGCCGCACCGATGCATCGGATCTCATCTCGCGCGCGTCATGTTCGAGGTGATGGTGAAGGCGGTGCTCGACCGGATTCCCGACTACCACGTCGATGTCGGCGGTGTTCACCAATACCTCGGCAACCCGAGCATGACGGGACTGGGCAAGCTGCCCGTTACCTTCACCCCTGGAGTGTCGCGGGGAACGTCACGCCCGGATTGAGTCCGGCTCCGAGCGCCGAGTGTCGCGGTCGGCTAGTAGCCGGTCGGCTACCCGTCAGAACAACGAGTACTGCTCGCCGGCGACGGTCGGGTCGATGAACTCCTCGATCGAGGTGCCGCCGAGCACCGAATCCAACGCGGCCATGAACTGGGCATCCGAGATCGTCGGCACCCCGAGTTCGCGGGCGTGGAACCCCTTGCCATGCTCGGTGTCCGGGTCGTTGCAGATCATCACCGACGTGTCCGGGTCCACCATGTCGGCGTACGCGAGCCCGGCGTGCATCATCCGTTCGATCAGTTCCTCGTGCGTGCGCTGCACCTCGGCGGACAACGCAACACGCATGCCCTGCACCAGCGGACGCCCCGGAATATGTCGGCCCGGGTTCAGCCATCGGCACGGCACCCGCGCTGCCACCGTCTTCAGCGGCCGCAGCTCGTCGTGCGTGACACGGCCGTTCGGCCAGCGCCGTCGGGTCGCCGGCCGCACCGGCAGCCACACGTCGAGCTGACGTGCGAGCTCCACTGCGGGCGTGAGCACCCGCGACAACACCAGCGCGTCGTCGAGTGCATCGTGAGGCCTCAGCTGTGGGACGCCCCAATGCGCGGCCAAGGTTTCCAGCCGCAGGTTTTCGGTGCCCAGCGACAGGCGTCTGGTCAGCTCGACCGTGCACATCACGGTGTCGATCGGCAGCTCAGCCTCGGCCAGCTCGGCCTCGGCGGACAGAAAAGCATGGTCGAACGCCACGTTGTGGGCCACCAGCGTGCGGCCTTTGAGCACGTCCAGCAGGTCGTCGGCGATGTCGGCGAATGTCGGCTGGTCGGCCAGCATTTCGGTGGTCAGCCCGTGCACGTGCGTCGGGCCCGGGTCGACACCAGGGTTCAGCAGGCTGACCACCGAGCGGTCGACGGTCCCGTCGGCGTCGAGCGCCAGCGCGGCCACGCTGATCACCCGCGCGTGGCCCGGGCGGAAGCCCGTCGTCTCGACATCCAGGACCACCCAGCCCGAGTCGTGCTCGGCGACCGGCGTGCCCCACGGCGTCTCCGCCAACTTGGGTGGCGCTTTCGGTGGCGCTGTCATACACCTCAGAGTCGCACGCAACTCCGACAAAACCGCTGATCGCCACGCCCGTGTCGCAGGTCAGTAGCGGTTTCGTCATAAACTGCCCCGGTGATCACTGCCCGCGGACGCCTCGCGCTCGCGGCCGGCGCGACCGCGAGGTGGGCATCGCGGGTGACCGGCCGCGGGGCCGGCGCGATGATCGGTGGCCTGGTGGCGATGACGCTGGACCGCTCGCTGCTGCGTCAGCTCGGCGAGGGCCGGCGCACGGTGTTGGTCACCGGCACCAACGGCAAGTCGACCACTACCCGGATGACGGCCGCGGCGCTCGCTTCGCTCGGCGCGGTGGCGACGAACTCCGAGGGCGCCAACATGGACGCCGGGCTGATCGCCGCACTGGCGACGGCCCGCAAGGCTTCGGTCGCGGCGCTCGAGGTGGACGAGATGCATTTGCCGCACGTCGCCGACGCGGTGGCCCCGCGGGTGATCGTGCTGCTGAACTTGTCGCGCGACCAGTTGGACCGGGTTGGTGAGATCAATGTGATCGAGCGGACTCTGCGTGCGGCGCTGGCTCGGCACCCGGATGCGGTGGTGGTCGCCAACTGCGACGACGTGTTGATGACGTCGGCGGCCTACGACTGCCCTCATGTCGTTTGGGTGGCCGCCGGCGGCGGGTGGGCCAACGACTCGGTGAGCTGCCCGAGGTCTGGCGAGGTCATCGTGCGTGAGCGGTCGCATTGGTACAGCACGGGCACAGACTTCAAACGGCCCACCCCGCAGTGGTGGTTCGACGACGAGATGCTCTATGGCCCGGATGGTTTGGCACTTTTTATGAAACTGTCGCTGCCGGGTGCGGTGAACCGAGGCAACGCAGCGCAGGCGGTCGCAGCGGCCGTGGCGTGCGGGGTCGACCCTGCGGCGGCGGTGGCGGCGGCGGCGGGTGTCGACGAGGTCGCCGGGCGCTACCGGACGGTGACTCTTGGCCGTCACACTGTCCGCCTGCTGCTGGCGAAGAACCCCGCGGGCTGGCAGGAGGCGCTGTCGATGATCGACAAGCACGGCGCGGGCGTGGTGATCTCCGTCAACGGGCAGGTGCCGGACGGCGAGGATCTGTCGTGGCTGTGGGACGTGCGTTTTGAACACTTTGACGACACCTTCGTGGTGTCGGCCGGTGAGCGCGGTACGGATCTTGCGGTGCGGCTGACGTACGCGGGGGTGGACCACACGCTGGTGCACGACACCGTCGCGGCGATCGAGTCGTGCCCGCCGGGGCATGTCGAGGTGATCGCGAACTACACCGCATTCCTGCAGCTTCAACGCGTTTTGGAGCGGTTGGGGCGTCGTCGTGGCTGACTCCACGGTGCGGATCGGGCTGGTGCTGCCCGATGTGATGGGCACGTACGGCGACGGGGGCAACGCGGTGGTGCTGCGGCAGCGGTTGCTGCTTCGCGGGATTGACGCCTCGATCGTCGAGATCACGTTGTCGGACCCGGTGCCCGCGTCGTTGGACATCTACACCCTCGGCGGCGCGGAGGACTACGCGCAGCGGCTGGCCACCAAGCACCTTCTTCGCTATCCGGGGTTGCAGCAGGCGGTGTCACGGGGCGCGCCGGTGCTGGCGATCTGCGCGGCGATCCAGGTGCTCGGCCACTGGTACGAAACGTCGGCCGGTGAGCGCGTCGGCGGTGTCGGGCTGCTGGATCTCGTCACGGCACCGCAGTCGGTGCGCACGATCGGCGAGCTCGTCAGCCGGCCGCTTTTGGCCGGGCTTTCTGAGCCGTTGACGGGATTTGAAAACCACCGTGGCGGCACCGTTCTCGGTTCGTCGGCGGCGCCGCTGGGCGCGGTTCTGAAGGGCTTTGGCAACCGGTCCGGCGACGGCGTCGACGGTGCGGTGCAGGGCAGCATCGTCGCGACGTACATGCACGGCCCCTGCCTGGCACGCAATCCCGCGCTGGCCGATCAGCTGCTGGCTCGAGTGGTCGGCGAGTTGTCGCCGCTGGACCTCGACGAGGTGGCGCTGCTGCGCCGGGAACGGCTGGGAGCGTGAGGGGTTTGGTTTTGCCGTTCGCCGTTCGGGAGTCAGGGCTTCCAGCCGCGCGACGTCAGTGCGCGGTACACACGGTCGATGACATCGTCCTCGCGGTCCTCGGCGATCACGCGGATGACGATCCACCCCCTGCGCTCTAACGTCGGGATGCGCCTGAAGTCCTTGACGTACTGGCTGCGGTCGGTGCGATGCTGGTCGCCGTCGTACTCGGCGGCGACCTTGAATTGCTCCCAGCCCATGTCGAGTAGGGCGATCAGGTCCCAGCGGTCGTGTATCGGGATCTGCGTGGTCGGTTTCGGGAAGCCTGCGTCGATGAGGAGCAGACGCAGCCACGTCTCCTTCGGTGATGCGGCGCCGCCGTCGACAAGCGGTAGTAATTCGCGGAGTTGGCGGACACCGCGGGCGCCTTCGTGACGCTTGGCGATCAGCAGTGAATGGTCTATCGAGTACGGTATCGCCCGCATCAGTGAGTCAAGTCGTGCGAGGGCTCGTCCGCGGGGCAGGTGTCTGCCGAGGTCGAATGCCGTGCGAGCGGGAGTGGTCACCGGCAGCCGTGCAACGAAGGTGGTTTCGTCGTCGTGCAGCCGCTCATTGCGAGCGATCACACCGTCTGGTGGACGGGTGTTGCGCCAGATCAGCTCCACCGGGATGTCGTCATCGACCCATTGCGCGCCATGGAGCGCCGCGGCCGACAAACCCGCAATTGTCGCTCGCTGTTTGGACCAGAGCCACGCGCCCACCGTTCGGTCGCGCAGCGATACCGCCCGGCTCTTGGGGACATAAACGTCCTGGTAGATCGACTGGAAGTCGGTCCGCAGTTGATAGCCGGTCAGCTGACCGCTGCGCACCGCTTGACTGCCGATGAACACGTCCCCCATACCGAGACGGTGACAGTGCACACCGACAAATCGCGAAACTGAAGCGGTTGCGATACTTCGCGGCGCGTCGTCGCGACTGGTTCAGTGTCGGCGCAGGGGTGGGGTCAGGCCATGGCGCGGCGGCCGGACAGCGCCCGCCCGAGCGTCAGTTCGTCGGCGAATTCGAGGTCGCCGCCCATCGGCAGGCCTGAGGCGATGCGCGTCACCGTGAGACCGGGGATGTCGCGCAGCATCCGCATGAGGTACGTCGCCGTCGCCTCGCCTTCGGTGTTCGGGTCCGTCGCGATGATCACCTCGGCGACCTGCACACCATCGACCTGTTCGCCGATCCTGTTGAGCAGCTCGCGAATTCGCAGCTGGTCGGGGCCGATCCCCGATAACGGGTCGAGGGCACCGCCCAGCACGTGGTACCGGCCGCGGAATTCGCGGGTGCGCTCGACGGCCTGGATGTCCTTCGGCTCCTCGACGACGCACACCACGGACGCGTCGCGGCGCGAGTCCGAGCAGATGCGGCAGCGCTCGCCCTCGGACACATTGCCGCATGCCGCGCAGAATTGAACGCCGTCGCGGACCTTGCCGAGCACCGCCGTCAAGCGGTCGATGTCGGGCGGCTCGACGGACAGCAAGTAGAAAGCGATCCGCTGAGCGCTCTTCGGGCCGATTCCCGGCAGCTTGCCCAGCTCATCAATCAGGTCCTGGACGGGGCCCTCGAACAAGTCAGATCCCCAACCCGCCGGCCAACGGACCCAGTCGGCTCTGCGCCAGCTCCGCCACCTGCGCCGATGCATCCGTCAGCGCCCCGACGATCAGGTCCTGCAGCGTCTCCACGTCGTCGGGATCGACGACCTTGGGGTCGATCGACACCGCGACCACCTCGCCGCTGCCCTTCATCGTGACCTGCACCAGCCCCCCACCCGCCTGGCCGTGCACATCGGTGGCGGCCAGCTCCTCCTGCGCTTGCATCAGCTGCTGCTGCATCTGTTGTGCCTGCGCCAGCAGCGCGGACATGTCCGGCGGACCTCCGGGTTCCATCACAGTCCTCTTGCCTGTTGGTCTCGAGTTCGTTTCGGCTGGGAGTCGACCCTCCCAAGAGTAGCCGTGAGCAGGCTACTTTGACGCAGTGCCAGACCTTCGCCGGTTGCGTGTCGGCGCCGCGGCGGCCGCCGCGGCGGTCGTCACTGTCTGCCTGGTCTCCGCCCCGCACGCGCCGGCTGCGCCCGCCAACATCGCGGGGATGATCGTGTTCCTCGATCCCGGCCACAACGGCGCCAACGATGCGTCGATCAACCGTCAGGTGTCTGATGGGCGGGGCGGCATGAAGGACTGCCAGACGAGCGGGACCAGCACCCCTGACGGCTATCAGGAGCACTCGTTCAACTGGGAAGTGGTGCTGCGGATCCGGTCGCTGCTCAACCAGCTGGGCGTTCGGTCCGCGTTGTCGCGGGGCAACGACAACGCCCTCGGCCCGTGCGTCGACGAACGCGCGTCGATGGCCAACGCAATTCAGCCGAACGCGATCGTGTCCATCCACGCCGACGGCGGTCCGCCGTCCGGCCGCGGCTTCCATGTCAACTATTCCGCGCCGCCGCTGAATCAGGCCCAGGCCGGCCCGGCGGTGCAGCTCGCGCGCATCATGCGTGATCAGCTGCAGGCGTCGGGTATCCCGCCGTCCAACTACGTCGGCCAAGACGGCCTGTACGGCCGGGCAGATCTCGCGGGGCTCAACATGGCTCAGTACCCGGCGGTCCTCGTCGAACTCGGCAACATGAAGAACCCGGCCGACGACGCGCTGATCACCACGGACGAGGGCCGGCAGAAGTACGCAGCCGCGGTGGTCAACGGCATCGCAGGCTTCCTGGGCCAGAGCGCGCCGGCCGCAACTAGTAGCTAGGCGTTTCGAGTTCCTTCTTGAGGTTTTCCAGCACCTCGCCCTGAATCTTCTTCAGGCCCAGCGGTGCGAACGTCTTCTCGAAGAAGCCCCCGACGCCCTCTGCACCCTGCCAGCTGGTCTTCAGCGTCACGGTCGACCCGGTCCCGGCGGGAGCGACGGTCCAGTTCGTGACCATCGACGAGTTGGCGTCCTTCTCGATCACCGTGTGGCCTGCGACGTCAACGTGAGCCTCGACGTCGCGCACGCGGGACTTGGTGGCCTGCAGCTTCCACTTCGCGACGGTGCCCTCACCCTGGCCGCCCTGCACCACCTGATAGTCGCTGTAGCGCGACGACAGGATCTTCGGTCGAACGGTCTGGTAGTCGGCAACCGCGGCGAGCACCGCCTCGGGTGCCGCGTTGATCAGAACGCTGCTGGCCGCGCTGACCTGTCCCATCAGGCAAAACTCCCTCTTTATCGACGGCGGGCGAGTGGCGATCGGTCGCACAGGTCGCGACCGCGGACTAGCGTATATGCAGTGTCAGTACCCGCTATCAACCAAGCCGGAGCACAGTCGGTGCATGAAGCGGGCGTTCGCCGACTGGTCGCGAGTTATCGCGCGATCCCCCGCACGGCGACGGTCCGGCTGGCCAAGCCGACCTCCAACCTGTTCCGTGCGCGGGCCAAGCGGGACGCCCCTGGCCTGGACACATCGGGCCTGACGGGCGTGATCGCGGTCGACCCGCGGGCACGGACCGCCGACGTCGCCGGCATGTGCACGTACGAGGACCTGGTGGCCGCCACGCTGCCGTACGGGTTGTCGCCGCTGGTGGTACCGCAGCTGAAGACGATCACGCTGGGCGGCGCGGTGACCGGGCTGGGGATCGAGTCGGCGTCGTTTCGCAACGGGCTGCCGCACGAATCGGTGTTGGAGATGGACATCCTCACCGGCACGGGCGAGGTGATCACGGCGTCGGCGGACCAGCATCAGGACCTATACCGCGGCTTCCCGAATTCCTACGGCACGCTTGGCTATTCGGTGCGTCTGAAGATTCAGTTGGAAGCCGTCAAACCCTTTGTGGCGCTGCGGCACCTGAGGTTCGGATCGATCAACGACCTCGTCACCGCGATGGACCGCATCATCGAGACCGGTGGATACGACGGCACCCCGGTCGACTATCTGGACGGCGTGGTGTTCAGCGCCGACGAGGGCTACCTGTGCATCGGCGTGCAGACGGGAACACCGGGGCCGGTCAGCGACTACACCGGCCAGCAGATCTACTACCGCTCGATTCGGCACTCGGCCGACAAGACCGCAGCGGTGAAGTCGGACAGATTGACCATCCACGACTACCTGTGGCGCTGGGACACCGACTGGTTCTGGTGCTCCCGTGCGTTCGGTGCGCAGAACCCGCGGATCAGGCGGTTCTGGCCGCGGCGGCTAAGGCGGAGCAGTTTCTACTGGAAGCTCATCGCCTTAGACCAGCGGTTCAACATCGCCGACCGGATCGAGAAACGCAGTATTCGTTCGGCTGGCCGACCGCCGCGGGAGCGGGTGGTGCAGGACGTCGAGGTGCCGATCGAACGCTGCGCCGAGTTTGTCGAGTGGTTCCTGGACAGTGTGCCGATCGAGCCGATCTGGCTGTGCCCGTTGCGTCTTCGTGACCCCGACAGGTGGCCGCTGTACCCGATCCGGCCCGGGCACACATACGTCAACATCGGCTTCTGGTCGTCGGTGCCTGCGGGCGCCACCGCGGGCGAGACGAACCGGCTCATCGAGACCAAGGTCAGCGAGCTCGAAGGTCACAAATCGCTGTATTCCGATGCCTATTACTCTGCCGACGAGTTCGATGACCTGTACGGCGGCGAGACCTACAAGACCCTGAAGAAGACCTACGACCCCGACTCACGGTTCCTCGACCTCTACGCGAAGGCGGTGCAACGACGATGACAACGTTTCGTGAGAGCGCGGCGCTCACCTCGACAAACAAGATGACTCTCGCGGAGATCCTCGAGGTCTTCGCCGAGGGCAGGCTGCCGCTTCGATTCACCGCGTACGACGGCAGCTGCGCCGGACCCGACGACGCGGAGCTGGGCCTGGACCTGCGGACCCCGCGCGGGACCACGTACCTCGCCACCGCACCGGGCGACCTCGGGCTTGCGCGCGCTTATGTGTCGGGCGACCTCGAGCCGCACGGCGTGCACCCCGGCGACCCGCACCAGCTGCTGACGGCGCTGGCCGACAAGCTGGAGTTCAGGCGGCCTCCGGCGCGCGTGATGGCCAACATCGTGCGCTCGATCGGCGTCGAGCACCTGCTGCCGATCGCCCCGCCGCCGCAGGAGGCGCTGCCCCGGTGGCGGCGGGTCGTTGAGGGCTTGCGGCACAGTAAGACTCGCGACGCCGAAGCGATCCACCACCACTACGACGTGTCGAACACGTTCTACGAATGGGTGCTTGGGCCGTCGATGACGTACACCTGCGCCTGCTACCCCCATGCCGACGCCACCCTGGAGGAGGCGCAGGACAACAAGTACCGGTTGGTGTTCGACAAGTTGCGCCTTCAGCCCGGCGATCGCCTGCTCGACGTGGGATGCGGGTGGGGCGGCATGGTGCGCTACGCGGCACGCATGGGCGTGAAGGCGATCGGTGTCACGTTGTCGGCCAACCAGGCCGAGTGGGCGCAGAAGGCGATAGCCGACGAAGGGCTGTCCGATCTGGCCGAGGTCCGGCACAGCGACTACCGCGACGTTCATGAGACGCAGTTCGACGCGGTGTCATCGATCGGGCTGACCGAGCACATCGGTGTCGCGAACTACCCTGCGTATTTCCGCTTCCTGCAATCGAAATTGCGCACCGGCGGCCTGCTGCTCAACCACTGCATCACTCGGCACGACAACCGGCACGGAGCGAACGCCGGCGGGTTCATCGACCGCTACGTATTCCCCGACGGCGAGCTCACCGGCTCCGGGCGGATCATCACCGAGATTCAGAACGTCGGGCTCGAAGTCCTGCACGAGGAAAACCTCCGCCACCACTACGCGATGACACTGCGCGACTGGTGCGCCAACCTGGTCGAGCACTGGGACGAAGCCGTCGAGGAGGTCGGGCTTCCCACCGCGAAGGTGTGGGGGCTGTACATGGCTGGTTCGCGAGTTGGCTTCGAGCACAATGCGATTCAGCTCCATCAGGTGCTTGCGGTAAGGCTCGATGAGCGCGGCGGCGATGGCGGTCTGCCGTTGCGCCCCTGGTGGCAGCCT
>Ga0209626_1000299_pt1 | contig 10572 bp, 8 predicted proteins | sample JacPinW_OM1H0_M2_FD_187962 | JGI IMG/M metagenome (GOLD analysis project Ga0209626, IMG submission 187962) | Forest soil microbial communities from Algoma, Ontario, Canada - Jack Pine, Ontario site 1_JW_OM1H0_M2 (SPAdes) (version 2) | ecosystem: Environmental > Terrestrial > Soil > Boreal... | reverse complement strand
GGCGCAGGCGGTGCGTGACGATCCAGGCGTCGTCCCGCAGGCGGCGCGGGAGCCCTGTGCCGGCGACGTTGAAGCGTCGTGCGGTCCGCGCGGGGTCCGAGAGGTCGCGGCGCAGCGCGGCGGTGCGTCCCGTGCGAACCTGTCTTGCGGTGCGGCGAAGGCTCAGGCCCTTCTCGGCGGGCAGGTGCCACAGGCCGATCGTCAGCGAGTCCTCGACCTTCGCGGCGGCGTTGCGTGCGCCCGTTGGCATCCGCCTCGCCAGGTGTGAGAGATCGCGGAAGCGCACACGCCCGAGGGCGCCGGCCAGCGACAGGATCTGCTCCTCGTTCGGAAGCGTCTTGCCTTCCTCGGCCAGCCTGGCGTCGAGCAGCTCGCAGGCCCTCACGAGCTCGCGCAGAGCCGCGGGGGCGCCGGTCAGCAGCTCGCCCCCCACCCACGGCGGGAGCTCCCCGGATCCACCGAGCTCGGCCGCCATCTCGCCGATCGCCTGACGGGTTCGTCCGTGCACGTCGAAGCCCACCACGTCCCAGTCAGGCTGGTAGCCGATGTAGATGCAGCCGATCTCATCCGCCGCGGGGGCGTTCGCCAGGACAGACTCCGGGTCGGCCCACACGCAATCCAGATCGGTGAACCACAGGCGCCGCTCGGCCGGTTGGCCGTCGCTCGCCGAGATGATGGCGTCGAGGACGTAGCGTGAGGAGACATAGTTCTCGGTGCCCTCCCTGGGCCGGTGGCGGTACTCGGTGGGGAGGATCTCCACACCCAGCGCCTCGATCGCCCTCAACAGCTCTTCTCCCTCGCGACCGAGCGCCCGCCGGTCGCCGATGTTGGTCGCGAGGGCGAGATCGCAGGGAGCGTCCCTGAGTCGCAGCGAGGCCGCCTGCGTGAGCGCGCACTCCAGGTAGCGAACGGCCACATCCGCCGCCGAGGAGCCGGCACGCGTGGTGGGGTACTCAAAGCCCTCCCCGTGCTCGTGCACGTAGAGGTACTGGACTACCAGGGGTGTCAGCGGGGGCGGGTTCACGACCTGTGGGCTACGTCGTCGGCCTCCCCCCCGACCTTTAGGGAGCCGAGGGAACAGGCCTATCCCCCCGCTGACAAGTTACTGCCGCGATGTGACCTGCGCGCCGCTTCGAGCCGATCCGTGAGCGGCGCCGGCAGCGCTTCGACGGCCCGCTTTGCGCGGTAGCGAAGCAGGAGCGGCATCAGTTCGGCGCGGGTGCGCGGCCAGCGGGCGTTGCGCAGGATCAGCCCTCCCCAGGTGAGCGGGTCCTCGCCGTCGGCGAAGCGCATCTTGTACGGGTGGGTGCCGGCACCCAGGTCCAGCCGGCGCTCGCCGCGCGCGATGCCGTCCTCGAGCGCGGCCAGGATCGTAAGCATCGTGGGCTTGAGATCGGCGTGCTCCTCCATCCAGCCGCCGTTCCAGTACTTGATCTCTCCCCCGCCGGCGAGGAACAGCTGAATCGAGATCGGCGTCCCGTCGATCTCCGCCGCCCACAGGCGGATGCGGTCGGGTCCCAGTGCCGCGGCCGCCGCATGGAGCATCTCGCGGACCTCCGGGCGCGTGAGCCCCGACGGCGCGCGCCGCTCCCAGCGCGCGGCATGCAGGCGCAGCATTACGTCCAGGGCGGGCCCGACCTCGCCGGGATCCACTATCTGGCGCACCCGGCCGCCCTTGCCCTCCAGTCGCCGGCGCATCCGCCGCATCTGCCCGCGGAAGTTGCTCGAGCGTCCCGCCATCCAGGCCTCGAAATCGCTCCCGTCCTGGGGCAGGGAGACGGTGGGCGCCGGGATGACCGAGTTTCGGTACGGCGACAGGCGCGCCCGGCCCCCCGGACCGGCGGCGAGGCGACGCGTCCATTGTGAGCCGACGGGCACGGCCTCGAATGCGACCAGGTCGGGGCGGACGTCCAGCCCCATGATTGTGCCGCGCAGCTCGCTCGCCACCTCCCCCTCGCGGCCCGGCAGGCAGAGAATGTCGACGCGGTCTGAGATCTCGGCGCCGAGGAAGCGGACGTCCACCCGGGAACGCTCCCCTCGCTGTGAGAACCAGGGAGCGAGTGCGATCAGCTGCGAGCCCTCACGTACCGCGACGATCCGCAGCTCGCTGTCCGCGGGTGCCATGTGCTGCCACCACGACAGCATCCAGCCCGGCGCGCACAGCGGTACGGCCTGGCCTACGGCGAGCTCGTCCCAGGCAGGCCCCAGCGAGCGCGCCGTGTCGAGATCGTCGATGACTTCCGCCTGGAGCATCTGCCCTCGCCGATCATCCCACGCTCGAGGTCGCATCCACGGGCGCCACGGCGGCGCTGCGCCTTACCTCGCCCAGCAACTGCTCCCAGCTCGCCGCATATGGGGCGATCCGCGCGGCCAGCCGGGCAAGGGAGCGGAAGTCATCGCCCTGCTCCCAGGAGGTGTGCAGGACGATCGGCACCCATGTCCCGGGCGCCATGTCGATCAGTCGCTCGGCAGCCGGCAGGACCGTGCGCGCGTCGGCGTAGAGGGGGGCGTAGCAGGGGAGGTAGACCGCCCCGTCGCGCCACAGCGGGCCGCCCTGGAAGCCCATCAGGGCGACGCTCTCCGGACCGCCGCAGATGATGTCGAAGCGCTCCGCCAGCAGCGGATACTGGGCCGCGTCGAAGCGATTGAAGGGCGGCACGAAGACCCGTGTGTCACCGACCCCCGCCGCCAGCAGCCGGCGCCTGCCCTCCTCCAGCAGCGCCTCGGTCTGGGACGAGGTGAGACCGCACAGCTCCGAGCGCCGGCGAGGGCTCTCAAAACGGGTGCGGTGGGTGTTCCCGTGCTGGGCGAAGGTGACCCCGTCGCCGCGCATCTGCTCGAGCAGCGCGATCTCCTCATCGCCCAGCGCCCGGCCGCCGCTCGAGCCGACGCTCAGCGGTGCATGGGTGAGCTGAGGCAGGACGGACATCAGGTGCGGGAGCCCGGCGCCGGCCATCACGTCGTGGAAGCGGCGGGACATGTCGATGTCCTGCGGGCGGTCGAAAGAGGTGTAGTAGGGGAACTCGTCGACCCGCACGAGAAACCGCGGCGGCCCCGACGCGGCCTCGCCGAGAACGCTCCTGCGGGCTCCCATCAGGCGCTCGAGCCATGCCCGCTCCCACTCCAGGCGCCCGAGCTTCATCGCGATCCGCTGCGCCGTGCGCAGCGGCGCGGGCGGCACGGGCCGCGGTTCGAGCACCTTTCTGACCGCGCCCGGCAGCTCGGCGGGATCGGCGTCGCCGAGGTGCAGGCTCACGTTGCGCGCGAGGACTGCCGAGGGCTCACCCACTGTGGCGTCCGATGCGCGCGCGGGCGCCCGCGCGCCGCGCCATCTCGGGCAGGTAGACCCGCAGGAGCGGACTGAGATCGCCGCGGGCGACCATGCTGTGGGCGCTGAGCGGCGCCAGCGCGAGGGCCTGCGCCATGCCCTTCAGGCCGTCGGCGTGGCGCGAGGCGGCGAGATCGCGGTTCAGCCACTGGAAGCGGGCGCCGACGCGCTGGGGCGCCAGCGGCGTCACGGCGCGCCCGACGGCCAGATCCGCCCAGGCAGCCGCCACGTTGACCCCGGCGCGGCCGGCCAGCGCGATGCCGCCGTAGAAGCGCCCGTTGAAGTCCGTGAAGCGCGGCACTCCCTGGTCGTCGAGCAGGTACTCGATCTCGGCCAGCCCGAACCACTCCAGCTCGCGGACCAGCTCGCGTACGCGTCCGGACAGCTCGGCGTCCGGTGTGATCGTGTGCGCGCGAGCCGTGACTCCCGCCTCGGCCGGCCAGAACCGGTCGCACCGCTGTTGGACCTCCGCCACGACCTCGCCGTGACGGTCCACCACCACGACGACCGCGCCGAGCTGGCCGGTGATGCACTCCTGAAGCAGTGGCTGAGCGCCCTCCTCGCGCAGCTCGGCGACGAACGGCTCAGCCTCCCCGGCGCTCGCGAAGCGCCGCGTGTCATAGCGCGTCGGCGCATGCAGCCGCGCCTTCACCACGACCGGTCCGTGCCAGGCCGCGAGCGCCGCCTCGTCCGCCTCCTCGGTGCGCGGAACCGCCAGACCCGCGCTCTGAGCGGCTCTGGTGAACGCCAGCTTGTCGAAGGACCGCTCGACGATCTCATGCGCGGCATAGGGCACGATCGCCGGCGCGATCTCCGCGCGGCGGCGCGAGAGCACGAGCAGCCCCACGTCGTAGGCGGCGAAGACCACGTCATAGCCGCCCACCCGCACGGCCTCGGCGATGTCGGCGATGAACCGGTCCTCGTCGTTCTCCGCTTCCTCGATGCGGTGGTGGCGGATGGTGAGCGACGACCTCGACACGGTGCTCGGCTGCCAGGCGCCCGTCCCGACCTCCCAGCCGGCCGCGTGCAGCATCCGGGCCGCCGCCAGCGAGGCACGGTCGCGGGACTGGTCGACGATCAGGGCGCGCATCGTCTGACTGGATCGGTCACGGTCAGCCGGAGCTTTAGGCGGGAGGGTTGGCCGTGGTCGGCCGCGAGCAGCCGTTCGCGCGCCGCGGGGTGCCTCCGGGGGGGATGAGTGTGATTGCTCAGATCGGGCGACAGGTTAATCCCAACTCTTCAGCCCTGTCCTGCGAGGCCGAGATAATCACGGCGTGAAGATCGTGAGCGTGATGACCACCGACTCGAGCGGCGGGGCGGAGTTCGCCGCCGTCGAGATGCTCGACGCCCTGCGCCAGCGCGGCCACGACACCGTGATGCTCACCGACATGCCGGCGATGGCCCGGGACACCGAGGTCCGCGTGAGCCCCGTCATCCTCGGGCCAAAGCTCTCCACCGGCAGCTGGGTCGCTCTCGCGCTGCGCTGGCCGATCCTGCTCAAGCGCCTGCGCGACGCGCTGCGCGCCCAGGCGCCCTACGACGTTCTTATGGTCCACTACAAGAAGGAGCAGCTGCTGGCCGCCATGCTGCCGAAGGACCTCCGCCGCACCGTCGTCTGGGCCGAGTGGGGCCCGGTTCCGTTTCCGCTGCGTCGCGGGTTGCCGCGTCGCGCCTACCTGCACGCAGGCGAGCGGGCGGCGCTCGTGATGGCCATCTCCGAGGGCACGCTGCGCTCGGTGGCCGACGTCGGCGTGCCGGAGCAGAAGATCGTCGTCGTCCCCAACGTCATGCGCGCCGAGGAGATCCGCTTCACCGAGGAGGGCAGGGCGCGTGTTCGCTCGCAGCTCGGCATCCCGGCCGAGGCGTTCGTCGTCGGCTGCATCTCCCGCTTCCACCCGAAGAAGCGCAACGACGTCGTCGTGCGGGCGGTTCATGAGCTGGAGGACGAGCGCGTCCACCTGATCCTCGCCGGCAGCGGCGAGACCGAGCCCGAGCTGCGTGCGCTCGCCGAGCCATTGGGCGAGCGCGCCCATTTCATCGCCACCCCGGGGGCGGAGGTTCCCGACGTGCTCTCCGCCTTCGACGTCTCGGTGTTCTGCCCGAGCCCGACCGAGGGCGCGCCGCGGGCGGTCATTCTAGGCATGCTCGCGTCCCGCCCCTGCCTCTCCACCGGCGCCGAGGGCGTCGCCGACATGATCAAGCCCGAGTTCGGCGGCATCGCCTCCCCCGAGAACGACCCCGACGCCCTGCGGCCGCTCATCTCCCGCTATCTCGAGGATCCTGACCGGCTCGCCAGGGAGGGCGCGGCCGCGCGCGCCTACGCCGAGCGGACGTACGCCGCCCCCGTCGTGGCTGAGCGGATCGAGCGGCTGCTCGAGGACGCGATCGCCGGCGGCGCGGGCTCCCGCGCATGACAGCGAGGACCGGTCGGCACCTGCTGATGATCGAGCAGGGCGGCCGCGGGGGGGTGGCCGACTACACGGCCGAGCTCGTGGCGGCGCTCGCCGCCGAGGGGTGGAGCGTCACGCTCGCGACCGCCGCCGACCACCTCTACCCGGCGATCGACGGCGTGGCGCTCATGCCGGTGTTCCACTACACCCGCGGCGACACCCGTCTCGCCCGAGCGGTGCGCGCGCGCGGGCTCGGCAAGGTCGTCAACGGCCTGCGCTTCCTGGCCGCGCTCCCGCGTCTGATGCGCCTGGCGGCGGGAGCGGATGTGGTGCACTCCCAGGGCTGGGAGAGCCCGCAGATAGGTCTGATCGCCGTCCTCGCCCTGCGCCTGACCGGCACCCCGCTCGTGCAGACGGAGCATGGAGCGTTCGATCGGACGAGCAGGTACCTGCGGATACGCCGGCTCACGCGCCGTCTGAGAGCCCATCTGACGGCCCGCACGATCGTCCACACGCAGGCCGATCTCGCCCGCGTCGCGCCGCTGCTGGGCGAGCGCGCGGTGGTGATCCCCCACGGCGAGTACGGCGGCCTCGCTCGCAGTGGCGGCGTGGCCGAGCGAGCGGGGTCGCGGTCCGCGCTCGGCCTCGCCCAGGACGTTCCCGCCACGCTGATGTTCGGGCAGCTGCGCACCGACAAGGGCATCGACGACCTCCTCGCCGCCGTCGAGCGGGTGCCCGACCTGCACCTGCTCATCGGCGGGCAGGACGCCGGCGGCCTCGCGGCCGTGCGCGAGCGCCTGGACGCGCTCGGTGACCGCGTGACGCTGCGCGAGGGGTTTCTCGACATGGCTCAGACGGCGGAGCTGTTCGCGGCCGCGGACACGGTCTCTCTTCCCTACAGGGAAGCCAGCCAGAGCGGCGTGCTGCTGCTCTCATACGGTTTCGCACGGCCCGTGATCGTCTATCCCTCCGGCGGGATGGTCGAGGCGGTGATCGACGGCGAGACCGGATGGATCTGCCCGGCGCCCACGGTGGATGCGCTCGTCGAGGTGCTCGCGGCCAGCGTCGGCGCCGGTGCTGAGGAGTGCGCCCGCCGCGGAGAGCGCGGCAGGCAGTTGGCGCAGGAGCGGTTCGCATGGCCGGCCATCGCCCGGCGGACCGTGGACATCTACGAACAGGTTCTGCGTCCCGCCTGATGGCCGCCCCTGCGCCTGTGCGCCGTCAGCACCACGCCGCTGCGAAGCCGACGGCACGGATCCGTATCCTCACCGCGATGGGACGCCTGCTGCGAGAGCCCGAACCCGGGGCATGAAGCGTGCCGTGATCCTCGCCGGCGGGGAAGGAACCCGCCTGCGCCCCTACACGACGGTCCTGCCGAAGCCACTGATGCCGATCGGCGACCGGCCCGTGCTCGACATCGTGGTGCGCCAGCTCAAGCAGCACGGGTTCGAGCGGATCACGATCGCCACCGGCTACCTGGCCGAGCTGATCGAGGCGTTCTTCCGCGACGGCGAGGCCTACGGCATCCCGATCGACTACTTCCGCGAGCACGAGCCGCTCGGCACCGTGGGCGCGCTGGCCCTGATCGCCGGGCTCACCGACGACGACATCCTCGTGATGAACGGCGACGTGCTCACGGACATCGACTACGGGGCGCTGCTCGATCGCCACCGGGCGGGAGACGCGGCGGCAACGATCGCGACCAAGGTGCGCCACATCCAGGTGTCCCTCGGGGTGCTCCGCTTCGGCGAGGACGGCGACCCGACCCGCCTGACGGGCTACGACGAGAAGCCGGCGATCGACTTCACCGCCAGCATGGGCGTCTACTGCTTCGCGCCGCGCGCCCTCTCCCACATCGAGCCGGGGGAGCGGCTGGACTTCCCCGACCTGATCCTGCGCCTGATCGCCGCGGGCGAGGTCGTCCGCGGGTGGCAGAGCGATGACTACTGGCTGGACATCGGCCGTCACGACGACTACGAGCAGGCCCAGGAGGAGTTCGAGTCGGTGCGCCACCGCCTGATTCCGCCCGAGGGCTGAGACGTCTAGGCCACGGCCGCCCGCACGACCTCGACAACGGTGTCCACTTCCGCCATGTCCATCGTCGCGCTGAGCGGCAACGCACAGTGGCGGTCGGCCGCCGCCATCGCTCCTGGAAGCCCCTCCGGCGGTGCGTAGCCGCGGTAGCCGCTGAAGGTGTGCAGCGCCGGGTACCAGGTCGTCTGGATGCCGTTCTCCTTCAGATCCTCGCGGAAGCGATCGCGTGTCGGGCGGTCCTTCAGCAGCACCGGGAAGGCGAAGTGCGACGAGCGCTCGACCGCCGCCTCATCGAAGGCGAGCTCAATGCCGGGGACCTCCGCGAGCCGCTCCCGGTAGGCACGGACGGTCGCCCGGCGCGCCGCGATGCCCTCCTCGAGCCGTCCGAGCCGACTCATGCCGAGAGCCGCCCGCGGCTCGTCGAGGCGGAAGTTGAAGCCGATGTCCACGACGTCGTAGGCCGGATCGTGCCCGCGGTGGCGATCCCAGGTGCTGCTCGAGAGGGCGTGGCTGCGCAGCAGTCGCACGCGCTCGGCCAGTGCCTCGTCGGCCGTCGTGACCATTCCGCCCTCACCGACGCACAGCTGCTTCTTGGAGAAGAAGCTGAACGCTCCGAGCTCCCCCACGGTGCCCACCCGGCGTCCGCTGTCATCGACGTGCGCGCCGATCGCCTGGGCGCAATCCTCGATCAGGACGAGCCTGTGCTCGTCACACAGCTCCCGCAGGGCGAGTATCTCCGCCGGATAGCCGCAGAAGTGGACGGCCACGATCGCCCGCGTGCGGGGGGTGATCCGCCGCCGGGCGTCCTCGGGATCGATGTTGAAATTCTGCGGCCCGCGCACATCGCAGAGCACCGGCTCGGCGCCGACGTAGCGTGGCGCGGAGGCGCTGGCCACGAACGTGAAGGCCGGCACGATGACCTCGTCGCCGGGGCCGATCCCCGCGGCCAGGCACGCGAGGTGCAGGGCAGCGGTGCCGCTCGACACCGTGACGGCATGCGGGGCCCCTACGTAGTCGGCGAGGGCCTGCTCGAAGGCCTGCGTGCGAGGGCCCATCGTCAGCCAGCCGGACTCCAGGCAGTCGAGGACCGCCTGCACGTCCTGCTCGGAGATCGCGATGTCCGTCAGCGGTACGCGCCACTCGCTCATCGCGCCACCGCCTCGGCGAGCGTCGTGGCGACCCGGTCCTGGTCGTCGTGGGACATGTGCGGATAGAAGGGAAGCGTCAGCTCCGTCCGTGAGGCCAGCTCGGTGACCGGCAGCGACACGTCCGGAAAGCGTTCGCGGTAGGCCGTGAAGCGGTGGATGGCGGGATAGAAGATGCTCGTCTGGATGCCGCGCTCGCGCAGGCGATCGCTGACCTCCGCCTGACGACCGTCCTCCTCGAGCATGATCGGGATCACGTAGCAGGAGGAGCTGGGAACGTCGGCGTCATCGAACGGGACGATGATCCGCTCGATCTCCGCCAGCAGCGCGCGATAGCGCACGGTCAGCTCGCGCCGGCGCGTGATTTCCGCCTCCAGCCGCTGCAGGCGCGAGAGCAGAAGCGCCGCCCTCGGCTCGTCGAGGCGGTAGTTGAAGCCGAGACCGGTCACGTCGTAGGTGTCGGTCCGCCCGGTGTGCCGATCCCAGGTGCCGCTCGTCATCGCGTGCGAGCGGCGCGAGCGGACGAACGCCGCGACCTCGTCGCTGTCGGTGCACAGCAGCCCACCCTCGCCGACGGACAGGACCTTGTTCGAGAAGAAGCTGAACGCTCCCGCCAGCCCCCAGGTGCCGAGTTTGCGCCCGGCGAGGGTCGCGCTCGGCGCGTGGGCGACGTCCTCGATGAGGGCGATCCCGTTCGCGTCGCACAGCTCCTTCAGGACGTCGGCCTGGCCAGCGTAGCCGGCGTAGTGCACCACGCACACGGCCTTGGTCCGCGGCGTGATCAGTCGCTCCACGGCCGCTGGGTCGAGGCTCGGGCGCTCGCGCGAGCTGATCTCGGCAAAAACCGGTGTGGCGCCGCAGTAAAGGGCGGCGGCCGCCGTGGCCGCGAAGGTGAACGATGGGACGATCACCTCATCGCCGGGACCGACCCCCGCGGCGAGGTAGGCGAGGTGCAGCGCGGCCGTGCAGCTCGACAGCGCGATCGCGTGGCGCGCGCCGAGGTGCGCGGCGAAGGCCTGCTCGAACTCCGCCGTTCGGGGGCCGAGCGTCAACCAGCCCGAGCGCAGGGTCTCAGCGACCGCCTCCAGATCCTGCGGCTCGAGGCGCAGGTCGAACAGCGGCAGCTGGGGGAACGAGTGGGTCGCTGCCATCCGGTCTGGAGGATCCCGCGCGGGGACCGGGCTCAGGGGACGTTCCGGTAGCGGCCGTCGAACGGATCGCCGAACGCCTCTGCCTCGAGCGCGACGATGATCTCTGCGATGCCGTCGGGGACGGTCATGAGCGTCTCGAACCCGAGCTCCGAGCGGATCCTGTCGAAGCTCACCTTGTAGTCGCGTGGGTCCTCGTCACGGTGCACATAGGAGACGCTGCCGCGGTCGGTCTGCCTGCGGATCTCCTCCACGAGGTCGAGCTTGCGGTAGTTCTCGCCTGAACGACCGGCGTTGAAGACCTGGCCGCTGACCTGCTCGGCGGGCGCTTCAAGCACGGTCCGCACCGCCCGGCCGGCGTCGCGCACGTGGATGTAGGGACGCCAGAACTGCTCGCCGAAGACCTCGAGCTCCCGGTCCGCCCACAGTTCGCGGGTGAACTCGTTGACCGTCAGGTCGAAGCGCATCCGTCGCCCGACCCCGTAGACGGTGGCGAAGCGAAGGCAGGTGGGCTTGACGCCGTTGGC
>Ga0209626_1000298_pt1 | contig 10584 bp, 10 predicted proteins | sample JacPinW_OM1H0_M2_FD_187962 | JGI IMG/M metagenome (GOLD analysis project Ga0209626, IMG submission 187962) | Forest soil microbial communities from Algoma, Ontario, Canada - Jack Pine, Ontario site 1_JW_OM1H0_M2 (SPAdes) (version 2) | ecosystem: Environmental > Terrestrial > Soil > Boreal... | reverse complement strand
GTCGGCGGCGGGTCAGCTGCTCGCCGGACGGACGTGGACCACGTCCATCATCACTTCGCGTGGCCGGGTGATGACGTCGTGCAGCACCTCGGCGACGGTGGCCGAGGTGAGGAGGTGGGTGCCACTCATTCGGGTGAGGTAGCCGTCGGCTTCCCACAGCGGCCAGGCCTTTTCGAGGTCGCCCGGGCCGAAGTTCTCGTCGATTCCGGTATCTCCGACCGCGCCGAGAATGACCAGGGTTACCCGGATGCCGTCGCGTCGCAGCTCCTTGCTCATTGCTCCGGTGAAACCGTTGAGGCCACGCTTGGTGGCGGCGTAGAGGGTCATCATCGGCATGTCGTCGAGGGTGATCTCCGAGGAGATGTTCATGATGTCGCCGCCGCCGGCCGCGCGCAGCAGCGGAATGGCTGCGCGCGTGGTGTAGATGGGAGCTATCAGGTTGGTGTTGACCGTGATGGCGATGTCTTCGTCGCTGGCTTCTTCGATCAGCCGAATCCGGCTGGCACCTGCGGAGTTGATCAGGACGTCGATGCGGCCGAACTGCGCCGCGATCTGATCGAAGGCGGCGTGCACATCGTGGCTGCTGGTGACATCGGTGACGATCGGGACGGCGCTGGGCCCGATGATCTCCACGACCTCGTCGAGCAGCAGTTTGCGCCGGGCCAGCAGCACTACCGTCGCGCCGTCCTGCCCGAGGCGAATCGCGGTGGCCCGGCCGACGCCCCTCGATGCGCCGGCTACCACGGCGACTCGGCCCTCCATGCTCTGCGCCATCACGCTCCTCATGTTTGCCAGGTTCGGCCCTATCAAAATACGCGGATCATGGTGCGTTTCCAGTGCACTTGTTCCTTGCACTTAACGCACATATCGTTCTACCATGACGCGTACGTGATAGTCATCACCTGGCCCGAGAAACTCGCGTCCGGCCAACAGTGCAGAAGGAGTCGGTTGTGGTCACAGCTGTCACCGGCAAAGAAGCGAAGGACTGGGCGTCGGAACACCTGTGGGGCAACTGCAGTTCGCTCTACACCCCGTTCTGCGGTCTCGACGGCGACGAAATCGACTACGAGGCACTGCGCGCGTTGGTGCGGCACTGCCTGGTCGAGCTGGATCAGGACGGTATTTGGCTGACCGGCGGCATCGCCGAATTCTGGTCACTGACCACCGACGAACTCAAAGAAGTAGTCCGGGTCGCGATCGAGGAGGCCCGACGAATTAAACCCGGCGCGCTGGTGCAGGTGATGTCGAGCACCGACACCGCGAAGCAGGCCGTCGAGCTCACGCTGAACGCCCAAGAGCTGGGCGCCGACATCTGCTACATCCTGACGCCCTACTTCGAGTGCTCCGGCAAGCCCGGTGTGCTGGAATACCTGCGCTACGTTGCCGATCGCACCGACATGCCGCTGGGATTCTTCAACTCCCACTCGACAGGGCTGGTACTAACCCCCGAGGAATGCGTCGAGCTCTACCGCGAGGTCCCCGCGTTGTGCGGGCTGAAGAACGGGCTGCTCGACGCGGAGCACAGCCTCGCGATTCACAAGCTGGCCCCGGACATGGTGTTGTGGGAAGCGGCCGATGAGGCCGGGATCCGGTTGGGGATACCCCACCCAGGAGCGCTGGGTTCGGCGCTCTACCTCTACGAGAAGCCAGGCGCGCAGCTGTTCAGCCAATGGCGAGCACTGCTGGTGCAAGGCGATTTCGAGCGCGCCGACGCCTTCGCGGCCGACACCGGTTTGACCGCCATGCGCGAGGCGAGCCGCCGCTATCAGTCCCATCCCGCCCGCCCCGGAATGTTCACGCACTGGGGAGCCGGATTCAAATTCGGCGCCTCGTTGCTCGGGCTCCCCATCGGCGACCACCCGGCCCGGCCGCCGCAAACTGCGTTCCCCGACGACCTGAAGCAGCCGATCCGTCAGGCCTATGTCGACTCTGGGTTCATCGAGTCCTGAGAACGGAGAGCTGTAGTGGAGGTGCGCGAATTTCGCGCCGGGGTGCGGGCCTGGATCGACGAGGTAGGAGAGCCGCTGGTCCCCGCGATCGAGGACCAAAGTGTTGACGCCCAGCTGAACCACCAACGTCGAGTGCAGCGGCTGCTGTTCGACGCCGGCTGGATGCGCTGGGGATGGCCGACCCGGATCGGTGGCCTGGGCGGCTCGCCGATCCTGCGGGCCGTCCTCGGCGAGGAGCTCACCAGCCGAGCACTGGTGCACACCACGTCGTGGTCGATGCACGAAGTGCTCGGGCCGGCGGTGGCCGAGTTCGGCCGATCCGAACTGGTCGAGGAGATCTTCCCGCGGCTATTGCGCGGCGAGGAATTCTGGTGTCAGGGGTTTTCTGAGCCCGATGCGGGTAGCGACCTGGGATCGATGCGGACGACCGCGCGCCCGGGCAGCGACGGCTGGGTGATCAACGGCGAGAAATTGTGGACCAGCTGGGCTCACCACGCCAACCGGTGCATCGTGTTAGCCAGGACCGGGAGTGCCGGATCGCGGGGAATCAGCGCTTTTCTCGTGGATATGGACACACCGGGCGTGACGGCAAGCCCACTGGAGACGATGGCCGGTGTCGACGAATTCTGCTCGACGTCGTTCGTCGACGTTGAGGTCCCCGCACAGCGTCTGCTTGGTGAGCTCAACGCCGGCTGGCGAGTCGCACAGTTCATCTTGTCCTGTGAACGCGGCCCGATCTTCTGGCAGCGCGGCGCCTGGCTCGCTCACCATCTCGGTCTGCTCCTTGACGCCAACCGCGACGGGGCGTCCGCGTCGACGCTCGGCGAGGCCTATCAGTTGTTGTGGGCCTTTCGTGCCACCTCGAAGAGCACGCAGGACCGCATCGCTGCGGGTGATCTGCCCGGCCCCGAAGCTTCGGTGGACAAGATCATGATCGCTGCCGCCGATCAGGCCGTGTTCGACACGGCGCGCGAGCTACTGCGCGGCGACATGGAAACCGATGACACCGCGCGCAGCCGGGCGTGGCGCCGCGAGTGGGCGTACTCGCGCGCCGCCACCATCTACGGGGGCACCAGTGAAATTCAGAAAGACATCGTGGCGACGCGGCTGCTCGGATTGCCGAGAAGCGCGTGAGCGAGGCTCACACCATCGACGCGGCCGAGCGGACGCTGATGGCGACGACCATCCGCGGACTGGCGGAGGAACTCGACGGGACCGAGCTCGCGCAGGCACTCGATACGTTCGGGTTCGCCGACCTGCTCGCCGAGGCGCCCCGGGATGCGGTGTCGGCGCTATTCACCGCGCTCGGTCGCACCGGATCGATGTCGACGTCGCTGCAGGATGTCCTGCTGCGACCGCTGGCCGAATACCTGCCGCCGGCGACGACAGCATGCAACGTCGTCCTGCCCGGCATCGGCGCCGAGCTGGTCGGCGCGACCGACGGCGAGCTGCTGGCGGTGCGCGGCCTGGTCATCGGGGCACAGGCGGCCCCGACATATTTGGCGCCGGTCACGATCCGCGGAGAGCTGGCCTGGGTTGGCCTGCAAGAGATCTCGGGCGTCTCGACGCGGCGGATCGAAGGTCTTGATCCGGGATTGGCGATGACCGAAGTCACCGGCGTCAACGTGAGGGCCGACGTGATCGTGGCGGGCAAGCAGGCCGTTGCGGCCTGGGATGCGGTGGCGACGGCAGGCCGGCTGGCACTGGGATACCAGATCATCGGAGCAGTCGGGCAGATGATCGACCTTGCCGTCGACCATGCCCGCAGCCGAGTGCAGTTCGGGCGGCCCATCGGCTCCTTTCAAGCGGTTCGCACCCGCCTGGCTGACGCGCACGTCGCTCGCGAGGGCGCCGCCGCGGCCCTCGCGTCGGCCTGGGATGCGGACGATGCCGTTTTGGCGGGTCTGCTGGCGAAATCATTGGCGGGGCGCGCGGCCCGAATCGCCGCCACGCAATGCCAACAAGTGCTGGCCGGCATCGGCTTCACCGCCGAACATCCCTTCCACCGCTTCTTGGCCCGCGCGCTGGTGCTGGATTCGGTGCTGGGTTCGGCCAGCCAACTGCCCAGAGTGATCGGTGCCCAGTTGATTTCGGCCGGGACGATCCCCCGGCTGGTAGATCTGTGAGCGGCGGCGATCCGTCCTGCACGGATCCGCATCCGGCCGTCGTAGTCGACCGTCTCGGGTCGGTGGCGCGCGTGACGTTGGCTCGGCCCGAGAAGGCCAACGCCATGGACGCCGAGATCACCGATGCACTGCTCGGGGCGGTCCTGGGGCTGCGTAACGACCCTGACGTGCACGCAATGGTGCTCACCGGTCAGGGCGGCGCGTTCAGCGCCGGCGGGGACTTCGAGACCATCCGCGCGATGCGCGATAACCGCTCGCTGCGCGACACCGTGCTGGCCGCCCACCAAGAGCTGTTCTGGTTGATGACGCGCCTGCCGTTTCCGACCGTCGCCGCCGTCAATGGCGCGGCAGTCGGTGCCGGCGTCACGGTGGCGCTGCTGTGCGACCTGGTCGTGATGGCCGAAGACACCTTCCTCAGTGACCCGCGGGTCTCGCTGGGGCTGCTCGACGGCGCCGGCGGGCTGCTGCTTTGGCCGTTGCTGACCAGCCTGTCTGCCGCCAAGGAACATCTACTCCTGGGCGACCGGGTCAGTGGCGTCGAAGCCCATCGCCTGGGGCTGGTGAACCGCGCGGTTCCCGCCCCCGACGTGTTGGAGGAGGCGCTGCAGCTCGCCAAACGCCTCAGCGCGCTCCCGCCGCAGGCCGTCCGGCAGACGCGCCAGCTGCTGAATTTCCACATCGACCGGGTCGCCGCGTTGCTGCCACAGTGTGCCTACGCGGAAAGCGAGTGCTTTGACACCGAGGAGCATCGCGTGCTGCTGGAGCGGCTGAGCGCACGAGTGGCGGCCAAGAACGTGAGGACCCCGTAATGGGCCGTGTCGCACTAGTCACGGGCGGAACCCGGGGGATAGGTCGTGCCATTACCGAGCGGCTGACGCACGCCGGCGTCGCGGTGGCCGCGGCGTACGCCCGCGACGACGCCGCTGCGCATGCGGTGCGCGACCAGGCTTCGCGCTGCGGGGCCACCGTGACCCTGCATCAGGCCGATGTCGGGGAGCCGACTTCCTGCCAGCAGCTGGTTGCCGAGGTTCTCGAGCAGCATGGGCGGCTGGATTATCTGGTCAACAACGCCGGCATGGTCAACGAGCAGCGCCTCAGCGACGTCAGCCCCGAGGACTGGCACCGCCAGGTCGCGGTGAACCTGTCGTCGGCGTTCTTCCTCAGCCAGGCCGCCCTGGCACACATGACTCAGCAGCGTTTCGGGCGAGTGGTCAACATCGGCTCAGTCACGGCGCTGCTGGGCAGTCCCGTGCAGGTCGCCTACGGCGCCGCCAAGGGCGGCATCGTCGGCCTGACCAGATCCTGCGCTCGTGCCGTCGCGCGCAAGGGCATCACGGTGAACTGCGTGATCCCGGGCAGCTTCGACACCGATCTGTCAGCCGAGCTGGTGTACACCGACCGGGAAGTGGTGACGTCGATGATCCCGGTCGGGCGCTGGGGCCGCCCCGAGGAGCTGGCGCACGCCGTCATGTTCCTGCTCGACGACCTCGCCTCCTACATCACTGGAGCGGTCCTGACTATCGACGGCGGAATGAGCATGGGCGGATGAGGATGGACCGATCTCGACTCACCGCGACCGATATCGTGGCGCCTCCGGTGGCCCCGGATCGCCTCGCGGAATATCGGCGCTTCGGCTACGTCAGTGACCTGACGATGTCTGCGTCGGTCACCCGTGCCGCACGCCAGTGGGGTTCGCGGCCAGCGATCATCGAAGGCGGCCACCAGCTGACCTACCAAGAGCTGCTCGAGGTGGTCGAACGCGCTGCCGCGTGGCTAGCCGGAGCGGGCGTCGGGCCCGGCAACGTGGTGTGCTGGCAGACGCCGAACTGGTGGGAAGCCCACGTGCTGGGCCTGGCGATCTGGCATGCCGGCGCGGTGAGCTGCCCCATCGCCCCGTTCTACCGGGAACACGAACTGCGTCAGGTCATCGAGCAGGTACGGCCGGCCGCGGTGGTGACCGCCGAGACGTTTCGCGGCTTCGCCCACGCCGAAGCGTTCGACGACCTGCTCGGCGGCGCCGGCCTCGGCGACGTCGCCCGCGTCGTGCTGCGCGGAACCCGGCCGGGCTGGTCGCCGTTCGACGTGGTCGTCTCGCACGGCCGACGCCAAGAGTCCGCGGCCGTCGGGCCCGATGAACCCTGCCTGGTCCTCTTCACTTCCGGGACCACGTCGGGTGCCAAGGCCGCGGTGCATTCGTCGCGCACCCTGCTGGCTGAAACCCGCCAGCTCGCCGACGCGTGGGGCCTCTCGTGGGAGGACGTCGCCTACATGGCCGCCCCGCTGCAGCACATCACCGGCGTCCTCAACGCGATGACGATCCCGTTGTTGGTCGGCGCCTCTGCGGTGCTGGCCGACCGGTGGGAAGCCGACGTCGCGGTGGCCGACATCATGCGTCACCGGGTGACCTATTCGGCCGGGGCGACGGTGTTCCTGCAGGAATTGACCGACGCTGCCCGCTCCGCTCGCGTGCATCTACCGCTGCGGATGTTCGCCTGCGGTGGGGCGGCGGTGCCGCGCGTGGTGATGGAACGCAGTGAAGAGCAGGGAATTCCGGCTGCGCGGGTGTACGGGATGACCGAGCTTCCGACCGTGACGGTGATGAACCGCGCTTATCCGTTCGACCTGCGCGCGGAGACCGACGGCGCGATCGCCCCGGGGGTGCAGGTCCGGGTCGTCGGGACGGATGGCGAGCCACTGGCCGCGGGCTGCGCAGGCGAACTGCTGGTGCGCGGGCCCGAGCAGATGCTCGGCTACCTCGATCCTGACGCCAACCGGGCGGCCCTCGACGACGCGGGCTGGTTCTCCACCGGAGACGTCGGTGTGGTCGATGCCGCCGGCTTCGTCACCATCACCGGGCGCGTCAAGGACGTGATCAACCGTGGCGGCGAGAAGTTCTCCGCCCGCGACATCGAAGACCTGCTCGTCAAACATCCCGCGGTGCGCCACGCAGCCGTAGTGCCCGGACCCGACGCACGGTTCGGCGAGGTGCCCGTGGCGTTCGTCGTGTTCGAGCAGCCGGGCCAGGTGTCAGCCGAAGACCTGTCCCGTCACCTGCTCGCCACCGGACTGGCCCGCCAAAAGACGCCCGTCGCATGGCATTTCGTGGACGCCTTGCCGATGACGCCATCGGGCAAGGTCAAGAAGTTCGAGCTGGTCGCAACAGCGAACACAGTGGAAAGGCTGGGATGAAACTCGATCAATTTCGCGCCATGCTCACCCTGGGCGACGACACCGAGGGCCGCACCGTGCTGCCCGTCCCGGACCCGAGCGTAGAACGGATCTTCGGCGGACAAATCATGGCTCAGCTCATCGTTGCCGCCGCACCGCCGGGCTCGGCCAAAGCCGTGAAATCACTGCAGATTGCGTTTCCCCGCGCCGGACGCGCCGCTGAGCCGTTGTACTTGGACCTGGAGCAAACCCACGACGGTCGCTCGCTGGGGCATCGGCGTGCGGTGGCGTGGCAGGGCCAGGAGTCCGCCCGCCGGGTGGTCGCGACCGCGTCGATCCTCGTCGACCGCGCCGACGACGGATACGACTATCAGTACAGCGCCGCCGCGGCCGGTGATCCGATGGCGGCCAAACCCATTGACTTCGCTGTGATCCCGGGCGAAGCCCGTTTGATCGGCGAGGGTCTGGATGTCGAGGATGCCGCGACCGCGGACCTGGCGTTTTGGATGCGCTGCCCGGACTTCACCGATACCGCGCTTGCCCAACCGGTCATTGCCTACATCTCGGACTGGCCGCTGATCGGCACCCTGCTCAAAGCGGTGCCTGGGGTAAGCCAGCGCGATGCCCATGTCACCGTCCAAACCGGTGTCGTGACCCATTCGGTGTGGTTTCACCAGCCGTTCGACGTCGCGCAGTGGCTGCGGGTGCAGATCCACGGCGTGCGATTGGTCGGTGGCCGCGGCTTCGGCACCGGCGACGTTTACACCCAGTCCGGAATACATGTCGCGTCCTTCGCGCAGGAAAGCGTCGTGAGGACCCCCCCGAAAGGAATGCAACCATGACAGCCCAACACTTCGTCCGCTACGACGTCGACGACCGGGTCGCGGTCATCACGTTGGACCGCCCCGAGGCCGCCAACGCCCAAACACCAGGCGTCCTAAAGGATCTCGATGACGCTTGGCGGCGCGCCGACGAAGCTCCCGATGTCCGGGTCATCGTTTTTCAGACCACCGGTAAGCACTTCTCCGCCGGACACGACATGTCGGGCATCGATCCGTCGGCCGACGGGCGCAACCTGCGCCCGCAGCGCACCGACGGCAAGCTACTCGCGGACACGTACTACGACTGGGAGACCCGCGGCTACCTGGAGTATGCGAAGCGCTGGCGCGACATCCCCAAACCGTCCATCGCCGCAGTGCAGGGCAAGTGCATCGCGGCCGGGCTGATGCTGTGCTGGCCGTGCGATCTCATCGTCGCCGCGGACAACGCGCAGTTCTCCGACCCGGTGGGTCTGATGGGCATCATGGGCATCGAATACCACGCCCACACTTGGGAACTCGGGCCTCGCAAAGCCAAGGAGATGCTGTTCACCGCCGGATCGGTGACCGCCGAGGAGGCGCTGCGCACCGGGATGGTCAATCACGTGGTGCCCTTGCAGGACTTGCAGTCGGCCACCATGACTCTCGCTCACCGCGTTGCCCAGACCGACCCCTGGGCGCTGCGCCTGGCCAAGCGGGCCGTCAACCACACCCTGGACACCATGGGCTTCTCGACCGCGATCGCCTCCTGTTTCGACATGCATCATCTCGGACACACCAGGGCGCTGGCCGCGACCGACGGGCAGACGGTCGTGATGGCCAACTTGGAACAGATGAAGGCAGCCGGACACTCCGGTGCGTAGGGATACCAGCCGAATGCCGTAGAACATGCGCCAACCGCGCGCCACGCCGATAACCAAGGGAACGGAGAAAATTGTGACAAGAATTGACAATGAGACCGTCCGGAGTCCGTCCTCGGTCAGGTACCGAAGCGTTGTTTCTGGCCTTATCGTGCTGGTCGTATTATCGCTGCTAGGATGCTGGTCCGCCACGGCGTTTTATGGGGTTGATAAACTCATCTCGTCCAACGTGTTCGTAACTATCTCGACAACCTCCATCGTAATTGTCCTTCTATTGCCATGGTTCAATCTCAAAGGACAAGAGAATCTTGATCATGGGCAGCGCATGGAAAGAATGGCTGTTTCGTGGTTGGTGGTCCTCGGCGTGGCGCATCTGACCTGGGAATTGCCCTGGGTTCTGTTTCACAGCTACTTGATGGGTAACCAAGGTGAAGGGCAGCTGTGGAGCTATCTTTGGTGGATTTATGCCGATGGTGGGGACACCCGATACATCCACCCCGATGGCAATCTGCTTGCGTTTGAGACCGGGGCATCGTTCATGGGTGTGATTGCAGCTGTTCTCGCCTATTTACACAAGAAGGCAGGACGGTTCACCGATAGTCACCTGGTGGCTGTCATCGCATTGATGGCGTGCGAATTCTATGTAACGGTCATCTATATCCTCTCGGAGGTTTATGAGGGCATGCCGCACGTAAATGGCGCGGCCAACTTGGTGGTGAAATTCATCTATGGGAATATTCTTTGGCTTGTTGTGCCTTGGATCGTGTTTCTGTGGGCGAGGCGCGTTCTTCTCTCGCGCGTCGCTGGGCCTCACTAGGCAACGCAATTGCAGATGCGTCACATTTGTGCGCACGTGCCCCTCAACCCTGCGTCGTCCATGGTCCGCGCGGCGGTCACGTCCGGGTATAAGACGCAGTACTGCGGGTTGTCGTCAGGATGCCAGCGTCTGGAGGGAGATCTCCCAGAGCCGCGTCGCCGCGTCAGGGTCGAGCGCGTAGGGGGCGACGCCACGACCGGTGCCGGGTTGGCTTGGTCCTGCTTGGTTGCAGTCTTCGAAGTAGCGGCCGCCGATTCCCTGCAGCAGCGGTGAGGTCGCGAGCAGCACCGAGGTTGCGGCTCCCTGCTCCGGGGTCTTCCAGTGGAAGCTCCCATTGTCGTCTTCGATGTGTCCGCGGGTGCGCTCCAGGTCCTCGTCGGTGATGTAGCGCTGCAGGTTGGACCGGACGGTCCCGGGCTGCAGGGCGTTGACGGTGATGCCGTCTCCTCTCCAGCGTTTGGTCGCCTCCACCGCGAAAAGGACGTTGGCGGTCTTCGATTGTGCGTAGGCGTCCCACGGCTCGTAGGCGCGGTTCAGGAAATGGATGTCGTCGAAGGCCACCGGCGAGCGCAGGTGGGCTCGGGAGCTGACCGAGACGATGCGGGCCCCCATGGCGGCTGCGAGCGCGCGGTGCAGCCCGACGGCCAGCGCGAAGTGGCCGAGATGATTGGTGGCGAACTGAAGCTCCCAGCCCTGCGGTGTGCGGGTCTGCGGGCATGCCATGACTCCGGCGTTGTTGACCAGGACGTTCAGCGGTCCGTCCCACGCGGCGACGAACGACGCGACCGATGCCGGGTCGGCCAGGTCAACGGGCGCGACCAGGATGTGAGAGTTCCCGGTGGTGGT
>Ga0209626_1000297_pt1 | contig 10598 bp, 5 predicted proteins | sample JacPinW_OM1H0_M2_FD_187962 | JGI IMG/M metagenome (GOLD analysis project Ga0209626, IMG submission 187962) | Forest soil microbial communities from Algoma, Ontario, Canada - Jack Pine, Ontario site 1_JW_OM1H0_M2 (SPAdes) (version 2) | ecosystem: Environmental > Terrestrial > Soil > Boreal... | reverse complement strand
CGGCGGGCAGTGCTCGCCAGCCGCGGCTGACGAGCTCCCAGCCCGTCTGGCGCCAGACACCCGTCGCCGTGCCCAGGCCCAGCCCGATCTCGAGGCTGGCGGAGACCCCCGGCGGTAGGTTCCGCGGCACGAGCTCCGCTAGCGGCCGGCGGGTGGCTGCTTCCGTCGCCCAACCCCTCGCGAAGAGCACGCCGGTCGCCGGTTGATAGGTGACCAGCTCCGCCGAGATCTCGATCCGCGGGAGCTCTCCGCCCGGGCGCGCGACCGGTGGAGGCGCCGGCGGCTCGTTCCAGAAGAAGAGATCGCCGAGGGGCGTCGGCGTCACGGCAACGCCCTTTCGCCGGCTTCTCAGGTAGGCGTCGGCGACCGGCACCCGCAGGGCGTCCGGCAGGTCGAAGCTGCGGATCGCGTTGTAGCCGAGAGGCAGCAACAGTGCCTGGGCGGGCCGCGCGCGGAGCGCCGCGACCAGCTCGAGCTGGCGGACCGGCGTGTAGGCGCGCTGGAGCGCGAGATAGCGGCTGGCGGGCGGCAGCCGAAAGCGGACGTCGTACCAGGGGGCGGAGTCGGCGACGACCAGGCGGCGGACGCCGTGGGAACGCAGCAGGCCTTCGACGGCGCACTCGTCCGCGAGGAAACGGCGGTTGGCGCCGATCCGCGTCTCGCCGGGCGTGAACATGCGGTCGGCACAGGCGCCGACCGGCGGGTTGGGGGTCACATGCTCGTCGAAGCTGCGCCAGTGCTGTCGCGCAACACCCACCATGGCCGGCGCGCTCCGCAGGTCGGGGAGCTGGAAGCCGAGCGACCCGAAATCGACGACGAGGAGGAGAGCGAAGAGCGCCAGGGCCGTCCGGCCGGCGCCCCAGGACCGCCGGTCGCGCCAGGCCGCCACCGCCAGGCAGGCGGCGGCAAGGAGCGGCAGGGCGGTCCACTGCAAGAGGTGGTAGGGATCGCTGCGATCGAGCGCCGACTTGGTGGCCAGGCCGGCGAAGAGGGCCACGAAGAGGAGCGGGGCCGCCCGCGGAGATTTGGCGCGCGGGCGTTCGCGGCGATGGGCCAGGACCGCGCGGAGCGCCTGCACGAGGAGCAGCAACGTCAGCAGGAGCCGGGCGAGCACCGTCGCCAGGAACGCCGAGTCGGCCGGCGACAGGGCGACGCCGCGGCGCGGCCAGGCCAGCGGAATCCCCACCGCGTCCCGATGGTACCGGGGGAGATCCCCCAGCGTGTAGGCGAACCAGGCGGCGCCGGGCCAGCCGAGGCACAAGCGGGCACCAACCAAGAGGAGAGCGATCCCGGCGGCGAAGCGAAAGACGCCGCCGGAGAGCGCTCTCACGGCGGCCCGGCTGGCGAGCCGATCCGCCCGGGCGAGCTCGCGGTAGGCGATGACGCCGAGAGCCGCCAGGCTGGCGTACACGCCGGTCTCGAGGCGGAAGAGGTAGGCCAGGCCGCAGCAGAGGCCGGCGACGAGATAGAGGCGCCGGCGGGAAGTGACGGCGGCAAAGCCGAGGGCGACGAAGACCAGGATGCCGAGGTCGCCCAGCGCCCACTCGGCGCTGTCCACCGCTTGCCGCTGGGCGAACAGCAGCGGCGCCAGCGCGACGGCGAGGGAGGCGGAGAGCGCGGCGGAGCGCGAGCCCAGCAGCCGGCGCGCGAGGACATAGGCGGAGACGACGCCCAGGGCGCAGCAGGAGGCCTTGGCCAGCGCCACCGGCGAGGTCCCCACCTTTCCCGTGGCGCGGATCCACAGCGCTGCCAGACCGGTGTCGTGCAGACCATGGGGCCAGAGCAGCGTCTCGAACGGGCGCCCGCCCCGCAGCAGGTCGACGGCGGTGCTCAGCACCTCCCCGTGGTGGAAGACGTCGATAAAGAGGAGCGGCGGCCCGACCGTCACGCAGAGCACCGCGAGGGCGAGCGCCGTCACCAGCGCCGCGTCCAGCCCCATCCCGAGCGCCGCAGGGAGGAGACCGCGCACGCCGGCCCCCTCGGCCATCGCGGCAGCCTCCGTCGCGCCTATCCCCAGCACCGCCGCCAGGATCGCGATGGCGACGAGTTGCGGCCAACCGGCGAGGAGCGGCGCCACGGGACATCGCGCCGCCACCAGCGTGAACCCAAAGGCGGCGAGGAGGGCGCCGGCGCCGAGCCCGCGCCGCGAGCCGACAAAGAGCTGCGTCAGAGCGCCGGCCAGAAGCGCGGCGGCGACCGCGGCCGACTCGACGTTCTTGCCATAGCCGAGCAGGTACGGCAGGCCCGCGGCCCGCCAGTGCGGCAGTACTATCATGGACACCGCGACGCCCGCCGCCGCCGCGACCCCGACGGGGATCAGGATTTCGGCGACGACGCGATGGGCGCTCTCAAGGATCAGGGACCAGAATGAGCCGAACCGAGCCGACATTTGCGGAGTTCTACCAAGAGTACCTGGCCCACCATCGCCATCCGCTGAACCGGGCGCTGCACCTGCTCGCCAAGCTGCTGGCGGTCGCCAGCCTCGCCGGAGCCCTCTACGAGCGGAGCCTTCTCCTGCTGCTCGCGGCGCCCGTGCTCGCCGTCGCGCCCTGCTGGCTCGGCCACCTCTGGTTCGAGGGCAACCGTCCGGTCTCCTGGGAGCAGCCGTCCGCCAGCCTGCTGGGAACGCTCGCCGGCCGCCTCCGGAGCCTGGCCGGCCGGCCGCCGGCCGGCGCCGGAACCTCACCTTCCGGCGGCCGCGCGTACTACAGCTTCGTGGCGGACCTCAGGATGTGCGGAGAGACGCTCGTCTCCCGCGGGACCAAAGAACGGACGTAATCCTTCGCCGAACGCAGCTGGTCGTGCAGGTGACTGTACCAAAACCTTCCGCCGCGCCCGAGGACGTCGAGGTTCTCGAACTCCGCCAGCGCCAGGCCGATAATGCGGACGTGCTCGGCATAGCCGAGAGCGTAGACCGGATAGGCGTTCCAGAGCATGCGGGTCTCGCAACCGAGCACCGCGCTTGGCTCGATCAGCCCGATCGCCGCCAGCTCGGCGACGACCCGTTCGGCGAGCGCCGCTCCCTCGAGACCGCAGAGGTCGTCGCCGGTCGAGCACGGCACCTCGGCGAGGAGTCCCGTCTCGTGGTGCGGCGCCATGTCCGAGGAGCGGTTCTTCGGCTCGGAGAGGCGCGACACGGCAAGCCGCGGGTCGGGAACATAGATCGTCGCGTTGGCGGAGTGCCGGGCGCCCGCCAGGCGCAGGAAGACGAGCCGGATGTGGCGAAAGCGGAGCTGCGCGGCAGCGCGGCGGGCCTCCGCGGGGAGCGCCGGGCCGAGGGCTCGCACCAGGACCGTCAAGGGCAGAGTGCTGACGAGCCGTCCCTCGACGGCGACGGGCGGGCGCCCCGTGAAGCGGATCGCGCGGATCATGCCACCCTCGCACTCCAACCCGCTGACCTCGTGCTCCGTCCTCAGGCAATCGGCCGGCAGGCGCTCGCCCATCCTCGCCGCCACCGTCCCATAGCCTCGCCGCGGATACCAGAAAGGACCTTCGAGGTGGGCGCTCTTCCTGCCTGGCTGGAAGAGCTCGAAGAACAGCGCCCGCAAGCCGAGGCCGGACAGGCGGCGGGTCGCCACCTCGGGCGCCAGGCTGCCGGACGGCAAGCCCCAGAGCTTCTCCGAGTAGGCCATGAGCAACGGCTCCCCGAGGCGCCGCCCGTAGCGGTTGGTGGCCACGTCCTCGAAGCTGATCTCGGGCCGCGGTCGCCAGCGCGCCTTGAGGATGTCGGCGCCGACTTGAACGGCCTCGCCGATGCCGCGGCCCCGCAGCCAGTTCAAGGGCGTCGGCGGGAAGTCGATGAAGCGACCCTGATGGTAGATCTGGCTCGGCGAGTGCACCCGCACCAGCTCCTCGCCCATCAGCCGCAGCAGGTCGGAGGTGATCTCCGCATCGCGGTCGTGAAAGCGATGGGCGCCGGAGTCGTAGAGGTGCTCGCCGAAGCGGAAGGTCCGGCACATCCCGCCGAGCTCGGCGGCACGCTCGAAGAGGGCGAAGGGCATCCCCCTCTCGGCCGCGTAGAAGGCGACGGCGAGGCCCGCCGGCCCGCCGCCGAGGATGGTGAGATGGCCCGCCGCGTCCGCGCCGAGCGGCATCGGCGCGGCGAGTGCAGCGCCCTCCGCCGGCGCCTCTAGCCGCGGCACGCCGTCCGTCCACACCACCGCGCGCGTTCTCGCTGCTCTCTGACCGCTGGCACGACGCCCTTTCCGGAAGGCAGGCAGTATACGGGAAGCCGAGGCGGCCGCGGGGCCTCTGGTAGAGTGCGGACCGCCGGAATCGACAAGGAGATCCCGAACATGCAGAGACTCAATCCGTGGACCGCGCTCGCCGCCGCCCTTCTGGCGCTTCCCCTGGCCGCCGCCACCACCTCGGGCGCGGCCGGAGGAAAGGGCGGGACGGCGGATCGGCCGGCCGTCCCGGCGGCCGCCAGCCGGGCCGCCCAGGCGATCGACAAGGACAGCCTGACGGCGCCCATCCGCTTCCTCGCCGACGACCTCCTGGAAGGGAGGGGACCGGCGTCCCGCGGCGACCAGCTCGCCCGTCTCTACCTGGAGACCTCCCTGCAGTTCCTCGGCCTTCTGCCCGGCGGCCCGAACGGCGCCTGGCAGCAGCCCTTCGACATCGTCGGCGTCGCCGCCCAGGTTCCGGAGAGCTGGGAGTTCAAGACCGCCGGGGGAGCCGTCGTGCTCAAGCGCTGGGACGACTTCATCGCCGCCTCCGGGGTGCAGGAGGAGAAGGCCGTCGTCGCCGACGCCGAGGTCGTCTTCGTCGGCTACGGCATCCAGGCGCCCGAGTACAAGTGGGACGACTTCAAGGGAGTGGACTTGAAGGGCAAGGTCCTCCTCATGCTCAACAACGATCCCGACTGGGACCCCGCGCTCTTCGAGGGCAAGCGGCGTCTCTACTACGGCCGCTGGACCTACAAGTACGAGAGCGCGGCGCGGCAGGGGGCGGCGGGGGCGATCATCCTCCACACCACGCCGTCGGCCGGCTACCCCTGGCAGGTCGTCCAGACCTCCTGGAGCGGCGAGCAGTTCCACCTCCCCGCCGCCGGCGAGCCGCAGATCCAGGTCTCCGGCTGGGCGACCGAGGCGGCCACCCGCAAGCTCCTGAAGGCCGCCGGACAGGACCTCGACAAGCTGATCGAGCAGGCGCACAGCCGCGACTTCAAGCCGGTGCCGCTCGGCATCACCACCTCGCTCACCCTGACCAACAAGATCGCCAAGGTGCAGACGGCCAACGTCGCCGGCCTGCTCCGCGGGAGCGACCCCAAGCTCAAGGACGAGGTTGTCGTCTACAGCGCCCATCACGACCACTTCGGGATCGGCACGCCCGACAAGACGGGCGACAAGATCTACAACGGCGCCGAGGACAACGCCTCTGGCGACGCCCAGGTGCTCGCCATCGCCAAGGCCTTCACGCAGCTCCACGAGCGGCCGCGGCGATCCATCCTCTTCCTCTTCGTCGCCGCCGAGGAGCAGGGCCTCCTGGGCTCCGCGTACTATGCCCGGCACCCCACCTTCGCCGCCGGCAGGATCGCCGCCAACATCAACTACGACGGCGGCAACATCTACGGCCGGACCCGCGACCTCACCTACATCGGCCTCGGCAAGTCGTCGCTCGACGCCGTCGTCAAGGGCATCGCCGCCCGCCAGGGCCGGATCGTGCTCGGCGACCAGTTCCCCGACCGCGGCTTCTTCTACCGCTCCGATCAGTTCAACTTCGCCAAGATCGGCGTCCCCGCCATCTACCTCAACAGCGGCACCGACGTCATCGGCAAGCCCAAGGGCTGGGGCAAGGAGCAGATCGAGGCCTGGGAAGCCACCCACTACCACCAGCCGAGCGACCAGTACAGCCCGAGCTGGAACTTCGACGGCATGATCGAGGACGCCCGCCTGGGCTTCTTCGCCGGCCTCGCCATCGCCCAGAACCCAAGGCTCCCCGCCTGGAAGCCCGGCGACGAGTTCGAGGCGGCGAGGAAGAAGGCGCTAGCGGAGGTGGTGAAGGGGGAGGTCAAGGGGAAGTAAGAGCTGGCTCGACTCCCGTCTCCGTGTCGCAGCTCTCTGTCGCCCCTTCAGGGCTTGGGGTTCGTGACGCCCCTTTCCTGGGGCTAACGCCCCAGGCTACATTCCGGCGCCCCTTCGGGGCTTCGCGATGGTCCTATGCCTGGGATGTCGAGCGATGCATCCGTGGGTGTGAGCAGAAAGACCAACTCTGGCGGCCCCTTCGCACGATGGCCGGTGGGCAGCCCGAAGGCCCGCCGGCTCTAACGACGGGCATCCTGAGGCCCGAGGCCGATGGCAGCCGCCCTTAGCCCCGAAGGGGCGTCGGAATGTAGCCTGGGCCGTCAGCCCCAGGTAGGCGTGTGGGCTTCAGCTCCAGGAAAGAGCGTCACAGAACACCAAGCCCCGAGAGGGGCGACGGCGAGATCCGCCCAGCAAGACTTGCCCCCACTCTCGATTACCACCCGGCAGCCCGGCGTAGAATGCCTTGACCGTATGGCAAACAAGAAAGAGCGAGGGCAACGGGCGAACAAAAAGGCGCGGCCGGAGCTGCCGCCGGGCGTGAAGCTGCTTCGCACGCTCGAAGGGCACGAGAGCGTGGTCAGTACCGTGGCGTTTGATCCGCAGGGCGGGACGCTGGCCAGCGGGAGTCATGACAACACGGTGAAGCTCTGGGAGACGCGAAGCGGCAAGCTGCTTCGCACGCTCAAAGGGCACCAGGGCGCGGTCAGAAGCGTGGCGTTTGATCCGCAGGGCAGGGCGCTGGCCAGCGGGAGTGAGGACGACACGGTGAAGCTCTGGGAGGTACGAAGCGGCAAGCTGCTTCACACGCTCGAAGGGCACACGGATAGGGTCGTGAGCGTAGCGTTTGATCCGCAGGGTGGAACGCTGGCGAGCGGGAGTCTTGATGGGACAGTGAAGTTCTGGGAGGAACGAAGCGGCAAGCTGCTCCGCACGTTCGAAGGACACCAGGGGCCGGTTATGCGCGTGGCGTTTGATCCGCAGGGTGGGACGCTGGCTAGCGGGAGTGGTGACCATACGGTGAAGCTATGGGAGGCGCAAAGCGGCAAGCTTCTCTGCACTCTCGAAGGACACAAAGATTGGGTCTATGGCATGGCGTTTGAGCCGCAGGGAGGGACGCTGGCCAGCGGGAGCGCTGATAATACGGTGAGGCTCTGGAAGGCGCGAAGCGGCAAACTGCTCCGCACGCTCGAGGGGCACACTGCGCGTGTCTTTGTCGTCGCCTTCTCCCCGAACGGGCGTCTGCTGGCCTCGAAGAGCGAGGATCATACAATCCGCCTGTGGAGCTCCGAGACGTGGGAGACGGTCGCGGTCATCCCGGAGCTAACAGCCATGATCGATGCGGTTCGCGCGCTTGCCTTTCATCCCACGCAGCCCCTGCTTGCCACCACCGGCTCGGAGCCTGGGACGCCGGACGACGAGCGATCCCGGCTGATCCACCTCTGGGAGCTGGACCTCGACGTGCTGCTGGGCCAGCGTGCCGGGGCGGCGGCGGCCACGGGCGCGGTCCATCACACGACGGGGAAGATCGTTCTGGTGGGCGATCACAGCGTGGGCAAATCGGCGCTGGGCTTTCGCCTGATCCACGGCCATTTTCAGGAGCAGGCTTCGACGCACGGGCAGCAGTTCTGGGTGTTTCCCGCCTTGGGCAAACGCCGCGCGGACGGGACGGAGTGCGAGGCGATCCTTTGGGACTTCGCGGGCCAGCCCGACTACCGGCTGGTCCACGCGCTGTTCGTGGACAACGCCGACCTGGCGCTGGTGTTGTTCGATGCCTCGGACCTCCGCGACCCGCTGCACGGCGTAGGCTTCTGGCTCAAGCAACTCCAGACGGCGCAAAGCCGTTGCCCCGTCATCCTCGTGGCCGCTCAGACCGATCGCGGGAGCTGCACGCTGACGCCGGAGGAGCTGAAGGCGTTTTGCCAAAGGCATGGCATCGTGGGTCCGATCACTACCAGCGCCTTCACGGGCGAGGGCATGGCGGAGCTGGTCGAGCGCATGAAGGCCCTGATCCCCTGGGAAGACAAGGCCGCGACGGTCACCACCACGACCTTCAAACGAATCAAGGACTACGTCCTCGGCCTCAAGGGAGCGGAATCGGGCGCCCAGACCATCGTCACGCCCGAGGAGCTCCGCGGCCTGCTGGAGTCCACCGACGCTGACTGGAGTTTCACCGACGCCGAGATGCTGACCGCCGTGGGCCACCTGGAAAACTACGGCTATGTGAGACGCCTGCGGACCTCGAAGGGCGAGCTGCGCATCCTGCTCCAGCCGGAACGGCTCAACAACCTGGCGTCGTCGTTCGTGCTGGAGGCGCGGCGGAATCCGAAGGGCCTGGGTGCGCTGGAGGAGAAACGCCTGCTGGCCGGCGGCTACGATTTTCCAGAGCTCAAGGGCCTGAGCGAGGGCGAGCGCGACGTGCTCCTGGACTCGGCGGCGCTGCTGTTCCTGGAGCACAATGTCTGTTTCCGCGAGACCGACCCGCTCCGCATGGAGCCGTATCTGGTCTTCCCCGAGCTGATCAATCTGAAGAAGCCGCCGGAGGAGGAGAAGGCGACCGAGGACGGCGTGGCCTATACCGTGAGCGGCCCGACGGAGAACGTCTTCGCCTCGCTGGTGGTGCTGCTGGGCTACACGCACACCTTCACGCGAACGGCCCAGTGGCAGAACAACGCGCGCTACGAGGTAGGCGACGGGCTGGTGTGCGGATTCAGGCAAGAGGCCGAACGCGACGGCGAACTGGACTTTGTGCTCTGCTTCGGCCCCAGCGTCGGCCTGCCGGTGCGCACGCTGTTCCAGGGCTTGTTCGAGAGCTTCCTGGCCCGGCGGAACCTGACGGTGCTGCGCTATGAGCCGGTGCGTTGCAGCAAGGGTCACCCACTGAATCGCGCGGTGGTTCGCGAAGCGCTGCAGCACGGGGAAGAAAATGCTTTCTGCTCGAAGTGCGGCGAGAAGCTGACGTTGCCGAAAATGGCGGAGCCGATCCAGTTGACGCGCGAGGTGCAGGCCGAAGTGGAATCGCAACGCCGCGCCGCCGAGCAACGGACACGCTTCGAGCAGGCCGTCTTCGGCGTGGGCACCTACGTGGCCGAGCAGAAGGCCACACCGCCAGAGTGCTTCATCAGCTATGCCTGGGGCGTGCCCGAGCATGAACGCTGGGTCGAAAAACGGCTCGCGACGGACTTGCAGAAGGCGGGGATCGTCGTGGTGTTGGACCGTTGGGAAAACAGCCGTATCGGGTCAAGCATTCTGCGTTTTGTGGAGCGGATCGAGGAATGCGGGCATGTCATCGTGATCGGGACCCCCCTGTACCGGCAGAAAGCGAAGAACGTGGCATCTGCCAAGGGCAGCGTGGCCGCAGCGGAATGGGACCTGGCCGGAATCCGTCTGCTGGCGACCGAGGATCAGAAGCGGACGGTGCTGCCTGTCTTGCTCGCGGGTGAGGAATCCGAGTCCTTTCCGGCCCTCCTGCGCGGCCGGGTGTACGGCGACTTCCGTACGGACGACGCATACTTCGCGCAGGCCTTCGATCTGATCCTCGATGTGTACGACATCCCACACATAGACCCCGCCGTGGCCGACCTGCGCGAGTCGCTCCGCGGGCCGGAGATGAGGTGAGACAGAAGTCCTCTCGAATTGGGTGGCACGTATTGGGGGACAGCGCTTGGTCGTTCGGCGCCAGCGCTTTACCGGCGGCAAGATCGCTAGACGGCAGCGCCGCCGGCTGCATCGCGGATCTTCCACTTGGACCGCGGGTTTGTCCACTTGACCACCGGTTGGCCCGTTCGACCAACGGTTTTCCAGCTAGACAAACGGTATTCCGGCTAGACAAACCGTTTTCCGGCTAGACAAACGGTTTTCCAGCTAGACCGGGCGTTTTTCAGCTAGACCGGCGGTTTTTTAGCTAGACAAATGGTTTGTCTGCTAGACGGATGGTTTTTCTGCTAGACAAACGGTTTTTCAGCTAGACCGTTGCTCCGTCTAGTAGACGGGGGCTTTGTATAGGCGAAAAACGGGGCGCGGCGCTCTGGCGCGAAATTCCATGCCGTTCCCCCGAATCCCGGGACTTCCTCGCCCATGCGAGCCCGCCACCTGGATCATCTCGAGGCCCGGAGCCTGGGAACGCGTTCCGGAGCTCCGTCTCGGGCCAGCGCCTCCTCGATCCTCGCGAAGCCCCCGCGGACGACCGTCTCCAGGCGCTCGACCGCCGCCAGGAGATCCGTCATCCGGGGCTCCTCAGGTCCGCCGCCCGGACCGACCGCCGCGAGCGCCTCGGGATCCGGGAAGGGCGTGGCGAGGCTTCTCTCGCTGATCGATGGGACGATCCCGCTCATATCTCTGCTCTTCCAACCCTTAGAGACACCAGCGGCGCGGATTTGGGGGAGGGAGGTCGTTACTTCGGCCGGCAGTACTCCGCGATCGGCGTGACGGATTCGACGGTCACCTGGGTGCCGGTCGGCGCCACGAACTCACTCTCCCCGTGATGGTCGCGGTTGTCGGCCGCCCAGTCCCAGGTGTAGCCGAGGCCGGTCCAGGGGTATGGGAGGTCGGTGGTACCTGATTGGCAGGGCGGCG
>Ga0209626_1000296_pt1 | contig 10598 bp, 12 predicted proteins | sample JacPinW_OM1H0_M2_FD_187962 | JGI IMG/M metagenome (GOLD analysis project Ga0209626, IMG submission 187962) | Forest soil microbial communities from Algoma, Ontario, Canada - Jack Pine, Ontario site 1_JW_OM1H0_M2 (SPAdes) (version 2) | ecosystem: Environmental > Terrestrial > Soil > Boreal... | reverse complement strand
CCGCCGCCATGCGCTCGACGGCGAAGAGCGCGTAGCCCTCGAGGTCGGCCGCCTGGCCGAAGAGCAGGAGGTCGAAGGCCAGCGGGTCGCCGGCCGCGAAGTCGCGGGCGGCGGTCCCCGGCTCGAACACGTACGGCCGCGGGGAGGTGGGAAGCCCCTTCAAGAACGGCGGCGGCTCGCCCTCGACGAACGTCTCGAAGAGACGCGTATGGACGCACGCCCGCCGCAGCCGGCAGCTAAGGCAGGCCTGCTCCGCCCCCATGACGCAGACCGCCCTGCGAAGGGCATGGCCGAAAGCCCCGCGCAGAAGCGAGCCATGGTAAGCCGGCAGCCGAGCCCGCCCAAGCGCCCGCAGCGTGAAGCGCAGGCGCAGGTAGGGGATGCGCGGGAGGAGGTAGGGAAGGGATTCCTCCTGCCCGCCCTTCGCTATTGACCCTGTGGGTAGCACCGGATCTCTATGTATAACACGGCGGTTGAAGGTTCCTGGCTTCGTCAGCTCACCGCTTGCCAAGTTGTCGGCGCGTGGGCTATCCTGTCCTGGCTTCAGAATTGTTGAAACAAAAGAATATGTGTACGGGCGCATAGGCCGGCCCTACTGAGCCGGCGTCCTGGAAGGCTTTGGCCCTCGTGCCTAAGAAACGTGAACAGCGGACCCGAGATTCGAGTGTGGCGGACCTGCCGTTTCTCGTAGTCATCGAGACGCAGCGAGTCAAGAGCTACCTCTTCGCCTCACGCTTCTTGCGGGAGACGCGCGGTGCGAGCTTGCTGCTCGATCGTCTCAACCGGATCGAGACCCGGAAGATCCTCAAGAGGATGAAAGGTCAGGAGATCTACCTCGGGGGAGGCTCAGGTAGAGCCCTCTTCCAGACCGAGGACCAGGCTACGGAGTTCGCTCGCGCCGTGCGCGAGCTCTACCGGGAAGCGACCTGGAACGCACGAGTCTCCGTCGAGGTCGTCGCGCGGCTTTCCGGTGAGAGCTTCCCGGCCTGGATGGCCCGCGGTGTCGGCGAGTCGCGGAAGAACAAGCTGGAGCGTTTCGAGGCGGTGCCGCTCTTGGGGGGCCGGTGGATTCGCCCTTGCACTTCCTGTGGCCAAGAGCCAGCCGAGGAGATCCTGCCCGAGGCCCAAGAAAGGCACCGGCTCTGTCTCTCGTGCCTGAAGAAGCGCGAAGAGGTGAAGGCATTCTATGGGAGCGTCAAACGCAACTTCGATCTGAAAACTCCCATCCCCACGGCAGGCGCCCTGCGGAAAGCTTGGCCGGACTTCATCCTGACCACCCTGGCGGAGCAGGTGGAGCGTATGCCCGAGCCCGGGAGGAGGCCTCTCTTGCCCCGCGATTTTGACGGCATCGGGGAGGTTTCCCGCCCTCGCAACTACTTCGCTTTCCTCTACGCGGACGGCAACCGGATGGGCGAGACCATCCGTGCCATGAGCGAGACCTTCCAGGGAGACGAAGAGGCACGGCAGGCCTATGCCTCCTTCTCTGCCATCGTCGACCGCGCCACCAGGGAGGCAGCGGTCGAGGCGGTGCTCCAGGAGGTGGAGATCCACGAGGAGACGACTCGACAGGGAGAGCGAGGGCTCTTCATCTCCGCTGAGTTCGTGGTCGCCGGAGGGGATGACCTGATCCTCGTAGTGCCGGCCCAGGCGGGCCTTGGCGTGGCCGAGCGCTTCCTGTCCACGTTCCAGTCGCGCAGCCTCGAGCTCCAGAAGGAAGCGGTCCACAGGGGAGAGCTTGCGAAGTGCTTCGCACCGGAGGGATTGACCACTTCGGCGGGCATGATCCTCTGCCACTCGTCCTATCCGGCGTCGCAGCTCGTCGACATGGCGGCGGAGCTGATGAAGCTCGCCAAGCACAGGGCGGCGGACCTCGCCGCCGCCGGGACTTTCGAGGGCACCCTGGACTTCATCGCGCTTCCGGAGTCCGGAAGCGAGGAGATCAAGAGGCGGCGCAAGCGCGAGTACGAGGGCACGCTGCCGAGCGGGCGCCCGCTGCGGCGTACCGAGCGGCCGTACACGGCGCGCGAGGTCGGCGAGCTGCGCGAGCGCATCCTGGCTTTCAAGGACTCCTCGGTTCCGCGCAGCAAGCTGAAGGCGCTGTACGCCGTCCTCTTCCGCAGCCTGGCCGAGGCGCAGTTCGAAGCGCTGCGGATCCGGGAGAGGCTTCAGGCGACCCGCGACTTGGAACGGTCGAGCGCGTTGCGCAAGCTGGTCGATGAGCTGCCGCTCTTCCCGTTTCGGGAGGACGGAAACGGAGCCTGGAGCACGCCTCTTTCGGAGCTGATCGAGCTCTACGACTTCGTTCATGAGAGGCCGGGCCCATTGGGGGTTGCCGAAGTGGGGGAGCGCTCCGATGCCTGAGCGGAAGCTCCACTACTCCCTCTCCTTCCGCTCGCCGGTGGGCATTTTCACCGGGCTCGGCGTCGCCGGGCTGGTCGACCGCATCGTGGTGCGCGACTCCAAGGGCATCCCCTATGTTCCAGGGTCGAGCGTCAAGGGGAGGCTGCGCTTTTTCGTCGAACGCACCTTGCGATCGGGCGGAGCGCCCACGGGACTTCGCCTGCACGACAGCGGGCGTCCGCTCTGCAAAGAGGCTGCGAGCGCATGCACAGCATGCCGCCTGTTCGGCAATGGTGCCATCCCCGGGCTGGTGCGGGTGAGCCCTGCCCGCCTCGGCAAGGATTGGCAGGAGCTATTGTCCCGGCTGCTGGCGGCGGATCCGAACCCCGCGGTCCATCCGGACGTCGAGATCCGGCCGGGGATTGCCGTCTCGCGCCAACGACGCACAGTCCTCCCCGATTATCTCTTCTTCGATGAAGCGGTTCCGGCGACCGCCGCCTTCTCGGGAAGCCTCCAATTGGATGGCACGGTAACCGAGCTGGAGGAGCGATTCCTTGTCGGGGTGGGCGCTCTCGTGGATGCCCTAGGCGCTCGCAAGGCGGCTGGGAGGGGGGCACTCGCAGGCGGTGTGCGGATCGGGGATGTTCTCCCATGAAGGAGATCGGGATCGAGATCGCGCTCTCCTCCGAGACGCTGCTCGCGGCCGCGCCGCCGGCCTCGAACCTGATCGAGACCTTGCGATTCATGCCCGGGAATGCCCTCCGCGGCGTCATGGCGCGCCGCTATCTGGACGGTGGCGGCAGCCCGGAAGGCGAACAGTTCCGGCGGTTGTTCATCGACGGCGAGGTTCGGTTCGGGTTCGCGTTTCGCGACGGCGCGGAGGTCATCCCGCTCTCGGCCCGGAGCTGCAAGTACAACCCGGGTTTCCCAGCGGACGGCGGCCATGGCGTAAAGGATCTCCTCCTCTCGGTCGACGAAGGCGTCTGCAGGTGGCCGAAGTGCGGCCGTTCGATGGATTATTTCCGAGGCTATTGGCACCCCGCCAAGGAACGGGAGGCGTCCATCGAGACGCGGCTCCTGACCCGCACGGCAATCGATCCGGCGCGGGGGACGGCGAGCGGCGGCCAGCTCTTCAGCCAGCGCACCCTGGCCGAAGGGCAGACCTTCGCGGCCACGATCGAAGCGCCGGACGACCTGTCCGACGCGATCGCGAGCCTCGTGAGAGAGCCCTTCGAGGCAGTGCTCGGGACCGGAGGCAGCCGCGGCCAGGGGTGGGCGGAGATCCGTTCGACATCGTGTCCGGCGATGAAACGCGGGTCCGCGAAACAGCGCTACGCGCGGTTCGCCGAGCGTGCAGGCGAACCGGTCTTGGCGGTGACCCTGCTCTCGGACGGTATTTTCCGCGACGAGTACCTGCGGGACGCGACCTCGCCCACTCTCCTGGATCTGGCTCCGCTCGGCATCAAACCGGAAGATTGGATCTCGCGGCCGGCGCAGGCCTTCATGGACGTGCGCCGCGTGTTCGGCTTCGACGGCGTTCCCATTCGTCTTCCCCGGCCCCCGAGGCTCGCGGTCGCCGCGGGCAGCTCGTTTCTTTTCAAGGCCCAGGCCGGCCGCCAGCCGGCGGCCCCTAAAGGGAGCGGCGAAGGTTGGATCGGCGAGGCGAACGGTGAGGGCTACGGCAGGGCGGTCCTGTGGCACCCGTTCCATCTCGGCGTTGCGGAGGGACCGGCAGCGTGAGCCTCAAGGCCGCTTTAGGCGCTGATCTTGCCCTGGCGAACCTGGAGGAAACCTTGATCCGGGCTGCGCGCCAGCTCCATCGGAAAGGATTCACGTCCAAGAACCTCCGGCCTTCCCAGATGGCGGCGGTGGGAGAGCTGATCCGCTCGGCGCCGAACCAAGGTAAGGCTGTTGGCGATCTGGGGACCTGGTTGGGCAAGCAGCTGGAGAAGCTGCGGGCGAAGGAGGAGCGCAGCGGTCGGAAGAGCTCTTGGCTCGTGGAGCCCAACGCGGGTGCCGGCGGCGAGAGCGAGGACAGCCTGGGGCAAGAGCTCCTGCGCTGTGTCACGGAACAGAGGTATCTCCGGGGCCAGGAGACGAAGGGACTCGATCCTCTGACGGCTCTGCAGTGTTTCTGGGCCTATTTCCACGGGTTGTATCGCTATCAAAACGAGGTCGGAGAGGAGATGCCGCTCGCTGCTCTCGACCTCGGAAAAGGAGGGGAGCCGCCGCATGAGTGAGCCCTTCGGACACCAGACTCTGCGCAACCGATATCGATTCGAAGGTGAATTGCAGCTGCTTTCACCTCTTCGGCTCTCCTCGGGCCGCGCCTCAGACACCACGGACGCGCCGCTGATGCGCGACAAGGCTGCTAGGCCTTACGTCCCTGGCAGCAGCTTGCGTGGCGCCATACGATCCGAGCTCGAGAGAGTCCTCGCCGGTCTCGGTTCGGCCGCCGGCGTCACTTCCTGCATTCTCTTCTCGCCCGACGACTCTCAAGGAGCTTGCGTCACGGCCAGCAAAACGAAGCAGAAGGAATTGCAGGACGAGGAGAAGAAGGGCGGCGACGAGGCGGCCGCCTACCTTGAGAATTGCCTCTGCGACCTCTGCAAGCTCTTCGGATCGCCGCACTATGCCTCCCGGTTGATCTTCGAGGACGCCTGCCCAGTCCCCAAGGCCGAGCTCCAGACGACGGTGCGCGACGGAGTGGGAATCGACCGCGACACTGGTGCCGCGAGCGAGAACGTCAAGTTCAACTACGAGGTTTTGGAGGTAGGGCCGAAGCTCAAGTTCGCTCTCCAAGTCGAGAACCTGACCGAGACCGACCGCAAGCTGATCAACCTCGTGCTGGCTCTCCTCCGGCAAGGGATCTTCGTAGGCGGCAAGCGCGCCGCCGGGCTAGGACGCATCCAGCTCTGCGACGCGCCGGTCGTCACCGGTTTTGAGAGTCCGGATGAGCTGTGGAGCGCGCTCCAGAAAGGCGAGTCTCCTTTTCACGCCCTCGCCTGGAGCGGAGGTGCAGGATGCTGAAGCGCCGCCTGTGTGAGGCAAGGTTTGACTGGACTCTACGCTGCGAAGGACCCCTTCTGATCGCGGATGGGCGCTATAACAAGGAGAAAGCGAAGGAGGACGAGCGTAAGCAGGATCCTCAGAAGATCTTCATCAGCCGAGCTACGGGCGACGCTCTGCTGAAGGGCGCCAAGGGACCCGCTGAGCATCTGAAGCTCCCCTTCTTCGTCCCGGGAACATCGGTGCGCGGCCCCTTCCGCGCCCAAGCGGAGCGGATCATCAGGTCTCTGGTGCAAGCGGGCGCGGTGCCGCCGAAGACAGCCTGCGATCCTTTCGACATGGGAGAGGCCCCGCTCCGGTCTTGCTCGAAGCGTCTGGACAGCACGAAGGTTGCAGTCCCCTACGCCTCGGCCTGTCCCGCTTGCAGACTCTTCGGCTGCACCGGCACTGCGAGCAGGATTCGCTTCGAAGATTCCGATCTGCCGGCGATCGGCTCGAAGGATGGGCCGCGCTCGGTCTACCGGGACATGATCGGGATCGACCGTTTCACGGGCGGCGTCCACTCCGGAGCTAACATGCGACTCCACGCCCTGGAGAACGTATCCTTCAGTACGGCCGTCACGGTGCAGAACTTCGAGCTCTGGCAGCTCGGGCTGCTCGCGTATGTCTTTCAGGACTTCGCCGACGGCTTGGTGCCGGTCGGATTCGGCAAGTCCAAAGGGTTCGGTCAAGTGAAAGGGCAAGTTATGTCCGCCACTCTGACTTACCCGCGCGGCAAGGAAGAAAAGATCCATCACCTGGGGAGCTTGTGCTCCGCCGCGGAGCGGGAAAGCTACGGACTGCAGGAATTTGACGCGCCGCAATGCTCCGTAGACAAGGCTAAGCCAACGGGTTTGCACCTGTACGATAGCTTCACGGTGAAGGACCTCCCCAGCTTCTGGGGAGGTATGGCTGCCGCTTTCGACGCCTTCGTTGCCGACTTGGCCAGTGAGGAGAAGAGCTGATGAGCCCGGTCATCGGCTTCGCGCGCGGCCTGCCCGGGCATTCGGCGGCGGATCCGGGATTCCGCTATGCCTGGCTCGAGGCCCCCCTGGCCGCTCGCTTAGGGAACCTCGAGGAAGTGCGAGATTGGGCTGACGTTAAGGCTTGGCCCTCTGGGCGGATCTTCGGCGAGTCCGGTGAATACCGTTGGCAACTGGAGAAACAGGGAATTCACGCCGTGCTGCTTCTGGAGTCCGGCCCGCTGCCGCCTGACTTCACCTCGCCCTTGGATCTCGAGCCCCTTCGTGCCGACTCGCACCTCGTTCTATGGGGCGACTGGGTGGACCCGGACCTCGACCCGGAAGGCAATCCGCACCTCGGTCCTCGTTTCTACGCGCGCGAAATTCCAGAGATCCAGACCTACCCGATCGACCTAGGGGAAAAACCCGCGTCGGACGCTTCTCCACGCCTGGTGACTCGGCTCTACCGCGAGATCTCCGGTGCCAACGGTGAGTTCCTCCGTTGCGTGACCATCCATATGAAGCGAGACGAGGAAAAGGAAGATGCCTGATCCCCTGATCAGCCCGTACAATTTCGTGCCGCTCGGGAAGAGCGCGCCTGAACGCTCGGCGCCGCTCCACTGGCATAGGCTCGACGAAAAGAGTATCTCCGGAAGTCTCGAGTGCCAGCTGGTTGCCCTGACGCCGCTTTTCTCGGCTGATCATCAAAAGGCGAAGCCCGTCTCTGCGACGGACAAGAGGAAGATCTTCCCCTTCCTGCGGAACAGTGACCAGCAGCCTCTCCTTCAGGGGACGACGATACGTGGCATGGTCCGCTCGGTCTTCGAGGCGGCGTTCGCTTCCTGTCTGCCCCTGACCGACGAGACCGGAATTTCCAAGAAGGCGGGGCTTGACGTCGTGTATAAGGTGTCCATTCCACCCGGATACCTTCACGCTGACTGCATGAGCCCAGACCAGCTATGTCCCGCGTGCCGGCTCTTCGGCGTGATTCAAGGGGAGGCGGTGCACGTACAGAGCCGGGTCGTCTTCACAGACGGTATCCTTCTCAGTGGGTCGAAGCTCCAGCAGGAGACTGTTTATCTCAAGGAGCTCTCGTCTCCAAAGCCGCATCACTATCCCATCTATAGTGAATCCGGCGTCGAAGGCGGACAGATACGAGGAAGGAAGTTCTACTACCATCACGCCGAGCCGTCCGCCAGCGCGACGCAAGATCCCACGAGCGCGGATTGGAGCCCGCGCGCTACCGCGCTCTGTGAGTACGCGGCTCCAGACACGCGCTTCCATTTCACCGTCCGACTGCAGAACCTCTCCGAAGAGGAGTTCCGCGACCTGGTGGGATGCCTCCTCCTGGACAAGCAGCACGCGCATAAGATCGGGATGGCGAAGCCGTTGGGTTTCGGTTCGTGTAGGATCGAGATTCAAGGCGCCTCATCAACAGTCCACCGTGGAGCTGACCGGTACCGGTCGTTGGGGAAGTTCGGTACTAAGTTCGAGTATAAAGAGTGGTGCCCCAAGCCGGAGCCGCTGGAGAAATTGCTGCGCCTGGACCTCCATACGAAAGAGACGATCGGCTACCTACCTTTTCGCGGATACGTTGGGAAGAGCATCGACGCGAATGGCAAATATGTCCCCATGGTGGCGCGGACCGCCAAAGCGACCGAACCCGAGTCAACGAGAAGCGTACCGTCACCCCCCGGCGAATTCTCACTCCGCAGTGCCCTCGGCATGCCGGCAGAGAATGAGCCGTTGACGCCGAAGATCAAACCCCTCAGAAGGGGCGAAAAGATCTGGGCTACGGTTCTCAAGGCCGAGCCCGGCAATCGCTTCACTCTGATGGCCGAGCTGAGGGGGCAGGACGATATCCCCCACAACGGAGGGGTTCAATGGAAAGAGGGTGAGCGAGTGCGAGTTCGCGTGGTTGACCTTGATGCGAGAGGTCGGATCACCAAGGTGGCGCCAGCTTAGACCGCGGAAGGCCTCCAGCTTAGGAGCATCGATGAAGAGCACCCTGAGACGTCTCCGCCGTGGTTTGTGGGAACCCGGTGCCAGCCCGGTTACTTTCTTTGTTGGAGCCTTTCTGTTTGCAATCAGCGCCAACCTTGTTTCTAGTCGACTGCAGGAGCACTCGACTCTGGCCTCTGGTTTTGTATTCGGCATTGTGGGCCTCATTCTCGTGGTTCTTGTTAGCCGGCGGTGGCTCGCGGATGACATTCGGCCCACTGTAGACTATGGAGCCCCTCGGAAGCACAAGTGGCTCGTGGCTCTCGCTAGCCCAGGCGGAGGCATTGCGACCGCCGAGAAGGCTATTCGCTACCACCTTCCGGTGCTACAAAAGGTGTACCTCGTCTGCTCACGAGGTAAGGAGCCTCCGCTATCCGAGCCCGCAGCCAAGGATCTGATAAAGAAACTTGAGCAGGAGGGCCTGCTCGCGCAGGGTCAGATCGAGTTGATCCCACTCTCGGCGACGGCGTTCGACGACCCCGAGGCGGTGCGGAGCGCCATCGAAGCGTTGTACGATCTCTTACCGGAGGGCATCGCCGAGCATGAGGTGGTAATCGATATTACGGGAGGTAAGAAGACCACCACTGCTGGAGCTTTTCTCGCCGGTCTTCCCCGAGGGCGCCACTTGGAGTACGTGCCTGCCACGCGGGTCAGCTCGGAAGGGCGTGGGGAGGAGCCCGGCGATCCCATCGAAATCGTTATCGATTACAAACTCAAGAAGCTCGGCCATTGATCCTCGATCTCTCCCCGTCCAACCTCGCCCTCTACGCTGGCCTCGAGGTGCAGGACCTGGCAGGTAAGCCCACGCTCCTGACTCCTCCCGGATCGGCGATTCCAGTGATGGCTGCTAACCTGGCACGGATGGAAGTAGATTCTGACGAGGTGGTCCTGACGGGAGGAATGGCGATCTGGGCCTATCTCGTGGTGTTTCACTTTCTGCACGGAAAGGTCCAACGCATCTACTACGAAGACGGCCGCGGGCTGCGAGTGCTTGTGGCTGCACACGGTTGACGCGAGACGGAGTAAACGAGGCTGTCACGCCTCATCTTAGGCACCTTACCCCCCAGACGTGAAATGCTACCCCTGCGGCGGCGCCTCAGCCGGCTCATCGGGCGGCGGACGCTGTAGCGTGAAGCGTATGACCTCACAGGTCCATGGACAGACTCGAAGGGGGAAAACGCGATGAAAATGAACCTCAACCAACCGCTACTCGGCAAGTACGTCGGACCCGTCTACGCCATCCTGCGCATCGTCACCGGGTTCCTCTTCGCCTGCCATGGCGCCCAGAAGCTGTTCGGGGTGCTGGGGGGGACGAAGATGACGGGGAACCCGATGATGCTGGCGGCGGGGTTGATCGAGTTCGTGGGGGGCATCCTCGTGCTGTTGGGGCTGCTGGCGAGCTTTGCCGCCGTCGTCTGCTTCCTGGAGATGGTGGTCGCCTATGTCAAGGTGCACGCCCCCGGCGGGCTGTGGCCGATCGAGAACAAGGGGGAGCTCGCGGTCCTCTACGCGGTCGTCTTCCTCTTCATCGCCGCCTACGGCTCGGGGATCTGGAGCGCCGACGCGGCGCGGGGCGGGGGCCGGCGATGGGGCCGAAAGTAAGCCGGCCGGCGGCAATCCGCTCTCCCCGGGCCGCCCGTATCTCGCCCGCTTGCTAGAATGGCCGGGCGGCGGCGACTGGACCCGCCACCCTGTGGAAGACGATTGGAGACGACGGATGACGGAGAGAGCGATGTTCGGCGCCGGCTGCTTCTGGGGGGTCGAGGCGGCCTTCCGGCAGGTCCCGGGGGTGGTCTCGACGGCGGTGGGATACTCCGGCGGGACGACGGACGCCCCGACCTACGAGGAGGTCTGCTCGGACTCGACCGGCCACGCCGAGGTGGTGGAGGTGGAGTACGACCCCGCGCGGGTCTCCTACGACGACCTGCTCAAGGTCTTCTGGGAGAACCACGACCCGACGACGCTCAACCGCCAGGGGCCGGACGTCGGCCGCCAGTACCGCTCGGCGATCTTCTACCGCACCCCCGAGCAGCGGGACGCCGCCGTCGCCTCGAAGGAGCGGGAGGAGAAGAGCGGGCGCCACCGCCGGCCGATCGTCACCGAGATCACCTCGGCCGCGCCGTTCCACCGCGCCGAGGACTACCACCAGCAGTACCTGGAGAAGCGCGGGCTGGCGACCTGCAGGATTTAGAATGGGCCGGGGAAGTCGGTTTCTTGTGTAGGGGCGGGGCTTGCCCCCGCCCGGGA
>Ga0209626_1000293_pt1 | contig 10709 bp, 8 predicted proteins | sample JacPinW_OM1H0_M2_FD_187962 | JGI IMG/M metagenome (GOLD analysis project Ga0209626, IMG submission 187962) | Forest soil microbial communities from Algoma, Ontario, Canada - Jack Pine, Ontario site 1_JW_OM1H0_M2 (SPAdes) (version 2) | ecosystem: Environmental > Terrestrial > Soil > Boreal... | reverse complement strand
CTCGACGGTGTCGGGAGCCCTCACCCGCCGCTACCACGGCCTGCTGGTGGCGGCGACCGAGCCGCCGGTCGGCCGTATGGTGCTGCTGTCGAAGCTCGACGAGACGGTGAGCGTCGGCGGCGCCTCCTTCGCCCTCTCCGCCAACCAGTACCCGGGCGCGGTGGCGCCGCGGGGCTTCGAGCTCATCGAGAGCTTCCGCCACGACCTCTTCCCGATCTGGGTCTACCGCCTGAGCACGCCGGCAGGAGGGGTGCGGATCGAGAAGACGGTGGCCGCCCTCGACGGCGAGAACACCACCCTCGTGCTCTACGAGGTGCTGGCCGCGCCGGCGCCGGTCTCGCTCGCCCTGCGGCCGTTCTACGCCGGCCGCGACTACCACTCCTTGGCCCACGAGAATCCCGACATCCACCGCGAGGGGGCCTTCGCCGACGGCGTCTTCCGCTTCGCCGGCTACGAGGTGGTGCCCGCGGTCTTCGTCGCCGTGCCGGGAGGAACGTACGCGCCCGCAGCGGACTGGTACCGCAACTTCGAGCTGCAGCGCGAGGCGGAGCGCGGGCTCGATTTCCGCGAAGACCTCTTCACCCCCGGCGTCTTCACCGTCGCCCTCGCGGCGGGCGAACGGCTGGGGGTGATGATCGCCACCGGCGACCCGGCCGGCCGCGACGCCTGGGCGCTCCTCGAGCGCGAGCGGCGCCGGCGCGAGGGCTTCGTCCGGCGGTTCGTGGCGACGACCGGCTGCGACGAGCCTTTCTGCCGCACCCTGGCGCTCGCCGCCGACCAGTTCATCGTCCGGCGGTGGCGCCGCGCTCATCCGGGATCGCCGGCGCCGCGGATCCCCGGCGCGGGGGAGCAGCGGACCATCCTCGCCGGCTATCACTGGTTCGCCGACTGGGGGCGGGACACCATGATCTCGCTGCCCGGCCTCTGCCTGCTGACCGGCCGCTTCGACGAGGCGCGGGAGATCCTCCGCGCCTTCGCCGCCGTGGTGGATCGTGGCATGGTCCCCAACCGCTTCCCCGACCGCGGGGAGGAGCCGGAGTACAACAGCGCCGACGCCAGCCTGTGGCTCTTCGTCGCCGTCCACCGCTTCCTGGAGGCGACGGGCGACGACGAGTTCGTCCGCCGGGAGATGCTGCCGGTGCTCGACGAGATCCTCGCCTGGCACGAGCGCGGCACCCGCCACAACATCCACGAGGACGCCGACGGCCTGCTCTACGCCGGCGAGCCGGGGATCCAGCTCACCTGGATGGACGTCAAGATCGGCGACTGGGTGGTGACGCCGCGGCGGGGCAAGCCGGTCGAGGTCAACGCCCTCTGGTACAACGCCCTGGCGATCGCCGCGCGGCTCGCCGAGCGGCTGGGCCGGCCGGAGCAGGCGGCGCGGCTGGCGCGCCGTGCCGCGCGCGTCCGCGAGCGCTTCATCGAGCTCTACTGGAACGAGGCGACCGGCTGGCTCCTGGACTGCGTCGACGGCGAGGAGCGCGACGCCACGCTGCGCCCCAACCAGCTCCTCGCCCTCTCGCTGCCCTTTCCCCTGCTCGAGGGGCCGCGCGCCAGGAGCGTGCTGCAGGTCGTCGAGGCCAAGCTGCTGACCCCCGTCGGCCTGCGCAGCCTGGCTCCGGGCGACCCGCGCTACCGCCCGACCTACGGAGGGAGCGCGGCGGAGCGCGATGCCGCCTATCACCAGGGGACGGTCTGGCCCTGGCTCCTGGGGCCGTTCCTGACCGCCCTCGTGCGCCTGCGCGGAGAGAGCGGACGGGCGCAGGCCCGCGCTCTTCTCGCCGCCTTCGCGCCGCACCTCTGGGAGGCCGGCGTCGGCACCGTCTCTGAGATCTTCGACGCCGAGCCCCCGCACGCCCCCCACGGCTGCATCGCCCAGGCCTGGAGCGTCGCCGAGCTCCTGCGCGCCGCCGTCGAGGACGCCGGCCTCGGCCGCCGTCCGACGGCCGCGGCGCCCGCGGCAGCGGCCACGGGAGGCGACGCCCCAATCGTCCGCCGGCGCCTGCGCGGCGGCGAGCAGGCCCTCTAGGGGAAGCCACCTCCCGGTCTCACGAGGTGGCCACTGCCGGCGGCGGCGCCTGCCCCGGCTCGAGCGGCTGCGGCACCTCCTTCGGCGACTTCGGCGTCTCCTCCGGCGCCTTCCCCGCCGAGCGGATGGTGATCACCTTGTTGAGCATGTCGAACCAGAACGGGGCGCCCAGCGACGCCGCGATGGCGGTGAGCAGCCAGCCCCAGAGGTGGAAGAGGATCGTCGACCCGAGGTCGTCGAGCTCCAGCAGTCGATGGTCGGGGTCCGCCGGTTGTGGAGCGTTGGTAGCAGTGGTGGCGGTCTGGCGCGGCAGGCGCCAGCCGATCGGCAGGTCGAGCTGCTGCATCTGCTCGCGGAGCTGCTGGAAGGTCTGGTTCTGCGGCACGGTCGTCTGCTTCGCGTACGTCTGCGCCTGCGCCACCAGCGAATCCCGCAGGGTCGAGTTCTGCGACAGGCTCTCGACGATGAGGATGGAGTCGACGTTCACGCCGACGACCAGCACGAGGGCGAGGACGGCGTGCACCCACTGGGTCTTCCGCTTGTACCAGCCGCTCACCCGGTCCATCGAGTTGTTGAACCAGACCTCGATGTTCTGCTTCAGACTTTCGATATCGCGCTCCGACTCGCTAATCAGCGCCTGCAGCGAGCGCCCCAGCCGGGTGTCGGCGAGGCCGGCCACCGCGAGGTCGAGGAGCCGCTCATCCGGGAGGCTGTCGATGAGCTCGCCGGCGTTGCGCTGGAAGTCGGCCGCCGTATAGCCCGACTTCTGCGCCTGGTCGAGGAGCTGCCGCAGATCGTTCTTCACCGCCGTGCCCGTTGCGCCGGAGACGGGGATGGCGTCGATCGCCGCGCGCGCCTCCTTGGCCGCCGGATCGGCGACCTTGACGACGGCGGCGCCCAGCCCTTTCTTAGCCTCTGCCTTGAGAATCTCGACGAGGCTGACGGCGAAGGTGCGCGAGGGGATGTAGGAGGGCCCGGCCTTGCCTTCGCCGCCGCCCGGGGAGGCCTTCTTCTGCAGCGGCGACAGCCCCTGGATCAGCGGGTGCGCGTAGAGCTTCGACGCCCATTCCTGGGCGCCCGGCGAGTCGAGCAGGTTCTGGATGCCCTGCCAGAGAGTGTCGGCGCGCCACTTCAAGACACTGGCGATGAGCTCGGTGACGGCGGTGACCATGAGGCTCACCAGCAGGAAGACGAAGATCAGGCCGATCGCGACGTCGAGGACGGTGGAACCGAGCATCGAAGCCTCCTTCGGAAGAGGCGGCCGAGGCCGCTCCGGCTGCGGGTGGAAGATCAGCGCAAAAGGTTAGCACGCGATGGGCTCCGCCCCCGAGCGAATAGAATCGCCGGCGGCAGGGCACCGTGCCCATACCCGCGGAGAGACCACGATGACGAAGAAGACGCTGATGGTCGCCCTCGCCCTTTCCATCCTCTGCGCCTCCCGCGGTATCGCCGAGCCGATCCAGAAGAGCCGCGACGGGGTGGCCCTCGGGGGCTTCGACGCCGTCGCCTATTTCACCGACGGCAAGGCCGTCGCCGGCAAGGCGGATCTCCACCACTCCTGGAAGGGGGCCGAGTGGCACTTCGCCAGCGCCGACGACCGCGACCGTTTCGCCGCCGATCCCGGCAAGTACGCCCCGCAGTACGGCGGTCACTGCGCCTGGGGGATGGCGCAGGATCACCTGCAGAACGGCGATCCGGAGGTGTGGAAGATCGTCGGCGGCAAGCTCTATCTCTTCATCAATCAGGACGCCCGGGAGCAGTGGGAGAAGGGGTTGCCGGCCACCCTCTCCCAGGGCGATCAGGCTTGGGCCCCGTACACCGGCCCGTAGTCGCATCCCATCAACAGGCCGTCGCTTGCGGCGCCCTCTGCCATGGGCGAGAATGAGGGGCTGCGCTGCTTCACCCCGGAATGCTCGAAACTCTCCCTCAGCAAAAGGCGCTGCCGCACAGCGAGGAGTCGGAGCGCGCCATCTTGGGCGGCATCCTTCTCGACCCGGAGGTGCTGCCCACCATCTCCGGCCGCCTGCGGCCCGAGGACTTCTACCTGGAGCGCCACCAGACGCTCTACCAGGCGATGCTCGACCTGCAGGACGAACGGACCGAGGTCGACCTCCGCACCCTGCAGGCGAAGCTCGAGCAACGGGGGCAGTTCGAGGGCATCGGCGGCATCGCCTACCTGGCGAGCCTGGACCTCGACCTCCCCGACATCGGGCGGATCGACGCCTACGTCGAGATCGTCAAGGAGCGGTCGGTCCGCCGGCGGCTCATCCAGGCCTCGGGCCGCATCATCCGCGACTGCCTGGACGGCGGCCTCGAGGCGCAGGCGGCGCTCGCCCACGCCGAGCAAGCTATCCTGGGCTTGGGCGAGGAGGCCGTGCAGCGCGGCTTCGTTTCGCTGGCGCAGGTCTTCCACTCGACCTTGGAGGACCTCGAGGAGCGGCCGGGATCGACCCTCATCGGCGTGCCCACCGGCTTCATCGACTTCGACCGCATCAGCCACGGCCTGAACCGCGGCAACCTCATCATCATCGCCGGCCGGCCGGGGATGGGGAAGACGAGCTTCGCTCTCAACATCGCCCAGCACGTGGCCATCCGCGAGAAGCGCGGGGTGGGCATCTTCTCGCTGGAGATGAGCCAGCAGGAGCTGGCGCTCCGCATCCTCTGCTCGGAGGCCGACGTCCCCTTCAGCCGCCTGCGCTCGGGGGCGCTGTCGCAGAAGCAGTGGAGCCGGGTCATCCAGACCGTCCGCGGCACCAGCGAGGCGCCGCTTTTCATCGACGACTCGCCCAACCCGTCGCTCCTGGAGGTCGCTTCCAAGGCGCGGCGCCTGAAGGCGGAGAAGGGACTCTCGCTCCTCGTCCTCGACTACCTGCAGCTCATGCAAGCGGGCGGCCGCTACGAGAACCGCAACCTGGAGGTCGCCGCCATCAGCCGCGGCCTGAAGCAGCTCGCCAAAGAGCTCGACGTGCCGGTGATCGCCCTCTCCCAGCTCTCCCGCCAGCCCGAGCGCCGGGGCAGCGACCATCGGCCCCAGCTGGCGGACCTGCGGGAGAGCGGTAGCCTCGAGCAGGACGCCGACCTGGTGGCTTTCATCTACCGCGACGAGGTCTACAACCCCGAACCCAAGCCCGGCGAACCGGACAACAAGGGGCTCGCCGAGCTGATCATCGCCAAGCACCGAAACGGCATGATCGGCGTCGTCGAGCTGGTCTTCCTGGGCGAAACCACCAGCTTCCGCAACCTCGACCGGCATGACGCCCCCGATCCCTCGACCCCCTTCTGAAGGCAGTTCCACGGCCGCCGCGCGCGGACGGAGCGGGAACGGCGGACAGGACCTCGAGTCCGCCCTCCGTCCGGCCTGGGTGGACGTCGATCTCGACGCCCTGGAGCGCAACCTCGCCCGCATCCGCGCCCGCACGCCGGGGACGCGCCTCCTGGCGGTGGTCAAGGCCGACGCCTACGGCCATGGTGCGGTGGGCGTCAGCCGCGCCCTGGAGGCCGCCGCCGTTGACTGGCTGGGGGTCGCTCTCCTGGAGGAGGGGGCGGAGCTGCGGCGGGCGGGGATCGGGCTGCCGATCCTCGTCCTCGGCACCGCGCGGCCGGCCAAGATCGCCCTCTACCGCCGCTACCGGCTGACCCCCACGGTTTCGAGCCTCGCCGAGCTCGCCCTCTGGCGCGACTGGACCCTGGGGGCGGCGGAGCCGCAGGCCATCCACCTGAAGGTCGACACCGGGATGGGGCGGCTGGGGCTGGCCCCCGAGGAGGTGCCGGCGGCCCTCGACCTGCTGCGCGCCCACCCAAGCCTCCGCTTGACCGGCCTGCTCTCGCACTTCGCCGAGGCCGACGATCTCGAAAGCCCGCGCAACGCCGCCCAGGAGGAGCGCTTTCGCCACCTTCTGGCCCTTCTCACGGAGGAAGAGCGGCGGGGCTTGGAGGTCCACATGGCCAACAGCGCCGCCGCCCTCCACCGGCCGGCGAGCCGCTTCACCCTGGCGCGGCTGGGCATCGGCCTCTACGGGCTCGATCCCGTAGCCCGCGACCCCGAGCTCGAGCCGGTGATGGCGGTCTCGGCGCGCATCGTCCAGCTCCGCGAGGTGGCGGCCGGCACTCCGCTCTCCTACGGCGGCCGCACGGTCACCAACCGCCGCAGCCGCATCGCCGTCGTCCCCGTGGGCTACGCCGACGGCTACTCCTGGCGCCTGACCGGCCGCGGGCAGGTCCTGGTGCGCGGCCGGCGGGTGCCGGTCGCCGGCTCGGTCACCATGGACATGACGCTCTTGGACGTGACGGATGCCGACGGCGAGGTGGCGGCGGGGGAGGAGGTGACGCTCCTCGGCCGCCAGGGGGAAGAGGAGATCACCGCCGCCGAGCTGGCGAGGCTCGCCGGGACGATCCCCTGGGAGATCCTCTGCCATCTCGGCCTGCGCCTGCCGCGCCGCTACTGGCGGGCCGGCCGGGTGGAGGAGCTGGTGTCCCGCTTCTCGCGCGAGGATTGACCCCGCTGCCGCGCGTTCCAGCATAGGATCTGTCGCCGATGGAGACCCCAAAGGAGAGCCGCTGGACCCGCCGCCTGCCGCGTCCTCTCGCCAGGTTCCTCGAGAACATGGGGCGCTTCTTCCTCATGCTCGGGCGGGTCTTCGCCTGGACGCCGCGACCGCCCTACGACTGGCGGGAGCTGCTGCGCCAGATGGTGCGGGTGGGAGTCGACTCGATCCCCGTCGTCCTCCTCACCGCCATGTTCACCGGCATGGTGCTGGCGCTCGAGACCTTCACCGTGCTCCTGCGCTTCAACGCCGAGAGCTTCGTGGGGTCGCTGGTGGGGCTCTCCATGGTGCGCGAGCTGTCGTCGGTCCTCTCCGGCCTCATCGTCGCCGGCCGCGTCGGCTCCGCCATGGGCGCCGAGCTGGGGACGATGCGGGTCACCGAGCAGATCGACGCCCTGGAGGTGATGGCGACCGACCCCGTCCACTACCTGGTGGTGCCGCGGGTGTGGGCGACGGTCCTTACCCTGCCGCTCCTCATCATTCTCGCCGACGCCATCGGCATCTACGGCGGCTATCTCGTCTCGGTGGTGCTCCTGGGGGCGAACCCGGTCTCCTACCTGGCCAAGACCTTCCAGTACATGGACGTCAACGACCTCCTGTCCGGCGTCATCAAAGCGTCGGTCTTCGGCCTTCTCCTGGCGGTCATCGGCTGCCAGCAGGGGTTCTACACCACCGGCGGCGCGGAGGGGGTCGGCCGCTCGACCACCAGCGCCGTGGTGTCGGCGAGCATCGCCATCCTCATCGCCGACTTCTTCCTGAGCAAGCTGCTCTTCTGATGCCCGAAAGCTCTGCGAGCGGCGCTCCCAAAGCCCAGGCGGCCCCGGCGACCTCGCCAACCACCGAGCCGAAGATCCGCCTGCGCGGCCTCACCAAGTCCTTCGGCTCCAAGAGGGTGCTCGACGGCGTCGACCTCGACATCGCCAAGGGCGAGTCGATCGTCATCATCGGCGGCTCGGGGACCGGCAAGAGCGTGCTTCTGAAGCACGTCATCGGCCTCTTGAAGCCCGACGCCGGGACCGTCCTCGTGGACGGCACCGCCGTCGAGCGCCTCAACAACCGCGAGATCACCGAGTTCCGGCGCAAGTTCGGGATGTCCTTCCAGGAGGGGGCGCTGTTCGACTCGATGACGGTGGGCCAGAACGTCGGATTTCCCCTGAAGCGGCTCACCCGCATGGGGGCGGAGGAGATCCGCGCCCGGGTCGACGAGTGCCTGGCGATGGTGCGCTTGGACGCTGTGGCCGACAAGATGCCGTCGCAGCTCTCGGGCGGCATGCGCCGCCGCGTCGGCTTCGCCCGCGCCGTCGCCCACCAGCCGGAGATCCTGCTCTTCGACGAGCCGACGACCGGCCTCGATCCCATCACCACGGCGCAGATCAACGAGGTGATCGTCGACCTGAACGATCGCCTGAAGACGACCACGCTGACCATCACCCACGACATGGAGGGCGCCTTCCGGATCGGCGACCGGATCGCCATGCTCGACCGCGGTAAGATCATCGCCGTCGCGCCGCCCGCCGAGTTCCGGGAGCTCGCCGACCCCGGGGTGCAGCAGTTCCTCCACGGCCGGGCCGAAGGCCCGCTGACGGAGGAGGGCGAGCAACGATGAGACCGATGAGACCGATGAGGCCGATCGAGAAGGCAACGGAGACGACATGCCACAAGTGCTGAAGCTGGGACTCTTCGGGACCCTCTGCCTGGTCATCCTGGCGGTGCTCATCTGGAAGATCGAGGACATCAATCCCTTCCAGCACCAGGGGGGCAAGCGCCTGGACGCCGTCTTCAACTCGGTGGCGGGCCTCGACGACAAGGCCTCGGTGCGGGTGGCAGGGGTGCGGGTCGGGCGGGTCGACGGTATCGGCCTCTCCGGCCGCAAGGCCCGCGTCAGCATGCTGCTCGACAAGCCGCTGCCGCTCACCCAGGGGACCACGGCCAAGATCGCCAACCTCGGGCTCCTGGGCGAGAAGTACGTCGAGCTGGTGCCCGGCCCGGAGGGCGCGCCGCTGCTCCCCGACCACGCGGTCCTCCAGGGGCAGACGCCGGTGAGCTTCGACGACGCCATGGCCAAGCTCGAGGCCATCGGCGATTCGATCCAGGGAGTGACCTCGCAGCTCGGCGGCGGCCCCGGCGGGGGCGGCTTCAAACCGCTGCTCGACAGCCTGGAGGCGACCAGCGGCGAGATCCGCGCCCTGGTGGCCGAGAACCGCGCCAACGTCGCCTCGACGGTGAGGAACATGGACGCCTTTTCCGCCACCCTGGCCCGCGAGCTGCCGCGCCTGGCCGGCGAGATGTCGAAGACGGTCCAGCAGATCTCCGACCTGGTGGCGGCGAACCGCGGCGACGTCAACGCCAGCCTCGGCAACATCCGCCAGCTCACCGGCAACCTGCAGACCTCGGTCGACAACCTGAACCAGATCACCGGCAAGATCGCCAGCGGCGAGGGGACGGTCGGCAAGCTGGTCAACAAGAACGAGGCCTACGACAAGGTGGTTTCGACGCTCGATAGCATCAAGGGAGGGGTGGACACCCTGAGCGGCACCTTGGGGGCGATGAACCGCTTCAAGCTGAACCTCGACCTCCAGGCCTACCAGCTCCCCAGCCTCCACGACAGCCAATCGACCTTTCAGATCGACATCGACCCCTCGGACGGCAAGCACCTCTACCGCGCCGGCATCGAGCAGACCCCCGCGGGCAAGCAGCGCCTGAAGACCCAGAGGTTCACCATCACCGGACCCGAGGGCATTACGACGACCACCACCGTCCAGACCCTGACGACCGAGAACACCTACGTCGGCACCGGCCTCTTCGGCTTCCACACTCCCGACGACCTCCGCCTGTGGGCGGGGATCATCGAGAACACGGGAGGCGCGGCGATCGAATACCCGTGGGCTTCCAAGAAGCTGCGCTTCTCGATCGAGGCCTTCGACTTCAACCGCCAAGACAACAAGAAGGCCCACCTGCGCTTCACCACCCGCTGGCAGTTCCACCCCAACCTCTACCTGGTCGGCGGTTACGACGACCCGCTCGAGAACCACTCGCTCTTCCTGGGCGGCGGCATCCGCTGGACCGACGACAACCTCAAGTACCTGCTGGGAGCGGCGACGAAGTTCGGCGGCTAGGGCCTTAAGGGAAAGGCAGTCCGTTTAGCGGCTGTTCGACAGTTCGTCATTGCGGATCGCCATGGAGCGCTTCCATCTCTACTCCGCGGCCCATCTCCTGGCGCTCCTGGGCATCACTGCGGCGACGGCGATCCTCATCGCGCTCGGGAGGCGCTGGCGGCGGGACGATGGCCCTTCGCTCCTCGAGAAGGTCCTGGGCGGCGGCACGCTCGCCATCTGGCTGGTCATCAACGGCTGGTGGCTGTGGCCGTCGCGCTTCAACGTCCGGCACTCGCTGCCGCTGCAGATGTGCGACCTGGCGCTGGCGGCCGTGCCGGTCGTCCTCCTCACCCGCTGGCGCCCGGCGCGCGCCATCCTCTACTTCTGGGGGCTGGCGCTCTCCACCCAGGGGCTCATCACGCCGGACCTGACGGACGGGCCGAGCACCCTCTCGTTCTGGTTCTTCTGGCTCTACCATGCGGCGGTCGTCGGCACCGCCGCCTACGACCTCGCCGTCCACCGCTTCCGGCCCGACTGGCGCGACTACGGGCTGGCGGTCGCCGCCGGCCTCGCCTACGTCGCCATCCTCTTCCCCCTGGACATCGCCCTGCGGGCCAACTACGGCTACCTGGGCAACCGGCGGCCCGCCCAGCCGACTCTCCTCGATTTCCTCGGCCCCTGGCCCGGGCGGGTGGTGATCATCATCCTCCTGGCCGCCGGCGTCATGGCGCTCCTGGAGGTCCCCTGGGCGCTCGCCCGCCGGAGGCGGGCGGCCGTCAACGCCTGAAGAGCTCGGGGAACTCTCCTCGCAGCGGCGCAAGGATGGCGGCGGCCGCGGCGGTGTCGCCGCCCGCGGCGGCGGCTCGCGCCAGGTCGAGGCGGGCGCTCACCGGATCGCAGCCGGAAGGCCGGAAGGCCGCGGCGAGCTCCGCCGCTTGCGCTCCCTGCCGGTCGAGCAGTCGCGCGAGCGCGGCCGGCTGCTCGCGGATCTCCTCCAGCATTTTCGACATGGTTGCTAGTTCAGGGCCGAGCCCTGCAACT
>Ga0209626_1000292_pt1 | contig 10718 bp, 8 predicted proteins | sample JacPinW_OM1H0_M2_FD_187962 | JGI IMG/M metagenome (GOLD analysis project Ga0209626, IMG submission 187962) | Forest soil microbial communities from Algoma, Ontario, Canada - Jack Pine, Ontario site 1_JW_OM1H0_M2 (SPAdes) (version 2) | ecosystem: Environmental > Terrestrial > Soil > Boreal... | reverse complement strand
TGGTGGTGGTCCTGGTCAGCGGCATCAACGCCAGTTCGATCCTCTATGTCGGCATCGCTCCTGCGCTCTGGGTCCCCTATGCGGTGCTCGTGGCCAAGGAGGCCACCTGGCGTCAGGCGGGGGCCGTGGTGTGGAAGATCGGGTTGCTCAGCGCGCTGGTGTCGCTGTGGTGGGCGGTCGGCCTGCAGGTGGAGGCGGCCTACGGGGTCAACGTCCTCAAGTACACCGAGACCGTCCCGGCCACCAGCGGGGCCTCCGGGCCGATCACGTAGAGGTCGGCCTCGATCTCCTCGACCGGCACGTCGTCGGGACGGAAGGTGTAGTCGTAGAGGAGGAAGAGCGGCGCCAGGATCGCGGGCGGCCCGGCGCCTGGCCAGGCGACGTAAGGGTCCTCGGGGGTCAGCACGCCGAACTCCCGGCAGAGCGCCACCAGGCGCTGGTACTTCGCCTCGCCGCGCGGCTCGTCCGCGTGCATGGGGACGATCCACAGGTCGTGGTTGCCAGGCACCCAGAGGAGGCGCGCGAAGCGCCGGGAGAGGATGGCGAGCGCGAAGCGGAGGTGCTGCTCGGTCTCGCCGACGTCGCCGGCCAGGATCAGCCAGTCTTCCGGATGGGGAGCGAGGGCCTGGAGAGCCTGCCGGGTCACCTCGTAGCGCAGGTGGAGGTCGGCCAGGGCGTAGAGCTTCAGTGGACCTTCTCCGCGCCCTTTCCTGCCGGCGACTCCTGGGGTGCATCGGCGGCCTCGGAGGTCTCGCCGGGGAAGAGGAGGGCCTGCCGCACCTCGCCCTCCTCCGTGAGCCAGAACTCGGTCAGTGGATGGCGGACCGGCTCGACCGAGTGGTCGGGGTGATAGAGGGCGCCGCCGCCGGTGGGGATGCCGAAACCGCGGGCGTGCTCGCCGGCGCGCGGCACGGCGGCGAGGAGGCGCGGCCAGCCGGGCTCGCCGTGGACGTCGACCACGAACGGCACCAGGCGGAAGGTGTCGAAGAGCGTCTCGCTCGCCTCGTCCGCGCCCTTGAGGCCGAGCTGGATGGCGCCGGCCGAGACGCCGAGGAGGAGGGCGCCGCCGTAGTAGCGCTCGACGATCTTGTCCTTGATGCCCGCCGCCTCGAACGCACGCCACCCCCGGAGCACGTCGCCGCCGGCCAGGAGGATGAGGTCGGCCTCGGCGAGGAAGGCGCGGTCGGCTTCCGCAGGCTCGGCGGGGACCATCCGGCACTCGCGGATGCCGACCCCCTCCATGGCCGCCTGGAACAGCTGGTAGAACTCCGGCGCGTCGCCGTTCGAAGCTCCCAGGTAGGCGGCCCGGGGATTGGCAAGGACCTCCTCGTCCTCGTTGAGGAGGTCACGCACCCGCGCCAGAAGCGATCCCTCCTCGCCATGCCAGAAGAGGAGCTGGCTGTCGGCCAAGAGGACGATGGGTTTGATGGCGGCCACGGACGGTCTCCGACGCAAAGATAACGAAAGAGCTGAGGCGGTGCCAACAGCGCCCTACTCGGCGTAGCCCAGCGACCGCAGCCTGGCCAGGCTCTCGGAGTCGACCCCGGCGGGGGCCAGGCGGTCGGAGGCGGCGAGGCCGCGGCTGACCTTTGCCATCCAGCCGCGGAGGCTCTCGGACGGCGAGGATGCCTGGACGCCGGCGAGGTCGCGCGTCTCGCGGGGATCGTTCCGCAAGTCGAAGACCAGCCTCTCGCCGCCGCCGACGGCGAAGATCTCCTTCCTCCCCTTGTCGATCACGGCGAGCTGCAGGAGGCCGCGGCGGCGGGCGCTGGCGGCCTCCTGGAGCGAGAGGACGGCGCCGCGGTGGGCCTGGAACCAGGTGACCCGCTCGGGGGCCACCGCGCGTCCTGCCAGCACCGGCGTCCAGTCGTAACCGCGGAAGCTGGCGGGCGCCGGCAGGCCGAGGAGGCCGAGGACGGTGGGGGCGAGATCGATGTTCAGCGCCGGCGCGTCGATCGTCCCCGGGCGCAGCCGGCCGGGCCAGGAGAGCGCCATGGGGATGCGCAGGGCCGGCTCGAGGAGGTTGCGGCCATGCCCCCAGTCGCCGTGCTCGCCCAGGCTCTCGCCGTGGTCGGAGGCGAAGACGACGAGGGTGTCGGCGGCGAGCGCCGGATCGCCTTCGACGGCCGCCAGGAGCCGGCCCACGTGGCGGTCGGCGTAGGCGACCTCGGTGTCGTAGCGGTCCTGCCGCGCCACCGCGCGGCCGGCGCCGATCCCCAGGTCGCGCGCCAGCTCCCGGTGCAGGAGGTAGGGGGCGTGGGGGTCGACGTAGTGCACCCAGAGGAGGAACGGCTGGCGCTCGCCGCCGCGCTCGCCGCCGCCCCGGAGCCAGGCGAGGGCGGCGTCGGTCAGGTCCTCGGCGGTCGCCTCTCCCCGGAAGAGGCCGAGCCAGCGCTTGCGGGTGATCACCTCGTCGTAGCGGTCGAAGTGCTCGCCCAGGCCCGAGATGCGGTCGCGCAGCGTCCAGTTGCCGACGAAGGCGGCGGTCATGTAGCCGTGCTGGGCCAGCGTGCGGGCCAGCGAGGGGAGGCCGGGCCGCACCTTGAGGCCGTTACGGGTGGCGCCGTGCTGGTGCGGATAGAGCGAGGTGAACATGGAGCAGAGGGCGGGGTTGGTCAGCGGCTCGACGGTTCGCGCTTGAGTGAAGCGCACGCCTCCCGCCAGCAGGCGGTCGAGGTTCGGCGTGGTGGGGCGCCGGTAGCCGTAGCCGGAGAGACGGTCGGCGCGCAGGGTGTCGATGGTGACGATGAGGACGTTGGGGAGGCGCGGCTCCGTGTGGGGAGGCGCGGCCGCCGGCGCGGGGAGCGCCAGGGTCAGGGCACAGAGGAGGCCAACGAGCGCCAGCCGCCATCCTCGAAGGCCTCCTCGATGGCGCCTGCTAGACTCCGTCCCATGACCGAGGTCACCCCGGAGGGCCAGCCCGGCGAGGTCCCGCCCGCCGACGACCCGGCGGCGCCGAGCGGCCAGCGTTGGGGCAAGCGGACGGAGAGCTCGGAGGAGGGGCGCTTTCTCGAGGGGCCGCAGCCGCGGGCCCACGAGCTGCGGCGGCTGTTCCGGATCGGCGCCGATTTCATCCGCGGCTTCCGCGGCCTCCACTTCGTCGGCCCCTGCGTGACCGTCTTCGGCTCCGCCCGCTTCCAGGAGGACCATCGCTACTACGCCCTGGCGCGCGACGTGGGGCGGCATCTCGGGCGGGCCGGTTTCACCGTCATGACCGGCGGCGGCCCGGGGATCATGGAGGCTGCCAACCGCGGGGCGCGCGACGTCGGCGCCCGCTCGATCGGCTGCAACATCATCCTCCCCAAGGAGCAGCGGCCCAACCCCTACCTCGACCGCTGGCTCGAGTTCCGCTACTTCTTCGTCCGCAAGGTGATGCTCGTCAAATACTCCTACGCCTTCGTCGCCATGCCGGGCGGCTTCGGCACCATGGACGAGATCTTCGAGACCGCCACCCTCATCCAGACCGCCAAGATCCGCCAGTTTCCGCTCGTGCTGATGGGCACCGACTTCTGGCGCCCCCTCCTCGACTTCTTGGGCGAACGGATGGTCCGCGAAGGCACGATCGCCGCCGCCGATCGCCAGCTCCTCTTCACCACCGACTCGGTCGACGAGGCGGTCCAGCACATCCTGGCGACGGTCTGCGAGTTCGGCCTCGTCTGGCAGCCCAAGGAGCCCCGCTGGTACTTCGGCGAGTCGGCGCCGCCGCGGCGTCCGGCGGCCTCTGCGAAGTTGCCCTGAGGACAACGAAAATCTTCTCATCGGGCGGAGGACGCTCCTCCCCGGGCGTACTGGACCGCTAGAGCAACATGCTCGCCAGGTTGGCCAGCTCGGAGCGCTCGCCCTTGTCGAGGTTGACATGGGCGTAGAGCGGGTTGTCCTTGATGCGGTCGATCAGGTAGGAGAGGCCGTTGCTCTGGGCGTCCAGGTAGGGCGTGTCGATCTGGAAGATGTCGCCGGTCAAGACGATCTTGGTGCGCTCGCCGGCGCGGGTGATGATGGTCTTGACCTCGTGCGGGGTCAGGTTCTGCGCCTCGTCGACGATGAACATGACGTTGGCGAAGCTGCGGCCGCGGATGTAGGCGAGCGGCACGATGTGGAGCTTCTCCTGCTCGACGAGCTCCTCGACCTTCTTGTACTCGCGGTCTTTCTCGGCGTACTGGTTCTTGATGATCCCCAGGTTGTCCCACAGCGGCTGCATGTAAGGGTTGATCTTCGAGTGGATGTCGCCGGGCAGGAAGCCGATGTCCTTGTTGGAGAGCGGCACGATCGGGCGGGCCAAGTAGATCTGGCGAAACATCCGGCGCTGCTCGAGCGCCCCCGCCAACGCCAGCAGGGTCTTGCCCGTCCCCGCCGGACCGGAGAGGGTGACCAGGAGCGCTTCCGGGTTCATCACCGCGTGGAGGGCGAAGGTCTGCTCGGCGTTGCGCGGCGTGATGCCGTAGGCGAGCCCCTTGGCCACCCGCTCCAGGCGCTCGGTGCGCGGATTGAAGGTGGCGAGCGCCGAGTTCGACGGGCTCCGCAGGATGAAGTACTCGTTGGCCGGCGGCCGGGCGGGCAGCACGTCCAGGAACGGCAGCCAGTCGTCGCGGTAGAGGCGGTCGATGAGGGCGGGGTCGTCGATCTCGACCTCGCTCTTGCCCTTGTAGAGCTGGTCGACGTCCTTGATCTTGACCGTCTCGTAGTCCTCGGCCGGCAGGTTCAGCGCCCGCGCCTTCAGGCGCAGGTTGATGTCCTTGCTGACCAGGATCACCTTGCGTCCGGGCTCGGTGTGGGCGAGCGAGAGGGCGGTGTTCAAGATACGGTGATCGGCTTTCTTCGAGCCGAAAATGCCGCCGGCATCGGGATGGCCGTGGCCGTTCTCTTCGGCGACGATGCGGAACTTGCCGCGCGCCGGGCCGTCCAGCGGGATCCACTCCTGGAGCATGTTGCGCCCCGAGAGCTTGTCGAGCTGGCGGATGAACTCGCGGGCCTGGAGGTTCAGGACCGAGTTGCCCTTCTTGAACTGGTCGAGCTCCTCCAGCACCGTGATGGGGATCGCGACGTCGTGCTCCTGGAAGTTCTGGAGGGCGTTCCAGTCGTAGAGGATGACGGAGGTGTCGAGGACGAAGATCTTTTTGCTGTGGCGGGCGGTCTCTTTGGGCATGCGGATCCTGTCTGACGCGCGCGAGCGAGTTCCCCGGTGGCACCTCGAAGGGTAGCGCAGACCCCCCGGAAGGTAAACACCTGGCGCCGGCGGATAGTGGCTCAGTTTCGCCTCCCTCCGCTCCTTCGGGGGCGCGCCGGGAGCGGTTTCGTCGCGGGAGGTAGAGGAAGGGGCGCTGCCAGTCGCTGCGGGAGGCGAAATTGAGCCACTACCCTTCCGCAGGACCGGGTGCGGATAAGATCCCCTCGGCATGAAGAGCATCCTGCGGCCGTCCCTCGACTGGCTCCTCGTCTTCGTGCCGGTGGCGGTCGGCGCGCACTTCCTGGCCCCCGGCCGCGACACCTTCATCTTCTTCGCCGCCGCCGCCGCCATCGTTCCCCTGGCCGGCTGGATCGGCCGCTCGACGGAGCAGCTCGCCTGCCGCGTAGGCGACGGGCTGGGCGGTCTCCTCAACGCCACCTTCGGGAACGCCGCCGAGCTGATCATCGGCATCATGGCCCTGCGGCGGGGCCTGACGGGAGTGGTCAAGGCCTCGCTGACCGGCTCGATCCTTGGCAACGTCCTCCTCGTCCTCGGCGCCTCGCTCCTGGTCGGCGGCCTGCGCTACCGGCAGCAGACGTTCAATCGCTCGGGAGCGCGCTCGCAGGCGACTATGCTCCTCCTCGCCGCCATCGCCCTCATCATGCCGGCAGCCTTCCATCACATGGGCGGCCCGCGGGCGCTGGCGGTCGAAGGGAGGCTGAGCCTGGGGATCTCGTTCGTGCTCCTGCTCACCTACGGCGTCAGCCTCTGGTTCTCGCTCCACACCCACCGCGAGCTGTTCACCAACGCTCGCGAGGTGCTCGCCTGCGAGGAGCCGTCCAGAGAGCCCTGGGGGCTCGGACGCGCGGTGCTGGTGCTCGCCGTGGTGACGGCGCTCGTCGCCTGGCTCTCCGAGATCCTCGTGGGGTCGGTCGAGCAGACCGCGCGGGCGCTCGGGATGAGCGACGTCTTCATCGGCGTCGTCGTGGTGGCGATCATCGGCAACGCCGCCGAGCACAGCACGGCGGTGACGCTGGCGTGGAAGAACCGGATGGACCTGGCGCTCGGCATCGCCGTCGGCAGCAGTGTGCAGATCGCCCTCCTGGCCGCCCCCGTCCTCGTCCTCTTGAGCTACGGCGTGGGGCCTGCCCCCATGGACCTCGTCTTCACGCTGCCCGAGGTGCTGGCGGTCGGCCTCGCCGTCGTCATCACCGCCCAGATCGCCGGCGACGGCGAGTCCAACTGGCTCGAAGGGGCGCAGCTTCTCGCCGTCTACCTGATCCTGGGAATCGTCTTCTACTTCCTGCCTGTCTAGTGTGTCCCGTCTCGGCGGGACACTAGGGCGCGACCTGGGCGATCCTCGTCTGCCAGACGCAGGAGCCCTCGACGACCCCGGTTCGCTCGCCCGCCAGCCAGAAGCTCGCCAGGTCGTTGGGATTGGTCAGCACCCCCAGGTAGTCACCCGTGCGGTCGGCGATGGTCTGCGCGCAGGCGCCGGCTCCGAGGGCTTGTGCCGCGGGGAAGGATGGGGCCGCGGGCGCCTTGAGCGTCCAATAGGCGCCCAGGAAGGCGGCCGGGCTGCTGCCCTGGAAGGCGACGGCCGTCTGGCCGCTCAAGGTCACCGCGATCCCCGGCATCCAGTAGAAGACGCCGGGTCCGCCGGCGAAGGTGAGCTGCTGGACGAGGCTGGCGGCGAAGGGCGCGCCGGTTCCGGCCTGGAAGCTCAGCAGGCGGATGCAGGAGGCGTTGGCGCCGCCGCTGCCTCCAATCGTGCAGAGCGTCGTGTGCGCCGCCCAGAGGGTATCGCCGACCGCCACCGCCTGCACGATGCGGTGGTCGCCGGTCTGCAGGGGCGGGCCGCCTCCCGGCTGCGGAGCGTTGGGCGGGATGTCGTAGGTGAAAGTGCCCTGGCGGTCGACCACCTCGAGCTTGGGCGATCCGCCGGCGAGGTTGGAGAGGCGCCACACCCGGTAGGTCTTGGCCGGCGCGCGGGCGGTGCTCACCAGGTAGGCGGGGTTGGCGGCGCCGCGCGGCGAGGTGGGGCGGGTGAGGTGAGCCACCGGCTGCAGCGAAAATGCGTTGCGGTCGCCGGCCGTCGTCCCCGCCTGGAAGAGATAGGAGGTGAGGGCCGGGCAGGCGGACGCGTTGGCGGCGAGCGAGCGCTTGTCGAGCGCCCGCACGATGGGGAAGGTGAAGCCGTTGTCGGAGAAGCGGTACTGATTGGTGGTGACCACCAGGGCATCCAGCCCCACCCCCAGGCCGGTGTGGTCGGCCCAGGTCGCGCCCGCCGTCCCCGGCTCGCGGATGGCGTCGATTCGGTAGCGGCACCAGCTCGCCGGCTCGAGGTCGCCGGGGTTGGATTGCCGCGAGACCGCCAGCCAGAGGACGGAGACGCGCGGGCGGCGGCTGAACTGCAGGGCGGCGACGTAGAGCCGTCGATTCTTCGGGTCGCCGCCGTCGAAGAGGACCTTGGGGTCGAACAGCATGCCGTCCGATAACGCGGCGTCGAAGAAGGTGTTGAGGTCGCGGGTGGCCAGGACCCCGCCGGTCGGGGTGAAGAGGCGGAGGGCGCTGTTCGTTCCCTGGAGGAGGCGGAAGCCGCTCTTGGCGAGCGTCGTGTCCGGGGGGAAGGAGAGCTGGCCGTTGTTGGCGGCAGCGGTGCGGTCAAGGCCGTCGAAGGAGATTCCCGCGCTCGCCGCGCGGACGGCCGCTCCCCGCGGTCCGCCGGCGGGAAGGGCCACTTCCGAGTCCGCGGGCTCGGCGGTGGGCGTGATGGCCGCGCGCGCCTTCCCGGCCGCCGCGTCCTCCTCGTCGACCTCGGGCAGGGCCACGGCGACGGCGCGGGGGACGCCCGCCGCGGGATGGACGGGGCCGGCCGGAAGAGGAGCGATCCGTTCGACGGCGACCGGCGCGAAGCGCTCTCCCTCGCGGGAGCCGCCGGCGCCGAGCCCGCAGACGGCCAGCGCCGCGACGAGGAGGACGGCCGGGTAGCGAGAGATCTTCCGCACGGTGGGTCTCCAAGAATCGCTCCCAAGAGTACACCAAAATATGCCGGAATCCCATTTGGAGATCCGGCACGGCCGGTGGAGAATTCCGCCCTATGCCGACCGCGCCGCGAGCCGCATCCTCCCCTGCGATCAAGGCTCGGCTCGGCCTCCTGGCGGCCGCCCTCCTCTTCTCGTCGGGCGGGGCGGCCATCAAAGCGGTCCACCTGACCGGCATCCAGGTGGCGTGCTTCCGCTCCGGCATCGCCGCGCTGGCCCTCTTCGCGCTGCTGCCGCGGGCGCGCCGCCTGCCGCGCCCCCGCGATCTCGCCGTCGGCGTCGCCTACTCCGGCACCATGATCTGCTTCGTGTTGGCCAACAAGCTGACGACGGCGGCGAGCACCATCTTCCTGCAGGCGACGGCGCCTCTCTACCTCCTCCTCCTGGGGCCGTGGCTGCTGGCCGAGCCGGTCCGCCGGCGGGACCTCGGCTTCATGGCGGCCCTGGCGGCCGGCCTGGGGATGTTCTTCGTCGGTCTCGACCAAGCCTCGGCGACGGCGCCCGACCCGCTGCGCGGCAACCTGATCGCCCTGCTCTCGGGCCTCTGCTGGGCGCTCACCATGGTCGGCTTCCGCTTTCTGGGGCGGGGAGGAGGCTCCGCCGCCACCGCGGCGGTGGGAGGCAACCTCCTCGCCTTCGTCGTCTGCCTCCCCTTCGCGCTGCCCGTGGCGGCCAGCCGGCCGGCGGACTGGGCCATCCTCGTCTACCTGGGAGTCTTCCAGATCGGCCTCGCCTACGCCTTCCTGACCACCGCCGTGGAGCGCGTGCCAGCCCTGGAGGCCTCTCTCCTGCTCCTCCTCGAGCCGGTCCTGAACCCCGTCTGGGCCTGGCTTGTGCACGGCGAGCGGCCGAGCCCCTGGTCGCTCGGCGGCGGCGCCGTCATCCTCGTCGCCACGCTGGTCAAAGGCTGGATCGACTTCCGCTCGCCGGCCCCGGCGCGGCTGGACGTGCTGCCGATCGATTAGCGGCTAGCAGCCGAGCGACTTGCGCATCGCGGCCGTGATCGACTGCTTGGTCTTGAAGAACTGCTTCCAGGGGTCGGAGGAAAGGGCTTCGAGGCGCTCCCGCAGGTTCTGGACGGTGTAGGTGTCGCCGCGCAGGTCGGGGTTCTCGAGCTCCTCCCAGGCGAGCGGCGTCGACACCGCCGCGCCCGGGCGCGAGCGGGTGGAGTAGGCGGAGATGGAAGTGGCGCCGCGGCCGTTGCGCAGGTAGTCGATGAAGATCTTCTCCTGCCGGCGGGCCTTGGGCATCATCGAGGTGTAGAGCTTGGGCTCGGCGGCCACGATGCTCTCCGCCACCGCCTTGGTGAACGACTTGACCTCTTCCCAGTCGAGCCGGCGGCTGAGCGGCGCCACCACGTGGAGCCCCTTGCCGCCGGTGGTCTTCAAGAACGTCGTGAGACCCAGGTCGGCGAGCCGCTCGCGCACCCGGAGCGCGCCCAGGGCCACCCGCTCCCACGCGAGCCCGAGATCGGGATCGAGGTCGAAGACGATGTAGTCGGGCTGCTCGATGCGGTCGCGGTGGGCGCCCCAGATGTGGATCTCCAGGACCCGCATCTGGACGAGCGCCAGGAGGCCCTGCAGCGAGTCGACGGCGGCGTAGGGCTGTTCCTCGCCGACGTCGACGCGGAGGACGGAGGAGGGGAACTGATCGGTGACGTGCTTCTGGTAGAAGCACTGCTTCGAGATGCCGTCGGGGCAGCGGACGAGGGTCAGGGGACGGTTCGCCAGCTGGGGAAGGATGCGGTCGGCGATCGCCTCGTAGAAGAGCGCCACCTCGCCCTTGGTGATCCCCTCCCCTGGGTAGAGCACCTTGTCCGGATGCGTGATACGCACGCCGGCGACCTCCATCTCCTCCTTCCCGCGGCCGCGCTTCGGAGATTCCTTCTGGGCAGTTTCTTTTGCCGCTGGCGGCGATGCGGGCCGCTCGCGGACCACCTCCTTGGGCGGCTTGTCCTCGCGCAGGCCCTGGAACGAGGGGTGGCGGAGGACGCCGTCGTGGGTCCATTCGGAGAAGGCGACCTCGGCGACGAGCTTGGGCTCGACCCAATGGACACGGGAGAGGACAAGCGGCGAACCGAAGCGAGTCGAGCGCGGCGGCGGGACGCTCAGAGGCGATGTCTTGCGGGCTAGTGGATCCAAACGGCGCCGAAGATCGGCGAGAACCTTGACGGGCATCCCCGTGCCTACACGGCCGGCGTAGATGAGCTTGCCGTCGTCGGTGTAGTAGCCGAGCAGCAGGGCCCCAAGAAAAGCCCGCGTGCCCTCCGGATCCGACCACCCGACGACAACGAACTCCTGGCGGTTCAGCCATTTGGCCTTGCGCCATAGGCCGCGATTTCCGGGCGCGTAGGGCGCGTCGCTCGTTTTGGAGACGACCCCCTCAAAACCGAGCTTGCCGGCGTGCTCGAGGATGAGCTCGCCGTCGCCGGTCTCATGGCCGTTGAACTGAAGGCCGGGCTTATTTGCGACCAGCGGCTCAAGCAGCTTCTTGCGCTCGATAAGGGGAAG
>Ga0209626_1000291_pt1 | contig 10725 bp, 11 predicted proteins | sample JacPinW_OM1H0_M2_FD_187962 | JGI IMG/M metagenome (GOLD analysis project Ga0209626, IMG submission 187962) | Forest soil microbial communities from Algoma, Ontario, Canada - Jack Pine, Ontario site 1_JW_OM1H0_M2 (SPAdes) (version 2) | ecosystem: Environmental > Terrestrial > Soil > Boreal... | reverse complement strand
CACCGGGTCGGACTGCAGCAGCAACCCCTCCACGCCCTCCTCGATCGCGCATCGGACCACGGCCGGCGAGGGCGCCTCGCACAGCAGCAGGATCTTCAGCTGCGGATGGGCGTCCCTGATCTCCGCCACCGCGGCGGGTCCGGCGGCCGGGTCCTCGGCGTCGACGATCACCGCCTCGAGTCCTGTGGCATCGCTGGCCAGGAAGCGGGTCAACGCGGAATGGTCGGCAAAGGCGCCGACCACCCGGTTGCCTCTCTCCCTCAGCAGCCAGGCGAGAGCCTCGGTGGCGAGGGCTCCCCCTCCACCGACGATCGCGATCCTCGGTTCAGGCACCGCCGCTGGTCATCTGCGCGTAGCGGTTGGCCGCCTCGACGCGGTTGCGGACCCCGAGCCTCGCGTACACGGCGCGCACGTGGAACTTCACCGTGTTCGGGCTCACGTTCAGCTCGGCGGCGATCTCCTCGTTGCAGCGACCCTCGGCGATCAGGGCGAGGATCTGGCGGTGGCGCGGGCTGAGAGCGAGTCGCGGGCGAAGCGGGGACACCGCGCGCTGCCAACCCGCAGGCATCAGGGTGCGCCCCGTGACGATGTAAGCGATGGCAGAGCGCACGTCCTCGATCGGGTAGCTCTTCAGGAGCACGCCGCCGACGCCGTGCTCGAGCGCGCACCGCACCACGTCCTCGCGGAACTCCCGGCAGAGCAGCACGACCCGCGAGCCGACGGAGGGCGAGCTCAGGGCCGCCACGGCCGCCAGCAGGGCGTCGGTCCCGTAGCGGTCGGAGTCGACCAGCAGCACGGCCGGCGCGCTCCCTGCGCCGGCAGCCAGGAAATGGGTGGCCGACTCGAACGTCCCCACCACCCGCAGCCCATCCTGGGAGCTCAGCAGGCTCGCGGTGGCCTCGCGCAGCAGCAGCGAGCCGCCGATCAGCGCGAGGCTGACGGCCACGCCGGGGCGGGGCGAGGACGTGGAGTCCAGCAGCGAGCCGTGCCACTCGGCGTGCCCGTCGCGCGAGAAGGTGGTGTTGGTCTTGGTCCCGGACGAAACGTCGTCCACGGCCGCCACTGCGTTTCCATGCACCTTGTCTGTCCCCCCGGCCCATCCGTGCGCATTCGTAATGATTCGAATTGGCGGGCTTTCGGCCCAGGCGGGCAAGCTACACATCGCTGCGCAGATCGCCACATGTGCACAGAAACCTGCACCTGCACGAGGACTTGCAGGCGCCGCAGGCCGGCGTTGCTGTCACGATACGTCGGCCCGCGGCCGCCCTTGCGGGACATCTCGAAGCAGTCCGAGGGGATCGGTCGTTGTCTTCACACCGTGGTAGCGCCCTGCTCACGCCTCCGGCGGAGGATCTCCCGATGGCGGCCGTGGATCCGCTCGAGACGCTCGCCCGGGATCTCGACCGGATCGGCGACGCCGTCCGGGCCGACCTCGGGGAGGGCGACCGCGCCTACATCACCGGCGTGATCGCGGCCCAGCGCCGGCTCGAGCTGGCCGGCCGGACGCTCCTGCTCGGCGCGCGGCTTCGGCCGGCGGCCGTGGCGGGCACGGCGCTCCTGACCCTCTCGAAGATCCTCGAGAACATGGAGATCGGCCACAACGTCATGCACGGCCAGTGGGACTGGATGAACGACCCGGCGATCCACTCGAGCGTCTGGGAGTGGGACGCCGCCTCGACCGCCGCCTCCTGGAAGCACGCCCACAACTTCCAGCACCACTACTACACGAACGTCCTCGGCCGCGACCGCGACCTCGGCTACTCGGCGATGCGCGTGGAGTCCGAGCAGAAATGGCATCCGGTCTACCTCGCCCAGCCCATCTACTTCTTCCTCATGGCTGCCGTCTTCGAGTGGGCGATCGCCCTCTATGACCTGGAGCTCGACGCGGTGCGCCGCGGCGAGAAGTCCCGCGCCAAGGGACGCCAGGAGCTGCTCGCGCTGCTGCGCAAGGGACGCCGGCAGATCCTCAAGGACTACGTGCTGTTCCCCGCCCTGGCCGGCCGCCGGGGCGCCCGCCCGGCGCTTGCCGGGAACGTCGTGGCGAACCTCGTGCGCAACCTGTGGGTGCACACGATCGTCTTCTGCGGACATCTGCCCGAGGGCGCCGAGACCTTCACGGAGGAGCAGTACCTGGGGGAGAGCCGCGGCGGCTGGTACCGGCGTCAGCTGCTCGGCTCGTGCAACCTCGAAGGCAGCCGTCTCTTTCACCTGCTGACGGGCAACCTGTCCTTCCAGATCGAGCACCACCTGTTCCCCGACCTGCCGAGCAACCGCTACGCCGAGATCGCACCGCGGGTGCGGGAGGTCTGCGAGCGCCACGGACTGCCCTACAACAGCGGCAGGCTCGGGCGCCAGTACCGGTCGGTCTTCCGGCAGGTGCTGCGGTTCGCCTTCCCGGGCGGCTGAGGGTCCCGGCCTCGACGAGACCGGGTCAGGGTCGTGTGGCCACGCCGCCGTCGCCTGCGCGCGCGCGGCCTGCGCCGGCGGCGGTCACCCGCACACGGGTGACGGGCGTGAAGCTGTCGAGCTCCCGCTCCACCAGCCTGCCGTTGACCAGCGCGATCGGCGCCTCCTGCGGATCGAACATCAGGGAGTTGCCGAGCCGCCAGAACTCCTCCCAGCGGTCGTCATCGCCGTCCGACGCGCCCGGGTCGGCGTGGTCGAGGACCGCGATCAGCCGCCTGCCGAAGCGACGGCGCTCCTCCAGCGATCCATCCCGGTCCAGGCGCCGGGCCATCGACCGCACCGCCTGCTCCCAGCGCTCGTCATCGACGTCCTCGAGGTGAAGGGGCCGTGGCCGGGGCGGCCAGATGCGGCTGGGCCTCACGCCGAGCGTGCGGGCTATCCGGACCTTGGTGTCGGGCTGCGGGTTCGCGGTGAGGCCCGACTCGACCTTGCTCCACGTGGCCCGTGGCACGCCTGCCATCGCGCAGGCCTGGGCCTGAGTGAGCCCCCACTCGACGCGCAGTCTCTCGATTAGCTGACCTGGGCGTTCCATGCCGATCGGGGGCATCATTCCGCGTCCATCGGACGGCCTCGCGGCAGCTCGCGTTTTCGCGTCGCCGCCGGCGCCTCGCCGACCCTCAGGTCAGGGTGCCGGCCGGCAGCACGAAGCGCAGGGGGGTGCGCTGCTCGGTGCTGCCCGAGAGGCCGAGCCGCGGGCCGTGCAGGCCTCGACGGGGGGCTTCGGCGACCATCTTCTCGGGCACGCCGGCATGGTCGGCGATCCACGCCATGACGGCCGGGAAGTCGCTGCCCGAGGCGAGCAGCGCCGCACGCTCGACGACGTCCCCTCCGGAGGGGTGAGGGCGTGCGAGGCGCTTCACGAGGGCGTGGATCTCAACGTCCTGCGGTGTGGGCTCCTCGCTCACGAGAACTCCGTCACCGAGTAGACCGGATGACTGACCTGGGCGGGCTCGCTCTCGCCGCCGTCGTCGGTGTGGACGCGGAACGGCTCGAAGCGCCCGTGGTCGAGAATGGCGACGACGACGTCTCCGCCCTTCGACAGCGGCCGGCCGACCTCGATCTCGCGGTCCTGTCCGTCGAAACGGCAGCTGAGCTTGAAGATCCGTCGCGCGCGAGCGGGACAGCCGGCGGTGAGCAGGGAACGCTCGAGCACCGCGCTGTAGGCCTCCTCCGCCTGTGCGCCTTTGGAGCGGGTGCCGCCGACGAAGAAGCTCGTCACTTGCGACGCGCCTTAGCGGGCGTGGCCGGATACCGCCGGCGCTCTGCGCGCGTCATCTTGCGGATCTTCAGCGTGCCGTCCCTGACCTGGCGCTGAATCTCCTCCAGCTTCACGCGCCGGCGCTCTGCCGCGCGATCTGCTTGAGTGAGCATCCCTCTAGGCTAGCGGGTCGGTGGGGTTTTCCACGACGCAGCGTCGGACTTCGCCGCTCTTACGGGTGTTTGGCCTAGAACTCGATCGCGCCGATCGCCTTCAGATCGGCGTCGAGAACCGCCTCGATGTCGAGGCTGACCTCGAGCGCGTTGGCGTTCGCGCGATCGCGGCGCGCGCGATCGATCGATGTCACGACCTCGAAGTCCTGGCGCCTGATCAGCCCCTCCGCCCGGAGGCCCACGCGGGTGGCCGACCCCATCTTCTGGCCGTCGCTCCAGAGCGGCGCCTCCCACTGGCCCAGGTACGCGAGGTTCATCATCACGTGGCGGGTCTCCCCGCGAATGGTCAGCAGCACGTCGGCCTTGAAGTCGGTCTCGCTGGTGCGGCCGGCCAGGCGCGCCGCGAAGGTGATGCTGCGCGGACCCGTCTCGCCGAGGAAGTCGGCGGCCCGCAGCTCGGTGTTCAGGTAGGGCTCGCCGGCGTGGAGGTTGGCCACGTCGATCTCACCCACGCAGCTGCTGCTCAGCGGCTCCTCGAGGTCGAAGTAGAACTTGCCGTGGACGTCGGTGAAGCGCCCGTTGACCCATGGCGCCCCCATGCGGTGGGCACGGAAGCCGGCCTCGGTGCGGTGCGGATCGAACGTCCAACTCGGTAGCTGCTCGACCGTTGGCGAGCTGCTCGTCCGCGCGCTGGAAACAGACATCGGCCACCTCCCCGGGGCTCCGAATGCGGGCTCTCCCATGACCCAAATATTGGGACTTCACGAACGGTACACACGGGCCAGGACGGAGTGTGTGACTTTGCGCACACGGAGTTGGATGGGCTGAGGAGGACGGGACGCGTTCGAGTTCAGCGCAGGGAGCTGATCACCTCGAGGTGGTAGGGCGTCAGCTCCCGCCGTCGGTGTCGACGTAGGGGCGGGCGCGCAGAGCGATGTGAATGGCGAGCACCGTGTCGTCGTCGGAGAGGTCCTCGCCGAGCAGCCGTTCGATGCGTTTCAGGCGGTGGTAGAGGGACTGGCGCTCGAGGTGGAGCGCCCGGGCCGTCTCGGCCTTGCGCCCGCCGTGGGCGCAGTAGGCCTCGAGGCTCGGGAGCAGCTTGGAGCGGCGGGTGCGGTCGTGCTCGATGATGGGGGCGAGGCGGTCGTGAACGAAGGAGCGCAGCCCCTCGTGCTCGCGCAGCGACCACAGCAGGCGGTGCAGGTCCGCGGTGGTGGCGTCGTGCCATGGCCGCGCGGGGCCCATCGCGGCGGCTTCGCCGGCGGCCGTGGCCAGCTGCAGCTGCTCGCTCGCCTCGCTCCATTCGCCGGCGGCGGCGGCGACCGACACGACGACGGCGTTGGCGGCCCGTATGTGACGCTCGCTCGCCGTCTCGATCAGCGCCGCGAGCCGGCCCGCCATCTCCTCGCGTTCCTTGGCGTCCTCGAGGCCGAGCACGAGCAGGACGACGTCATCGGCGGCGCGGGCGCCGAGCAGGTTCGGGACCCCGAGTGCGGTCAGCTCGCGGCGCAGGTCGCGCCACACGAGCGCCCACGCAAGATCGTCGCGGCCCGTGGGGGTGGTGGCGACCTTGGGCGCGCGCAGGAGGCCGACGATCAGCAGCAGGCCCGTGCGCCGGGTGAAGCCGAGCTGTTCGGCCCGCGCCCACGCCTCGTCCTCGCCCAGCTCGCCGGACGCGAGCTCGGCGAAGAAGGTCCCGCGCTCGCGGACCGCGAGGATCTCCTCCTGGCGGTTGCGCATGAGTGTCAGGGCGATCACCTCGACTGCGCGCTCGACCGCGACGCGGTCGAGCTCGTCCAGCGGCGAGTCGAGCGCGAGCGCGCCCAGACGTCCCCAGCCCTCGTTGTCGGCCGCGGGAACGGCGACCGCGTAGCGATCCGGCGAAGCCTCACCGGCGGGGGCGTGCCAGGAGTCGAGGACCTCGCTCGATCCGGCGTCGTGGGTGGCGTGGTAGAGGACGCCGTGGCCCTCGCGCTCGAGCACGACCGGGTTCGAGATCGTCTCAGCGAGGGCGGTGAGGACGTCGGGGATGCCAGCCCCCTCGAGCACGAGGCCCGTGAAGCGCCGGTGCAGCTCCTCGCTGCGGCGCATCACCACGAACTGGCGGTTGACGATCTCGCGGTGGACGGTTTCGGTGATCTCCACGAAGGCCACCTCCTGGTTCAGGACGATCAGCGGCAGCCCCCTCTTCTCGGCCTCGGAGACGAGCGTGGCGGGGACCGACTCGAAGGTGCTCCCCAACTCGACGGCGAGCGCCGCGACCTCGCGGGCGGCCAGCTCGGCGATGAACCTGCGCTGCTCGACCGCGCCGGTCTTCAGGCCTGTGCCTGTCGTCAGCAGCAGCTCCCCACCCTTCAGCAGGGAGGGCATGTTGCGGACCTCGCCCGCGTGAACCCAGCGAACCGGCCGATCGAGGTTCTCCTCGCCGGCCACGACCTCCGGCTTGCCGCTCTGCACGACAGGCAGCTGGAGCACCGCGCGGACGCTAATCAGGGGTCCGCGACGTCCGGACTCCGGCGGGGACTTCATGCGGCCATTCTCGCAAGGCCAGCCGGGGCGGGCGCCTGCTGCAACGCCGATGTCGGGTCCAAGGCGTCAGGCGCGGCATAGGCGCACCGCGGCCCTCACGAAGCCGGCGCCCATCACCTAGACTGGAGACCAGATGGGACTCGACAATCCGCTGCACATCGCATTTCTGGTTGTGATCCTGCTGCTGATCTTCGGCGCCAAGCGGCTGCCCGAGATCGGCCGCTCTCTTGGAGGCGGGATGCGGGAGTTCAAGGACTCGGTCACGGGAGCGACGTCTAAGCCGACCGTCACCCAGGCGGCGGCGCCAGAGCCCGTCGCTGCGCCTGCTCCCGCGCCACCTGCGGCCGCGCAGCCTCCCCAGCCGCCTGTAGACCAGGCTTAGGCCTCTCCACAGACGAGAGTCAGGCCGCCGCCTGCGGCGTAGCGGGCTCCGCGGCGGGCGGATCGCTGGCTGTCAGCTCCATGACGTAGTGGGGGCCGATGTCGGGGACCTCGAACTCCTCGGAGGTGACCCTGAAACCCGCGCGTTCGTAGAGGGAGCGGGCGGGGGTTCGGGCGTTGCACCAGATGCGGTGGGCGCCCCGGTCGGTCGCGTGCTGGATCAGGGCGTCGAGGATGGCCGTGCCGGCGCCTTGGCCTCGAGCTCGGGGCGCGGTTGCCATGCCACGGACTCGCCAGCTGCCAGGGGTCCCGTCAGGCGCGGCTAGGCCTACGGCGATCAGGTCGCCTCCGTCGAACGCACCCGCTGCGAAGGCTTCTGGGGCCTCGTCGTCGGCCATCTCATCGACGGACTGGTGCGGGCGGAGGACCGACTGGCGCAGGGCTCGGGTCTGCTCTTGGGATACCGGCCGTACGTCGAGGACGATCACCCAGGAGATGCTAATCGCGCTTGCGCACGAGGCCACGCGCTGGCGCTCCGTGCCTAGGCCGGCGGGAGCTTGCGCGCGGCCATCCGGCCTATCAAGGTCATCCCCCAAACGGCCGATGCTGTCGTGTGGGCGGCAGTCCTCAGATCCTGCTGCGAAAAACGCTGGTTGTGCTGGCAACGGCCCCGGTCGTGCTGCTCGTGGCCGCCTGCGGGAGCACGGCGCCCGTCAAGCCGGCAAACGCCGCCATCGCTGCCGTCACCGAGGGGGACTTCGCGATCACGGCCCCCACACAACTGAAGGCCGGCAACGTCGTTCTGCGCGTCCACAACAACGGCCCGGACGAGCACGAGCTGATCGTCGTTCGAGTGCGGGACCCGCGTTTGCCGCTCAGGGCCGACGGATTTACCGTCGACGAGGAAGCTATCCAGCGTTCTGAGCCGGGCTCGCTCGTACCGGGCCAGCCGGGCAGCACGCGGGATCTGCGGATAAATCTGAAGCCCGGCCGCTACGTGCTGCTCTGCAACATGGCCGGGCACTACCTCGGCGGCATGCATTCCAACCTGGTCGTGACGCAATGATTCGTCGCGGACAGGCCTTCCGTCCGTTCTCCGATGGCGGCCGGCGGACCATCGTCGCGATCTTCCTCACGTTCGCGCTCATCGGAGCTCTCAGCGCGGCCCTGTCGCTGTCGGCGACGGCGCGGTCAAAGAATCGGGCGACCGTCCTCCAGGTCGCTGATCGTCAGCGCACCCTTGCCGAGCGCTACGTCAAGGAAGTGCTGCTCGCCCACGCCGGCCTGCAGGCCGATCCCGCATCCACGGCATCGATCCTCGCGAGCAGCGCGCATGCGCTGCTCGACGGCGGAACCGCGCCGTCGGTCAACGGCGATGACGACGAAACCACACTGCCGGCCGCCGGCGGCACGGTCCTGCGCAACCAGTTCGAACAGGAGAGCCGGCTCGTGAGCGACATGGCGGCGAATGGGGAAGCCGTCCTGTCGCGTCGCCCGGCTTCAACGCTGCCCGCGACGGCACACGAGCACACCGGGAACCTCGACCCGATCCAGCGGCTTCGCGTGCTCGCGGCGCTGACCTCGAACGTCTCCCTCAACGCGGGTCGCACCATCGCACGGAGCACCGACCAAAACGTCAGCCGCCTGATCACCATGCAGGTGGGGCTCGGGATCGGCGGTCTGGTCATCTCACTTCTGCTCGCCTGGGCGTTGATCGCCACCACCCGCCGGCAGACTGCCCACTTCCGTAGCCTGGCCCAGTCCTCCCACGACCTCGTGGTGGTCCTGGGAGCGGGTGGCTGCCGGTATGTGAGCCGGTCGGTGGTCGCGCTGGTCGGGCGCACCGAGTCAGAGCTGTTCGGTGGGGGATTCGAGGAGTTCGTGCACCCTGACGACCGTGAGGTGCTCGAGGGGGTCATGACCCACGGCGGGCCGCCCGAGTTGAGCCTGCGCCTTCGCAACGCCAGCGGCGAATGGCGCCATCTCGACGCGCGCGCGACCGATCTTCGCGCCGACCGCCGCCTCAGGGGCGTGGTGATCAACGCCCGCGATGCGACTGATCGGGTGCGCCTCGAGCAGGAGCTGACCGCTCAGGCGCGGAGGGACAGCTTCGGCAGCAAGCTATCCGAGGCGCTCGAGATGGCCGACGAGGAAGACGCGGTGTTCGAGGTCGTCGAGCGCGCGATGGTCGAGACCTCGCAGGTGACGCCCATGGAATTGCTGCTCTCCGACTCGAGCCGCGCCAACCTCAAGCGTGTGTCGACGAGCCCGGGCGCCGCCGCGCCCGCCTGTCCGGTGAAGTCGCCGTATTCCTGCGTGGCGGTGCGACGGGGCAGCGCCGTGGTGTTCGATTCGAGCGAGGTGCTCAACGCCTGTCCGAAGCTCCGCGATCGACCGGGCGGCCCGTGCTCGGCCGTGTGCGTGCCCGTGAGCTTCATGGGCCGCTCCCTGGGCGTGCTCCACACGACTGGGCCCGACGGCGCGCCACCCCCCGCCGAGCAGGTCGCGAGGCTGACCACGCTTGCGGCGCAGACGGGCGCGCGGATCGGCACCGTAAGGGCTTTTGAGAGGACCCAGCTCCAGGCGTCCACCGATGGGCTCACCGGACTCGACAATCGCCGCACGCTCCAGAAGCAGCTGCGGGGCATCATCAAGGACGGGGACCCGTTTGCACTCGCGATCGCCGATCTCGACCACTTCAAGCAGCTCAACGACGCCCACGGGCACGAGACCGGCGACCGTGCCCTGCGGCTCTTCGCGCAGGTCATGCAGGGGGTCCTGCGTGACAACGACCTCGTTGCCCGTTGGGGCGGCGAGGAGTTCGTGATCGTGCTGCCGCAGCTCGATCGCTTCCAGGCGGTCATCGTCCTCGACCGTATCCGCGGCAATCTCGCCAAAGCCCATCCTGGGGAAACGCCCCGGTTCACCGCCAGCTTCGGCGTGACGGACTCCACCCAGGGCGAGAGCCTCGAGCAGCTCATGCTGACCGCCGACGGCGGCCTCTATGCGGCAAAGCAGGCGGGCCGCGATCGCACCACAATCGGTGAGCCGTCGACCGAGCCGCGCTCGACGACCGTGATCGACGACTTGGAGAGCCCAACACCGCCACGCCGCGGGCGGCCATACCTGCACGAAGCTGTTGACGATGAGGAACCGAACCCCAGCGGCCTGGAGATTCGCTGAGCGCTCACGAGCCTCCCCGCGGGGCGCTTCAGGGCGCCGCGGCGCCGACGCGGTGCCCGAGAACGAGGCCGGAGGGAAGGCTGACGTAGGTCTCGGAGATGTTGTTTTTGTGGTTTGACTCGATCAGGAGGCCGTCGGGGTCGACGATCTGCACGTAGGCGAAGCGGCCGCTCAGGCCGGTGACGTCGATCCACTGTTCGGGGTACTCGTAGGGATAGATGTCAGACCAGCCCACGGAGGTCCCGCGGACGTCGCGCTGGATGTTGGGATCCTGGCTGCAGGCGGGGTAGACCCGCGCCCGCGGCGCGTAGCGCGAGGGACGCGTGCGTGTGAGATCGCGCAGGCAGTAGTCCACCTTGGGACCCGTCCGCACGAGCTTCACAGCCCGGCGGTGAGCGTCAAGGGACCACAGCTGGAAGGCGGCTGCGTGCCGCACCTTCCAGTAGCTGAAGTCCCCGACGCTCGGGTTCGCATAGCGTTCACCGGGGACGTACTTGAAGACGAGCTGGGCGGCCGTGTTGAACAGATGCCGGCGACCGCCACTGTCGTAGATCGCCTGGTAGACGGCCACGCTGTGTCCTTCGCTGAGGTGCGCGCGCAGCTCGAGCGGACCGCTGCCGCGGTTGTCGATCGAGCTGGTGGCACGCAGCAGAACACGTCCCGGCATTGTCGTGCGGTCGAGGTGCAGGTGCGACGGTGCGGACATCAGGAGGTCGGGGCAGCGCAGGCGCGGTTGGTGGGTTATCGCGCAGGGGGTGGACGCAGGTGGGGCGGGGGGCGCGGTTGGGGTGGCCG
>Ga0209626_1000290_pt1 | contig 10741 bp, 8 predicted proteins | sample JacPinW_OM1H0_M2_FD_187962 | JGI IMG/M metagenome (GOLD analysis project Ga0209626, IMG submission 187962) | Forest soil microbial communities from Algoma, Ontario, Canada - Jack Pine, Ontario site 1_JW_OM1H0_M2 (SPAdes) (version 2) | ecosystem: Environmental > Terrestrial > Soil > Boreal... | reverse complement strand
GAAGTGGGGTATGTTCGCGCACAGCGAGCCGGGGTGGAGGGGCTCCTCCCACTCCTCCACCTCGGCTCGGTAAACAAGCTTGGAGCTCAACCAGTGGCCCCCTTTCGTGGCACCTTCGACCATACGCTCGACGCGAAGAACCGACTCACGGTGCCCGCGCGCTACAGGGCGGCACTGTCGGAGGGGGTTGTGCTGGCAATGCCCGTGGACCTGAAGCCATGCGTCGGCGTGTGGCGCCCCGATGAGTACGAGCACTACACGCGCCGCGCGCTCGCCGAGCTGCCCCCGCTGTCCTCGCGTCTGACCGAGCTCGAACGGTTCTTCTACGGCAGCTCCCACGACGCGGAGCTCGATGCGGCGGGTCGGATCATGGTGCCCGGGTTCCTCGGGGAGCACGCGCGGCTGGCCAAGGACGTCATCGTCGTGGGCGTGGGAGACCGCCTGGAGCTGTGGGACAAGGCCGCCTGGAACGAACATCGATCGGCGCTGCTCAGCGGCGTCGCGGAGGTCACCGCACGTGTCGACGACGCTGCTTGACATCGCCGACGGCCGGTCCTCCGACGGGCGCACGCCGGATCTCTCGCGGCGCCGGCGCGGCGGCGACTCCAGCCGCTCGGCGAAGGGCCGGCGCGCCGCCAGGGCGACGGCGGGCGATCAATTCGCCTCCTCCACCGCGCGTGCGTCCCATACGCCGGTCCTCGCGCGTGAGCTCCTGGAGGTGCTCAACCCTCAGCCGGGCCAGACTGCGATCGACTGCACCTTCGGCGACGGAGGGCACGCTCGGCTTCTCGCGGAGCGCCTCGGTCCGCGAGGGACGCTCGTCGCGATCGACCGCGACCCGCTCGCCGAGGAGCGGTTCGCCGCGCTCGCCGCCGAGACCGCCTGCTCGGTCCGTTTCATCCGGGCCGGCTACGCGGAGGCGCTCGAGCAGCTCTCCCAGGAGGGCCTGCGCGCCGACATGGCCTACTTCGACCTCGGCATGTCCTCCATGCAGGTGGACACACGGGAGCGTGGGTTCTCCTATTCCTACGACGCGCCGCTGGACATGCGGATGGATCCCTCCCAGACGCTGAGCGCCAGCGAGGTCGTCGGCGAGTGGGACGAGCGGCGCCTGGCCCAGGTCCTGCGCGACTTCGGCGAGGAGCGCCACTCGAGCGCGATCGCGCGTGCGATCGTCCGCCGGCGCGGGCTGAGCCCGATCCGCACGACCCTCGAGCTGGTCGACACGATCAACTCCGCCATCCCCGCCCCGGCCCGCTTCGCGGGGGGACACCCCGCAAAGCGCTCCTTCCAGGCGCTGCGGATCGCCGTCAACGACGAGCTCGGCCAACTCGACCGCGGGCTGCCGCTCGCCTGGGCCCTGCTGCGGGAGGGCGGAGTGCTCGCCGGGATCGCCTTCCACTCACTCGAGGATCGTCGTGTGAAGCGCTTCCTGGTCGATCGCGCGCGCGGCTGTATCTGCCCTCCCGATCTGCCCGTCTGCGCGTGCGGTCGCGAGCCTCAGGCGGCGCTCATCACACGACGCTCGATCGTCCCCTCGGCCGAGGAGGTGGCTCGCAACCCGCGCGCCGCCTCGGCACGGCTGCGTGCCGCCAGGAAGCTCACCGAGAACGAAGACGTGGCGCCATGACGCCTCCGGCAGCAGCCGCCGCTCCCGCCGTACACCCGCGCCGCCCCTCCGCGCCGGGTCGCCCGCGGACGGCTCCGCCACGGCCCAGGCGCGTATCAGGTCCGGCCCACCCCGCACGTCCAGCACGCCCCGTGCGGAGGTCCCCGGAGGTCGGCGGGGGCATCGCGCTCGGCCTGCTCGGGGCGCTGGAGGGGCTCTCGCGCCACCGGCTCCTCGATCGGCTGATCCGGGGACGCACCTCGATCGCGCTGGTCGCGTTCGCCCTGATCGGGATCGTCACCCTTCAGCTGGGCCTGCTCAAGCTGAACTCGAGCATCGGTCAAACGTTGGAGCGAGAGTCCCTGCTGCAGCGTGAAAACGCGGCCCTGAGCATCGAAAACTCCGAACTGGCGGCGGGCGAAAGAGTCGAGTCGCGGGCCGTCGCACTGGGGATGCAGCTCGTGCCGATAGGATCGCTTCGCTTTCTCACCGCACGGCCGGGCGCGGACGCCACACACGGCGCGGCGGCCCTGAAGACGCCGGTCGCGAGCACCGCCGGCGAAGCACCGGAACGGACGGCATCCGCATCCGGGACCGAAGCCGGCGCCGCACCGGCGGCGAGCGGCACCGAACAGGCCGCGAGCACCACCCCGGCCGCCCCGACGACAGGCGAATCAGCCGGCACCCAGGGCGGCGAACCCTCCCACGCCTCCGGCGAAGCCGCCTCAGCGCCGGCGAGCGAACCCGCCGCACCGGCGAGTCAGCCGCAGGCCGCCCCATCGACGCCGTCCGGCCCGAGCAGCGGCGGCGGGGCCGCCGAAGCCACCCCGGCAGGCGGAACCCAGGCCACCCCCACGGGATAAGCGGTGCCCGTCGTCCAACGCCGCATAGGGGCGATCTTCGGACTCTTCTTCATTCTGCTGGTCTTCGCTGCCGGGCGCACGATCTATCTCGGTGTACTGCGCGGCGGCACCCTGCGCAAGGCAGCCAGCGCGCAGCAGCTCACGAACGAAACGGTGATCGCCCAGCGCGGCACCATCTCAGACCGCAACGGCGTTGATCTGGCCGTCTCGGAACCGGCGCGCGACATCGCCGCCGACCCCTACCTGATCACCGACCCGCTCGGCGCCTCCCAGCGGCTCGCCCCGCTTGTCGGCGGCACGCCGTCGACTGTGCTCGCCAAGCTCTCCCAGCACACCGGGTTCGTGTATCTAGCGCGGGCGCTCCCCGCCCGCAAGGCAGCGGCGGTGCTGGCGCTGAAGATTCCCGGGATCAGCGGCACCCCCGTGATGCACCGCGTATACCCGCGGGGCACGCTTGCGGCCCAGGTGCTGGGAGTGGTGGGAACAGAAGGGGGCGGACTGGCGGGCCTGGAGTACTCGCGCGACACCCTCCTGCGTGGGCACTCCGGCCGGCGCCGCGTGGTCAGCGACGCCATCGGCCAGCCGGTGTCCATCACCGAAACGAGCGCCGTGACTCCCGGGGCGTCGCTGTCACTCACCCTCGACGCGAACATCCAGCAGCGCACCGAAGACGTGCTGGGAGCGGTCGGACGGGTGTTCAACCCGAAGGACGCAACCGCGATCGTGATGGACCCGGTGAGCGGGGCGATCCTCGCCGTCGCCAACTGGCCGCAGATCAACGCGAACGACCCGGGCGCATCGCCGCCAGCCGCGATGGAGGACCGCGCGGTCGGCTTCGCCTACGAACCGGGGTCCACGTTCAAGGCCGTCACCGTGTCCGGCGCTCTCCAGGAAGGCCTCATCACCCCGGACACGGGTTTCAACATCCCCGACCAGATCCACGTCGCCGACCGGACGATTCACGACGACACCGAACATCCGGAAGAAACGCTCACCACGTCCCAGATCCTCGCGCGCTCGAGCAACGTCGGCGCGATCAAGATCGGCCAGCTCGAGGGGGCCACACGCTTCGACAGCTGGGTGCGCCGGTTTGGCTTCGGCGCCCGCTCCGGCGTGGAGCTGCCGGGCGAGGAAATGGGTCTGGCGCTGCCACTCGACAAGTACTCGGGCTCGTCGATGGGCAACCTGCCGATCGGCCAGGGGGAGCTCGTGACGCCCATGCAGATGGCCAGCGCCTACTCGGCGATCGCCAATGGAGGCATACTGCGCAGGCCGCACATCGTCGGGGCGATCAACGGTCGCCGCCAGCCGGTGCCGGCCGGCCGGCGCGTGATCTCGGCCGCCACGGCGGCCTCGGTGCGCCACATGCTGGAAGGCGTACTGGCACCGGGCGGCACCGCCAGCGAGGTTTCGATCCCCGGCTACCAGCTCGCCGGCAAGACGGGCACGGCGAGCAAGATCGACCCGACCACGGGCGAATACTCCAAGACCGCCTTCATCGCCTCGTTCATCGGCTTCGCCCCCGCTTCGAACCCGAAGCTGCTGTGCGCGGTGGTGGTCGACGAACCCCAGTCGGGATCCATCTACGGCGGTACCGTCGCCGCTCCGGCCTTCGGCCAGATCATGAGCTTCGCCCTCCCCTACATGGGGATTCCGCCTGGGTAGAAAGGACTCCGGCGGGGGCGGAAACTAGACTCATCGGCATGCCCGGACGGGGACCCGACCGATGAGGCTCGACAAGCTGACCGCCGCGCTTGGAGCCGGCGCGCGCCTCGGCGCGCGCGACACCGGCGGCCCGGTCGAGATCACCGGGCTCGCGTATGACAGCCGCTCCGTGCAGCCCGGAGACCTGTTCTTCTGCGTCGGGGGCTTTCGCACGGACGGACACGACTTCGCCCCGGCGGCAGTGCGCTCGGGCGCCGCGGCGCTCGTCCTCGAGCGGCCCCTCGGCCTCGGCGTGCCCGAGGTGCTGGTCGAGTCGGCCCGTGCCGCGATGGCACCGCTCGCGGCATGCTTCCACGGCTATCCGGCGCGCGAGCTCCGCGTCGTGGGCGTGACGGGCACCAACGGCAAGACGACCACCGCCTACCTCCTGCGCTCGCTCCTGGAGGCGAGCGGGGAGCAGTGCGGGCTGCTGGGCACCGTCAAGTCGGTGATCGGAGGGCGCGAGCGGCCGGTCCAGCGCACGACCCCCGAGGCGATCGACCTGCAGGCGGATCTGCGCGCGATGCTGGACGGCGGGGACCGCGCCTGCGCGATGGAGGTGTCCTCCCACGCGCTGGAGCTCGGGCGCACGGACGCGATCCCCTTCGCCGCCGCCGTGTTCACCAACATCAGCCGCGACCATCTCGACTTCCACCCCACAATGGAGGACTACTTCCTGGCCAAGCGGCGCCTGTTCTTCCCGCCGGGCGACGCGGAGCCGCCCGAGGTCAGCGTGGTGAACGTCGGCGATCCCCACGGCAGGCGGCTCGCGGCCGAGATCGGCGGACTGCTCACCTACGGCGTCGAGGAGCAGGCCGATTACAGCGCCACGGAGCTCACCTGCGAGTTCGACGGCTGCCGCTTCACGCTGCACACGCCCGAGGGCGAGCGCGAGGTGGCGCTGCCGATGCCGGGTCGCTTCAACGTCGCCAACGCCCTCGCCGCCCTGGCGACGGCACATGCGCTCGGGGCGCCCCTCGGCGTGCTGCTCGACGCCCTCGAACGCGGTGTGCGCGTCCCCGGTCGCTTCGAGCCCGTGGACGAGGGCCAGGACTTCGCGGTGCTGGTCGACTACGCCCACACCCCCGACTCGCTCGAGAACGTCCTGCTTGCGGCGCGTGAGCTGGCCGGGACGGGTCAGGCTGCCGGGAGGGTGATGTGCGTGTTCGGCGCGGGAGGCGACCGGGATCGCGGCAAGCGCCCGCTGATGGGCGAGATCGCCGCCCGCCTGGCCGACGTGGTCCTGGTCACCTCCGACAACCCCCGCTCGGAGGATCCCGAGAGCATCATCGCCGAGATCATGGAGGGAGCGAACTCCGCCGGCGGCGGACCCTCCGAGCGAGCGGCCTCCCACGTGCGCTCGCTCGCCGATCGCGGCGCTGCCATCGCGGAGGCGATCGCAGCGGGCAGGCGGGGAGATGTGCTGGTGATCGCCGGCAAGGGTCACGAGCAGGGCCAGGAGCTGGCTGACGGGCGCAAGGTGCCCTTCGACGACGTGGCCGTGGCGAGGCAGGCGCTGGGCGCCCGCCTGACCGGTGTGGCCGGGGCGAAGGCGTGAGGAGCTGGGACGCCAAGCGCATCGCCGCCACCGCCGGGGCTGAGCTCCTGATCGAGCCGTCCCGGGCGCCGGGCGCCGCGGGGCCGAACAGCGTGAGCATCGATTCGCGGCTGCTCTCCCCGGGGGCCCTCTTCGTGGGTCTGCGGGGAGAGCGCGCCGACGGCGGCGCACACGCCGCCGAGGCCCTGGCAGCTGGTGCGTGGGGGGTGCTTGTGGCGCCCGAGCATGCGCGCTCGGCCGCCCGCGACGCCGGCGGCGGAGTCGTGCTGGCTCACCCTGACCCGCTGGCGGCCATGCAGGGTCTCGCACGCGCATGGCGCCAGGAGCTCCGGGCCGCGGGCGCCAGGGTCATAGCCATCACGGGCTCGACCGGCAAGACCTCGACGAAGGACATCCTCGCGGCGCTGCTCGGCTCACGCATGCGCACGGCCTCGAGCGCCGCCAACCTCAACACCGAGATCGGCTTACCGCTGGCGATCCTCGCGGCGCCGGGCGACAGCGAGGCGCTCGTGCTCGAGATGGCGATGCGCGGCGCCGGGCAGATCGCCGAGCTCACCGGCATCGCGGAGCCTGACGTCGGCCTGATCGTCAACGTCGGTCCGGCACACTTGGAGCTGCTCGGCTCGCTCGAGGCGGTCGCGGCGGCCAAGGCCGAGCTGATAGCGGGCCTTGCGCCGGGCGCGAGCGTGGTGCTCCCGAGCCGCGAGCCGCTGCTGGAGGCTCACATGCGGGCCGATCTGCACACCGTGACCTTCGGCGAGGGCGGGGACGTGGTCCTGCTCGAGCGCCGTCCGGACGGCCGTACGCTCATCCGTCACGGGACCGAGGAGATCGAGCTGTGGCCGTCCTTCTCACAGGCGCACAACCTGCGGAACCTGCTCGCCGCCGTGGCGGCGGCGCGGGCGCTGGGGATCACTCCGGAGGGCCCGCTGGACGTGGCTTTCTCGGCCATGCGGGGGGAGCGGCTCGAGCTCGCCGGTGGCGTCGTGTTGATCGACGACTGCTACAACGCCAATCCCATGTCCATGCGCGCGGCGATCGACGACCTTGCCGAAACGGCGCCCGCGCGACGCGTGGCGGTGCTCGGGGACATGCTCGAGCTGGGCCCCGAGTCGCCCCGCCTGCACCGCGAGATCGGCGAGCATGCGGCCGCGCGGGGGGTCGGGCTGCTCGTGACCGTGGGCCCGCTGGCCGCCGAGATGTCCAGTTCGTTCGCCGGTGAGAGCCACGCCGTGGCCGACGCGGGGGCGGCCGCAGAATTGCTTGAAGGTCTGCTGCGCGAGCGCGACACCGTGCTCCTGAAGGGTTCGCGGGGCGTCGGACTGGAGCGGGCCGTCGCCGCGCTCGGCGCTGGCAGGCAGCCGCAGCGCGAGCGTCCCGGCGACGGCGCCCTGCTCGCGCCCGGCGCCTGCTCGGGGCGAGACTGAATGGGCCAGATCCTCTTCGGTGGCACCGCGGCGCTGCTGATCTGCATCTTCCTCAGCCCAAGGTTCATCGAGTTCCTGCGCGAGCGGGAGTTCGGTCAACACATCCGCGAGGACGGGCCCCAGGGCCACCATCAGAAGGCGGGGACGCCGACGATGGGGGGCGTGATCCTCCTCCTCGCCGTGTCGGTCGCCTTCCTGATCCTGACCAACTTCGAATGGCGCTCGGTGGGGGTCCTGGGGGCGACGCTCGCCTGTGCCCTGCTGGGCTTCGCCGACGACTACACGAAGCTCGTCAAGCGCCGCTCGCTCGGTCTGCGGGCACGAACGAAGCTCGGCGTGACGATCGCCATCTCGCTCGGCCTCTGGTACATCGCGACCCAGGAGGCCCACCTTCCCTCGACTCTGTGGCTGCGCTTCGTCGACTACCACATCGACCTCGGGCCGCTCTATCCGCTGCTGATCTACGTGGTCGTCGCCGGCACCACCAGCGCCGTGAACCTCACCGATGGGCTCGACGGGCTCGCCGCGGGCTGTGCCGCGATCGTGCTGCTCGCCTATGTCGGCATCACGTTCCTCGCCGGCGACATGGATCTGGCGATGCTCGCGGGCTGCCTGGTGGGGGCGTGCATCGGCTTCCTCTGGTTCAACGCCTTCCCCGCGACCATCTTCATGGGGGATACCGGGTCGCTGGGGCTGGGGGGTGCGATCGCGGGGCTGGCCATCATGACCAAGACCGAGGTGCTGCTGATCCTGCTCGGGGGGATCTTCGTGGTCGAGGCGCTGTCGGTCGTGATCCAGGTGATCTCCTTCCAGATGTTCCGCAAGCGCGTCTTCCTGATGGCGCCGATCCATCACCACTTCGAGCTGAAGGCCTGGTCGGAGACGAAGATCATCCTGCGCTTCTGGATCGTCGCCTCGATCTGCGGCGCCATCGGCTTCACGATCTACCGTCAGAGCCGGGGCGTGTAGGGGAAGCCCGGTCTCATCGCCTCGCCGCGAGCCACGGCTTGCGCTTCACCGTCTCGAACCTAAGCACAGGGGTAGTTCTCCTCAAAACGTCCCAACCATCTCTCTCGGAGGTCCCGATGCTCGGTCTTGCGGTGCTGCGCGTAGTGATAGGAGGCCTGTTCATGGGCCATGGGCTGCAGAAGCTCGCGGGCTGGTTCCGCGGCCACGGCCTGGAGGGGACGGGTCAGGCCTTCGAGTCGATGGGCCTGCGGCCCGGAAGAGTCCATGCCACGGGTGCCGGGGTGAGCGAGACCGCCGGGGGCGCCCTCCTGGCGGCGGGCCTGCTGACGCCGCTCGCCGCCGCCATGCTCAGCGGAACGATGATCACTGCCATCCGCAAGGTCCATGCCCCCAACGGGCCGTGGGCCGCCGAAGGCGGCTACGAGTACAACCTCGTGATGCTCGCGGCGGTCTTCGCGGTGACCGACCTGGGGCCGGGCCAGTGGTCGCTCGACGAGGCGCTTGGAATCCGCCGCTCCGGACCCGGCTGGGCAATCGCGCAACTCGCGGCCGCCGCGGCCGGCTCAGCCGCCGTGCTCGCCTTCGCCGAGCGCCAGCCGGTGTCGCCAGCGGACTCGGCGCAGCCCTTCGCCGCAGGGGAAACCCCGGTCGGCGGCGAAGGAACGCCACAGGGTGGGCCCGATGGACAGGCCGCCCACGTCTGATCCAGGGCCGACCGAAGTCACCCGCCTCGAAAGCGGCGACTGCCGAGAGGCTTCGCTGCGCCGACGTCGAAATCAATCGGGATGCCAGCAGCCGCAGCCCGGCCACACCGCCCGAAGGGAGAATCCCCCTCGGCGGGTGAGCGACGCTCACGCCGGCCGCGCAAGGCGCCCGGCGCCCAGCGCTCGCTCGAGCATCGCCTTCTGATCACCGCCACGCTTTGCCTGCTCGCGTTCGGTGCGGTGATGGTCTACAGCGCCTCCTCGGCGACCACCCTGCTCCGGGGTCACGGCTACGGCAGCGGATACCTGGTCAAGTTCCTCGTCTACGGTGCGCTCGGGCTGATCATCATGCGCGTGCTCGCTCGCGACGGGGTGGCCAAAGTCCAGGCCATCACCGCTCCGCTGCTGGTCACGTCGTTCGTGCTCGTGCTCGCAGTCCACATCCCGCACGTGGGGGTCAGCGTCAACGGTGCCCGCCGCTGGATCGGGCCCGGCCCGCTGCAGTTCCAGCCGTCCGAGCTCATGAAGCTCGCGCTGGTGCTCTACGCGGCTACCCTCCTGGCGCGGCGCCCGCAGCGCGTTCACGACCTGCGCGAGCTCACCAAACCGCTGCTGCTCGTCGTCGGGTCGGCTTGCCTGCTCGTGGTCTCCCAGCCGGATCTGGGCACGGCGATGGTCATCGCGTTCACGATCGGGGCCCTCCTGGTGGCGGCCGGCATCCCCATGCGCAAGCTCGGCGTGATCGCCGCGTCGGTGCTCGGCGTGGTGCTCCTGTACGCGATCGTGCGGCCCTATGCTCGCGCACGGCTGACCTCGTTTCTGGACCCGTGGGCGCACGCTTCCTCGAGCGGATTCCAGGCCGTTCAGGGACAGATCGCGATCGGCTCCGGAGGCCTGGTGGGCGTCGGGCCCGGCCAGTCGGTTCAGAAGATCTTCTACCTGCCCGAGGCGCCGACCGACTTCATCCTCGCCGTGATCGCCGAGGAGCTCGGCGTGGCGGGGGTGTGCGCGCTGCTGTTCCTCTACGGCCTGATCGCCTACGCGGGGCTGCGGGCGGCGAAGGCGGCCCGCAGCCTGTACAGCGCCCTGATCGCCGTCGGGGTCACCGCGCTGATCCTCTCCCAGGCCATCCTCAACGTGTTCGCCGTGCTCGGCCTCGCGCCGCTCACGGGCGTGCCGCTGCCATTCGTCTCCTACGGCTCGAGCAGCCTGATCGTCATGCTCGCGGGGATGGGGCTGCTGCTGAACGTTGCCGCGGGCGCGACGGGACACGTGCGCTCGGTCGCACCCTCACGCCGGGCACAGCGCCCGCTGAGCGGGTCCGCCGACACCCGCGCACGGGAATCGGCACGATGGAGCGGTGATGAGCAAGCCGAGGAGGATCGTGATCGCCGCCGGCGGGACCGCCGGGCACGTGGTGCCGGCGCTCGCGGTGGCGGACGCGCTGCTGGCTGAGGGGGCCGAGGTCACCTTCATCGGCGGGGGACGGGCGGAGGCGCAGCTGGTGCCCGCCGCGAATCTGCCGCTCTACACGATCTCGGTCGAAGGCCTCAGCCGCTCCAACCCGCTGCGCGCCCCGCGCGCCCTCGCGCTCGCCCTCGCCGCCGTCCTGCGCGCCCGCTCGCTGCTCGCCACCCTCGCTCCGGACGCAGTGATGGGCGGTGGGGGGTATGTCGCCGGGCCGGTCGGGCTCGCCGCCCTGACGTTGCGCATCCCCCTCGTCCTGACCGAGGCCGACAGCCATCTGGGCCTGACCAACCGCCTGCTTGCTCCCTTCGCACGGCGTGTGTGCCTGGCGTTCCCCGTCGCCGGCCGCGACGGTGGCCGCTATCGCGTCACGGGACGGCCGGTGACCCGGCTCGCACCGGATCGTCTCGCCGCCCGGCGGCGCTTCGGCATCGCCGCCG
>Ga0209626_1000289_pt1 | contig 10768 bp, 10 predicted proteins | sample JacPinW_OM1H0_M2_FD_187962 | JGI IMG/M metagenome (GOLD analysis project Ga0209626, IMG submission 187962) | Forest soil microbial communities from Algoma, Ontario, Canada - Jack Pine, Ontario site 1_JW_OM1H0_M2 (SPAdes) (version 2) | ecosystem: Environmental > Terrestrial > Soil > Boreal... | reverse complement strand
ACGGGGAGCGGCACCGTCACGGCTCGCTGCTGCGCGGCGCACCGGCGGCCGGCGGCGCGGTTCTTCGCCTTCCTGGAAGCCTGGCGCTGGCCGCTCCGCGCCGGCATTTTCTTCCCTCTTCTCGTGCTCCTCAGCGCCCTCACCGCTGCCGCCCTCGGCCAGGCCGCGCCGCTGCCGCGGGCCACCGCCCTCTTCCAACTCGTCGTCGGGGTGACCGTCAACCTGGCGGCGTTCGGCTACCTGCTCATGCCCGAGCGGCCGGACGACTCGCCGGCCGCCGTGCCGTTCCCGGCCCACAACTTCTTCCTCCTCGGGGTCCGCAACCTGCTGTGGATCTTCCGCCTGATCGGGCTCTGGTGGATCGCCGTGGGGCTGATCCATCTGGTCCGATAGCAGACGTCCGCTACCGCTTCCCCTGCTTCGCCGCCGTCTCGGGCGGCGAGCGCACGAGGAGGCGCCGCAAGTACAGGGTGCCGCGTGTAGGTTCGACGGCGACGATTCCCCAGATGTAGGCGCCGCTCGCCGGCAGGGAGACGTCCAAGGTGGCGTGGGCGGACATCGGGGTGAGGACGCTGCGGTCGTAGACGACGACCTTGCCGGGAGCGGCCTCCGACGGCCGCTCGACCACGACGTTGTAGAGATCGAGGGCGGTCAGCCCCGGTAGCCGGGGCCATTGGATCTGGAAGCGCAGGCTCTTGGGATCGCCGGCGGCGGAGCGCTCGAAGCGGCCGTCGAGCCGGTAGAGGCCGGTCACCGCGAGCTGCTGCGAGGCCTCCCCCCGCGAGCCGGCGAGCACCAAGTCGACCATGAGGAAGCGCCGCTCGTCGTCGGAAAGGGCGCGGTACTCGCGGGGGACCCGGACCCCCTTGGGGGCCCAGACCTTGACCCCCGGCCGGCGGACGTTGAGCGTCAGCCGGCCCGCCCCACGCCCCTCGCCAACGGTGCGCGCCTCCTGTCCCTCCGGCCGCCCCGGATCGCGGAAGCCGACCTCGTAGTAGGCGGAGGTCCAGCCCGCCAGGCGGTCGACGAGGCTGCGGGCGCCGCCCTGGCGCAGCAGGAGGCCGCCGGCGCGCTCGCTCATCACCCGCAGGGCGGTGTCCCCCCGGCTGGCGCGGCTTTCCAGCTCGGATGACGCCTCCAGGCCGAAGCCTGCCGGCGGTTCCCTCTCGGCCGGGGCCGGCTGGGCGTCGACGAACACCGGCAGGGCGCCGGTTCGGCCGAGGGCGGCGAGCGGCTCCTCGAAGCGCCGGCCGAGGGGATCGGAGCGCCCGCCATGGCCTCGGCTGCCATCCGGGCCGCGGCCGCCCTCGAGATAGACGCGGGAATCGATCCCCTGCGAGAAGTAGAGAAGGACCTTCGGCCCCTTGAGCTGCTGGAGGAAGGCGGCCAGCGTCGCCAGGGAACCGGCGAGGTCGCGGGCGGCGCCGCAGTAGAGGGCAGCGGCCTCGACGCGCTCGGCCGCCGGCGCCAGGCCGGCGATCCGCATTCTCAGGGCGGCCCTGCCGGCGCCGTCCAGCGCCACCGGAACAGCCTCCTCGCGGAAGCTCTTACCGGATGAATAGAGGAGCAGATGGACGCGGTCGGAGGGCGGCAGGCGGTCGAGGAGCTCGGCGGCGGCGCGCTGGGCCTCCGCCAGGCCGGCGGGGGTGGAGAAGGCGAGGTCGAAGAGGAAAAAAATGCTGCGGGGCGCCCGCGCCTCGGCGGCCTCCTCCGCGGGCCTCGGTGCCGCGAACAGGTCAGGCTCGACCGCCCGGCCGTCGACCCGCAGCTCGATGTCCCCACGCCGGAGGTCGCTAACGGGGCGATCCGCCAGGTCGACGGCGTAGAAGGGGACGGTCCGCAGGTCGGCGGGCGACTCGGCGGCAGGCGGCGAAGGGGGAATGGCGGGAGCGGCGCCGCCGGTCTGGATCGTCCACGCCAGGACCGGGGCGAGCGCCAGGGCGAGCCGACCGACCGCGGGAGTCCGAGCCATTCTCCCTCCTCGAAGAAACGCCTCCATCCTACCAGCAGGAGGAGACGGAGTCGGCGGCCGATCGGCCCGATCCCGCGGACCTAGCTGTCGCCGCGCGGCGCCATCTTGTAGGCGTAGAGCAGCAGCGCCAGCCCGACGAAGAAGGGGATCAGACTGACGACCAGGCCCGATCGTTGGGCTGCGGCCTCTGGGCGCCGCCGCCGGTGCGCTGACCGGGACCTATCTGCTGGTACGGCTGGCCCTGAGCGTCACGGGAGCGCGCCGCTGACGGCTCCGCGGCTTACTGCCCCGGACGGATGAAATAGCCGGTGACTTTGAAAGCGCCGTCCCTGTCGCGCACCGGCGTAACGGTCTCGACGGCGGAGGTCAGGTTCTCGAACGAGGTCGCGTATTGGATCACCACGTACTCGCCGGCCGGGGCGCCCTGCAGATCGGTGGTGCGCTGGGCGGAGCGGAAGGTGCGGGCCACGACCTTGCCTAGCGGTTGGCGGACCTTGCCCAGGGTCGCTTCCCAGTTCGCGCGGGTGGTTGCCGCCTGAAATAGGCCGGCCGCGGAGTCCCAGCTCTCGCCATACTTGCCGTCGTCGACGAGCGCGAGCCATGATTTGGCGGCGGCGACCGCCTGATCCTTCGCCGCCTGCTCGTCTATGGCGACTGCGGGCACGGACGCCAAGGCCAATAGCGAGACCGCCAACACGCTCTGAAGCCATCTCGTTCCCATGATCCGCTCCTTGGGCTTTCCAGATCTTGCGGATGAAAGACTAACATGCCCGGTGGAAGGAGTGGGATACTCTAGGAGGATAGGAGCCGTGAAGAGAATCGCTCTCGCTCTCTTGACCCTGCCGATTCTGATCGGCCTCGCGCCCTTCGCCGCGCCCCTCCGGGCGCAGGCGCCGGAGACGCCACCGCCCATGACCGCCACCGCTCCCAGCCTCACCGTCCAGGGGACGGCCGAGGTACGCGCCGACCCCGACGAGGCGACGGTTCGGCTGGGGGTGGTCGCCCAGGCGCCCAACGCCCGCGCCGCCCAGGAGAAGACGAACCAGTCGGCCAACGCCATCCTGGCAGCCATCCGCGGCCTCGGGGTGGAGGCGAAGAACGTCCAGACTCTGGGTCTGAGCCTGACGCCGCTCTACGCCAACATCCGGCCGGACCAGCGCGACCAAGAGCCCCGAATCACCGGCTATCAGGCCGCCAACACGGTTTCCGTGCGGCTCCAGAAGCTCGACCTTATCGGCCAGATGATCGACGCCGGCCTGGCTGCCGGCGCCAACCAGGTCGAGGGGGTCGACTTCGGGCTGCGCGACGAGGAGCCGGTCCGCGCCCGCGCCCTGGCACAGGCGGTCAACGCCGCCCGCGACAAGGCGCAGGCGATCGCCGCCGCGCTCGACGTCCGGCTCGGCGAGGTGGTGGAGGTTGCCGAAGGCGTCTCCTCCAACCCGCAGCCGCGCTTCGAGGGCCGCATGGCGATGCTCGCCTCCGCTTCGCAGACGCCCGTCTCCGCGGGCCAGCTCACCGTCAGCGCCAGCGTCACTCTCCGCTACCGTATCTCGCCCTGAGTCCCGGCCGCTTTCCAACGCGCGATAGTGTCCCGACTTGGCCTCGTGTAGCGATTGGCAGCGCCCCACCTTCGAATTCTGCAAGCGCAGAGAGATCCCGGGCGCGTGCTAGCATCACTTTTCGAACCTACACAGCCTGAGGAGGGCTATGAGCGCTACGGAAACGAGCTCGCAGGAGGATCTGAACCCATTTCGCATCGCGCAGCAGCAGTTCGACCAGGCCGCCCACTTCGTGCCGGCCCTGCGCGACGGCCTGATCGATTACTTGAAGACCCCCAGCCGCGTCATCACCGTGCAGTTTCCCATCGAGATGGAGGACGGCTCCGTCAAGACTTTCACCGGCTACCGCGCCCTCCACAGCCGGGTGCGCGGGCCGGGCAAGGGCGGGATCCGTTATCACCCGGACGTCACCGAGGACGAGGTGCGGGCGCTGGCCTCGTGGATGACCTGGAAGTGCGCCGTGGCCGACATCCCCTTCGGCGGCGCCAAGGGCGGCGTCATCTGCGATCCCAAGAAGCTGTCGAAGGCCGATCTGCGCAAGATCACCCGCCGCTTCATCGCCGAGCTGGGCGACAACATCGGCCCCCATACCGACATTCCCGCCCCCGACGTCAACACCGACGGCGGCACCATGGCCTGGATCTACGACACCTACTCGATGATGCACCCGGGCGAGAACAACCTGCCGGTGGTGACCGGGAAGCCTTTGGGGATCGGCGGCTCGCTGGGGCGCCGCGAGGCGACGGCGCAGGGGTCGCTCTTCGTCACCCAGCGGGCGCTCGGCCGCGGCATCGTCCCCTCGCTGCCGGCGCTCGCCGGGGCGCGTCTGGCGGTCCAGGGCTTCGGCAACGCCGGCTCGATCGCGGCGGAGCTCTTCGCCGCCGCCGGCGCGCGCATCGTCGCCCTGAGCGACTCGACGGGCGGCATCCACAGCCCGGACGGGCTCGACCCGGAGGCGGTCATCGCGCACAAGAAGCAGACGGGGTCGGTCGTCGGCTTCCCGGGCGCCCGGAACCTCTCCAACGCCGAGCTCCTCGTCGTTCCCTGTGACGTGCTCATCCCGGCCGCGCTCGAGAACCAGATCCGGGGCGACAACGCGGGTGCGATCCAAGCGAAGCTCGTCGTCGAGGCGGCCAACGGGCCGACCACCCCCACCGCCGACCGCATCCTCTTCGAGCGCGGCATCCCGGTGCTGCCCGACATCCTCGCCAACTCGGGCGGCGTGACGGTCAGCTACTTCGAATGGGTGCAGAACAACGAGAACGAGCAGTGGGGCCTGGAAGAGGTCAACGGCAAACTCAAGGCGCGGATGGAAAAGGCGACCGACGACGTCATCGACACCCAGGCGCGGATCGGCCGCGAGGGCAGGCGCGTCGACCTCCGCACCGCGGCCTACGTGCTCGCCATCGGTCGCGTGGCCGAGGTGGCGATCGAGCGCGGGATCTGGCCGTAGGGGGCGGGAGGTGCTGGTCCTCGCTCACCGGGGCGACTACGCGGACTGCCCCGAGAACACCTTGGAGGCTTTCGAGCGGGCGGCCGCCCGCGGGGCCGACGGCATCGAGACCGACGTCCGCCTCTCCCGCGACGGCCTGCCGGTGCTGTTCCACGACCGCCGGGCGCCGGACGGCCGCGAGGTGGCAGCGCTCACCGCCGCCGAGCTCGCGGCCGCCGCCGGCTATCCGGTCCCCAGCCTCGACCAGGCGCTCACCCTCTTCCCGGACCTGCTGTGGAACCTCGAGGTCAAGACGCCGGCGGCCGCCGGCGCGGCCTTGGGGCTCGTCGAGCGTTTCCGCTCGAGCCACCGCTTCCTCGTCTCCTCGTTCTGGCACCCGCTGGTCCTCCCCTTCACCCGCGTCGCCGGAGTCGAGTGCGCCCTTCTCCTGGCCAGCCGGCCGGCCAGCTTCGAGGCCTTCGCCGGCCTCTTCCCGCGCGACGGCAGCATCTGGACCGCGGTGTGGGACTTCGAGATGCTCGACCCCGCCCTCCTCGACCAGGCGCGGGCGCTGGGGTTCCGCAGCTTCGTCTATGGAGCGCAGACAGCGGACGAGCACCGGCGGGTGGCCGAGCTCGGCGATCAGCGGGATCTGGGCTTGGCCGGGTTGATCACCGATCGGCTGGACCTGGCGGGGCGCTCTGCTCCCGCCGGCGCCGCTCTTCCTCCCGGCCGGCCTCCGTCCAGCTCCTGATGTCGGCGGCGCTCATGGCGCCGATCGGCGCCAGCCGGGCGTCGTGATAACCCCACTCCAGGACGTCGGTCAGGTACTGCGAGCGCGAGAGGATGGTGCCGCGGCAGATGCGCTCCTCCGCCGGGCCGGCAGGGCCCTCTCCGACGAGGCGCGAGAGGAGGGCGTCCATCACCTCCTGAGGCACCGCCTGCCGCTCGGCCGGATAGATGTAGCCGAAGAGGATGAGGTGGGAGAGGAGGACACGGAAGTTGGAGCCGAAGCGCCTCAGGAGCCGCTTCCAGTCGAGCTCCCGCGCCCGGCTCCGCAGCAGATGCGCGACGTCGGCGCCGTCGTAACGCTCACGCTCGAGGACGAAGGACTTCGACCAGATGATCTCTTCGGCCGGGCAGAGCTTGACCGGGAGCCCGAGGACCTCACCCGGGACGGCGTGCTCGAACCACTGGTCGTCGACCTCCGCCAGGCCGTTGCCGGAGCCATAGATGAGGTCCACGAAGGCATCGCCGCAGCGGACCTTGCCCAGCCAATGAGGGAAGGTGAGCTCGGCGTCGAAGCCGGCCGCCGCCAGGCTTGCCAGGGCGGGCTCGAGATCGCCCTGGCGGAGGAAGAGGTCGAAGTCCTTGGTGTGGCGGACGATCCCCGTATAGCCGGCGAAGGCGTAGGCGCCTCCCACGAGGAAGGGGATCGCGGCCTCTTCCAGCACGACCATCGTCCGTCGGTAGAACTCGGCGTCGGCGGGATCGATGGCGTGATCCTCGGTAGCGACGGCGGAGAGCGTAGGCGCGAAGTCCATGGGTTCGTCGAGGGAGCAAGACGCATACCAGAATCGAGTCCCGGGTGCATTCCTCTGGCACGTCCCTTGCGACGCTCCCCCTGGACCATGGCGGCGGACGGCGAGGCGGCGCACGCGGAGAAGGGGCCGGTAGTGCGGATCGGCGCCGTTGCCGACCTCCACTACACGCGGTCGCCGCAGCCGGGATCGTCGGTCAAGGAGCTCCTGGGACAGGTCAACCGGGAGTGCGACGTTCTGCTCTTGGCCGGCGACCTGACCGACCACGGCCTGCCGGAGGAGGCGCAGGCGCTGGCGAGAGAGCTCGTCTCCGCCGTCAACGTGCCGGTGATCGCCGTCCTCGGCAACCACGACTTCGAATCCGGCAGGGCCGCGGAGGTCACCGGCGTCTTCTGCGACGCGGGGATCAAGATGCTGGACGGCGACGCCGTCGAGGTCGAGGGGGTCGGCTTCGCCGGCATCAAGGGTTTCTGCGGCGGCTTCGGCAAGCGGGCGCTGGCCCCCTGGGGCGAGGAGATCATCAAGCAGTTCGTGCACGCGGCGGTCGACGAGGCGCTGAAGCTGGAGTCGGCGCTGGCCCGGATGCGCTCGGCCCATCGGATCGCCATCCTCCACTACTCGCCCATCCAGGCGACGGTCGAGGGGGAGCCGCGCGAGATCTTTCCCTTCCTGGGCTCCAGCCGCCTGGAGGAGCCGCTCGCCCGTTACCGCGTCGACGCCGTCGTCCATGGCCATGCCCACCGGGGCGCGCACGAGGGCCGCACGGCGGGCGGCGTCCCGGTCTACAACGTCTCGCTCCGGGTGCTGCAGGCGACCTTTCCCGACCGGCCCCCCTTCAAGGTAATCGTCGTCCCCGGCGGTCCTCCACCCCTGTAGTAGACTGCCCGGGCGGAGCCTTCCGCCCTCGACCGACCTCGCCGCGCGATGAAGACCAGCGAAGGATTCGTTCTCGTCCGTCCCGGCCTCCACCTCTACTTCCGCACTCTGGGCGAAGGGCCGGAGACCGTCGTCGTCCCCAACGCGAGCTGGCTCGCGGAGTCGCTCCTGCCGCTGGCGGAGGGGCGCACCCTGATCTTCTTCGATCCCCGCAGCCGGGGCCGCTCGAGCGCCGTCACCGACCACCGCCGGCTCTCGCTGGGGGACGATGTGGACGACCTCGAGGCGGTGCGGCGCTACTTCGGCCTCGAGCGCTTCTCGCTCCTGGGCGCCTCCTATCACGCCGCGCCCGCCGCCCTCTACGCTCTCGACAACCTGGCGCGGATCGAGCGCCTCCTCCTGGTCTGTCCCATCACCCCGCGCCAACCGGGCGAGTGGGCGCAGGAGACGCCCTCTCCCGAGGTCCTCGTCTACCCGCCGGGGGTGCCGCGCCTGGAGGAGATGCGGCGCGAAGGGCTGGACCGCAGCGATCCGGTGGCTTTCTGCCGGGCCTGGTTCAACTATTTCCTGCTGCCGGCGATGATGGGCGACCTCGAAGCGGCCGGGCGCTTCCCTTTGGACGATGTCTGCTCGTTCCCCAATGAATGGCCGGCGCGCACCATGACGCTCTACTTCCAGCACATCGTGCCCAAAATGAAGGCGTGGGACTTCCGGCCTCGCCTGCCTGCCCTGGAGCAGCCCGTCCTGGTGCTGCAGGGGACCGACGACCTGGTGCCGCTCGCGGCTTCGCGGGAGTGGGCCGAGCACTGCGGCAACGGCCGCTTCCTGGCCATCGAGGGCGCCGGCCACCATCCCTACCTGGAGCGGCCGCAGGAGTTCTTTCCCGCCGCCGAGACGTTCCTCAAGGGAGAATGGCCGCAGAACGCCGTCGTGGTGCGGCGCGCGGCCTGAAGGGACCCGCTGACATCTGCGAACTAGCGGCGGGCGGCGGAGAGGAGCCGCTGCACGCCGCCCCGCCAGCCCAGGAAGCGGATGGGGCGTTCGAGCCGCGTCAGAGTCCAGCACTCCTCGTCGCGCTCGGTGGCAGGGCGGTGCTCCGACCCGGCGGGGTAGACGGTGTACTCGCCGGCCTCGTAGCGTCCCATCTTATCCTCGTAGCCGCCGGCCAAGACCAGCACGTCCTCGCGGCCGGGGTGCATGTGGCGGGGGAAGTACTTGCCTGGCGGCATGTGGCCGAGGAGGAGGGCACTGCCGCTCGCGGCGTCCTTGAGCATCACCATGTAGTACGCCCCCGGAGCCCAGGCGCAGCGCCAGCGGAGGTCGAGCTCGGCGACCGGCGGGAGCTCCCGGCGCGCGCCCTCGGGCAGCGGGAACTCGGCGAGCGGGTCGGCTTCCAGCCGCCGTTCCAAGCTGCCGATCCGTGCCAGGAGCTGCTGCCAGACGCGATCGGGAGGGCGCTCCTCGTCGAGACCGCGCAACAGCCTGGCGCCCGGGAGGGTCAGCTCGCCCAGGGCGCCGCGGCAGGCAGCGCAGGAGGAGAGGTGGCCCTCGATCGCCACCCGATACGGCAGGTCGGCCTCGCCGCTAGCGAAGGCGAGCAGGGTCTCCTCGGGTGGGTGCATTGTCGTCTCGCGTCTCACTTTAGGTTGCCTCGAGCACCGAGCGCATCGCTTTCAAGCCCGAGCGGATGCGCGACTTCAGGGTGCCGACCGGCAGCTCGAGCCGGCGGGCGGTCTCCTCGTAGGTAAAGCCGCCGAAGTAGGCCATTTCGATGGCCCGGCGCTGCTCCGGCTCGACTCGCGAAAGGGCCTGCTGCACGGTCAGCAGCACGTCGACCCCCTCCGGCCGGCCGGCGGGATGCTCCTCGCCCAGGGTGGCGTGCTCGGCTCCCGCCCCCGCCTTGCGCCAATGGTCGATGAGGCGGTTGCGGGTCATGGTGTAGAGCCAGCCGGCGGGGTCGCCGCGGTCGGGCCGGAAGCTGCCGGCCTTGCTCCACACGGCCGTGAAAACCTCCTGTGTCACGTCCTCGGCGAGCTCACGGTTGCGGCTCAGCTGGCGCGCGTAGGAGAGCACACGTCCGGCGTAGCGCTGATAGAAAGCCTGGAACGAATCCAGGTCTCCACGCGCCACCGCGGCGAGCAGAGATGCATCGTCGGGCTCGGCCCGGAGGTGCTCCAAGCGGTCTTTCTCCTTGCAGCCCGAATATACGACACGCAATGCCCGGCCGTAAGGTCCTCGGCGGTCCCCAGGCTCCGCGCCCGGGCGGTCGGCGGCTCGCAGGAGCGATGGGTTCATGGGCCTCGCGTGGCGGCGCCGATCCCCAGGGGAGCGACCGCTTCCTACCCTTCTACGCGCCCATCCGCTTTTTGGATGAACCCGGTCAGGGTGGAGGCGGAGGCGGCGGCGGATCGATGCCTTCCTCGGGCGGCCGCGGGTCCTCCTGCGCCGACTCGTCCCCTGGCTCAACCGCCGGGTCCGGCGCCCGCGGCGCGCTGCTGCGGCGGATGAGGATGGTGCCGGTCTCGTCCTGTCCGCTGACTCCGCCGGCTCCGTTCCCTCCGCTCGCGGCATCGATGGCCGGCCCCAGGCTCGCCGACCTCCAGGGATCGTTCTCGCCGCCCAGGAGATGGCGGGTGCAGGGCTGAGTGGGCACCTGCCACTCCGGGAAGACGTCGGTGACCGAGAAGGGGCAGGCCGCGGTCGCCAGCTGCCCGGTCGAGGGGTCGACGGTGGCGGTGACGACTCCCGGGGGAACGGGGAAGGCTGGGTATCCCTCCGCCGGACGCATGGCGCGGACGTAGCGGCTCCAGATCGGCAGTGCGGCGCTCGAGCCCGAGAGCCGGCTCTTGGCGTTGTCGTCGTAGCCCACCCAAACGACCGTCACCCGGTCCGGCGAGTAGCCGGCGAACCAGTTGTCGCGGCGGCCCGTCGTGGTGCCGGTCTTGCCAGCCAGCTCGCCGCGCACTCCTTGGCTGCGAGCCCCCTGGGCCGTGCCGCGGTCGAGCACGCCCTGGAGGACGGAGGTCACGAGGAAGGCCGCCTGCGGGTCGAGGACCCGGCTGGGCGCCGGCAGGTCCTTGCCCACCACCGGCTCGCCGGCGCGGTCGACGACGGCGGCGAGGCCGTGGAGGGGCGGCCGCAGGCCGCCGCCGGCGAGCGTCGCGTAGACCTCCGCCAACTCGCGCGGGGTGACCTCGAAGGCGCCCAGGGCGAGGGCAGGCATCGGATCGAGCCGGCCGCCAAGCCCCATGGCCTGGGCGAGCGAGATGACCCGCGGCAGCCCCACCTGCAGGGAGAGCCGGACGGTCGGCACGTTGAGGCTCTGCTCGAGCGCCGTCCGCACCGTCACCCAACCGCGGAAATCGTGGTCGTAGTCCTGAGGCTGCCA
>Ga0209626_1000288_pt1 | contig 10843 bp, 5 predicted proteins | sample JacPinW_OM1H0_M2_FD_187962 | JGI IMG/M metagenome (GOLD analysis project Ga0209626, IMG submission 187962) | Forest soil microbial communities from Algoma, Ontario, Canada - Jack Pine, Ontario site 1_JW_OM1H0_M2 (SPAdes) (version 2) | ecosystem: Environmental > Terrestrial > Soil > Boreal... | reverse complement strand
GGTCGATCGTCTGGCGAGCGCGGGCGGCATCGCCGCGGGCGGCCGCCGCCTGCGCGGCGGTCGCGAGAGCCAAACCCTGGCCGTCGGCTGCCCCCTGGCGCTCTAGCTCCTGGGCGGCCTCGGCGGCGAGGCCGTCGGCCTTCGCGGCGTCCCCCTGCTCCAGAGCGAGCGCGGCTAAGGCCAGCCGGCTCTCCGCCGCGGTCCCCTTCTCGCCCAACCGGTCGCGGAGAGCGAGCGCCTGCTGGTGGCTGCGGCCGGCCTCCTCGAGCCTGCCCTCCCGCGCCAGTGCTTCGCCGAGACCGAAGAGGGCATAGGCGATGGAGCTCTGGCTGCCGATCTGACGCGAGACGGCAAGGGCGGCGGAGAAGCGCTCCCGGCCGGGCCCCAGCTCGCCGCGGTCGAGGAGGACGTTGCCGAGGCCGTTGAGGGAGGAGACCTCGCCGATCCTCTGGCCGATCTGGCGGCGGATGGCGAGCGCCTCCTCGTAGCGGGCGAACGCCCCCGGCAGGTCGCCCTGCCGCCGCAGAGCGCCGCCGATGTTGTCGAGGGCGTAGGCCTCGCCGCTGCGGTCCTTGAGGTCGCGGCGGATGGCGAGCGAGTCCTCGAACATCTTGCGCGCGGCCGCTAGGTCCCCGCGCTTCAGCAGCACCGCTCCGATGTTGTTCTCGGCGTAAGCCTCGCCGCCCTTGCTGCCGATCTCGCGGCAGAGCGAGAGGACCTGCCCATAGAGCTCCCGCGCGGGGTTGAGCTGGCCCTGGCTCTTCAGGACCACGGCGATGTTGTTGAGCGCTCCCGCCTCGGCCCCCTTGTCGCCGAGCTCGCGGTAGGTGGCGAGCGCCTCCTCGTAGCGGTGGCGGGCGCCCGGCAGGTCGCCGCGGTCGAAAAGTACGTTGCCGGCATGGGTCAGGGCCTCGGCGACGCCGGCCCGGTCGCCCGCCGCGGCGTGCAGCCGCCTCCCCTCCTCGCAGGCGGCCAGGGCCTGCTCCGGCCGTCCCAGGTTGCGGAGGGCCCGGCACTCGGCGAGGCGCGCCTGGGCGACCAGCAGCTTGGCGCCCTGGGCGGTCCCCTTGGAGGCCGCCCTGGCCGCCGCGGCCTGCTGGCGCGAGAAATCGGAGAGGGCGCCGGCCGCGGTCGATTCGGCGAGGTCGATGCGCGGGTCCTCCGGCGCCGGCGGCGGCAGGGTCCGCAGGCCAACCACCGTGGCCAGCGCCTCCTCGGCCTGGCCTGCAGAGGTTTCGACGGCGGCCAGCCGGAGGCCGTAGTCCAGGCTGTCGGGAAAGAGCCCCCAGAGGCTGCGGTAGATTTCCGCCGCTCGCGGCCAGTCGGCCGTCGCCTCGCGGTAGCGCCCCTCGATCAACAGCCGCTCTTCCTGCGGCAGGCCGCGCGAGAGGTCGAGGGCGGACTTGGCCTCGTCGCGCCCCTTCTCGTCATAGCCCAGCGCGGACCAGGCGGTGGCGAGGGCGGAATGGGCCAACGCGTTGCCTGGCTCGGCGGCGACCGCCCGGGCCAGCAGGTCGCGAGCCGCCAGAGGATCGAAGAGCCGCAGGCGGGTCAGGCCTTCGGCGTACAGACGGGCGGCCTCCGGGCTCGCCGGCAGCGACGCGCGGAGGGCGCCCGAGTCGGTCGCCGCGGCACTGCCGCCGAGGTCGCCCCGCAGCCTCGTACCGGCCCGCGCGACGAGGTCGAAGAGCTCGGTCTCAGTGCCGCTAACGGCGACGGCGGAGGTGGTCTCGCCCGCCGCCGCGTCTTGCAGGCGGAGGTCGAGGCGGATCTGCCGGCCGGCCTTGCCGTCCAACGCGACGTAAGATCCCAGGACGACGTAGTCGGTGCCCAAAAGGGTGCGGATGCGGGCCAGGGTGTCGCGCGCCAGGCTGTCGGATTCGCCGAGGTTGAGCTCGACCTTCATGCGGGCGACGTTCTCGCCGGCGACGACCCGCAGGTCCTTGCCGGCGCCGAGCTCGGTCGACAGCATCTCGGCGAGCGCGGCCGAGAGCCAGGCGGTGTCGGCCCTGCCGGAGCGATCCTTGAAGCCCAGCACGGCGATGGAGCGCCGGGGGACGATGGGACCCTCGGGGAGGTGGAGCCGCTGCCGCGCCTCCCGGCGCGACTCGCGCCAGGCGTAGACGCGGTAGGCGGCGACCGAAAACGAGAGGAGGATGAGGAGACTCAGGGCCGCCGCGGCGGCCCTCCGGCGCTTCCCGCCCGCCGCGGAAGGCGCGACCGATTCGGCGACCGCGGCGAGGGGGCGCCCCGCCTCTTCGGGAGACTCCGTTTCGACGGCGGCGACCACTTCGCGGGCGGTGGCGAAGCGGGCGGCCGCGTCGCGCTCCAAACAGCGCAAGATGGCCGCCTCCCACCGTGCGTCGATCTCCGGGGCATGGAGGCGCGGCGACAGGGGGGCTTCCTGCAGCCGTTTGACGGCGGTCGAGAGAGCCGTGTCGCCGAGGAAGGGGACCTTTCCCGTCAGCATCTCGTAGAGGACGACACCGAGGGCGTAGATGTCGACCGCGCCAGTGATCTCGCCGCCGGTTACCTGCTCCGGAGCGATATAGGCCGGCGTTCCCACCACCCCCGCGGTGGTCAGCGAAAGGCCCTGATCCTCCCGTTCCCGCGCCCGCGCCAGGCCGAAGTCGGTGACCACGGCACGCGGCGGGGTGCCCACCGCAGCACCGGGGACCAGCACGACGTTGCCCGGCTTGAGGTCGCGGTGGACGACCCCCGCCAGGTGGGCGGCGTCGAGCCCGGCGGCGACTTGGCGGAGGATCGGCAGGGCCTCTTCCGGCGCCAGCGGACCGCCGCGGCGGAGGCGCTCGCCCAGCGTCTCGCCGGCCAGGAGCTCCATGGTGAGGAAGACGACCGAGGCGTCGGCGCCCTGGCCCGGCGCGCTCGCGCTGCCGGGTGGCTGGTGGCGCGCGAGATCGAAGATGCGGCAGACGTTGGGGTGGGTGACCTTCCGCGCGAGCTGGATCTCACGCTTGAAGCGCTCGATGGTGGCGGAGTCGCGGGCCACCTCCGGGCGGACGGTCTTCAGGGCCACCCGTCCGTGGAGCTCGAGATCCTCCACCTCGTACACCTCGCCCATACCCCCGCGGGCGATGAAGCGGGCCACCCGGTAGCGCCCGGCGACGAGCTCGCCCGGGGAGAAGGCGGAGACCTCGACGGCGCCGTCCCACGGCGGCGGGGCGGCACCGGGCCCGCCGGTGCGCGCGGGCAGCGGGCCGGTCCGCGCCAGGCCGGCGCCGGAGGGGGCGGCAATCGGGGCGCCGACGTAGGTGGGGGCGTCGTTGCCGGGCCGCGGCGACCCCGGTTCGAGGCCGGGCCGGCGGACGGCGAAGACGGCCTGGCAGGAGGAGCAGCGGATCCTCAGCCGTCCCGGAGCTTCGGGGCCGAGCGCGAACCGCAGGCGCTGCCCGCAAGCGGGGCAGGTGACGTGGAACGCCGAGGCGGCGGGCTCTTTCTCCATGCTCGAACTGGCGGCGGTGGCCGGGGCCGCACTCGGCGGCTCCGCGCCTCACGAAGCCGGCGCGGCTCCGTCTCTTCGGTTTCGGCTTTGCGCCCATCTTAGCAGTTGCCCCTGCCGGCGGCTTTTTGAAAGGATGCGGCAGCCGATCCCGGCAGCAACCCAAGGAGCCGCGCATGCAGGCATTCCGGTGGAGCTTCGCTCTCTCGACCCTCGTCTTCGTCGGCGCCGCGCTGCTCCCGCCGCCGCTCGATGCCAAGGGCAAGGCGGCCGCGCCCGCTGCCGCCAAGGCGGGGGGGAAGGCGGAGGCGATCGCCGCCGCGCCGCCGCGGGCCGAGGGCGAGGGGCCGTTCGCCCGCCTCCTTCTGCGCGGCGCCACGCTCATCGACGGCACCGGCGCGCCTCCGGTGGGGCCGGTCGACATCGTCATCGAGAAGAACCGCATCGTCGAGGTCCGCGTCGTCGGCAACCCCGGGATCGCCATCGACGCCGGCGACCGGCCGAAGGCAGAGAAGGGGGACCGGGAAATCGACCTCTCCGGCATGTATGTCCTGCCGGGGTTCATCGACATGCACGCCCACATCGGCGGCAAGGACCAGGGGACTTCCGCCGAGTACGTCTTCAAGCTGTGGATGGGGCACGGCATCACCACCATCCGCGATCCCGGTAGCCTGAACGGCCTCGCCTGGACGCTCGACGAGAAGGCGAAGAGCGCGAAGAACGAGATCACCGCGCCGCGCATCGAGGCCTACGTCTCCTTCGGCCAGGGGCGCGACGCCCCCTTCGTCACCCCCGAAGAGGCGCGTAAATGGGTGGCGCAGGTAGCGACCCAGGGCGCCGACGGCATCAAGTTCTTCGGCTATCGCCCGGACATCATGGCCGCCGCTATCGCCGAGGCAAAGAAGCGGGGTCTGCGCACCGCCTGCCACCACGCGCAGATGGACGTTGCCCGGGTCAACGTCCTCGACTCCGCCCGCTGGGGCCTGACCTCCATGGAGCACTGGTACGGGCTGCCGGAGGCGCTCTTCACCGACCGCACCGTCCAGGACTACCCGCGCGACTACAACTACGCCGACGAATCGGACCGCTTCGGTCAGGCCGGCCGTCTGTGGCGCCAAGCCGCGCCGCCGTTCTCCGAGCGCTGGAACCAGGTGATGAACGAACTCATCGCGCTCGACTTCACCATCGATCCCACGTTCACCATCTACGAGGCAAGCCGCGACTTCATGCGCGTGCGCCGCGCCGAGTGGCACGAGGAGTACACGTTGCCTTCGCTCTGGCAGTTCTACCAGCCGAGCCGCAAATCCCACGGCTCCTACTGGTTCTACTGGACGACCGAGGACGAGGTGGAGTGGAAGGACAACTACCGCCTGTGGATGACCTTCGTCAACGAGTACAAGAACCGCGGCGGGCGGGTGACCGTGGGCTCGGACTCGGGCTTCATCTTCAAGCTCTACGGCTTCGATTACATCCGCGAGATGGAGCTGCTGCGCGAGGCCGGCTTCCACCCCCTGGAGGTAATCCGCGCCGCCACCCTGAAAGGCGCCGAGGCCCTGGGGCGGGTGAAGGAAATCGGCTCCGTCGAGCCCGGCAAGCTGGCCGACCTCGTGGTGGTCGAGGAGAACCCGCTCAAGAACCTGGCAGTCCTCTACGGCACCGGCGCCATCAAGCTCAACGACAAGAACGAGGTGGTGCGCGTGGGCGGCGTCAAGTACACGATCAAGGACGGCATCGTCTACGACGCCAAGAAGCTCCTCGCCGACGTGCGGAAGATGGTGCGCGAGGCCAAGCAGAAAGAGGGCAAGGGGATCGTGCAGCCGGGGATGGGTGCGGAGGCCGGTGTCAAGGCTCCATTGGCCGCCGACGGAACACGACACCTTCCTTGATCACGACCACCGGCCGGCGGAGGGCGGAGACGTCCTCCAGCGGATTCCCTCGCACGGCGACGAGGTCTGCCGTGTAGCCGGTGGCGAGCCGGCCGAGGTCGCCGGCCTGCCCGAGAACGGCGGCGGCGGTCGCGGTGGCGGCGCGCAGGGCCTGCCGGGGAGTCATGCCGTAGGCGACCATGAGCTCGATCTCGCGGGCGTTCTCGCCGTGGGCGAAGACCCCCACGTCGCTGCCGTTGGCGATCGTCACCCCCGACTTGAGAGCGCGGCCGAACATCTCGCGGGCCTCGCAGATGCGCGGAGGCTCCGGCTCGCCGGCCTTCCAGCCGGCGTAGCGGGCGACCGCCTCCGAGGCGGCAAGGGTCGGACAGAGGACCGTCCCTTTCTTCTTCATCAAGGCGAAGAGCTCGTCCGTGGCGCCGCTGCCGTGCTCGATCGTCCGTACCCCAGCCGTGACCGCCCGGCGGATTCCCTCCGGGGTGTTGGCGTGGGCGGCGACCGGCAGGCCGGCGCTCGCGGCCTCCTGGACGGCGGCATCGAGCTCGTCCTGGGAAAACGTGGGGGTCGAAGGGTCTCCGGGCCGGCGCCGGTAGTCGGCGTAGACCTTGATCCAGTCGGCCCCGGCGGCGATCTGCTCGCGCACCGCGCGGCGCATGGCGTCGGCGCCGTCGACGACCTGGGCGCCCTTCGGCATTTCCCATCGCGGGTCGAAGCCGGCCGGTCCGTACGATCCGCTGGCGACCAGGGCCCGGGTGGCGGCGAAGATCCTCGGACCGGGGATCAAGCGCTTTGCGACGGCGTCGCGAAGGGCGACGTCGGCGAAACCCGCCCCTTCAGTCCCCAGGTCGCGGATCGTGGTGAAGCCTGCCTCCAGGGTGGCGCGCGCCGCCACTACCCCGCGGATCGTTCGGAGCTCCAGCGGCTCCTTCAGCACCTGATCGTCCCACGGCGTCTCGTCGTAGGGATGGAGGAGGAGGTGGCTATGGAGCTCGATCAGGCCGGGGATCAGGGTAAGCCCGGCGAGATCGAGCCGCTCTCCGCCGGCGGGCAGGTGGAGCGTGCCGGCCGGTCCGATGGCCGCGATCTTCCCTCTCTCGACGAGCACCTCGGCGCCGTCGAGCAGGCGCTCGCCTTGCGGATCGAGCAGCCGGGCGCCGGCGAGGAGGAGAGGCGGATCGGGCGCCGGCCCCGCGCCGAGCGCGAGGGCGCCCAGGATGAGGACGGCCGCAACGCCGCCCGCCCGCCTCATTGGTAGCCCACCCCGGGATAGAGCAGGTTCAGGGCCAGGGTGTGGACGGGCCGGAAGACCGGTCCGAAGAGGTTCCAGGCCAGCACCATGCCGAGGAGCGAGAACATCGGCTGGTGGAGGAAGGCGCGGTAGCGCTCGGCGGTAGCCGGCTGCATGAAGATCGGCAGCACCGAGCTGCCGTCGAGCGGCGGCAGCGGAAAGAGGTTGAAGACGAAGAGGATCAGGTTGAGCGTAAAGAGGATGCTCAGGGGAGCGACGAGCGCGGTGGCCTCCCCCCGGGCGGCCGTCACCTGGCTGAACGAGATGCTCGGCGGCGGGTAGAAGGCGCCGGCTGACATCCCGGCGCGAATGGCGAGCGCCGCGGCCAGCACCAGTACGAGATTCGCGGCCGGGCCGGCGAGCGCCATGAGGGCCGCGCGCCGGTGATGGCGGCTGGCCCAGAAGGGGTCGTAGGGTGCGCTCGCCCAGCCGATCATCCAGCCGGAGATGGCGAAGGAGACGAGGGGGACGATCACCGTCCCCACCGGCTCGCGCCGGATGTGGGGAATCGGGTTCAGGCTCACCTGGCCGCCCTGGTAGGCGGTCGAATCCCCCAGCTTGTGGGCGACGAAGGCATGCGCCGCCTCGTGCAGGGTGGTCGAGAAGAGGAAGACCACGTACCAGGTCACCCCCAGGACGATGTGATCCGGCGTCACACGGCGATTCTATCGCGGGCGGCAGGGCTGCCGCCGCCGGGGCCGGATCAGGCCCGGGAGAGGTACTTGTCCTCGCGGGTGTCGACGACCACCCGGTTGCCGACCTCGACGAAGGGGGGGACGTTGACGACCAGGCCGGTCTCCAGCTTGGCCGGCTTGTAAGAGGCGCTGGCGGTGGCGCCCTTCATCACGGGGTCGGTGTCGACCACCTCGAGCGTGACCGTATTGGGGAGCTCGACACCGACCGGCTGGTTCTCGTAGAAGTCGACCGAGATCACCGTGTTGGGCAGCAGGTAGAGCATGGAGTTGCCCAGCGCGTCGGCGTCCATGGTGATCTGCTCGAAGTTCTCCTGGTTCATGAAATGGTTTCCCGAGGAGTCGGAATAGAGGTACTCCATCGGGTGGGTCTCGAGGATCGCCCGCTCGACCTTCTCGGTCGAGCCGAAGCGATGCTCGAAGCTGTTGCCGCTCTTCAGGCTGCGCATGCGGGCCTGCACGAAGCCGCGCCAGTTCCCCGGAGTGACGTGCTGCACGTTCATGATCCGGCAGATGTCCTTCTCGAAGAGAATGCACATCCCGGCGCGGAGCTGTGTCGCTGATATCAAGGTGTCTGGACCTCCAGTAGGGCTAGGCTTCCTGCTCGCCGCGATTCTTCTGCGACTCGGCGATGATCTTCTCCTGCACCGGCCGCGGGACCTCCTCGTAGTGGGAGAACTCCATGTGGAAGCTCGACCGCCCCTGGGTCATCGAGCGCAGCGCGGGGGCGTAGTTGAGCATCTCCGCCATGGGCACGGTGGCGCGGATGACCTGGGCGCCGTTGACCGGCTCCATCCCCTGCGGCCGGCCGCGCCGCTGCGAGAGGTCGCCCATGATGTCGCCCATGAACTCGTCGTTGGTGGTGATCTCGACCTTCATGATGGGCTCGAGGAGGGTCGGTCCGGCCTTCGCCATGGCGTCCTTGAAGGCCAGCGAGCCGGCGATCTTGAACGCCAGCTCGGAGGAGTCGACGTCGTGGTACTGGCCGTCGAGCAAGCGCACCTTGAAGTCGACGACGGGATAGCCGGCGAGGTAGCCGCGCCGCCGCGCCTCCTGGATACCTTTCTCGACCGCCGGGCGGAAGTTGTGCGGGATGGCGCCGCCGAAGATCTCGTCGGCGAACTTGAAGTCCTCGCCGCGCGGCAGCGGCTCCATCTTGATCTTGCAGTCCGCGAACTGGCCGCGGCCGCCGCTCTGTTTCTTGTGCCGGCCATGGCCGTCGGCGGCCTTGGCGATGGTCTCGCGGTAAGGGACCTTGGGAGGGTGGAGGATGACCTCGACGTGGGAGCGGTGCTTCAGCTTGGCGACGGCGATCTCGATGTGGAGCTGGCCGGTGCCGGAGAGGAGGTGATCGTGGGTGTCGGCGTCGCGGCCCGCCTTGAGCGTCAGATCCTCGTCCATGAGCCGCGTCAGCGCTTCGCCGATCTTCTCCTCGTCCCCCTTGGACTTGGGCTCGACGGCGAAGGACATGGCGGGCTCGGGCACCGTGATCCAAGCGATGCGCAGCGGCCGCTCCTTGGCGCAGAGGGTGTCGCCACTGGCCGTGAACTTGAGCTTGGCGACGCCGCCGATGTCGCCGGCGATGATCTGGGGCACGTTGGTGCCGGTCTTGCCTTGCAGCGTCATCAGATGGCCGAGCCGCTCGGTCTCCTCGGCGCGCGGGTTGTAGGCCGAGGTGTCAGAGCGCAGGGTCCCCGACACCACGCGCAGGAGCGAGATCTTGCCGCTGAAGGGGTCGGAGAGGGTCTTCCAGACCAGGGCGGCGACCGGCGCCGCCGGGTCGGCCGCCAGCTCGAGGGCGTCACCGCCCAAGTTGACAGCGGGGAAGCCCGTGCGAGCGGCGGGGGAGGGGAGGAGGTCGACCACGGCGTCCAGAAGGGCAGAAGGTCCGATGCCGTGCCCCTCGGCGCCCAGCACCAGTGGGAAGAGCTGGCGCCGCCGCACTGCCTGCTTGAGGCCGCTCTCGAGATCGGTTTGGGAGAGGGTGCCCTGCTCGAAGAAGCCTTCCATCAACAGGTCGTCGGTCTCGGCGACCGCCTCGACCAGCTGGGCGCGCAGCGCCGCGGCTTCCGCCGCGACCTCGGACGGGATGTCGGTCGGCTCCGCCTTGCCGTTGCCATCTCGGGTGTAGCGGTAGGCGCGGTTCTGCACCAGGTCGACGAGGCCGGTGAATCCCGCTTCGCTGCCGATGGGCAGGTGGATGGGAAGGATGGTGCGGCCGAAGCTCTTCTGCAGGGAGCCGACGGCGCGTCCGAAGTCGGCCCGCTCGCGGTCCATCTTCGACAGGTGGACCATAATCGGCAGCTCGATCTCGGCGGCGAAGTTCCACACCTGGGTCGTATTGACCTCGACGCCGGCCACGGCACTGACGCAAAGCAGGACGGCGTCGGCGGCCCGCATCCCCTGCTTCGTCTCGGTCAGGAAGATGCCGTAGCCAGGGCAGTCGATGAGATTCACCTTGTTGCCGCGCCAGGGCACGAAGCAGGCGGCGACCCCGATCGAGATCCCGCGCTCGATCTCCTCGTGGTCGAAGTCGGTCACCGTGTTGCCGTCCTCGACCCGGTTCATCCGCGTGCTGATCCCGCCGGCGTAGAGGAGCGCGCTCACGAGCGTCGTTTTGCCGGTGTCGTTGTGGCCTGCAACCGCCACGTTGCGGATCTTTTCAGGGCTGTCAACCTGCATCGGCGCGAACCTCCTCGTGGGCCAAAATCAAGGGTCGCAAATATACCACAGGGCTCTCCGGCGACCCTCCGGAGAGTCGCGCCTAAACGGCAGAACGCTCTATCTTTAAACCTCGCCCGAGGGTTTGACTCTGGCGTCCCGCGAGCCTAGAATCGCGTCCTCATCAGAGACAGGTCGCGACGATGCCCGTGACTCCCTTGAAGACCCCGACCAAGCTCGGCCGCTACGAGATCGTGGACGAGCTGGGAAAGGGGGCGATGGGTGTCGTCTATCTGGCCCGGGACCCGTTGATCGGGCGCCTTGTCGCCTTGAAGACCTTCCGCATCGGCTATTCGGTCAAGGACCAGGAGCTGGAGCAGTTCCGCGCCCGCTTCATGCGCGAGGCGCAGAGTGCCGGCATCCTCTCGCATCCGGCCATCGTCACCGTCCACGACGTCGTCGAGGAGGGGGACGACGGGCTGGCGTTCATCGCTATGGAGTACGTGCGGGGGACCAACCTGAAGCTCCTGCTCCAGCGCGAGGCGCCTCTCGACCTGGCGTTCGTGGCCGGAGTGATCGACCAGGTGGCGGACGCGCTCGACTACGCCCACTCCCGGGGGGTCATCCATCGCGACGTCAAGCCGGCCAATATCATCATCACGGCCGACAACCAGGTCAAGATCACTGACTTCGGGATCGCCCGGCTGGACAGCTCGAACCTCACGCAGGAAGGCCAGCTCTTGGGCACGCCCAACTACATGGCTCCGGAGCAGATCCTCGGCCGGGAGATCGATCACCGCGCCGACCTCTTCTCGCTCGGGGTGGTGCTCTACGAGATGCTCATCCGCCGCAAGCC
>Ga0209626_1000286_pt1 | contig 10910 bp, 10 predicted proteins | sample JacPinW_OM1H0_M2_FD_187962 | JGI IMG/M metagenome (GOLD analysis project Ga0209626, IMG submission 187962) | Forest soil microbial communities from Algoma, Ontario, Canada - Jack Pine, Ontario site 1_JW_OM1H0_M2 (SPAdes) (version 2) | ecosystem: Environmental > Terrestrial > Soil > Boreal... | reverse complement strand
GCCAATCGCACCGGCCGGCCGTTCACCGGCGATTTTGCCGGCGACCTGCTCTACGCAACGCTGCTCGAATTCGGCTTCGCCCGCGGCCAGTATCAGGCGCGCCCCGATGACGGCCTCCAACTGATCGATTGCCGCATCACCAATGCGGTGCGCTGCGTGCCGCCGGAGAACAAGCCGACGCCGCAGGAGATCGCAACCTGCCGGCCCTTTCTCACAGCGACGATTGCGGAGATGCCGCAGCTGCGCGCCGTCGTCGCGCTCGGCAGGATCGCGCACGAGACATTGATCGTGGCGCGGGATTTGCGCAAATCGCTCTACCCTTTCACGCACGGCCGCGCGCACGCGATGGGCGAATTCAAATTATTCGATAGCTATCACTGCTCGCGTTACAACACGAATACTGGCGTGCTGACGCCGCAAATGTTCCGCGAGGTGTTCGCATTGGTGCGCGAACACCTCGCTGGATAGCGCGTCGGCCGGTTAGAGCATGATCCCGAAAAGTGGATACCGGTTTTCGGATAAGATCATGCTCCACTAAAATACTAGAGCGCCAATCGCTTCAATATGAAGCGATTGCGTTCTAGTGGAAGATCGAGGTTTCGTAGTTGCCCGAGCCCATTTCGCTGCGCGGGAAGATGCCGTGCTGCTCGATCCATTCGAAGGACTCTTCGAAGGTCTGTTTCGAATACGGCTCGAACACCAGCCGCTCGCCCGGCCCCCAGCGCCGCGTATCCATCTGGGCGTGGAAGCGCACCGGGAATTCCCTCTTATAGTAGTGCGTGAACAGCTCCGGCCGCAGGTCGATGTCGCGTTGCGCGCGGCGCAGCGCCCGGAAATATTTGCGCACGTCTTCCGGGTCCGGCGTACCGGTAACCATCGACGCCATCATGAAGGTGGTGTCGATGACTTTGCGGAAGCCGAGCTGCTCGAGGAAATAATACGGCCCCGAGAACAGCGACGCCGCCGGCACCTTGCGGTCGATCAACATCTCCATGCGGCTGAACAAGAGCCCGTCGTTGAACGACAGCTTGATCTGATCGGGCTTGAGATATTGATCGAGACCCTGGATGGTCGCGTAGTGACTGCCGGATTGGTAGCCCACCGAGATCGGCACGCCGGCAAGATCGGCCGGTGTCTTGATCGGCGATTCCGGCGGCACGAACACGCCCGCCGGCGACACCGAATAAGCGTCGGCATAAAGCTTGCCGTGGCCGTTCGAGGCGGCGACGTTCATGGTCCAATGGCAGGCGCCGCTGACATTGCAGGTGCGGCCGGCTTCCAGCGTCTGATAGGCGCCGACCTTGTTGCCGATGTGGTGGCCGCTGCCCGCACTCGAATCCATGGTCTCGCGGAACTCGTAGTCGAGACCTTCGGCGGCGAAATAGCCTTTCTCCTCGGCGACCCATTCGTGCAGCCGGAAATGCGGCGCGACGACGAATTTCGACATCGGGTTCCTCCTCGTTTTCGATTCTGCTTGCAGCGGATGCCTCATCCATAGCGGGAAAAATCGAATTGATAATCGGGACGGCCCGAAATAGATTGTCCACAATTGGTTGACAATCTATGGGCAATCCATGGATCGCTTTGAAAACGCAAGAGTTTTTGCGACCGTCATCGAAGCGGGCGGGTTCACCGCGGCGGCCGAGCGGCTCGGCCTGTCGCGCGCGGCGACCAGCAAGCATGTGCTGCAGCTCGAGGAACGGCTCGGCGCCCGCCTCCTCGACCGCACCACGCGGCGGGTCAGCGCCACCGATGCCGGGCGGCGGTTTTACGAACAATGCCGGCGCATTCTCGCCGAGCTCGACGAGGCCGAACGCTCGGCGAGCGAGTTGCACAACGAGCCGCGCGGCGAACTGCGGGTGATCGCGCCGACCAATTTCGGCCTCACCGAGATCGGCACGGCGATCACCGATCTGGTCGTCGCCTACCCGAAGCTGCGCGTCAATCTGACGGTCAACGATCACGTCACCGATCCGATCGAGGCCGGTTACGACATCGCCATCAGCGTCGGCATGCCGCGCGGCACGTCGTCGAGCCTGATCGCGCGCAAGCTCAATACCGCGCGCCGCATTTTATGCGCCGCACCTGACTATCTGGCGCGCCGCGGCACGCCGCAAATTCCCGAAGACCTCACCCAGCACGATTGCCTTTGCTACAGCTACATCGCCGAACCCGACGAGTGGCACCTTATCGGCGCGGACGGCGAACGCGTGGTCAAGGTGAGCGGGCCGATCGTCACCAGCCACCGCCAAGTGCTGAACACGGCCGCCGTGCGCGGCCTCGGCATCGCCTACGGCCCGGTCATTTTCTTCCGCGCCGACATCGATGCCGGACGCCTGCACCAGGTGCTGCGGGACTACCAGTTGCCCGAGGCGACGATCTACGCGGTCTATCCGGCGAGCCAGCAGCTTTCCGCCAAGATCAAGGTCTTCAACGACTTCATGGCGCAGCATTTCGCCGCCAGCACGATCTTCCGCTGATAAGGGCTAGCGATTCCGCAGCCACGCAATGACCTCTTCGGCATTCTTGTCCGGCGGAAACACCGGATAGAACACTTTGACGATCTTGCCGTCCTCGATGACCAGCGCCATGCGCGCCAGCAACGTCATGCCCGACGTCATGAACATCGGCAGGTGCAAGTTGGTCGCCAGATTCAATTCGGCATCGGACAGGATCGGGAACGGCAGATGCAGACGATCGGCGGCCTCCCGCTGATAGTCGGTGGCTTGCGTCGACAGGCCAAAAACCTGGGCGACGCCGAGCGTTTTGAGCTCGGCGAAATGATCGCGAAAGCCGCACGATTGCGGCGTGCAGCCGCGCGCGCCGGGGATTTGATCCCAGCCCGGCGGCGCATCGACGCCCGGCACACCGGTGCGCGGATAGACGTAAACCACCGTGCGGCCCTTGAGCTTCGACAGGTTCACCACGCCGCCGCCGGTTGCCGGCAACGCGATGTCCGGCATCCTCAAGCCCGTCAGATGCCGCGCCCGGCCGTCGTCGACCGGGGCTGGAATATCAGGCGGCAGGAAGGTCGGATCGTGTGTGCCGGGGGCTTCAGCCATTTTTCTCTCCCGCTTCGTTGCGCATGATCTTATCCGACCTTCCTTCGCCCGCCGAAGCGGGCTTCGCGAAGGCGGGAAATCGGAAGACCACCCCGGATCAAGTCCGGGGCAGGCTTTTTCGGGATCATGCGTAGGACATGAATTCCATCAGCGAACCGTCGGGATCGCGAAAGTAGACGCTGGTGCCGGCGCCCTTGGCGCCGAAGCGCTGCATCGGGCCGCTTTCGATGCGCACGCCGCAGCGGCCGAGATGGGCGATCGCATCGGCAATCGGCCCGATCCATTCGAAGCACAGATCGCTGTTGCCGGGCGCGACCGGCAGCCGCGCCACTTCGGCGGGTTTTACGCCGGGCCCGTGCACGTTGAGCTGCTTGTCGCCGAAGCGATAGGCATAGCCCGCCGGCCGCGCCACCAGCTCGGCGCCGAGCACCGTGGTGTAGAACGCATTCGAGCGCTCCCAGTCGGTGACGTGGATGACGCAATGGTCGAGCTTGGTCGGCAACATGATCACCCCTTCTGCCGCAACAGCCGGCCGCGCTCGCGGTCCCACGAGCGTTTCTTCTCGGTCTCGCGCTTGTCGTAGAGCTTTTTGCCGCGCGCCAGCGCCAGCTCGACCTTGGCGCGGCCCTTTTCGTTGAAATAGAGTTTGAGCGGCACAAGCGTCATGCCCTCACGCTCGACCGCGCCGATCAGCTTGTTGATCTGCCGCTTGTGCAGCAACAATTTACGCGGCCGCTTCGGCGCATGGTTGAAGCGGTTGGCTTTCAGGTATTCCGGGATGTTGGAATTGATCAGCCAGATCTCGCCGCCGCGGGCATCGGCGTAGGATTCCCCGATCGTCGCCTTGCCCAGGCGCAGCGACTTTACTTCCGTGCCGGTCAGCGCGACGCCGGCTTCCATGGTCTCGTCGATGAAATAGTTGAAACGCGCTTTGCGATTGTCGGCAACGACGCGGAGCTTTCGTTCAGGCTTGGTCGCCATACGCAGTCCAAAACCTCAGCGGCTCTTGAGCAGGTCGCGGATCTCGGTCAGCAACTGCACTTCTTTTGAAGGTCCAGCCGGCGCCGGTTCGGCACTTTTGAGCCGGTTGATGCCCTTGATGCACAGAAACAGCACAAAGGCGATGATCAAGAAGTTGATGACGAGCGTGAGGAAGTTGCCCCAAGCCAGCACGGCGCCCTGCTTTTTCGCGTCGGCCAAAGCCGTTGCCGTCACTTTCGACGATAGCGGGGTGAAATAATTGGAGAAATCGAGGCCGCCGGTCACCGCGCCGACGATCGGCATGATGATGTCGCCGACCAGCGAACTGACGATGGCGCCGAAGGCGGCGCCGATGATGACGCCGACGGCAAGGTCGACGACGTTGCCGCGCATGGCGAATTTCTTGAATTCTTCCAGCATCGATCCCTCCCTTGCCCCATACGGCTCGTCGGCGCAAACGCGGCGCAAAAATCCGCCCGCGGCGAACGGCTAGCTCAGTTGATCAGGCCGGCATGCACCATGGCTTCGCGGACGGCGACCTGCGCCTTCTCGGTCGCCGGCACCATCGGCAGACGCAGCCTGTTCTCGCACTTGCCCAACAGCGAGAGCGCATATTTGACCGGCGCCGGGCTGGTCTCGACGAAGAGATTGATATGGAGCGGCGCGAGCTTGTCCTGCAATTTCAGCGCCGCCGCATAGTCGCCGCGCAGGCACGCCGCCTGGAATTCGGAGCACAGCCGCGGCGCCACGTTCGATGTCACCGAGATGCAGCCGTGGCCGCCATGGGCCATGAAGCCGAGCGCGGTGATGTCTTCGCCGGAGAGCTGGTTGAAATCCTCGCCAATCGCCGCACGCTGCTGGGTGACGCGCGTCATGCTCGCAGTGGCATCCTTCACGCCGGCGATGTTCTTCAACTCGTAGAGACGCTTCATGGTGTCGACCGACATGTCGATCACCGAACGCACCGGGATGTTGTACATGATGATCGGAATGCCGATGGCGTCGTTGATCGCCTTGAAGTGCTGATAGAGGCCTTCCTGGGTCGGCTTGTTGTAATACGGCGTGACCACGAGCACGGCAGCGGCGCCGGCCTTTTCGGCGTGCTGCGCCAGATCGATGGCTTCCTTGGTCGAATTCGAGCCGGCACCGGCCACGACCGGCACACGGCCGCGCGCCTGATCGATGCACCATTCGACGACCTTGTGGTGCTCCTCGTGCGACAGCGTCGGGCTTTCGCCGGTCGTGCCCACCGGAACGAGGCCGTTGGTGCCCTCGCCGATCTGCCAATCGACCAAGGCGCGGAACGCTTTCTCGTCGACGGCACCGTTCTTGAACGGGGTGACGAGCGCGGTGAACGAGCCTCGGAAGGTTGTCTTGGCAGTCATGATACGGGTCCCTGGCGCGGCCCGGCAGCAAGCGGAACGCTTGCGGTAGCGGAGCCCGCCGTAAGGCATAAATATCGGGTCGGGAGCGAGCTTGAAAGGCCTTTGAGCGGACAATGCCTCGGTTTTGCCGCGAAATACGGCGAATTGTCCGGCCGCCTTCAAAAAGCTTAGTAATTCCTCAATCTTACCAGCCGAAGAGATTCCTTGGAATCGCTGGCGGTGAGGAGCGCGGAGGATCGGTGCTGGTGACGCCTATTCGCATTACGGCCCTGGTATCGGTCCTCGTTGTCGCGGCGGGGCAGATTTGTGCTGCGCAGACCCAGGTGCCGCTGCCGCAGGCCAAACCGGCGGCGATCGCGCCCGCGCCGAAAGCCAAAGCGACCGAGCATAAAGCTGCAGAGCACAAAGGCTCCGAGCATAAGGCCGACGAACGCAAGATACCCGAGCACAAGACCACCGAGCACAAGGAGCAGGCCCATAAGGGCGCGACCGCACCGCTGTCGCTTGCGCCTGGCGCGCTTCGGGGCACGACGACAGCTGCGGTTCCCAATCCGGCCGGCCGGGCGACCGGCGCGGCGCCAGCGCCCGCCATGCCGCCGCCGCTTTTACGGTCGACGCCGGCCTTGGCCATGGCAACCAGCGCGGCGACGTCGCCGCTCGACCTCGGCGCGGTCAAGCAGGCCGTGGATCTCGTCGGCAAAAGCCGCAGCGACGAAGCGGCCAATCTCGAAAGCACGATTTCCGATCCGCTGGCGCGCAAGCTCATCGAGTGGCTGGTGCTGCGCAGCGACGACACCACAGCCGCGTTCGCGCGCTACGCAGCCTTCATCGCCGCCAATCCGAGCTGGCCGAGCATCGTCACGTTGCGCCGGCGGGCGGAGGCGATGTTGTGGCAGGAGCGCAGCGACCCGCCGACCGTTCTCGCCTTCTTCAAGACCGACCCGCCGCGCACCGCCAAAGGCAAATTCGCGCTGGCGCGCGCGCTGCTCTCGCAAGGCGACAGCGCCGGCGCCCACCAGACGATCAGCGACGCCTGGCGCAGCGACGCCTTCTCCGGCGATCTCGAAGCGCAAGCTCGCGACATGTTCGCGGGCCTCATCACCGCCGAAGACGACAAGGCGCGCATGGACGCCCGGCTCTATGCCGAGGACGACGACGCCGGATTGCGGGCGGCGCATCATCTGGACGGGACGCAGCTTGCAATCGCCAAAGCGCGCGCCGCCGTCATCAACAAGGCCGGCAACGCCAAGGCGCTGCTCGAAGCCGTGCCGGCAGCGGCCCAGCACGACGCCGGCTATATTTTCAGCCGCGCGCAGTTCCTGCGCCGCGGCGACAAGATCGACGAGGCCGGCCGCTGGATGATCTCGGCGCCGCACGATCCCGCCGTGCTGCGCGACGTCGATCAATGGTGGGTCGAGCGTCGGGTGCTGGCGCGCAAGCTGCTCGACCTCGGCAACGTCAAGATGGCCTATGAGGTCGCCAACGGCGCCGCGCCGCCGAACAGCGAGAATTTCCGCGCCGACCAGCAGTTCACCTCGGGTTGGATCGCGCTGACGTTCCTGCACGAGCCGGCGGTCGCGCTGGCGCATTTCGCCCGCATTGCCGAAGGCGTCTCCAATCCCATTACGCTGGCGCGGGCGTTCTATTGGCAGGGCCGCGCGGCGGAAGCGGCCGGGCACGAGCACGACGCGCGCGGCTATTACGACAGCGCGGCGCGTTTTCCGACCGCCTATTACGGCCAGTTGGCGCGGGCGCGGCTCGATCTCACCGAGGTCACGCTGCGTCCCTTGCCGGCGCCCACGCCGGACCTTCACGGCCTCGAAGCCGCGCGCGTGTTCGAGATGCTCTATGCGGTCGACGCCCGCGACGTCGTCGCCGCGATGGCGGCGGACTTGGCCGACAAGGCGAACGATCCGGCGGCGCTGACGACGCTCGCCGAGATCGCCAAACAGCACAACGACGCGCGCGCGACGCTGCTCATCGGCAAAATCGCGCTCGGCCGCGGCTTTCCGTTGGAGCAATATGCATTCCCCGATTTCGGCGTGCCGGACTTCCAGCCGATCGGGCCGAACGTCGCGCGCTACGTGGTCTATTCGATCGCGCGGCAGGAAAGCGCCTTCAATCCCAAGGTCGTGTCGCCCGCCAATGCCTACGGCCTGATGCAGGTCACGCCGGCGGCCGCCCGCGATACGGCGAAACGTTTCAACGTCACATTCGATCAGCGCCGCCTCGCCAACGACGTCACTTACAACGCCCAGCTCGGCGCGGCGGAGCTTGGCAACGACCTCGAATTCTTCCGCGGCTCCTACATTCTGGCATTCGTCGCCTACAATGCCGGCCGCGGCCGGGCCAGGGAATGGATCGCGCAATTTGGCGATCCGCGCGATCCAAAAGTCGACCCGATCGACTGGATCGAGCGCATTCCGATCTCGGAGACGCGCTTTTACGTCCAGCGCGTGCTCGAGAACATGCAGGTCTACCGCGCCCGCTTCGACAACGGCTCACGGCTGTTGATCGACGCCGATCTGCGCCGCGGCAGCTGACTGCGCCTGTCGTCGACGCGTCAGCAACGGCGCCCATCTGTTCGTTTGGCGGCCGGCGCGATAGAATCGCGCGACGGTCGATGCATGCGCTCTTTGAGCATGGCCCGAAGGAAACGAGCGATGGACCAATCCGTTCAGATGAAGCTGAAATTTCGCTGTCCGCCGGAATACGAGGGTCTGATACCGCAGCCCGTTCCGGCGGTGCTTGGCCTGCCCGATTGGTACAAGGCCATGCCGCAAAATTCGTTCAGCCCGATCGCGCGACAGGACACTTTTACGCTGAAAAAATGTCCGCCGTTCATCGATGCGATGACCTACGGCTTTCTCATCCCGCTGACCGTCGACCTGAAGGTGCAGGACGGCGAGTTCAGCTGGGACTTCGACGTGCCGGAGGGCTTCGTCAGCGAATATTCACGCTCGCCGATCGATTTTCACGACCCGAGCCAGGCCACGGGCACGCCGCTGTTCGATGACGACCGCTTCATCATCAAGTTCACCAATTTCTGGACCATCGAGGCGCCGCCAGGTTACTCGTTCCTGTTCACCCACCCGGTCAATCGCAGCGACCTGCCGTTCACGGCGCTGACCGGCCTGGTCGCTTGCGATACGTTTTACGATACGCCATTGCATTTTCCGGCCTATTGGCATGACACGAACTTCAACGGCGTGCTGCCGAAGGGCACACCGGTGGTGCAGTGCCTGCCGGTCAAGCGCGAAAGCTGGAGCGGCGAATGCGCGGCCATGTCGGCCGACGAAGTCGCGCGCTTGAATGAAACCCAGGACCTGCTGCGGCGTGAGACCAACGTCTATCGCCGCCGCTATCGGCCGCCGCCGCGCTAGCTTTTTACGCCTTCAAAATATTGCGCGGCCTCGCTCGGCTTGAGCCAAAACCGGCCGCGACCCGACTTCACCAGGGCCGACAGCGCATTGCCGTAGTTTTGCGGATCGCCGCGCGTAGCGGAGCGGAAGCACTCGTAACCGGCGGCGCGGTCGCCGAGCTCCAGCAGGCAATAGCCGAGCTGCAGCCACAGATCGGCGTCGTTGGGCCGGCTCATCAGGCACTGCCGGAAATATCCGGCCGCTCCCGCATTGTCGCCGACCGCCTGATGGACTTTGGCCAGGCCGAACAGGGCTTCGGGGGAGCCCGCGGCATTGGCCAACGCGCGGCCGAACGCGGTCTTGGCTTCCGCATAGCGTTTGCGCCGGAGCAGCACGTAGCCAAGCTGGACCGAGAGCTGCGGCATCAGCGGCGCGACGTCGAGACCGCGATTGAAGGCCTCGACCGCCTCGTCATCGCGATTGAGGAACGCCAGCAGGCAGCCGAACTCGTAAAACGCCTGAGCATGCGGCGGCCGCCGCTTGACCGCGCGCTTGAGCCACGACAGCGCGTCCTCGATCCGGCCGACCTGGCGCAGCACGATGCCCAGCATCGTTTCGATCTGCGGATCGTGGTTGCCGCGCGCCGCCGTCTCGAGCGGCGCAATGGCGTCGGCAATCCTGTTCTGCATCAACAGCGCATTGGCCAAAACCTGCAGCGCCATGACGTTGCGCCGATTGGTTTTGAGGACGTCGGCGGCAATTCGCTCGGCGTCGGCCGGACGCCCGCTATTGAGAGCAATCATGGCCCGCTGCAGCGCCTCATCGCCGCCGCTCGCACCGCCATGGGAGACCGGATGTTGAAGCTTGCCCGTCATCGCGTTCCTCACGTCGCCGGCCGATCATAATGCGGCGCGCCGGCCTGGGACAGAAATTCACCCGGCAGCCGGCGGACAATTGCCGCGCCCGGTTCGGGCAACTAGATTGGCGCCGCAGACGTTTAAGGCTTTTGCGGCTGTCGTGGAGCGTACTTGATATGACTGGCGGCGGACGCGATGGCGGGAGCCACTTTGTCACCGCGCAGGACGGTCTGCGCCTGCATGTGCAGGAATACGGCAGCCGCACCGCGCCCGGGGTTCCGGTCGTCTGCCTGCCGGGGCTGACGCGCACCGTAAGCGATTTCGAAGCGCTGGCGCCGGCCTTGGCGAGCGATATGGCGCTGCCGCGCCGCGTCATCGCCATCGATTCGCGCGGGCGCGGCCAATCCGACTACGACAGCAATCCGGATAACTACAATCTCGCGGTCGAGCTCGCCGACGTGGCGACTATTCTGACCGCGCTCGGCGTGCGGCCCGCGGTCTTCATCGGCAGTTCGCGGGGCGGGCTTTTGACCATGCTCATGGGCGTGGCGCATCCGACCGCGATCGCCGGCGCCGTCTTGCACGATATCGGCCCGGTGATCGAGCTGAAGGGGCTGGTGCGGCTGAAGAGCTATGTCGGCAAGCTGCCGACGCCGCGCAGTTTTGCCGACGGCGCCGAGATCCTGCGCCGGCTGTTCGCCGCGCAATTTCCTCTGGTCACGGCGGAGGGGTGGCTCGCGGCCGCGCACCGCACCTGGCTGATGAAGGATGGCGCGCTGACGCCGACCTATGACGTCCGGCTGGCGCGGACGCTCGCCGACATCGACATCGAGCGGCCGCTGCCGCCGCTGTGGAACGAGTTCGACTCGCTTGTGCGCGTGCCCATGCTGGTCATCCGCGGCGGGAATTCCGACATCCTGTCGGCCGCGACGGTCGAGGCCATGGCCGCGCATCATCCCGGGATGCAGTCGGTCGAAGTGCCGGATCAGGGCCATGTTCCGGCGCTTGAGGGCGACCTCGTCGCCACGGTGGTGCAGTTCGTCGCCGCCTGCGACGGCAACGCGGACATGCTAATTAGAGCGCGCCGCGGCAGCTAATGACCCATAGCAATCGGATTCGGCGACTCTTCTGCGCGGTGCTCCAGCGTGCAGGTACCCGATTCGCGAGTTTCTTATTACCTGCGCACGCTCACCTGCGACCTTACGAATTCATGTGACGCATGCATCCGTGCTAGTGTCGAAAGAAGCTGGAACAATAAGCGCA
>Ga0209626_1000285_pt1 | contig 10934 bp, 8 predicted proteins | sample JacPinW_OM1H0_M2_FD_187962 | JGI IMG/M metagenome (GOLD analysis project Ga0209626, IMG submission 187962) | Forest soil microbial communities from Algoma, Ontario, Canada - Jack Pine, Ontario site 1_JW_OM1H0_M2 (SPAdes) (version 2) | ecosystem: Environmental > Terrestrial > Soil > Boreal... | reverse complement strand
CGTAGTAGATCTCGGTGTCGCCTTTTTCGGCCTGCAGCTCGAGGCGAACGCGACCGTCCTTGGCTATCCACAGGCGGCCGGAGGCGCCCTTCACCAGCGGGCTCGAGGCGAGTCCGCCGGCCTGGCCGTTGCCGCTCGCCAGGTTGGCCCCTTCGAGCAGGCGGTTGGTCAGGGTGATGTTCGCGCTCACACCTTCCACCGAGTGGCCGCCCAGCGCGTCGTGGACGGCTTCGGCCAGCGACTTGGCGGGCGGCTTGGCGCTCGAGCCCACCGCGGAGGCGAGTGCAGTGGCCGATACGCCGACGGCGATGGCGATGGCGCACACGAGCAACAGCCGGGAGACGGAGAGGCGGCGAAAGATGTTCATGAGGAAGCGTCCATTGCTCGTTGGTTGCCTGGCCAACTACCAGGTTAGCGCCGTAGCTTTGGGCCGCCTAAAGGTGGGGGCTCTCTCATGCGGGAGGCTGGACGTTTGGTCGATGGCCATGCCGTTCGACCGTTCGGTGGCGTCAGCCGATATCTTCCGGGCCGCATGGCCATCGCCGTCATCATCTTCTGGCTGCTCGTCGGCCTCGGCATCTTCTTCGTCGCGATGCATCGCGGCCCGCGCGGAGCGCGCCAGTCGCTCTACACCGAGTCGAGGATCGGCCAGCGCGCGGTCACGGCGGGGATCGTCGTGCTGGTCGCCTTCGGTCTGGCCGTCCCGGCGCTTGTGCTCGCCTTCAACGGCGAGCACAAGGCGAGCGTCGCCGTCGGCGGCGTGCGCCTCAACCAGGAACAGCAGAAAGGCCGGGAGCTGTTCCAGCGCTCCTGCGCGGTCTGCCACACGCTCGCGGCCGTCAAGTCGGTGGGACGCGTAGGGCCGAACCTCGACGTGCGGGTGGGCGTCGACATCGCAACGCCCGCCGGACGCAAGGCGCTCGTCCTCAGCGCCATCGCCGAAGGACGCGCGCGCGGCCTCGGGCAGATGCCGGCCATGCTCTACCAGGGCAAGGAAGCCGAACAGGTGGCCAGCTTCGTCGCCGCCGTCGCCGGCCACTGAGGCGTTCTCTACCGCACGCGCTTTGACGCTTTAGCCAACCGTCGATAGCGGCCGGCGGGGGCCATCGGTAAGGTCCGGCTGGATGGCACCGGAGCAGCCCAGGACCGCGGAGGACGTCAAGGCGCTCGTGGCCGAGCGCCAGATCCGCTTCATCCGCTTCTGGTTCACGGACATCCTCGGGCAGCTGAAGTCGTTCTCGATCAACGCCGCCGAGCTCGACGACGCGTTCGAGGCGGGCATGGGCTTCGACGGGTCCTCGATCACGGGCTTCAACGCGATCGAGGAGTCGGACATGATCGCGATGCCGGATCCGAGCACCTTCGCGGTGCTGCCATGGCGTCCGGAGGAGCAGGGCGTGGGACGCATGTTCTGCGACGTGATCACCCCGGAGCGCAACCCCTACGAGGGCGACCCCCGGCATGTGCTGCGCCGCGCGCTCGAGCGGGCGCACGCGATGGGCTTCGACACCTTCAACGTGGGACCGGAGCTCGAGTACTTCCTGTTCCGCGACTCCCGTTCGACAGAGGTGCTCGACCAGGGCGGCTACTTCGACCTGACGACCCTCGACGCGGGCTCGGACGTGCGGCGTGAGACGGTGCTCGCCCTGGAAGAGCTCGGGATCCACGTCGAGTACACCCACCACGAGGTGGGGCCCTCCCAGCACGAGATCGACATGCGCTACGCGGACGCCCTGAAGATGGCCGACGACTGCATGACCTATCGCATCACGGTCAAGGAGTACGCGATGAAGTACGGCTGGCACGCGACCTTCATGCCCAAGCCGCTGTTCGGCGAGAACGGCTCGGGGATGCACACCCATCAGTCGCTCTTCAGCGAGGGGAAGAACGCCTTCTATGACCCCGACGACCAGTACTTCCTCTCGGACGTCGGCAAGGCGTTCATCGCCGGGCAGCTCAAGCACGCTCGGGAGATCTGCTCGATCTTCGCGCAGTGGGTCAACTCTTACAAGCGCCTGGTCCCCGGTTTCGAGGCGCCCGTGTACGTCGCCTGGTCGCGGCGCAACCGCTCGGCCCTCGTGCGCGTCCCCCTCTACCACCCGGGCCGGGAGAAGGCGACCCGCATGGAGCTGCGCTGTCCCGACCCGGCCTGCAACCCCTACCTCACGTTCGCGGTGCTGCTGCAGGCGGGGCTGGAGGGCATCGAGAAGGGCTACGAGCTGCCGGAGCCGATGGAGAAGAATCTCTACCACCTCTCCGGCGATGAGCGCCGTCGCCTGGGCGTCGAGCAGCTGCCGGAGAGCCTCGGCGAGGCGGTGGAGATCACGGCCGAGTCGGAGCTGGTGCTGCGTACGCTCGGCGAGCACATGTTCAACCGCTACGTCGAGATCAAGCGGCAGGAGTGGGACGACTACCGCGTGCAGGTGACGCAGTGGGAGCTCGACCGCTACCTGTCGATCCTGTAGCGGCAGTCCTTTTAGGAGCCTCCGCCCTCACGGGCTCCGGCCGGCGGGCAGCGCCTGGCCCGGCCGCGGGCGTCAGGGTTGCCGCGCCGGGACCGGGCACGCGATCGGCCGCGCGAGGGAGAGCTGCCAGTGCAGGACCTGTAGCAGATGCCCGAAGCCCGTCGGATGGCGGGGGGCGATCTCGTGCAGCAGGCGCAGGACGGACGTGGCGTGGCGCTCGTAGTCGCTCTCGCCGGTCAGCTGCGACAGGCGCAGAAGCCCCATCGCCGCACTCGAGGCCCCCGAGGGTATCGGGCTGTCCTCGAGGTCCTTGCGGCGGGCGATCAGCGCTTCGCCGTCGGCGGCGGTCGAGAAGAACCCGCCCCGCTCGGTGTCCGCGAAGCGCGCGATGAGCACGTCGGCGAGTGCCGTCGCCTCGGTGAACCAGCGCTCCTCGCAGGTCGCTTCGAACAGCCCGATCAGCGCCTCCAGCAGGAAGGCGTGGTCCTCCAGGAAGGCGTCGATCTTGGCCTGGCCGTGGTTGTAGGTGCGCATCAGGTGCCCGTCGTCGTCGCGCAGCTCCCGCAGGATGAACTCGGCGCACCGCACCGCCGCATCGGTGTACCCGAGCCCGTCCGTTCCCCCGAGCGCGGCGCCGGCGTCGGCCAGCGCGCTGATCATCAGGGCGTTCCAGCTGGTCAGCCGCTTGTCGTCGAGGGCGGGGCGCACGCGTGCCTCGCGGGCCTCGAGCAGCTTGGCGCGAATCCGCTCCCTGACGGGCTCCTCGGGCCTCGCTCCGCGGTCCTGGAGCACGTTCAGGCCGGGAGCTGGATGGTGCGGGTCCATGAAGTTCCCCTCCTCGCCGGCGCCGAGCCACGCGATCGCGGCGTCGGCGTCCTCGCCGAGCACCTCTCTGAGCTCGGCGACCGTCCACACGTAGTAGCGACCCTCCACCCCCTCCGAGTCGGCATCCAGGGCTGAGTAGAAGCCCCCCTCGGGCCCGCGCATCTCGCGCAGCGCCCAGTCCAGCGTGTCGAGGCAGACCTCACGCAGACGCTCCTCGCCGGAGGCCTGCCAGCCGTGCAGGTAGGCCCGGGCCAGCAGGGCGTTGTCGTAGAGCATCTTCTCGAAGTGCGGGACCGTCCAGGTGTCGTCGACGCTGTAACGGGCGAAGCCGCCGCCGAGGAGGTCGTGGATGCCCCCGCTCGCCATCGCGCGCAGGGTGGTGAGCGACATCGTCCGCTCGCCGCGCAGCAACAGGAACTCGATCACCGACGCCTGCGGGAACTTCGGCGCCGCGCCGAAGCCTCCGTCGCGGGCGTCGAAGGCCTCGCGCAGCCGCGATACCGCCGCGTCGAGCGAGGCTTCGTGGATCGGCTCGGTGGAGGGGAGCAGGACGGCGCCGCCCGAGAGTCGCTCCCGCAACCGCTCCCCGCCCGCTCGGATCTCGGCGCTGTTCTCGCTCCAGGACTCGGCGATGGCGAGCAGCACCTGTGTCCACGCGGGCATCCCCTGCCGCGAATCCGGCGGGAAGTAGGTGCCGCCGTAGAAGGGGAGCTGCTCGGGCGTGAGGAACACGTTCAGCGGCCAGCCGCCACGACCGGTCATCCCCTGGACGGCCTCCATGTAGAGCGCGTCCACGTCCGGGCGCTCCTCGCGATCGACCTTCACGCATACGAAGTTCTCGTTCATCAACTCGGCCGTGCGCGGATCCTCGAAGGACTCCCGCTCCATCACGTGGCACCAGTGGCAGGCCGAGTAGCCGATCGAGACCAGCAGCGGCTTGTCCTCCTCGCGCGCGCGAGTGAACGCAACGGGTCCCCACGGCAGCCAGTCCACCGGGTTCTCGGCGTGCTGGCGGAGGTAGGGGGAGGTCTCGGCGGCGAGAGCGTTCGCCATCAGGGGAGCCTCGCCAGGCGGGGGATCGGGAAGCCGCTCGGGGCGGCGGAGGCGAGATCTCCGGCTTCAGCCGCGGCGCGCGCGACCCTGACCCGGCCGAAGACGTCCGCGCGGACCGCAATGCCGGCCAGCACGCCGTTCATTCGCCCGGCAGCCGCGATGTGCAGGCGCCCACCGGCAGCCGCCGATCCGCCCACACTGACGTTGCCGGCGGCGCCTCTGTTGCGGAGCAGGATGCCCGTCGGGATGAGCCCGCTGAGACGGACCCCGGGAACGTAGGAGAAGCGCGAGAGCTGCGCGCCCGCCCTGGTCATGGTCAGGCTGCCGCCCCGCAGCCCGCCGAAGCTCACGCCGACCGGAAGTTCGCCGAAGTCGAGGGCCAGCTCGAGCACGGTTCGACGCGCGTCGAGGATGGAGTCCACCACCGCCGTGATGGTGCGGGCGCGCACGCCGCCGAGGCCGTGGACGGGGGGGATCGCCGAGAACCTGGTGGGCGCCAGCGGGGCCGGCGGGAAGTGGTTGACCGCCGCTTGGCAGAGCCTGACGTGGCCAGCCGCGAAGAAGGCGGCGAGCGCTTCTTTCGCGCATCCGCTCAGATCGCTCCCGACCACCGAGTGGCCGGTGTAGGGGACCCGTAGAAGCTGGGCGTGGGGGAGCAGAGCGGCCACGTGCCGGGCGTCTTCGGTGGGCGTGCGCAGATCCTGCCCGCCGGAGAGGATCAGCGCCGGCACGTCGGGCAGTGGTCCCTCGGGCGGCGAGGGGGTGGACGCGTCGGGCCATGCGACGCACAGCGGGATGGTGAGGTCGAGCAGGGCGGATTCGGCATTGAAGGGGTAGAAGTCCGAGCCCGGCATGGAGTTCAGCGCCGCTTCCGCTTCGACCGCGCGGGTCGCTTCCGGGGCCGCGCGTTGCCACGGGAACGGGGTCTCCTCGCAGGAGGTATCGATGAACAGGGTCTCGTCCACGACGCTGTTGCCTTCTTCATGAGCCGGATGAAGGCCGGCGAGCGCCACCAGGCGCGTGAGCGGGCCGAGGTCGTGGCCGACGGCCGAGCGCAGCGCGGCCGGCATGGCCGCGCGCGTGGCGGGGTTCAGGTCGCCGGCGAGGAGCAGTTCGAACACGGACCGGCTGGTGATCGTTCGTTTGATCCGCCGGCCGTGTCCGTCGTAGGCTTCTCCGCTCAACGCCCGCCGGCTCGAGGCGGCGGCGAAGCGCGCCAGGTCCGCCAGCGGCGTCCTGCTGGCGGCGTCGCAGGCGTGCCGCGCGCACAGTTCGCGGAGCATCGGGCGGATGGCCTTGAACGTCCCGACGTGGAACGGTTCGGGGCCTTCCGGCGTCTCGGTGGAGTCGAGCACGAGCGACTCCACGTGCTGGGGATAGCGCTGGGCGTACTGGAGCGCCACCTTCGTGCCGTAGGAGGTCCCGTAGAGCACGAGCTTTTCGTAGCCCGCCGCCGCGCGGATCGCCTCGATGTCTTCCACCGATTCCCGGGTGGTGTAGGCGCCGCGCGCGGGGCCCAACTGCCTGGCGCACCGCGCGATCACTTCGCCGAGGCTGCTCGCCCCTGCGACTTCGGCCGCGCTCAGCGCCGGGCAGCTCAGCGGACCCGATGCGCCCGTTCCGCGCTGGTCGAACAGGAGCAGGTCACGCGTGCCGAGGGCGGGGGACATCGCTTCGGCGATGAACCGGCCCAACGGGAGCGTCGCCTGACCCGGTCCCCCGGCCAGCGCCACGAGCGCGACGCTGCTCGGGCCGGCCGCGGCGGTCCGGCGCTCGACGCTCAGACCGACCGTGCCGGCCACCCCGCCGCTGCGGTCCAGCGGGACGGGCACGGTGGCGCACGAGAATGTCGAGTCCTGCGGGCAGGGAGTGAAGCTAGCGCCCGAGGAAGCGGCCGATGAGGCGGTCCAGCTCGTCAGCAGCAGCGCGGGCAGCAGGGTTGCCAGCAGCGAAGTTGAAGCTCGCCTGCGCATCGCCTTCGACAATAGCCGCAGTCCCGCCGGGGTTGGGATTGACGCGGACCGCGTGCCCTCCGAGCGTCCCGACCAAAGCGTCGTGAGCTCCGAGCCGCAGCGTGCCGTGCGCGCCGGCGGAGCCGCCGATGCGCAGATCCGCCCGTTCGGCCCTGATCGCCCCGGAAAGCGTGACGCCGGGGACGTAGGCGTAGTCGTGGAAGGTGAGAGCCCCGTTTTCGAACTGCGCCCAGCCGGCCCGCAGGCCGCCGCTGCGCAGGGTGGGCAGGGCGAGCAGCGCTTCGCCAGGGGAGCCGGCGCCCGCCAGCTGCAGGAGCACCTGCCGGCCGAAGTCGCGGAGGGTGAGGGTCACGGCGTCCAGGGTCCGTCCCGGCAGCCCCCGGTAGCCATGCGTGGGCGCGAGGAGTGCGAGGCGCACGGGCGGCAGCGGCGCCGGCGACGGTCCGGAGCGGCTCGGGTGGCAGGGCTGCACGGGCCGCCCGGCGAACATCGCCTGCAGCGCCTGCTTGGCGCACGATCCGGGCTCGCCGGTGAGGACCGAATGGCCCGTGTCGGGTACGACGAGCAGCTTTGCGCCCGGGATCCGGCCCGCGACTTCCCTGGCGTTGGCGGTCGGCGTGCGCAGGTCCGCTTCCCCGCTGAGGATCAGCGCCGGGACGTTCGGCAGCGACGGGTCTGCGGGCGGCGGGGCGGGCGTCGTGAAGGGCCAGTGCGCGCACGCCCGGACGTCGCTCAGATCGATCGCGTTGGCGGCGGTGAAGGGCCCCAGCGCGCCGGCGGGGAGCGCCCTCGCGGCGGCCTGCGCCTGTGCGATGCGTTCGCTGGGGCCGGCAGCACGGCTCCACGGGAAGCGGACCTCCTGGCAGGTCGTGGCGTAATAGAGGGGCGTGTCGAAGCCCTGGCCTTCGCCTCCTCCGCCACGTCCGGCCGTCGCCAGCAGCCGCGCGAGCGGGGCCGTGTCCCCGTCGGCCGCGGCCCTGACCGCCGTCACGAATTCGGCGCGCAGGATCGCCGAGAGGTCGCCGGCGATCAGCAGTTCGGCCAGTTCGTCGGCGGACATCCGCGCCGGGTGCGCCCTCCCGTTTCCGTCGATCACCTTGCCGCGGAGGGGTCCTCGACGCATCCGCCGCACGACTCGCGACAGGTCGGCGACCGGTTCCGCGGTGATGTGCGCGCAGGCGCCCCCGGCGCACAGCTGGCGCAGGATGCGTGGCACCGCCGCGAAGGTCGGGCGTCCGAGGGCGTCCGGACCGTCGGGGGTGACGACGGAGTCGAGCACGAGCGCTTCGACGCGGTCGGGGTGCGCCTGGGCGTACTGCTCGGCCACCTTGGTGCCGTAGCTGGTGCCGTACAGGACCAGCTTTTCGTAGCCGGCGGACCGGCGGACCGCCTCGATGTCGGCGACGGTCTGCGCCGTCGTAAAGAAGCGGCGGGCCGGCCCGAGCTGGGAGGCGCACGCTTCCAGGGCGGGGCCGATCGAGTGAAACAGGCCGGGGCCTTCGAACGCATGGCAGGACAGCGGGTGGGAGAGTCCGATCCCACGCTGATCGAAGACGATCAGATCCCGCGTGGCGGCGATCGGGCCGAGCAGTTCGGAGAACTGTTCGGCGAACGGCAGCGCCGGCTGGCCGGGTCCGCCGGCGAGGGCGACGATCGCGCTGCGCGCCTCGCCCACCGGCGCCCGGTGGCGGCGCAGCGCGAGCGTGAGCGTTTCCGGCGAGGCCGCCCCGGGATCGACCGGCACGGTGAGGTGGCCGCAGGCGAAGTTGTTGCTGTCGCCGCACGGCGCGAAGGCGATATCCGCGTGCGCCGTCGCCGTGCCGCACGTCAATGCGCATCCCGCCACCAGCGCTGCCGAGAGGCTCCTGACGGATCGTCGCACCACCGGAATCTAACCTTTCCGCCGGGCCGGCCCCCTCGCGCCGCCGGAACGCATCGCCGCCCGGCACCGCGCTAGGGTCACGGCGATGGCTTCGGAGCGCGAGACCGTTCAGGCCCCGGGGGCCCCTCCGGCGATCGGGCCCTACAGCCACGCCGTGAGGGTGGATCTAAGCTCGGCGGGCAGCCTGCTCTTCTGCTCGGGTCAGATCCCGCTCGATCCGTCGACGGGCGAGATCGTCGGGGTCACGCCGGCCGAACAGGCGCGGCGCTGCCTGGAGAACCTGCGCGCCGTCTGCGATGCGGCGGGGACGGCCCTCGAGCGGGCCGTGCGCGTGACCGTGTACATGACCGACCTGGCCGCCTTCGCCGAGGTCAACGAGGTCTACGGGTCCTTCTTCGCAGAGGATCCGCCGGCGCGGGTGGCCGTCGGTGTCGCCCAGCTGCCCAAGGGCGCCGACGTCGAGATCGACGCCATCGTCGCGCTCTAGGCGGCGTCGCTCGCGGCGCCGACCGCCACGGGCGGTCCGTCGGCCGGCTCGACGCCGCGCAGGGCACGCGTGAGCAGCTGCCAGAGGATCTTGCGGTCCTCATCGTCGAGGGCTCGAAGCACGTCGTCCTCGACCGTCTCCTGCGCGCGCTCGGCACTCTCCAGTGCGCTGCGGCCCGCGGCCGTCAGCTGCACGACGTGCCGGCGGCGGTCGAGCGGGTCGCGCTGACGAGTCGCGTAGCCGAGGTCCTCCAGCTCGTTGAGCAGCAGCACGACGTTGTTGGCGTCCATGCAGAACGCGTCGCCGAGCTCCTGCTGGGGGCAGGCCTGGTGGTCGCGCAGGAACGTCAGCGCGACGAGGTGGCGCATCTGCATGCCGAGCTGCTCCTCGTTGGCACGCCGGTAGACCTGCTTGGCCAACCGTGTTAGCAGCACCATCGAACCTGGTGCGCCGCGACTCTCCGCCATGTCGATCACCTTACCCGTCATCACTCAATCTGTCATCACTCTAGCACCGATTGTAATTTTTATGTTGACGATCCTTGAAACAGGGATGATCCCTGATATGGTGCAACTCACCGCAACAAGGAAGGATCGACATGACCGCTGTGAGCAACCTGTTTCGCACCACAATCGCCGGCGCCGGCGCCCAATCGGACCGCCGGCGCTGGATCGCCCTGGGCGTGCTCTGCCTGGGCCAGCTGATGATGGTTCTCGACTCGACGATCGTGAACGTCGCGCTGCCCTCGATCCAGCACGAACTGCACTTCACGCAGAGCAGCCTGACGTGGGTGATCGACGGCTACCTGATCACGTTCGGCGGACTGCTGCTGCTCGCCGGGCGGCTCGGCGACCTGGTCGGGCGAAAGCGCGTGTTCTTGACGGGGCTCGTGCTGTTCACGGGCGCCTCGGTGCTGTGCGGGATCGCCACGAGCCAGGGGATGCTGATCGCGTTCCGGCTCCTGCAGGGCGCCGGCGGGGCGGTCGCCTCCAGCGTGATCCTCGCGATCATCGTCACCGAGTTCCCGGGCCGCGCCGAGCAGGCCAAGGCGATGGGGCTCTACGCCTTCGTCTCGGCCGGCGGCGGCTCGATCGGCCTGCTGGCCGGAGGCGCGCTGACCCAGTCGCTTGACTGGCATTGGATCTTCTTCGTCAACGTCCCGATCGGCGTGCTCGCGTTCGTGCTCGGCTCTGCCCTGATCGAGGAGAACGAGGGCATCGGCCTGTCGGGCGGCGTCGACGTGCTCGGCTCGATCCTGATCACGGCCGCGACGATGCTCGGCGCCTTCGCGATCGTGAAGTCCAGCGAATACGGCATCGGCTCCGCCCGCACGCTCGGCGTCGCCGGCACCGCGCTGGCGCTGCTGGCCGCTTTCCTGACGCTCGAGTCGCGGATCGCCAACCCGATCATGCCGCTGCGGATACTGCGCCTGCGGATGCTGATGGGCTCGAGCCTCGTGCGCGGGATGCTCATCACGGGGATGTTCTCAGCCTTCTTCCTGGGCTCGCTGTACCTCGAGCGGGTGCTCGGCTACAACGCGATCCAGACCGGGCTGGCCTTCATGCCGCTGACGCTCTCGATCGCGGCGATGTCGATGGGCGGCTCCTCGCGGCTGGTGAACCGCTTCGGCCCGGTGAGCACCCTGGCCGGCGGTCTGGTTGGGATCATCGGCGGCCTCACGCTGCTCGCGACACAGGGCGTGGGAGCCGGCTACTTCCCGGGCCTGTTCGTGGCCTTCATGCTGATGGGACTCGGAGCCGGCGCCTCGTTCCTGCCGCTGCTGACGATCGGCATGTCCGACGCGCCGCGCCGCGATGCCGGGCTGGCCTCCGGGATCGTCAACGTCTCGGTGCAGCTGTTCGGCGCGATCGGCCTGGCGACGCTGGGCACGATCGCGACCGACCACACCAAGGCGCTGGCCCGCCAGGGCGAAGGGACGCTGGCCGCGCTGACGGGCGGATACCACCTGTCCTACGTGGTCGCCGCGGTGTTCGTCGCCGTCGGCATCCTCGCAGCGCTGCTGGTGCTGCGCAGTCCCTCGCCGCCGATGGTTCAGGGGACCGACGAGGAGCTGGAGCGCATCGAGACGATCCAGGCGGGCGAGCCGGTCGCCCAGGCGGCATGAGCGCCGTGGCACGGCAGTGCGATCACGCGGCGCTTGGCCTCGCGGCGAGGCCAAGCGCCGCCGCGCGCTCGCGTCGCGCCGACGACGGCGCCCTCACCGAGATGGCACGCTCGCTGCTGCGTGA
>Ga0209626_1000284_pt1 | contig 10938 bp, 7 predicted proteins | sample JacPinW_OM1H0_M2_FD_187962 | JGI IMG/M metagenome (GOLD analysis project Ga0209626, IMG submission 187962) | Forest soil microbial communities from Algoma, Ontario, Canada - Jack Pine, Ontario site 1_JW_OM1H0_M2 (SPAdes) (version 2) | ecosystem: Environmental > Terrestrial > Soil > Boreal... | reverse complement strand
CATTTGCTGCTTTTGGTGAAGTCGGCGCGCCGATCGCCGATGGGGTTCACGCCGCGGGTGATGTCGCGCTCGACCTATCGCGTGGCAAACCTCGGTTTTACGTTATGCGTGTCGACCAGCGCGGCCTCGTCCCATTGGCGTTTGCGACATGAAGCGCACGGTGGAGATTGCCGGTGGTGGCATTGCGGGGCTAACGACTGGTCTCGCCTTTGCGCAGAAGGGGTGGCGCCTTCGCGTCCATGAGCAGGAGAGCGCACTGCGAATTTTAGGTGCGGGAATCTACATTTGGGAAAACGGACTGCGGGTGCTCGACGTATTGGGCGTGCTGCCTCGAGTGACCGCCGGCGCCATCCCGGCCTCTCGCCATGAAAAGCGCAACCACAATGGCAGCGCATTCGCCAGCAGCCTTGTCGGCCAGGATTTTCGCCTATACGTGCCGCTGCGCGAAACCCTGCTGACGGTGCTCCACGAAGCCCTGATCGCCACCGGCGGAGAGGTCGTGTTCAATTCGCGCGCAGTGGCAGCGGATCCGGACGGGTGGCTGCATTTCGAGGATGGAAGCTCGCGGCACGCTGACCTCGTCGTTGGCGCCGATGGTGTCAACTCGCCGGTCCGCGACAGCCTAGGCCTGTTGAAATGGCGGCGTCCGGCGAACCAATTCGGCTACCGGGCGATGATCCGACGCGAGCCGAATGAGCTCGAAACGGCGGTCGGGCAAGCACATTGCGAGAACTGGAACGGCTCGCGCCGACTGCTCTACGCGCCATGCACCGCCGAGCTCGCTTATGTGCAATTGACTTCACTGGCGGGCGACAGTTCGGGCAATACGGTGCCAATCGATCGCGGTTTTTGTCGCGCGCTGTTTCCCCATCTGGATTGGATTATCGACCGTATCCCGGAGGATGGACGAGGCGACTGGCTCGAGATCATCCGGCTCGAGGGCTGGTCGAGCGGCCGGGTGGCGATCGTCGGCGACGCAAGCCGGCCAAAGGCGACATCCTCAGCGCGACCGGCGAAAAGATTGAAAGCACCGGCGCGGTGCGCGACGGCGGCTCGTTCTGGGACCGCATGGGCCTATATGGTCCGCAAATGGAACGAGTTCGTCGCCGCGTGACCCCTCACCCACCATCGCGGGCGCGATGGTCCCCCCTCTCCCGCATTGCGGGAGAGGGTGCCGAGTGCAACGAGGCGGCTGAGGGCACCGCAGTCGCGTCAATTCGCCAATGGTCATTCGTTGCCTACCTGCAGGCACTGCCGCTCGCGGTGGTGTTCCTGTTGTTTTTCGTCGCGCCGATCGCATTGGTCGTTGTGGTCAGCTTCTTCGGCTACGAGACCTATCAGATCCTGATCCCTGGCTTCACCCTGGACAATTACCGGGAGGTCTTTTCGGAGGGGGTTACTTACAGTACCTACCTGATCACCGTGAAATTCTGCGTCATCGTGTGGGCGATTACGTCTGTACTCGGTTTCTTCATCGCCTATTTCCTTGCGTTCCAGCTGCGCAGCCGAACCTCGCAAACAGTGCTCCTGCTCCTCTGCTCGATACCATTCTGGACCTCGATCGTAATTCGCATGATCGCCTGGATCCCGCTGCTCGGTCGCAATGGTCTCGTCAACCGCTCGCTGCTGGGGATCGGCGTCGTCGAAGGACCACAGGAATGGCTGCTCTACTCCGAGTTCGCCGTCATTCTCGGCTACGTCCATCTCTACACGCTGATGATGATCGTGCCGATCTTCAACTCGATGACGCGGATCGACCGATCGCTGATCGAGGCCGCCAGCGATGCGGGCGCCAGTACATTGCAGGTGCTGTGGACGGTCATTCTGCCGCTGTCGAAAACCGGGATCGCAATCGGCTCGATATTCGTCATCGCCATGGTGATGGGAGACTTTGTTACCGTCGACGTGCTCGGCGGCGGGCAGGTCGCCTCGGTAGGCAAGCAGATCGCCACCCAACTCTCCTATCTCCAGTTCCCGCCGGCCGCTGCCAATGCGATGATCCTATTGCTGGCGGTCATTGCGATGATTGCCCTCCTCGTGCGTGTCGTCGACATCCGCAAGGAGCTGTGAGGATGCGTGCCGCCGCCCGTCCGCCGATCTTTTATGGGCTCGCGGTGCTGTTTGGGCTCTTTGTCGTGTTCCTTTACGGCCCGATCGCAACCATCGTGGTGCTCGCCTTCCAGGGGCCGGAGGGCGGGCTCGTCTTCCCCATGAACGGCGTTTCGGTGCATTGGTTCGGCGAGCTGTTCCGGCCCCAGTCGATCGGCGACATCTGGGGAGCGTTCGATCGTTCGACTGCTCTCGGTGCGATCGTGATGGTCGCGACCGTGCTGTTCTCCTTTCTCGCAGGGCTCGCCTTCCGCCGCCGTTTCCCCGGCGCCACCGCCTTGTTTTATGTCGTTATCGCCAGCCTGGTGATGCCGTCGGTCGTGGTCAGCCTCGGCATTGGCGCTATGTTCGAAATGCTCGGGATCGAGCGGGCCTGGTACAGCTCGGCGCTCGGTGCCCACCTCACCTGGACCTTGCCGTTTGGCCTCCTCATCATGCTGGCGGTGTTCAACCGCTTCAACCCCGCTTACGAGGAGGCGGCGCGCGATTTGGGCGCGAGGGGCTCGCAGACGATCCGGTACGTCGTCGTACCGATCATCGCTCCGAGCCTGGTCGGGGTCGCGCTGTTCGGTTTCACGCTGTCCTACGACGAGATCGCGCGAACCTCGCAGTCGGTCGGGGCGCTGAACACGCTGCCGCTCGAGCTCGCAGCAATGCAGACCAACGCCACCACCCCGGTCATTTACGCCTTGGGTGCGATGACGACGGGCCTGTCCCTTCTTGTCATTGGTGCATGTTTGCTGGGTGTCATTGCAGTGCGCCGCCGCCGGGAAAGCTTTGGCTCGGACGCCGGCCAGGCAGTATGAGGACCGTATGTACCTGATCGGCGTCGATGTCGGCGGCACCTTCACGGACATCGTGTTTGCCGACACGGAATCCAGCCGGACCTTGATCCACAAGACGCCGACGACAAAGGACGACCCGTCGCGCGGCGTGGTCGCCGGGATCAGCGCTCTGTGCGCACGCTTCGACCTGCCGCGTCAAGCGATCGACCATGTGCTGCACGGCACGACGATCGGCACCAATGCCGTGCTGGAATATAACGGGGCGGTCACTGGCATGATTACGACTGCCGGCTATCGCGATATCGTCCACATCGGACGCCACCAGCGTCCGCAGCATTATTCGATCCGGCAGGAAATTCCCGGGCAAGATCGGCCGCTGGTCCAGCGCCGGCATCGCCTCACGGTCGCCGAGCGCTTGGCGCCACCGCGCGGCGAGGTACTGGCTCCGCTCGACGAGGCTGCGGTGCGCGAGGCGGCGCGAACGCTTCGCACCGCCGGTGTCGAGGCGATAGCGATCTGCTTCCTGTTCTCTTACCTGAACGCATCGCATGAGGAGCGGGCGCGCGACATCGCGTGCGAGGAGTTCCCCGATTGCTTCATCTGCACCTCGGCCGAGGTGGCGCCGCAGTTCCGCGAGTTCGAGCGCTTTACCACGGCTTTGCTCAACGCCTTCGTCGGGCCGCGCCTGCGCGACTACGTGGCGCGGCTGGCGAGCAGCCTCAGCCACGAAGGCTTCGCCGCCGATCTGCACGTGATGTGCTCCAATGGCGGCGTCGCCACACCGGCAACCGTCGCGAAGACCCCTGTGCTGACGCTGCTCTCGGGACCGGCTGCCGGCGTTCTTGGGGGCGCCTGGAGCGGTGGGCTGTCGGGACGCGATCGCCTGATCACCTTCGATGTCGGCGGCACCTCGGCCGATATCGGCATCGTCGTCGACGGGCGTTTTGCCGAGGCTACCGCCCGCGACACGTGGATCGGCGGCTACCCGGTGCTGGCGCCGATGATCGATATCCACACGATCGGCGCCGGCGGCGGCTCGATCGCCTATGTTGATGGAGCCGGCGCTTTTCGCGTCGGCCCGCGTAGTGCCGGAGCCGATCCCGGGCCGGCGGCCTATGGCCGAGGCGGCGCCGAGCCGACGGTGACCGACGCCAATCTCGTTCTCGGCCGGCTCGACTCCGAGAATTTTCTGGGCGGGGCGATGCGGCTCGAGGCCACTGCCGCGCGGCGCGCCATCGATGGTCTGAGCGAGCGGCTCGCCCTCGGTCTCGAGGAAGCGGCCGAGGGCATCCTGACGATCGTCAATGCCAACATGGCGAACGCGATCAGCTCGCGAACCGTGCAAAAGGGTCTCGACCCGCGCGGCTTTGCGCTCGTCGCGTTCGGCGGTGCCGGGCCGCTGCACGGAGCCGAGGTGGCCGGCGCGCTCGGCATCCCCGAGGTGATCGTGCCTGCCTACCCCGGTATCACCTCGGCGGTCGGGCTGCTGACCACCGACCTCAAATACGACGCAGTTCGCACCGAATTCCAAGCTGGAAACACCGTCGATCTCGACCGGCTCGACACCGATCTCGCGGGGATGCAGCGCGAGCTGACGCGCCAGCTCGCCGCCGACGGGATCGCCCCCGACGATGCCGTGTTCGAGCGCTCGGGCGATCTGCGCTATGTCGGACAAGGCTATGAGCTGCGCGTCCCGTTTCCCGACGGGAAATTGGATCAGGCGGCGCTCGCGCAAATCTTCGCGCGCTTCGTCGAGCTGCACCGGGCCGAGTACGGGCATGTGTTCGAGGCGAGTCCGATCGAGATCGTCAATGTCCGCGTCACTGGCATCGGCCGCATGCCGAAGATCGCAGCGCCCCGGCCGACGCGCGGCGGCAGCCTCGTCGAGGCGCTGGTCAAGACCGCGCGCTGCGTGTTTCGGCACAACGGCGCCCTCGAGAGGTTGGCGACGCCGTTCTACCGGCGCAACCTATTGCCGCTGGAGGAACCTATCGCCGGACCGGCAATCGTGCTGCAAACCGACTCGACGACGGTTGTGCCGCCGGGTACGACCCTGGTCCCCGAGGTCGGCGGCAATCTAATTCTGACGATAGACCAATAGCAACGGCAGGCATCGATGGTTCAACCTTTCGCGATCGACAGCATTACCGCCAGCGTCGTGCAGGGCGCGCTGGAGAACATCGCGGTCGAGATGGGTTACAAGCTGATGCGGATGTCCTATTCGTCGATTATCCGCGAATCCGAAGATTTCGGCGCGGCATTGGTCGATGCCGAGGGGCGCGGGCTGGCCGAGTCGGCACAATCGACGCCGCTGCAATCGGGACCGATCCCCGGCTACATCCGCGGCATCTTGAATGCGCTGCAGGCGCGTGGCGACAAGGTATGGCCTGGCGACGTAATCATGCACAACGACGCCTATGGCGGCGCCAGCCATGGGCCGGATGTCGCCTTCGCCGTGCCGGTGTTTCACGACGGGCGCCTCGTCGCCTTCGCGGCCACCACTGCACATCATCTCGATATCGGCGCGCTGACCCCTGGCAGCTGCGGCATCGTCGACGCGATCGATGCCTATGCCGAGGGGCTCCAGTTCAAAGCCATCAAAGTTTACGACCGAGGTGTCCGCAACGATGCCGTCTGGCAGCTATTGCGGGACAACATTCGCGTCTCCGACCTTGTTGTCGGCGATATGGAGGCGCAGATTGCCGCGGCACGGATCGGCGCCGAGCGGCTCGGCGGATTGATCGAGCGCTATGGATATGAGTGCTTCACCGCCGCGTGCAGCGCAGTCATGGACTACGCCGAGCGTCTGATGCGGCAGGCAATTGCAGCACTGCCGGACGGCGATTATAGCGCGCGCACAATGATCGACGGGTTTGTCGATAGCCCTGACCCGCAGAAACGGCATCTGCCGATTGTCGCGACTGTGCGGGTTCGCGGCGACGAGATCGAGGTCGATCTGACCGGCACCGCCGATCAAGTCGCCGATCGGCCGATCAACATGCCGTTCGAGGGTACTGTCGACGTCGCAGTGTGGCTGACGGTGCGTTCGGTGCTGCTCGATACCGCCGTATGCGGCCATATCCCGGTAAACGATGGGCTGTTGCGTCCGATCAGGATCACCGCGCCGCTCGGCTCGCTCGCCAACCCGGTGTTTCCGGCGCCGACGATTGCTCGCTTTTGCCCTGGCAATCAAGTCGCAGATACCGTTATGAAGGCATTGGCGCAGGCTCTCCCCGGCCAGGTCTCCGCCGGGATCGGCAATCTCAAAGTCATTGCCTTCTCCGGCATGCAGCAGGGCAAGCAATGGGTCCATATGGAAATTTTCGAGGGCAGCTACGGCGGCCGCGGCGGGCTCGACGGAATGGATGCGGTCGACACGCTCTATGCCAATACGCGCAACAACCCGATCGAGGATATCGAGAGCCACTTGCCGCTGCGGGTCAGCCGCTACGAACTACGCGAGGGTGTGAGCGGGGCGGGGGAGTGGCGTGGCGGGCTCGGCTCAGTGCGCGAGTTCGCCTATCTGAGCGACGGCGGCGCCTCGGTCGAAGGCGAGGGCCATGAATTCGCACCTTGGGGGTTCGCCGGCGGTGCACCCGGAAGTCCGGCCGAACTACGACTCGTCCGGCGGGACGGGACGGTGGAGATGCTGCCGTCGAAAGTTCCACACATGCAGATCCGCACCGGCGAGCGATTTGTTTGTATCGGCCCGGCCGGGGGTGGTTACGGCGACCCCCTCGCGCGCGAACCGGCGCGGGTGCGCGACGATGTCGCTGATGGTTTGCTCCCGGCGGAGGTGGCTCGTGACGAATACGGCGTCGTGCTTACTTCGACGGGCGTTCTCTGCGAACAGGAGACGGCTCGCTTGCGTTCCGAGATGATCGACGCGCGGACCGACCCGATCGGATCGGGCTAGTCGGCCGCCTCACGCCTCGCCCCGAGTGAAGCCACATCCGATCGCGCCGCGCACGAGCTGCGAACTGGCACGAAAAGTGCGTCCTCAGGATCGCTCAGCAAGAGGGGGAGCGTGATGTGTGATCATCGCGACATTGGCGAGATCTCGATCGACCGGCGTGCTTTTCTGCGTCGTGGCGCGGCTGCGGGGGCCATCGCCATAGCTGTGCCGATGGGTTTCTCGAATGGACAGGCCCAAGCCGCCGGGGCATTTAAGGCCACCCATGGCAGCGGTTTCTGCAATAGTGCTTTTTTTATCACGCATGCCAAACAATTGGGCAAAGAATACGGACTGACCCTCGAATTCGTAAACACTCCAACCTTCGCCGAGATCGTGACATTCCTTGGGGCCGGCCTGGTCGATGTCAGCGTGCTGCCCTACACCAGCTTTATCGGACTTTATGACAAGGGGGCTCCGGTCAAGATCGTCGGCGGCGGTGGCATCGAAGGCTGCGTGATCGTCGCCCAGCCCGGGCTCGACACGGCAGCCAAGCTCAAAGGCAAAACCCTTGGCACCTTCCAGATGGATACCCTCGAAGTATTGCCGTACGACTGGCTCAAAAAGAATGGAGTGAAGTTCAGTGACATAACCGTCCGCTACATGGGCAATACTCCCGAAGCGGTCGAAGCATTCAAGGCCGGCGCGCTCGACTTCATTTGCACGATCGAGCCTTACGCCTCGGCGCTGCTCAACGACGTCAAGGGGTCGGTGCTGCTGTCCAACGGGGTCGACATCTATGGGCCGCACTACACCGACTGCGTGCTCGCGGCGCGCACGAGCGTCATCGAGGAGCATCCAGAGGATCTGAAGGCTCTCATAAAGGGGATGCTGAAGGCTCAGCTGATGTTCGAGCAGCAGCGCGAGCAGATCCTCAGCGAGCTGGTCGGCACCTATTACAAGACCTCGCTCGAAAACGCGCGCATTGGCGCGCAGAGGCAGCCGCCTTGCGTCGATCAGCGAGCGCAGACCGATTTCATCCTCGGCCGTGTCGATTCGATCCTCGAGATGGGCTACATCAAAAAGAAGCCCGGGCATGATGCGATCGACTGGACGTTGCTTGAAAAGGCTATCAAGGAAGTGCCAGAGGTCTATTCGCAGCTGAAATACAAATCGGCATGACCTCTACTCCGGTCGCGTCCGCCCGGGCCGCGCCGTTCCCTTCGGCGCCGCAGTGGCGGCGTGCCCGCGGTCTCCTCCGATCTTGGCTGCCTCACCTGGGCTGGACGATCGTCTCGGTGGGGCTCTTCGCTGCGATCTGGGAACTGTGCTGGTATTTCGGCTGGGCCGATCCCCGCCTGCTCCCCCGCCGCATGTTTTTCTCAGTGATCTCACAGGCCAGGCCAAGTTCTTTAACACTGCACAGCGCTGGCAAGTCGGTGTCGACTCCAATGCCGGCCCGAGCCCGGCCGTGGCCGTGCTGATAACAATCCTGTCGTCGACGATGAGGGTGTTCGCCGGGCTCGGTCTCGCCACGGTCATCAGCATCTGCCTCGGCGTCGCGATCCGCTACTTCCGGCTCATCGAGCATTTGACCTTGCCGACCATCACGTTGCTTGCTCCGGTATCGCCGGTGGCCTGGCTGCCGGTCGCGATCTTCTTGTTCGGGATCGGCAACGGGCCGGCGATCTTTATGGTCTTTGTCGCGCTCTTCTTTCACATGATCCTGGCGACGATTACCCAGATCGACGGGGTCAATCGCAATTACATAAACGTAGCGCGCACGATGGGCGCGAGCAAATGGCAGATTTATCGGCGTGTCATATTACCGGCGATCCTGCCGGGGCTGCTGGTGGTATTGCGGTTCAACCTGTTCGGCGCCTGGATGGTGGTGCTGATCGCCGAAGCAACCGGCGTCGGCTTTGGTCTCGGTCAGGTCATCATGATGGCGCGCAATACCTTCAACCCCAGCCTGGTGTTTTTCACGATCGTCATTATCGGGCTATTGGGGTTCGGCTGCGATTTTCTGCTGCGCCAAATTCAGCGCCGCATTCTCTATTGGCTGCCCAACCGGACCGCGGGGTTGGCCGATGTCTGAGCCGGCGATTTGCTGCCGCGGCGTCGGCAAGGTCTGGGCGGCCGGCACCGAGCGGGCCCACGAGGCGCTGCGAGGGATCGACCTCATCGTCGAAGACGGCGAGTTCGTAGTCGTGCTCGGTCCGTCCGGGTGCGGCAAGAGCACGCTCCTCTACCTGATCGCCGGGCTCGAAGAAACCAGCGCCGGCGAAATAGCCGCGCATGGGGTCCCGGTCACTGGACCAGCGCCGGACCGCAGTCTGATCTTTCAAGAGACTTCGCTCTTCCCGTGGCTGTCGGTCTGGCAGAACGTCAGCTTCGGGCTGTCGCTGCGCGGCGTTGGCAAAGCCGAGCAGCGCGAGATTTCCCGTCAGGTGCTGTTCCGCACCGGCCTTGCCGAGACCTTCGACAAGCGGCCGCACGAGTTGTCGGGCGGGATGCGCCAGCGCGTTGCGGTCGCCCGCGCGCTCGCGATGCGCCCGAAAGTGTTGCTGATGGACGAGCCTTTTGCCGCCCTCGATGTGCAGACGAGGGCAAAAATGCAGGGTTTTCTGCTCGATGTCTGGCGCGAGAGTGGCGCCTCGGTCATTTTCGTCACCCATCACATCGACGAAGCGATGGCGCTCGCCGACCGGGTCGTCGTGTGCACAGCCCGCCCCGGGCGGATCAAAGACATTGTTACGATCGACCGGCCGCGGCCGCGCGACCCGTTCGCGTCGGAGGCGGTCGCGCTGCGGCGGAAGCTGACCGAGCTGTTGAGCGCCGAAGTCGACCGCGCCTTCGCCGAGCAGGAAAACGTCGCCATCGCTTGAGGAGAGAAAAAGTGCCCTCCAGCATCGTCCGCGGCCTGGCCGTGATCACCGAACCGGCCGACCGCGGTCATTGGCAACAAATCGATGACGGCGCGGTATTGCAACGCGATGGCGTCATCGCCGAGATCGGCCCCTTCGCCCAGCTCTCGGCACGGCATCCCGAGGTGCCGGTGATCGGCACCGGGCGACAAGTGGTATTGCCGGGGCTCGTCAACGGTCACCATCATATCGGGCTGACCCCCTTGCAGCACGGTTCGCCCGACATGCCGCTCGAGCTGTGGTTCGTCACCCGGCTGGTGACCCGGCATGTCGATCTTTATCTCGATACCCTCTATTCCGCCTTTGAGATGATCGCGTCCGGGATCACCACCGTGCAACACCTGCACGGCTGGCTCCCGGGCGGGCTCGCCGCGGTCGAGGCCGGCGCTGGCGAGGTGATCCGCGCCTATGAAGACATCGGCATGCGGGTGTCCTATTCCTTCGCGCTGCGCGACCAGAACCGGCTCGTCTACCAGGACGACGCGAAATTCACCGCAAGCCTGCCGGCCGAGCTGCGTCCGGCAATGGACCGGCACTTCGCCCGCTTCCAAGTGTCGCTCGCCGATTACGGCGCGCTCTTCGAACAGCTCCACGCCAAGCACCACGACAAGGAACGGGTCAAGATCCAGCTCGCTCCCGCCAACCTCCATTGGTGCTCCGATGATGCGCTGACGATGCTGGCCGATTATTCGGAACGCTACGATGCGCCGATGCATATGCACCTCGTCGAAACCGCCTTCCAGAAGGAGTATGCCCGCCGGCGCGGCGGCGGCACCGCCCTCGACTATATCGATCGTTTCGGGTTCCTCGGGCCGCGGCTGACATTGGGGCATGGCGTGTGGCTCAACGAGGCCGATCTCGACCGCATTGCCGCGACCGGCACCCATATCTGCCACAATTGCAGCTCCAACTTCCGCCTGCGCAGCGGCCTTGCACCGCTCAATTTCTTCGAGAAGCGCGGCATCAATACCGCGATCGGCCTCGACGAGGCCGGCATCAACGACGACCGCGACATGCTGCAGGAGATGCGCATGGTGCTGCGGGCGCATCGCGTGCCGGGAATGGACGAGGCGGATGTTCCGAGCGTCGGCCAGGTTCTGCGCATGGCAACCACTGGCGGCGCGATGACGACGCCCTTTGGCAGCCGGATCGGAAGCCTGGCGGTCGGCAGGGCCGCCGATCTCGTCCTGATCGATTGGGACAAGATAGCCTATCCCTACCTCGA
>Ga0209626_1000283_pt1 | contig 11003 bp, 19 predicted proteins | sample JacPinW_OM1H0_M2_FD_187962 | JGI IMG/M metagenome (GOLD analysis project Ga0209626, IMG submission 187962) | Forest soil microbial communities from Algoma, Ontario, Canada - Jack Pine, Ontario site 1_JW_OM1H0_M2 (SPAdes) (version 2) | ecosystem: Environmental > Terrestrial > Soil > Boreal... | reverse complement strand
GTGAAGAAGGGGCAAATGATGAAGGCCGTGGTGGTGCGCACCGCCAAGGGCGTGCGCTGGCCGGACGGCTCGATCATCCGCTTCGATCGCAACGCCGCGGTGCTGGTCAACCCGCAAGGCGAGCCGATCGGCACGCGCGTCTTCGGCCCGGTGGCGCGCGAGCTGCGCGAGAAGCGGTTCATGAAGATCGTGTCGCTGGCGCCGGAGGTCATCTAGAGATGCCGAAGCTGAACGTCAAGCCGAAGCTGAACGTCAAGAAGAACGACCAGGTGCTCGTCCTGGCGGGCAAGAACCGCGGGGCGAGGGGCCGCGTGATGCGGGTCTTCGCCGGCGACGGCAAGGCCCTGGTCGAGCACGTCAACATGATGAAGCGGCACACCCGCCCCAATCCCCAGAAGGGGATCGCCGGCGGCATCCTCGAGCGCGAGGCGCCGATCCAGATCTCGAACCTGATGGTGATCTGCCCGGAGTGCGGCGCCCCCTCGCGGTTGGGCAGGAAGCGGGTCGACGACGGCCCCGGCCAGCGCGTCTGCAAGAAGTGCGGCGCCACCTTCAGCTAGATCGTCACCCGAAGCGCATGAGTCTATAGAGGTCCGACATGGCGAAGAAGAAAGAATCGAAGGCCGTCAAGCACACCGAGACCGGCCCCTCCGAGCGCGACCCGAACTACGTGCCGCGGTTGCGGAAGCTGTACGCCGACGAGGTGGTGCCGAAGCTCAAGAAGGAGTTCGGCATCGACAACCTCATGGCGGTGCCGCGAGTCGAGAAGATCTCGCTCAACATGGGGATGGGCGAGGCGATCCAGAACATCAAGATCCTCGACGACGCGGTCGAGGAGATGGCGGCGATCGCCGGCCAGAAGCCGACGGTGACCCGCTCCCAGAAGTCGATCGCCGCCTTCAAGCTGCGCGAGGGGATGCCGATCGGCTGCCGGGTGACGCTGCGCGGCGAGCGCATGTGGGAGTTCCTCGACCACCTGATCGCGGTGGCGCTCCCCCGCGTGCGCGACTTCCGCGGCATCCCGTCGAAGAGCTTCGACGGGAGGGGCAACTACACCCTGGGCATCCGCGACCATCTGATCTTCCCCGAGGTCGACTACAACAAGGTGGAGCGCCCCAAGGGGATGAACATCACGATCGTGACGACAGCCGGCAACGACGAGCGGGCGCAGTACCTGCTGCGCGAGCTCGGCATGCCGTTCCAGCACTAGGAGGCGTTTGTGGCGACCACAGCGAAGGTAGCGAAAGAGCGGAAGAAGCTGAAATTCGAGGGGCGGCACCGGAACCGGTGTAGACTGTGCGGCCGCCCGCGCGGGTACTACCGCAAGTTCGGGCTCTGCCGCATCCACCTGCGGGACCTGGCGCTCCAGGGGTATCTCCCGGGCGTCATCAAGGCGAGTTGGTAAGCGGCGCTTCCGTCGTCCTCGCGCGAGGCTTTAGGAGAGAAACGATGAGCATGACCGACCCCATCTCGGATCTGCTGACGCGGATCCGAAACGCCCATCTGGCCAAGCACGACCGGCTGGACGTCCCCTCCTCGAAGCTCAAGCTCGAGGTGTGCAAGCTGCTCAAGGACGAGGGGTTCATCAAGAACTTTCGCCACGTGGAGGGCCCCTTCACCGGCACCCTGCGCATCTTCCTGCGCTACAGCCCGGAAGGCGCGCCCGCCATCAACAGCTTGACCCGCATCAGCAAGCCGGGCCGGCGGGTCTACCGCGGAGCGCGCGAGATCCAGCCGGTGAGAAACGGCCTGGGTGTAGCCATCGTGTCGACTTCGAAGGGTCTGCTCTCCGATGCCCAGGCGCGCGAGCGCGGGATCGGCGGCGAGCTCTTGTGCGAGATCTGGTAGTCAACGGTTAGGTCGGGAGGTTCGTTCCATGTCGCGTATCGGCAAGATGCCCATTGCGGTCCCCGCGGGGACCCGGGTGGAGATGAAAGACGGGCTCTTCACCGCCGAGGGGCCCAAGGGGAAGGTCCAGCAGACCGTCCTCGACGGCTACCCCGTCGCCGTCGACGGCAACGTCGTGACCATCTCGAGGAGCGGCGAGAGCGGCCCCGAGCGCTCCAAGCACGGGCTCATGCGGGCGCTCCTGGCCAACGCCGTCCAGGGCGCCTCCGCCGGCTTCGTCAAGCAGCTCGACATCGTCGGCGTCGGCTACCGCGCCGAGGTCAAGGGGGCGCAGGTGCAGTTCGCCTTGGGCTACTCGCACCCGGTGATCTTCGACATCCCAGCCGGGATCAAGGTCGAGATCGACGCCAAGGCCAACCGCATCACCGTCTCGGGCGCCGACCGCCAGAAGGTGGGTCAGGTGGCGGCCGAGATCCGCGGGCTGCGCCGGCCCGACCCCTACAAGGGCAAGGGCATCAAGTACACCAACGAGGTCCTGCGCCGCAAGGTCGGCAAGGCCGGGGGCAAGTAGGTATGACCGAGCACGTCACCAAGACCATGCGGAAGAAGCGGCAGCGCCGCGAGCGCGCCCACCTGCGGGTGCGGAGCCGGGTGCGGGGCACGGCGGAGCGGCCGCGTCTGGCGGTCTACAAGAGCCTGAAGTACGTCTACGCGCAGGTGATCGACGACGACCGCGGGACGACGCTCGCCCAGGCGAGCTCGGCCGACGCCGAGATCCGGCAGCAGCTGACGACCGGCTCGGCCGCCACCCAGGCGGCCGCCAAGCTGGTCGGACAGACCATCGCGGAGCGCGCCAAGGCAAAGGGCGTCGAGAGGGTCGTCTTCGACCGCGGCGGCTACATCTACCACGGCAACGTGAAGGCGGTCGCCGAAGCCGCCCGCGAAAAGGGACTGCAGTTCTAGGCCCGGCCTACGAACCGCTAAGGAGAGAGCTTTGGCCAGGGATTTCGAGCGCGAGAGCGAGTTCTTCGAGCAGGTCGTCCACATCAACCGGGTGACCAAGGTGGTCAAGGGGGGAAAGAACTTCTCGTTCTCCGCCCTGGTGGTGATCGGCGACGGCAACGGCAAGGTCGGCTACGGCGCCGGCAAGGCGAAGGAGGTCCCGGTGGCCATCCGCAAGGGGATCGAGATCGCCAAGCGGAACATGGTGCAGGTGCCCTTGAAGGGGACCACCATCCCGCACGAGGCGCTGGGGGTCTTCGGCGCCGGGCGCGTACTCATCAAGCCCGCCTCGGAGGGGACGGGGGTCATCGCCGGCGGCCCGGTGCGGGCGGTCGTCGAGACCGCCGGCATCCAGGACATCCTCACCAAGTCGCTCGGCTCGACCAACCCGCACAACGTCGTCAAGGCGACGTTCCACGCCCTCCTGGCGCTGCGCCGGGAGGAGGACGTCCGCCGCCTGCGCGGCCTGGACGCCGCCGGCGCGTCGACCGCGGCAGCCGTGGCGGCTCCGATGACTCCGACGCCCGCGGCGCCCGCGGCGCCTCCCGTCGAGGCCAAGCCCGCGGCGGAGACCGCCCCGGCGGCGCCGTCGGCCTGAATCGGGCCTAGGATCAGGGTACTTCGAGGGGAAGCGACATGGCTGCGAAAGCTGCGAAGACTGAGAAGAAGAAGACGAAGGGCAAGACGATCCGCATCCGCCAGGTGCGGAGCGCCATCGGCACGGTCCGCACCCACCGCGAGGTCCTGCGGGGGCTCGGCCTGCGGCGGATCCGTCACGAGGTGGTGCGCGAGGACACCCCGGCCGTGCGCGGCGCGGTGAAGAAGATCGAGTACCTGCTGGAGATTGTCGAGGAGCCGTCATGAACCTGCACGATCTCTCTCCCGCCAAGGGGAGCAAGCATTCCAAGAAGCGGGTCGGCCGCGGCCCGGGCTCCGGGCTGGGCAAGACCGCCGGCAAGGGCGAGAAGGGGCAGAAGTCGCGCTCCGGTTACCAGGGACGGCCCGGATTCGAGGGCGGCCAGATGCCCCTCGTCCGGCGGGTGCCCAAGCGCGGGTTCACCAATATCTTCAAGGTGGAGTTCACGGTGGTGAACGTCGGCACGCTGGGCGAGATCGCCGACCTCGAGGCCGAAGTGACGCCGGAGAGTCTGGCGTCGCGCGGCCTGGTGCGCCGCGGCAAGCCCCTCAAGGTTTTGGGCGAGGGCGAGATCTCCCGCGCCCTCACGGTGTCGGCCCACAAGTTCAGCAAATCGGCGCGCGCCAAGATCGAGGCGGCGGGCGGTCGCTGCGAGGAGCTCTCAGCGTGATCGAAAGTTTCCGCAACATCTTCAGCGTCCCGGACCTGCGCAAGCGGATCCTCTTCACCTTCGGCCTCTTGGCGGTCTATCGCATCGGCTGCCACATCCCGACGCCGGGTATCGACCCCAACGCCCTCTTCGAGTTCATGAAGCAGGCGGAGAACACCTTCCTGGGCTTCGTCAACACCTTCACCGGTGGCAGCCTGCGCCGCATCGCCGTTTTCGCGCTCGGCATCATGCCGTACATCACGGCGTCGATCATCCTGCAGCTCCTCACCGTCGTCTGGCCGTACCTCGAGAAGCTCTCCAAGGAGGGCGAGCTGGGGCGGCGGAAGATCACCCAGTACACGCGCTACGGGACGGTCGCCATCTCGATCATCCAGGGCACCGGCATCGCCATCTTCCTGGAGAGCGTCAACGCCAACGGCATCACCCTCGTGCCGCACCCGGGGTGGGGCTTCCGGGTGATGACCGTCATCACGCTGACCACCGGCACGGCCTTCGTCATGTGGCTGGGCGAGCAGATCAGCGAGCGCGGCGTCGGCAATGGCATCTCGCTGATCATCTTCGCCGGCATCGTCGTCGGCATCATCCCGGCGATCGGCAACACGGCCGCGAGCCTGCAGCGCGGCAGCCTCGACCTGCTGAAGATCGTGCCGCTCCTCGTCTTCATGCTTCTGGTCGTCGCCTTCATCGTCTACATGGAGCGGGCGCAGCGCCGCATCCCGGTGCAGTACGCCAAGCGCGTCGTGGGCCGCAAGATCTACGGCGGCCAGAGCACCTACCTGCCGCTCCGGGTCAACCAGGGAGGCGTCATCCCGGTGATCTTCGCCAGCTCGGTGATCATGGTGCCGACGACCATCGGGGCGATTCCCATGTTCAAGGCCAACCGGTGGGTGCAGGACATCACGACGTATCTGAGCTACGGCGCGCCGATCTACTACCTCCTGCAGGTGATCGCCATCGTCTTCTTCTCCTACTTCTACGTCTCGATCATCTTCAACCCGGCGGACGTGGCGGAGAACATGCGGAAGTACGGCGGCTTCATCCCCGGCATCCGCCCCGGCAAGCGGACGGAGGAGTACATCGACCGCATCCTCACCCGTCTGACCCTGGTCGGCTCCCTCTACCTGGCCGCGGTGTCGGTCCTCCCGGAGTTCCTGCTCACCGGCTTCCACGCCCGCTATCTGCCGCTGGTGGGCGAGCGGATGGAGGCGTTCCTCCCGGACTGGGTGACGCAGGGAATGGGGATCAACTTCTACTTCGGCGGCACCTCGCTCCTCATCGTCGTCGGCGTGGCGATGGACACCATCCAGCAGATCGAGAGCCAGCTCGTCATGCGCAACTACGAGGGGTTCATGAAGAAAGGCCGAGTGCGTGGCCGACGCGGCTGAGGCCGCGCCGGCCCCCGGGGACGGCTCCGGCCGTTCCGCAAGGGTGGTGCTCCTGGGGCCTCCGGGCTCGGGCAAGGGCACTCAGGCCGAGGTGCTGTCGCGGGCGTTGGGGGTGGCGGCCATCTCGACCGGCGACATGCTGCGCGAGGCGGTGGCGGCGGGGACCGACCTGGGCCGCCTGGTCGAAGGGATCATGAAGTCCGGGGCGCTGGTCGACGACGAGACGATGGCGCGGGTGGTGCGCGAGCGGCTCGGCCGTACCGGCCCCGGGGCCGGCTTCCTCCTGGATGGCTACCCGCGGACGCTCCCCCAGGCGGAGACGCTGCAGGAGATCCTCGGAGCGGCCGGATCGCGGCTCGACGCCGTCCTCTCGGTCGAGGTGCCGGAAGACGAGCTGGTGCGGCGGGCGGTGGCGCGCCACCGTGCGGACGACCGGGAAGAGGTGGTGCGTGAGCGGCTCAGGGTGTATCGGGAAAAAACCGCGCCTCTGATCGGTTATTATGAGCGGCTGGGTCTTCTCCGCCCGATCGACGGCTATCGCCCGGTCGGCGAGGTGACCGCGCAGATGATGGCCGCGCTCGCCGGTCTCGCCTCTCTCGCCCCTCTCGATCGCGCCGCCGGGGTGACCGCGTGACGGTCTTGAAGACCCTCGGCGAGATCGAGCTGATGGACGCGGCCAACCGGATCGTCCTCCAGGTGATCGAGGGCATCGGCGAGCGGATCGTCCCCGGGGCGACGCCGCGGGAGCTCGATCGCTACGCCGAGAAGACCATCCGTGCCGCCGGCGGCGTCCCGGCCTTTTTGCGCTACCGGGGCTATCCGGCGACGCTGTGCATCTCGGTCAACGACGTCATCGTCCACGGCATCCCCAACGGCGTGCCCTTCAGGGACGGGGAGATCGTGGGCATCGACTGCGGGGTTCTTTACAAGGGCTACTACGGCGACGCGGCGCGCACTTTCGCCGTCGGCCGGGTCGGCGAGCAGGCGAGCCGGCTGCTGGCGGTGACGGAGGAGGCCCTGCGGCTGGCGGTCGAGCAGGTGCGGCCGGGGGCGCGGCTCTCGGACATCGGCCACGCCGTGCAGGCGCACGCCGAGGCGAACGGCTTCTCGGTGGTGCGCGAGTTCTCGGGCCACGGCATCGGGACGGCGCTTCACGAGGACCCCCAGGTGCCCAACTTCGGCGAGCCGGGGAAGGGCCCCAAGCTGAAGCCGGGGCTGGTCCTGGCCATCGAGCCGATGGTCAACGCCGGCTCCTCCGACATCCGCGTCGACCCCGACGGCTGGACGGCGCGCACGGCGGACGGCTCGCTGTCGGCCCATTTCGAGTTCTCGGTGGCGGTCACCGGCGGCGGTGCGCGGGTGCTCGGGCTGGTATGAGAGATGCGGCTGCGCAGCGGGGTCGAGCGAGGACGGAGCGCAACTGTTTGAGCCCGCAGGGCGAGTTTGAGCACCGCCCGCAGATCGACCCCGTTGCGCAGCGCTACGGAACGGATTGAGGCAAGAGAGGCACTTTGTCGAAAAAAGAAGAAGCGATCGAAGTCGAGGCGACGGTGGTCGAGCCGCTCCCGAACGCGATGTTCCGGGTCGAGCTCGAGAACAAGCACCAGGTGCTGGCCCACATCTCGGGCAAGATGCGGAAGCACTTCATCCGCATTCTCCCGGGCGACCGGGTGCTGGTGGAGCTGTCGCCCTATGACCTCAACCGGGGTCGCATCGTCTACCGGTTGAAGTAGACGGATGGGAAGGAGTCGGTGATGAAAGTACGTTCGTCGGTGAAGCGGATCTGCCCGAAGTGCAAGATCGTCCGTAGGAAGGGCGTGGTGCGGGTGATTTGCGACAACCCGAAGCATAAACAGCGTCAGGGATAGGGAAAAACTATGGCACGCATCGCAGGGGTGGACCTGCCCCAGAACAAGCAAGTCTGGGTCGGGCTGACGTACATCTACGGCATCGGCCGCTCGCGCTCCCAGGACATCCTGGCGAAGTCCGACGTCCCGCCGACGACCAAGGTCAAGGACCTGACCGAGGACGAGGCGCGCCGCATCCGCAAGGTGATCACGGACGAAGGGCGGGTGGAGGGCGACCTGCGCAAGGAGGTCAGCCAGAACATCAAGCGGCTGATGGAGATCGGCTGCTATCGCGGCGTCCGTCACCGCAAAGGGCTGCCCGTTCGCGGGCAGCGCACGCAGACCAACTCCCGCACCAGGAAGGGACCGCGCCGCGGTGCCGTGGCGGGCAAGAAGAAGGCCGTCAAGAAGTAACCGGGGAATAAAATGGCCAAGCCTGAAGGTAAGAAGGATCGTAAGGGCGCCAAGAAGAAGGAAAAGCGCCTGGTGCCACACGGCGTCGCGCACATCCAGGCGACGTTCAACAACACCATCATCTCGATCGCGGACCCGGAAGGGAACCTCCTGTCGTGGTCCTCCGCCGGCCGCATCGGGTTCAAGGGCTCGCGCAAGGGCACGCCCTTCGCGGCCCAGGTGGCGGCGCAGAACGCCGGCAACGGGGCGAAGGACGCTGGTCTGCGCTCCGTCGACGTCCTGGTCAAGGGGCCGGGAGCGGGGCGCGAGTCGGCGATCCGCGCGCTGCAGGCGTCGGGGATCGAGGTCAAGTCGATCAAGGACGTGACCCCCATCCCCCACAACGGCTGCCGGCCGCGCAAGCGGCGGCGGGTCTGAGCCGTCATTCGAGACCGAGGAGCCGGCGGGTTCCAGAAGACCCCGGACGTTCCGGGATCCCCGCCGGGCGTCTTCCGGAGCAGGAGTCCCCGTAGCCTCGGGGAGAGGACGATCTAGGAGAGAACCAGTGGCGAGATACACGGGACCCGTTTGCCGGCTCTGCCGCCGCGAGCGGATGAAGCTGTTTCTGAAGGGCGACCGCTGCTTCAAGGAGAAGTGTGCCGTCGAGCGCCGCAACTTCCCGCCGGGCCAGCACGGCACGCGGCGCGGACGCCGCACCCTGGGCTACGGCCTGCAGCTGCGCGAGAAGCAGAAGGTCAAGCGCATCTACGGGGTGCTCGAGGCCCAGTTCCGCACCTATTTCGAGGAGGCGGACAGGAAGAAGGGGATCACCGGCGAGAACCTCCTGGTGATGCTCGAGAAGCGGCTGGACAACGTCGTCTATAGCCTCGGGTTCGCCGCCTCGCGGGCGCAGGCGCGCCAGTTTGTGCGCCACGGGCACGTGCAGGTGGACGGCAGGAAGACCTCCATCCCCTCCTATCAGGTGAAGGCCGGCCAGACGGTCGGCGTCAAGGAGGCCAGCCGCAAGAACGCCCTTATCCGCTCGAGCGTCGAGACCGCGCGCGGGCGCGGCGTCCCCGAGTGGCTGGAGCTGGACGCGGAGAACGTCAGCGGCAAGGTGGTACGGTTGCCCATGCGTGAGGACATCAAGCTCCCGATCCAGGAGCAGCTGATCGTCGAGCTCTACAGCCGCTAGCTCGTCTAGCGGCCAAGACACGAAGGAGTTTCTATGCTTTGGAAAGGTTTTCAGCGCCCCAAGCGCGTCGAGATAGAGAGCGATACGCTTACTCAGACCTATGGCAAGTTCATGGCCCAGCCGTTCGAGCGGGGCTTCGCCACGACGATCGGCAATGCCCTCCGCCGCTGCCTGCTCTCCTCGATCGAGGGGGCGGCGGTGACGGCGATCAACATCGAGGGCGTGCTCCACGAGTTCTCGTCCATCCCCGGGGTGGTCGAGGACGTCACCGACATCATCCTCAACCTGAAGCAGGTGCCCATCCATCTGCACTCGGAAGAGGGCAAGGTCCTGTCTATCGACGTCGAGGGCCCGGGGACGGTCACCGCGGGCCAGATGACGGAGGACCCGCAGATCGAGATCTACGATCCCAGCGTCCACATCGCCACCCTGAACGAGGAGGCGCGGCTCAAGCTCCAGGCGCAGGTGAAGAAGGGGCGCGGGTACGTCTCCGCCGACCGCAACTTCGACGAGTCGATGGGCATCGGCTGGATCCCGGTCGACTCCGCCCACAGCCCCGTCCGGCGGGTCAACTACCGGGTCGAGGCCGCCCGCCTCGGGCAGACTACCGACTACGAGCGGCTGATCCTCGAGGTGTGGACCAACGGCACCATCAGCCCGGAGGAGGCGATGTCGCTCGCCGCCATGCTGCTCAAGGACCACCTCGGCATCTTCATCCAGACCGAGGAGAGCCTGCGCCAGGACGGCGGCGAGATGGGCAGCGAGGAGCTCGCCGGCCTGGACGCTCTGCTCGGCAAGCAGATCGACGAGCTCGACCTCTCGGTGCGCTCGGCCAACTCGCTCAAGAACGCCAACATTCACACTCTCCGCGACCTCGTGCGCCGCAGCGAGAAGGACATGTTGGAGACCAAGAACTTCGGCCGCAAGTCCCTGGAGGAGGTGCAGGAGGTGCTGGACAAGCTGGGCCTCTCGCTGGGGATGAACGTGCCGGACCGGCCCACCGGTGGCGTCGGGGCTTCGGCCTAAGGAGAGCTCATCATGCGCCATGCCGTCAAAGGCAGGAAGCTGGGGCGAACCACCGCCCACCGCGAGGCCCTGTTCCGCAACCAGCTGCAGTCGCTCATCGAGAACGAGCGGATCGTCACCACTCTGCCCAAGGCCAAGGAGCTGCGGCCGCTGGCGGAGAGGTTGATTACCCACGGCAAGCAGGGGACGGTTTCCGCCCGCCGCTGGGTGCTGCGCTGGATTCCCAACACCGAGAAGAGCCGCTCGGTGGTCAAGAAGGTCTTCGACGAGATCGCGCCCCGCTTCGAGAGCCGGCCCGGCGGCTACTGCCGGATCGTCAAGCTCGGACCCCGCCAGGGCGACGGCGCGGAGATGGCGGTGCTCGAGTTCGTCGACCGCGAGGACGGAGCGACGGCCTCGGCCGGGGAGAAGAAGGGGAAGAAGGAAACCAAGAAGGAAGCCAAGCCCAAGAAGGAGAGCCAGCCGGCGCCCAAGAAGGAAGCCGCGAAGAAGGTGGCCAAGAAGCCGGCCGCCAAGCTGGCGGCGAAGAAGAAGGGCGAAGGCACGGCCAAGCCGGAGCCCAAGCGGAGCCGGAAGAAGGGCGAGGAATAAGGCGTCTGATCCGGCTCCTGATTGATTCTGATTGCGACGTTTTCTGCGGCCGGCTCCGTCGCCGGCCGCTTGCTTTTTAGCTGAGCCTACCGCGACGCGAAGAGCACGTTTCTCAGCGTTCGACGGCCCTCGCCCGAGCGGCGATCCAGCCGTAGCCCTTCTCCCGCGCCTCCTTGCCGATCGCCGCGAGCAGAGCGTTGCCGTCCGCGGCCCGCCCGCGCAGTTTCTCGACCGCGGCGAGGGCCACGCCGGCCTCGAGACGGAGGTCGAGGAGACCGGTCCTCGTGGCTTCTTCGAAGACGCCGCGTACTGCTACCTCCACCTGCCCGAGGTCTATCGGAGGGTGGAGTTGGGCGGTGCGGAGGCCCACGGTGAGCCGCGCCCGCAGGTCTTGCGTATGGGCGAGAAG
>Ga0209626_1000282_pt1 | contig 11010 bp, 12 predicted proteins | sample JacPinW_OM1H0_M2_FD_187962 | JGI IMG/M metagenome (GOLD analysis project Ga0209626, IMG submission 187962) | Forest soil microbial communities from Algoma, Ontario, Canada - Jack Pine, Ontario site 1_JW_OM1H0_M2 (SPAdes) (version 2) | ecosystem: Environmental > Terrestrial > Soil > Boreal... | reverse complement strand
CACCCCCTTGCTCCTGCCGAATGTCCCGGGGCAAATCCAGATCTCATCCGTAAAGTACCGAGGAATAGCACGGACGACGACCGCTACCGGATTCTTTTCTCGGGCGCCGCAGCGACCAAATTCAAGCCGTTCCACGTTCCGGCGGACCTACCAGCGCTTGACACCCTCGTGCAGGCCCATGGCTGAGGTAGGGCCCGGAAGACAATTCTGCTAGGCTGGCACAAACCGCACACGAGGAGATTGCCCATGCGACAACCGCTCCGTCCGTCCCTCGCCGCCCTGTCCGCCTTGGCGGCGGCCGCCGCTCTGCTCGTCTGCCTGCTGTGGATCCTCCCCTCCGCGGCGTCCGCCCAGCCGCCGATGTCCCCGCCCGCTCCCGAGCTGCAGAAGCTCGCCTACCTGGTCGGCAGCTGGGAGGGGGAGAGCGAGACCAAGTCCGGCCCCACGGGCGGACCAGGGGGCAAGGTGCACACGACGGATAGCTGCGAGTGGTTCCCCGGCGGCTACTACCTGGTCTGCCGGACGAAGTACTCCGGCGCCATGGGCACCATCGAGAGCCTGAGCGAGATCGGCTACGACGCCGCCGGCAAGGCCTACACCTATCACTCGATCAACAACTTCGGTACGGCCGACACCGCCACCGGCACGGTGACGGGCGACACCTGGACCTGGAGCTTCGCGACCCAGATGGGCCCCCACAAAGTGCCGGCGCGCTACGTGTCGACCACCACCTCGCCGACCTCCTACACCTTCAAGGTCGAGAGCAAGGGCGAGGGCGGTGCCTGGACGACCTTCCTCGAGGGGTCCCGCCACAAGCTGGGGAGCAAGTAGGCCGCGGCCAGCCAGGATCGGACCGCTCCGACCTGCGCGGCTGTCCCATCTCGCTTTGCATCACAAAGTTATTTGCGCTACACTCCCTGCCGGGAGGATTCCGGATGAACGCCTCGACGATCAAGCAACCGAGCGCCCTCGTTCCGCTGGCGATGTCGATCGCCGCCCTCGCCATCGTGCTCCTTCATTACGCCAGGTTCGGCATCGTCCACGAGGCCGACGAGGGGACCTCTGCCCATCTCTTTCAGATCCTCATGGCCGCCCAGGTGCCGATCGTGGCGTTCTTCGCCATCAAGTGGCTGCCACGGGCGCCGAGAGAGGCGCTGCAGGTGCTGGCGCTGCAAGCGGCCGCCGCGCTCGCGGCCTTTGCGTCCGTGTTCTTTCTCACATAGGATTCAGGCCCGCGATGCGAAAGATCATCCTGATGATGTCGGTGTCTCTCGATGGCTTCATCGAGGGGCCGCACCGCGAGCTCGATTGGCACATGGTCGACGACGAGCTGCACAACCACGTCAACGAGGAGCTCAGCAGGATGGGCGCCTTCCTGGAAGGGCGTGTCATGTATGAGCTCATGGCCGGCATCTGGCCGACCGCCGATAAAGACCCCGCGAGCACCCAGCCCATGGTCGAGTTCGCCCGCATCTGGCTGAACATGCCCAAGATCGTGTACTCGAGGACCCTGGAGCGGGCCGACTGGAACACCACCGTGGTGCGCGACGTCGTCGCCGAAGAGGTCATGGAGCTCAAGGCGCAGCCCGGCGGAGATATGGTGCTCGGCGGGGCCGACATCGCCGCGGCCTTCCTGCAACAGGACCTGATCGACGAGTACCGGATCTACGTCCACCCGGTTCTCATCAGACGTGGCAAGCCCCTGTTCCAGCCATCCGACGCCAAGATCAATCTGCAGCTCGCCGAAACCCGGACGTTCGGCAATGGGGTCGTCCTCCTCCGCTACCAGCGCCCTGGCCCACAGGTGAAATGAATCACGGCCCGCCTGCCACCCATGCGTAGCGGGGGCGCTCATGCTAGCCTATGTGAGACCATAGGCCGCCCAGAGGGCCGGGAGCCCTCGTCATCGTGCTCGTTCATTACGCCAGGTTCGGTATCGTCCACGGGGCCGACGAGGGGACCTCCGCGCACCTTTTTCAGATCCTCATGGCCGCCCAGGTGCCGGTCGTGGCCTTCTTCGCCATCAAGTGGCTGCCAAGGGCGCCAAGACAGGCACTGCAGGTGCTGGCGCTGCAAGCGGCCGCCGCGCTCGCGGCATTCGCCTCGGTGTTCTTTCTTACGTAGTAGCCAGCTCTGCAAGGTGGCCTCATACGCTGTACACGGCTCTTCGTTTCAGCTGCCTCCGGGCTCAGGTGCCACACCGGAGCGTCGTGTGGCTAAGATAGCTGCCGAGGAACAGCTTTCAGTTAAGGCTCGACCAAGCTCCACACGTACGGTTATGACCTAAGAAGGTTTACAACCAGCTACTACCGAACAGGCCATCTATCGAAGCTTTCGACTTGGATTGCTTGCAACCTCCGGCAAGGGGCGTCTCATATCCAGCCACGACAGCAACCTCTGCCGAAGCTGCTGAGCGACAGGAAAAATCATCAAGTGTTGCTTCACAAGGTCTCTAAGAACAACTGTTGTAAAATGGGACCTGCGCACATCTTTCGACAGTTCATAAATTTCTGCCTCAGGCGGCGCCGCGAAGTGATCAAGCTTAATAGACAGATCAATCAGCCGCGTAGAAACCGTTTCCTGTTCGTCAAGCACTGCTGCGTAGGTTAGAGCAAGTTCCTCAAGCCCAACGGCGTTCGACACCTTTTTTAGCACTCCGAAAGAACAGGCTCTTGTCAGTGCAAGAACTGCCTCGTCACCCGCTCGGTATACCTCGGCGTCCGACAAAAATGAGCGCCTGTCCTTCACCAGCTCCCTGAAATATGATCTCATATCATCAACGTTAAATCTCGTTTGACGAAGCAGAGCACCTAATGTTCTAAGCCCCAATCGATAGCATGCTTCAACGATTTCCTTCTTCAGGCCAGCCTCCAAGGACCCCGGAAAGTTCCTTACAAATTGGCCGAGAATATGAAGCGTTTTAAAGGCAATATTTAGTTTCACAATTTCGTCGAGTTCTTCCTTGTATCGTACATCCTCCTCCGCATTGATAAACTCAGCCGCCTCGTCTCTTTCCGCCTCGCCATCGAGTTTCTCACGGTAGGCCTCCCGCGCAGCCCTAGACGGCAGCTCTAGCGTCAAGGGCTCCAACTGGCCCTTAAATAGCTGATTCAAAAACTCAACGTCCTTGTCAAAATCGCATGCTGTACTCGTCGCATAGATTTCTTCTGCATTCCGCAGTACGCGCTCTACTACGCCCAAATCTTGCGTAAGCGCCAAATAGAATACCAAAATGTTGGTATTCCGCTCAGAGAAGATCCGGTCCGCCATTTCTAATAATTGCTCGCGGGCTGCTGGGTTCTTGCCAACGCGATCCCGAAACCACCTCGCAACAAAATAGTAATAAATATATGGGTATCTGAACTCCCACGACGATCCTGTCTGAATAAGCATGCGGCGTTCAGCTAACGCTCTCAGTCGAGCGTCAAGTCGAAGGTCAACTGCAAATTGCTCCGCATATTGGCTAGCGGCACTTTTTACTTCCTGTAGAGACAAGAACAGTCTATTTTCTAAAAACATCCGGTGTGCTAGTGCAGCAAGAAAGGCATAATTTACGTTGACATCCGTCGCAGAAGATCCGGTAGTCAGCGCAGCCGCTATCAGAGCCTCATACATCGACCCGAACGAACCTGCATCACGACTAGCCTCTCGCCCTGCCTCCGCAAGTTGCAAAATCGTGAGGATGGCGAAGGGAAATGAGGGAAGAAGATTCTTACCGAGAAGCCCTTCGACGAGCCGCTCAGAACGATCCGTCTCATGCACAAGGTCAGCGTCACTTAATACTCGTTCACGCCCCAAAGAGTGCCAACGTTCAATAAGGCGCGCGCGAAGAAGGTAACCAAATTCACGAATCTCAAAGTGGTCGAAATCGGCAAATGGTACAAGGGAACCATCATCCTGCCGAAGCTCTTCGAAGCGGAAGAGAGAGTCACCAAAGATAAAGAGTAAGTCGAAGTGCTCCCTGAACGCTGCGATCGCCGTAGTTTGGCCAGGAGAGTTTAGATGGCTGCGGTGAAAATCGTCTATTACAAAACATCGCTGAGATCTCTCTAGTTGCCAGAAGCGTGATTGAGCTCCTTTACCATATTGCGCGTCAATGAACTGCGCAAGAAAGCGCTGCACATCCTTAAGTTCTTTTGGTTTGATTAGATCTCCAGGTACTAGTACAGGCACAACCCCACGAACATGCAGGAGGCGGAGAAGCGTCTTGGCGAGAGCAGTCTTTCCAGCTCGTTCTTCGCCTATCACTAAACACCGCTGCCTAGATGCGAGATCCTCCAGAGAGGCTTCACTCTGAATCCGATGTGAATCAAAGAATCGCCCAGCCTCTAGCCGAAGGTGCCGATAAGTTAGGTCGGGAGGAACATACAGGTCAGCAAGAGCGAGGACCTCCCTGCGCGGATGTGTGAAACCAACTCCGAGGTCGTTGAGGAACTTCTCGTGATCGTTACTGAAGACGAAGGCAGTTCGGCGTGGTGCAGGATTGCGGCGCAGGGGCCGAGGCGTGGGATCACTAGACAAACGCGGAAAGTAGCCCCCATCTCGCCATGTGAAAGGGACCTCAAGGAGGGAGACTTCGTCGAAATCAATGGTCACAACCCTAAATCCGCTCTCACCCGAAGGAGACTGAAGGGCGGTCGCCTCGAAAAAAGTGGAGAGGTTTCCTTCGAGACGTTCTTTGTAGAAAGAAGACTCGATATGCTGATGCCCAGAGAACACAAGATCCGCGACCGAATCGATAGTACTGCTGGCATGTACCGAGTTAGTCGCCTCAAACCAATTGAGCGGATGATGCAGCATGAGAACAGTGAGGTCCCTGGCTTCGAGGGCCTGGATACTCGAGAGGTCTGTATCGAGAAGAAAAAGCTCCCCCTGGCGCTCGTGAATGGTGGACGCGAGTGCCGAATTAAGACAGATAAAGCGAATTGTGCGGTCCTCTACTTGATCGTCGAATATCCACAATGTTCTGGTTCCACTGCAAGCGAGCGGCGTTATAGCGCCCTTGAGACTTTCAAGAAAGGAGAAGAAATCTTCTTGTACCGTTCCCAATTCACAAATTACAGAGGACTGTGAATTCTTCTTGGTTAGTTCATTGATTGGCGCAGAAAGCAAGGCGGTACGAATCTCCGTGTCACCGCTAAAGTTGCAGTCATGATTACCCGGAATAACGAGCAGCTGCAGGGATGGAGATGAGATGTGCTGTCTTCCTGCTTCGATAAGAAGTGTTAGAAAAGCCGACGCAGCTTCATACTCTCCGGCCTTGCCGAACGCTGCGATATCGCCTGTAAGAACTAAGTACTGGCGCGCTGTGCCAGCGGCGTTCGACCAGAGTGCTCTTGCGAGCATTTCCACGCGAGTAGATATGAAATTCGAGGACTCACGGAAATGGATATCACTGAGGTGAAAAAAGATACATTTCAATTGGTCTCCCTCCCACTTGGACGCATGACGTCACCTTCGAGATGGAACTGTATACCAGCTCGTGGTGGTCGAAGCTGCTTATGTTGTTCCGCCGAATGCCCTTCCTCTCCCATCGGCAGCGGGTGTCAGTTGGCATGGCCAAAGCGTTTTTCCAGTCAGTTGCCACTCTTACTCTTGCTGCACAGGGCCATTTTACCATAAGGACCAACGCACCAAGACTCCTGCAGAGAGGCACCCGGGGGCCCGTAACACGATAACCCGAACCCGCGAGAGTTATGCCGGCGTTGGTGACGCCGGCGCGGTGTTGTGGTCTTTGTCAATCCGCCGAGCTTCAGAAGCTGAGGGGCCGCGGTGCCCGGTTAGGTATCTCGGCCTGCTTTCGCCAGCGGTTTTGGGGAGACGCCCAGCACTTTGCGGGGTCGCTGACTTTGTGCCACATGACGAAAGTTCACGCGGCTCTCGAGTCGCAGACCCTGGCGGCATAGCAGAAGCCAACATTTCTTCACGATCAATGCACGTGCCCGCCTCTTCGCCACCGCGGCCGTTCCAAGCGTCTACATTCAGAGTGTAATCATCGCATTTGGGTACCAACAGAGAGCGTAGTTGGGCGCTTTAGCGCGCTATTGCATCTTTGGGAATTTTTCAAGTTGCTATGTGCGCAACTTTGCTTGACATGCCGTCTCCGCCTGTCTACAAGGGTCCTCACCGCGGAGACGTTGATCCGCTGATCGAGGGTGAAAGGACGGCAGATGGAGATTCGGCTACAGGAACATCGCAAGGACCGGCGGTTCGGGAAGGAGATGGGGCGGCGGATCCAGATGCTGCGCGAGGCGCGGGGCTGGACCCAGATCCGGCTGGCCATAGAGCTCGGCGTCGACGCTCCCATGGTCAGCCGGTATGAGAAGGGGCACCACACGCCGAGCGCGAAGTGCTTGAAGCTTCTCGGCTCGCTCCTGGGCGTCACCGTCGACTATCTGGTCGGCGCCGTGCCGCCGGAGCGGCCCGCTCGCCTTGGCGACGCCCTGGCGGATCTCCTGAAGAAGCTACCGGGCGTCCCCGACCCGCACCGCAACTCCCTCGCCCGCTTGATCGAGTCCTTCCTCGACACCTTCGGCGTCCCCCTGAAGGGACGCGACACCGTGCAGCCCGCCCGGGGCATCCCGCCCCAGGCTTTTTCACAGGAGAAGTGACATGAAGACGACCACCGCAGCACCGCCCAAGCCCCAGATCGGCTTCCCTCCCCCACCGGTGGACAAGCTCAAGGCCGAGCGCGTCCAGCTCCAGATCGAGGACCTCCCCGGCTGGAGCCTCCGCCCCGGAGGGCGGGCCATCACCCGCACCTTCGACCTCCCCGAGATGGAGTCCGCCCTCGCCTTCCTCGACTATCTCTCCGACCTCGGCGCCACGCGCGAGCGCCTCCCCGAGCTCGACCTCCGGCCTGGCAAGGCCGTCATCTCGATCAAGACGCCGGGCGCCGGCTGGCTCGAGCGGGCGGATTTCGAGCTCGCGCTGGCGATGAAGTTCCGGGGTTAGTGGGGACGGCATGGAAAACCGCGCAAGAGGGCCGCCCGCCGTTTTTCAGCTAGACCGCGCTCCTGTCTAGCAGACAGAGCATCTGTCTAGCAAGAAAACGCCCGGTCTAGCTGAAAAACCAGCCGTCTAGTTGAAAAACCGTTTGTCTAGCAGACAAACCGTCTGTCTAGCTGAAAAACCGCTGGTCTAGCTGGAAAACCGTTTGTCTAGCTGGAAAACCATTGGTCTAGCTGGAAAACCGCTGGTCTAACGGGCACACCGGCGGTCTAGCCGTTGGCGCCGCCGTCCAGCGATCGCGGCGCCGGCGAGCCGCTGCCGCCGAACGACAAAGCGCTGTCCCGGAGGCGATGAGGTCGTCCCCGAGACAGCAACCCGGAGCGGTTCGCGCCGCTCCATTCACGCAGGAAAACACGAAGGAGAATAGCATGGCCCTTCAACTGCCACCGCTGAAACCGAGAACAGCCCGAACGAAGACCCTCTTGGCGAAGATCGCCATCTGGGAGGCGCTGTCGACCAAGGTGAAGGCGAATCTCACCGATCTTCCCCAGGCCACGGACGACCAGACCGCCATGGACCAGGTCATCAGCCAGCTCAAGGCCTTCCAGGGCCAGGAGGAGAACATCTCCGAGCAGTTGCGGAAGGCCAACGGCGACCGCCGCCTGGCCGTCGCCCAGGGCGTGAAGCTCCGCAACCGCCTCATCGCCCACGTCCAGGGCAAGTACGGAGTGGAGGACGAGAAGGTCCTCGACTTCGGCATCCGCCCCCGCAACCGCCGCTTCCGGAGGAAGCCGCGGACGACGGTGCAGCCGCCGGCCGCCCAGCTCGCCTCCCCCACCACCGCTCCGGCGCCGGCGAGCGCCGCGGCGTCTGATCCGAAGCAGTAAGCCGCAGTAACCGAGGGGGGCCGCAAGGCCCCCCTCTTCCCTCTTGTCACGGCATCCTCTCCTGACGTAAACTATCCCTCACCATGGAACAGGACGAAGAGGAAATCCTTCGGCTGCTGGCTCTGCTCAAGGAGGCGGTGCGGCGGTCGGGACGGTCGCGCCGGGACATCGAGCGCTCGATGGGCGTGGCGCACGGGTACCTCGGGCTGCTCTTCACCCGGCGGCTGGAGCTGCGGGTGCGGCACATCCTCATGCTCGGCCGCGAGCTCGAGTTCGAGCCCGCCGCCTTCTTCCACCGCGCCTACCCCATACCCGTCCACGCGGAGCCCGGCGTTCTCGGCAGCCTGTGGGAGGCGCCGCCCGCGGCGTCCGGAGTCAATCCCGAAGAGATCCGCGCCATCGTCCGCCAGGAGTTCGAGCGCCTGACCCGCGAGGCAGCAGAGCGCAAGAGCGCCAGCCGCTCGCGCCCGCCGCTGCGGAAGCGGTAGGTCTCTCGGGTCAACCCGCCGGGTCGTAACGCGGGCCGGCCGGGCCGCTGCCGCGGGCGGGCGCCCAGTCCAGGCGCTTCAGGGCGTCGGCGACGGTCTTTAACATTCCCATCGACAGCGCGTCCGTCTCCATCGCTTCGCGCAGCATGAGGAGAGCCGCCAGGGCCTCGCGCTCGACGCCCACCCGGCGGAAGGCGGCGACGAGGTCGGAGATCAGGCTGTAGACCTCCTGGCGCTTGCCCTGGCGCAGCCAGACGGCGGCGAGGTCGAGCCCGACCATAGCGGCCTTGAAGGGAAGATCCGCCTCTTCCATGCTCTCCCTCGCCTGCAGGAGCGCCCGCTCGGCCTTCTCCAGCTCGCCCAACCCGGCGGCGATCCTGCCCTCCGCCCAGCGCAGCTTGATGCGGTCGAGGCGTCCGGCCTCCGCCAGGTAGAGCGGTTGGCAGTCGAGGATGCACATCCGCGCGTCGCGGAACTGGCCGAGGTCGATCTTGAACCAGATGAGATTGTGCAAGGCGATGAAGACGAGCTTGGGATCGCGCCCGTGCTCGGTCATCTTGAGGCCCTGCGAGATGAGACGAATCGCCTCCTCGGGGTCGTTGTCGTAGCCGGCGTAAAGACCCTTCTCGATCAATGCGCGACCCGCGAGGTGGGGGTCGCCCTCCCCCTCATAGATCTTGAAGGCCGCGTCCAGCAGGCGGAAGGCCTCGCCAAATGCCCGGCGAGCACCGCACGTCTCCGCTGCCAGCTCGCAGATTCGAGCGTGCAAGAGGGGAGCACCGGTTCCTTGTTGTTGCTGTTCGCTTGCGTGCTCGAAGGCACGTTCCGATCTGTCGAGGACCTCCGCAACGCGGTAGGCATTTCCCAGCTCGGCCCAGGCGCGGGCGCGCAAGTCGGCGAGATTCTCGGCGCCGATGCTGGAAGCGCCTAGGAGGCTCGCCGCAGCAACCGCCAACTCGGCGAGATAGACCATCGCCTGGGGCTCGTCATAGCGGAGCGAAAAGCTCTCCTCGAGAAGGACCTCGCACGCGGCCCAGCTCGTGAGGCGCCGTTGCCAGGTCTTGGGCAAGTCGTGGAATCGCCGGCGGTCCGAGAGGAGCAGACCGACCTGTTTTCTTACCTCATGCCGCTCACGCGGTAGGTCGCGAGCGCTCGCCAGTGCTTTATCGATCGCCGCTGAAATATGCCGATCGTAGGCCGCGTAATCTTCGGCCGAAGGTGCATCGGGGATCTGCCCCACGTTGATGAGGATGGACAACTCTGGCTCCATCTCCGCGCAGCATGTCTCGCATCCGCCGGCGAGATGGGCCAGGACGGAACGACGCCTGGCCTCCGGCAACCCCCCTTTCAGCAATGCTGCCAAGATCTCCGGTGTCGGGTGCTGGCTCAAAGCGCCCTCCATTCAGCCGATGAGAACATGCGATGACAGTAGTATGGCACAACCGCGGAGCAGGTTTCGTTTTCAGAGAACTTGGGGGACGGCCGCATTGCCGCCCCCCTCGTAACTCTACCCGTTTGGGCTGATTCCTCCGCCATCGTCAATACACGAGCCGCCTGCCACACAGCCTGTCGCCTGACTCCTGCCACCGTTGGGGCTGATCCCGCCGCCATCATTCGCCCACAGCCCTACGATCCATCCCCAGGCCTTCTGCAAGAGCCCCGCCCCGCTCCAGGCGGCGTGGGTCGTTCCGCGGCCGCGGGGCGCCGCCGCCGCCGGCTGAATTCCGGCGACGGCCAGGGCCGCCGCCAGCACGATTGCGGCCCCCGCGCGACGAGCGTTTCTAGAAGACATCGCATCCTCCTCCTCCGCGGACCGATCGGGAGCCGGCATGGCCCCGGCGCCCGCGGCGCAACCTGCGTTGCGGACTTTCCCTAGTGTCGCAGGGAGCGGGCGAAAAGTCCCGCCTTGCGCGCAAATGCTCCCGCTCCTCGATATCGTCGATCCGCAACGCGCGTTCTCGTATCACGGAACAGAACGTGCCGGCCGCAAGCGGGACGAAGTGGCGACTTTTCCTCTCTGGAACGGGACGATGATCCCGAAAAAAGTCCCGTTTCATTGCGGATTGTCGATTGACAATCGTCTCGCTTTGTCTGACACTGCTCGCCAGCACCGGCGGCCGATGGCGGCCGCGGCAGCGGCGGAGGGCGCGGCAGGAGATGACGGAAGAGCATCCGGACGGCGAGCTGCGGCGGCTCCTCGGCGGGCGCATCGCGGGCCTGCGGCGGGGCCAGGGGTGGACGCAGAAGGAGCTGGCGGCGAAAATCCTCGCCGATCCCTCGGCCCTCCGCCGCTACGAGCGGGGGCGCGCCTTCCCCCGTCTCGACGTCCTCGTCCGCCTCAGCGCCGCCTTCGCGGTGACGGTCGACCACCTGCTGACCGGCAGGGGTCCGAAGCGCCCGCCGGACACGCTGCTGAGCGAGATCCACGGCCAGCTCGCCGACCTCCTCCCCCCTCTGCAGGCGGCCCTGGCCGCGCTCGCCGCGCTCGGAGGCATCGGCGGGGTCGGAGATAGCGGAGCCAGCGGAGGGAGCAGCGCCCTCAGCGCACCAAGCGAAGGGAGCCGGCCGGCCGGCGAGGCGCTACCGCGATGACCGCCGGCGAGGCCGGCCCCGAGTGGGCGGCCCCCGCCACGCCCCCCATCGAGCGGCTGCGGCGTGCCTGGTTGTCTCCCGCCGGGCGAACG
>Ga0209626_1000280_pt1 | contig 11057 bp, 8 predicted proteins | sample JacPinW_OM1H0_M2_FD_187962 | JGI IMG/M metagenome (GOLD analysis project Ga0209626, IMG submission 187962) | Forest soil microbial communities from Algoma, Ontario, Canada - Jack Pine, Ontario site 1_JW_OM1H0_M2 (SPAdes) (version 2) | ecosystem: Environmental > Terrestrial > Soil > Boreal... | reverse complement strand
GTTGTCGCTGGAGCGACCGCGGGCATCGCGTCTGCGCCATCCGAGCCCAAGCCAGCTGCGGTCAGCGATATCCCCTCCGACTATTTGGCCCTCTATCAACAAGCCAGCCTGGCCTACAACGTCCCCTGGCAGTTACTAGCCGCCATCGGGAAGGTGGAAAGCGACCACGGCCGTAACCCGAACGCCTACCACCCCAACGGGGCGGGAGCGCAAGGACCGATGCAGTTCATTCCCTCCAGTTGGGCTCGCTATCGCTGGGCGAGTGGCAACCCGAGTTCGGACATCAACAATCCGCGCGACGCGATCTTCGCCGCCGCTGCCTATCTGCGCGTTGCCGGCGCGCCAGGCGATCTCCCGCGCGCCATCTTTGCCTACAACCACGCCGATTGGTACGTCGGCATGGTCCTCCGGCAGATGCGGGCCTACGGGTACCGCGGATGACCCTCACGGCTATCCATTCGCAGCGCCCTCAGTCATGGTGGGACGCGGTTCATTCGGTGCTGTCCCACGCGGCACGGCACATGCCGCCGTGGGCTCACTCAGCCGAGCAGGCACTCCTGGTCGCCGCAGCAGCTGGACTCGTTCTGCTCACGTTGCGCGGATGGCTCCAAAGGCGTACCCTGCACCAGCCCGCGCTGGCTTACGATCTCATCGCGCCGGCCGAGGCGAACTGGGATCCAGCCAGCTGGCTCATGTTCTATCGACGGCTGTTCGGGATCAGCGCCCCTTGGTGGAAGCGCTTGGTGTCCGGTCAGCCGTGGATCGCGCTCGAGTTCTGGAGCGCGGGCGGCCGGGTGTCAGCCCGTTGCTGGTTTCCGGCACGGCTCAAGACCATCGTCCTGACTCACCTGCAGCTGGCACTCCCCGGGATGGAGACGGTTCCGTTGACCACTGAGCCCACCCTCGGCGAGCCGTCGGCCCGCGCTCGCTTGCACTTCTGGCGCGAAGACTTGTACGCGCTCGGCACCGTCGACGCCGACCCGCTCCGTCCAATTCTCGGTGCCCTCGCACTGGCGCCTCAGGGCGTGGTGCAAGTGGTCATCGCACCCGAGGTTCGCTGGCAAGGACGGGCCCAGCAGCGATGGGGAGCGCTATCTGGGCAGCCGACGTCGCCCGGGATTGTCGCCGGCGTCATCGGCGAACTGGTCGACATTTTCTTGGGCTCGGTCCTGCCAAAACAACGAACAGCCCCGAGCCCGTCGCCGTTGGTCCCGATGCCAGCGCCAGAGAAAGCACGCGAGCCCGGCTATCGGACCGAGGTTCGGGTTCGCGTCTCGGCAGCCTCGAAGCCCGAAGCCAAAGCGATCATGCAGACCCTCACGGCGGCATACCGGAGCATGGACGGCAGCAACGGTCTGCGTCCCCACCGGGTCTTCCGGCCCGGCGCTTTCGACCGCGAGCTCAGCCAGCGCCGACCGCCCTCCGGCCAGGGCCCCGTGTTCGTTGCCGAAGAGCTGGCCCGCCTGTTTCATCTCCCCTCGCTCGGCATCGCCATGGATGAGGCCACGACCAGGGTGGCGCCGGCGCGACCTGTGCCGCTGTCCGGGAAGACGCTCTGTTTCGCCGACGCCATCGGCAATGCGCCCATCACTATCTCGCAGGCGGATTGCCGCCAGCACATTCACGTCCTCGGCCCGACCGGCAGCGGAAAGAGCACGCTCCTGATGAACCTCGCGTTGGAAGACATCGAGGCGGGCCGCGGCGTCGGCGTCGTCGATCCCAAAGGTGACCTCATCCGTGCGCTCCTCGAGCGCATCCCGCAGAGCGCCGCACCTCGTGTGGTCCTGATCGATCCGACATATCGCGAACACCCGATCGGGCTGAACGTGCTCGACTGTCCCGATCCCGACGAACGTGAGCTGGTCTGCGATGGCATCGTGACCATCTTCCGGAAGACCTACGAACGCTTCTGGGGGCCGCGCACCGATGACATTCTGCGCGCCGCACTCTTAACCCTGCTTCACGATCCGAATGCCACGCTGTGCGAGGTTCCACTGTTGCTGCTCGATCCCGTGGTCCGCGGAACGTTCCGTGAGAGGCTCAGGGATCCAGTCGGGCTGAAGCCGTTCTGGGACGAATACGAAGCACTGGGCGACGGCCAGAGACTGCAACTCGTCGGTCCGGTCCTTAATAAGCTCCGGACCTTTCTGCTCCGCTCAACGATGCGAAATGTCATCGGACAAAGCCAGTCCACGGTCGACCTCAGGGAGGTCCTCGACGGTGGAGGCATCCTGCTCGTGTGCCTGGCGAAGGGTTTGCTCGGAGAAGAAACCAGCCGATTACTGGGGTCGTTCATCGTGTCGCGGCTCTGGCAGGTCGCCATGCATCGGGCTGATCGCGCCGAGGAAAAGCGCGCCGACTTCAACCTGTACCTGGACGAGTTCCAGAACTACCTTCACCTTCCGCAGAGCCTCGATGATGTGCTCGCCGAGGCACGCGGGTATCGGCTCAATCTCGTCCTGGCCAACCAGCACCTAGCTCAACTCGCCCCCTCAACCCGCGAAGCACTGGCCGCGAATGCGCGGACAAGAGTGGTCTTTCAGTGCGGCCAAGAGGACGCCCACTATCTCGCTCGAGAGTTCGAGCCCCAGCTCACCCGTCGCGACCTGCAGAGCCTGCAACGATTCCAGGTGGCGGTGCGGCTGTCGGTCGATGGTCATACCGAGCCGGCCTTCACCGGCGTCACGGCGCCACCACCGATGAGTCTGGGACCCGAGCATGCCGACGCCATCGCGATGGGAAGCGTTCAACGCCACGGCCGGCCTCGGGAACACGTCGAGGCGGCAATCGCTAAGCGACTGCACGCCGAAGGCGCGCGGGATCAAGCGATATCTCACTCGCGGCCGGGGGCCTAGGTGATCGGTCGGCGGTCATCGCGCAGTTCATCGCGGAGCCCATCGTCTGAGGGCGCGATGACCGATCCAAGTTCAAACGAGGGCTTTTTGCCCCCGAGACTGCTCTCACATCTCGTAACCCCACACAGCTATCTGGAACTTCGAGATGAGTTAGCGGCTCCTCATATACAAACGACTGACTCAATCCTCCTACGCACGCTCACCGCTCGCGATATCGCCATTCTCACAGCACTTGACCAATACCGTTACCTCGATCGAAAGCAAATCCAGGACCTCTTCTTCCACGGACCACGACCTTGCCAGATCCGGCTTCAGCATCTCAACGCTCAACACGTTGTGGTCGCATGGCACGTCCGTCTCCAACCAGGACTCCACCCGCGTCCGTCCGTCTACCTTCTGTCTACCCGGGGGGCTCGCCTGTTGGCGCGAGTTTCGCAGGTCGACCAAGGCCCACCGGTCCGGCGCGCCGAGCATGCACGGACCCGCGCCTACCACGTGACGCACGACCTTGAAGCCAACGCCTTCTTTGTTGCCCTTGCGCGGGCGAGCGCACCGCTCCCGGATCAAGGTCTCTACCACTGGGTCGGCGAACGCGGCTCCTGGCGTGCATATCAGGAAGCTCATGAGCTCGGACCTATTCCGGACGGATGGGGCCGCTATCTCTTGCCCGAAGGCGAGATCATCTTTTTCCTAGAGTGGGATCGCGGCACGGTACCGCGCGCCCGTCTTCGCGCGAAGGTGAATCACTACGTCAGCTACTTCCGCCGCCGGCGCGGCGCCGCCAACACGCACGTTTTCTACGCGGTTCCTACGGCGGCGAGGGAGGAACTGGTTCGGACAGAGATCAACCAGGCGCTCCGGCTCGTGGGGACCGAATGCTGCCGATTCTGGACGGTTACCATCGAGCGCCTCCAGCGAGATGGTCCGTTGGGCCCCATTTGGCGCGGCCCTGAATTCGCCGCCAACCTCACATCATTCGTCGATCTCCCGACCCAGCCACGTTCGCCTCTCCCACTACCAGGCTGCATCGCGAAGCGCGACTGGTGGAGACATCGTCCCGCGGGAGGGCAGGGCGCCTGACTCACCTTCGTCTCGTTGGGCGGCGTGGGCGGGGGCCAGACTCCGGCCCCCCTGTGGAGCTTGCAGGTCGAAACCGTTGGCGGATCCGTCTCGCCTACATCCTGGCGGAGTCCGCCGGCTTCTCGGTCCTGGATCGATCGGGCCAGCCGCGTCGTGTCGATCCCGAGCACCCACCCGGAGGCGCAGCGGCGTGACGACTCGTGCTGCGACGCATCCTGAAGGGGTCGCGGTGCTGCCATTGGCGGTGATCGATCCCTGTCCGATCCAGCCGCGCGTCAACATCTCGATGCGGCTGGTCGAGCAGCTGTCGGCATCGATGAAGGCGGGCCGTCACCAGCCATTGGTCGACGTCGAACCGGCGCCGGGACATCGCGGCCGCTACCAGATCGTCTCCGGTGAGCAGCGTTGGCGCGCCGCCCGGGCCGCCGGGCTCACTCGGGTGCTGGCACGCCTTCACCCTCCACTCGGCTATCTCGAGCGGCTCGAGAAGCAATTTGAAGAGAACCATCTGCGCGCCGACCTCGATCCCGTGGAAGAAGCGCACTGCATCTTTCTGCACAAGACGCTTCGCGATGGCGACGTTGCCGAGCAGTTCCTACGCGGTGCCTCGGTCGACTTCCAACCGTTGGAGAACAAGCGCATTGGCAAACGCGAGGAGTTTCTCGAACACCTCGACGGCCTCCGAACGCTCCTCGTGCAGAACCGGATCAACGTCTTGAATCAGGACGGACGGCTGGTCGCGGGACCGTTAGCTCCCTGGCGTGAAACCGAGAAAGCGCTCGGAATCTCCGAGAGCGGTCGAAAAGCCAAGGTCGCCATCCTCCGGCTCGATCCGCAACTCCAGGATGAACTGCGCACGCTCCCCGCTGAGCACGCCATCCAGATCGCGCGACTCGACGATTCGACGCAGCAGGCTCAGTTGGTGGAGCGGGCCCGCGACCTGACCCACCGAGAGGTTCACCAGGCCGTTGACCGCCTTCGCGGCGATCCTGACCTCACCGTTTCTGCGGCACTGGCCGAATCAACGGATGCACCCCGTCAACACTCGGATCCCCTCGCCTTCGAGGTCCAGATGTCCCGAATCAGCGACCTGTGCCGGCAGCTCGTCCGCATGGTCAACAACCTGCACCGCGGGCTCACCCATCCGGAACGAGGACAGCTGCGAGATACCTTGGCTGATCTTCGTCAAGCGCTGGGCGCCTTCGAGGCCGAAGCCCAATGACGACCGCATGTGGGCTGACTTGCGAGGTGTGCCCAGCGGCGTCGCCCTGTGGCAAGGTCTGCAACTTCTGCATGGCTGGCCGTCACCGAGCGCATGGTGCTCAAGCCGGCTGCGCACACTGCGACATCAATCCCCTTCTCCGGATGGATATCCGGCGCGCCGTCATCGATCAACTGGGAGGTCTGGACTTCGTCTGGCCTCGCCCCGTCCAGCATCTTCAGGTTGGTGACCTACCCTTCCATCTCCCGGTGCTGGTGCAAGCGTATGCGGACCAGATTGATCTTCCCTGGGTCGCGCTCCATGCCGGCCGAGTGTTAGGGGTGACGGGTCACGGGTTGACACCCAAGCACCGCGCTCCCCTTCGCGAGGTCTATCGGCTGGCGCCGAGCACGAAGTTGGCGCTCGAGTTCTATGTCGAGGACCGAGTCCTGGAGGGGTTCTGGGCGAACCGGCAGTCGATCATCGCCTCGCTCTCGGGCCTCGATTTCGATCTGATCCTGAGCCCGAGTTACTCCGTCTGGTTTGACCACTCCCGCTTCGAGCAGCTCGTGCAACAGCGCCGCGCCTTCATCGTCTACCACGAGCTCCTCGAAGCCGGCCTGCCCGCCATCGCGGATGTGGGATGGAGTCTCTTCGAACCCGACGGGCGTCGCTGGGCGGACTGGATCAACAGCCAGCCGCAGCTCCAGGCCGTCTCGCTCTTCTGCGACGGCCGCAAGGTCCATGCCAGTCGCCGAGCGCTCCGCGAAACCATCGAAGACATTGCGCTGTTCCACCGCGCCGTCCGGCCTGAGGTCGCCTTCGTCCTCGGCGGGGTGCATGCACCCGAGCGCCTCGCCGCCTACCGTCGCGCCGCTCCCGGCCGTCGGCTGACGATCTGCAACGGCATGGCCTACGCCCGAGCGCAACGTCGCCGCCGACTCGGAGGCGATCGCGGGACGATTGCCTGGTCAGCGCGTGACTATTTCTTGCACAACTGCGCCTACAACGACCGCACCTACGCCGAGATCCTCGACGACATGGATGCACGCGTTGCCGTCTAAGCGAGGCGGCACGCGTGCCGGGCATGGAGTTGCACCACTTGCCGCGACCCTGCTGACTCCGACCGCCGTGCGCGAGCAGCCGCCCGCTCCTCCATACGAGTCCGTAGCACCTGGCAGCGAGCCGGTTGTGGGGGCAATGCACGTGGGCCCAGCAGACTTCTTGGCGGGAGACCTCACCCAGACATTGCGTCGCGGTGCGGAAGTGCAGCGGTTCGCCGAACTGGCCGCCCGACAGGAGGTGCTGACTCCTGACGAGTCGGATGAGTTGTATCGGTACCGCCTTCGCCGCCTGCTTACGCGGATTCGCCAGCTCGAACGCGCCGGCGCTGGTTCAGATGAGACCGCGATCAGCGAGGCCGTAGGTGATCACCAGGCTCGTCTCGAAGAGCTGCACGCCTTCGAAAGGATCCGGCGGCAAGCGGGCCTGTTCGCCGACTACGAGGTCGATCTCAGTGCCGAGGAGCGAGCAAAGGCCACGCTTCTCGACCTGGCAGCGCAGCGGCCACGGGGGTTGATTGCCGGTTCAGACCAACTGCCCGAGCAGCCCGACGGAAGTGTGCGGATTCGCGATCTCGCCTTCTCTCCTTCCCCGCAGGATGTGCCGATCTACATCCTCGCGGCGGCGTCCATCTCGTCTGGATCACTGACCCAGCACGTCAGCGAAGTGGCGAGCCAGGGCGCCCGGATTCATGTGGTGCGAGATGCCAGCGAGATTCCGTCGACGGAGCCGCCGCCACTGATCCTGAACCGGGGCTCCACCCACACCCTTCCACAAGGGGCCATCGCCCTCAACCAGCCGGACGCCGTGCGGATTGCGTCCGACCAGGTCGCGTCGATTCGGCGCCTCGCCGAGCTGGCTCCGCGAACCGTGGCCAATCCCGAGGATCTCCAGTTGCTCGGTTCCGACCGGGTCGTCGCCAAGCGTCGACATGGGACCCGCGGCAGCGGGAAGGCGGTGCTCGCGCTAGCCGGTCTCCCGAGCGAGCGCGCCGGGTACGACCTCTTCCAGGAATTCATCCCAGACCGCCGCGAATACCGTGTCTCGGTGCTCTCCGGCCGAATCGCCTCGGCCTACGTCAAGCGGCCTCCAGAGGCGACGCCGCGCGACGATCTCCGTCCCGCCTGGACCTTTGAGCGTGCTCAGGTGATCCCCAAAGCCGTCGCGGTCGTCGCCAAAGAAGCCGCGCGCCGAGTTGGTTTGGACTACGCCGGCGTGGATGTCATCGAGGACCTGCACACCGGCCGCGTGTACTGCCTGGAGGCGAACTCGGCACCCGGGATGTCGCAGGACACCGTGAAGAGTGTCTATGCGCAGATCCAGCAGGCGCTCCGCGGACGATTGGCCCGTGCCGGCTAAATGCCCAGCAAGGGTGGAAGTCGACAATCTCAGGGTCGAACAAGCAGTGCGGCGGCGGTTGGTCCAGCTGCAACCGTCCTCCAGGCCGTCGTCGGCTCTGCTCGGGCCGTCGCGATGGAGGCGACGAGTCCGGTGGGGAACCTCGATGCCGTTCCTGTCGGCCCCATGGTTGACGATGACCCGCCAGTCGACAGCCCGGCCTGGGTTGAGCTCTACGCCTCAGCGCTGGCGCAGTATCGCGAACAGCGCGAGCAAACGGAGCGAGAGCAGGAGCAAGCGCAGCAGCTCTGGGACGAGTTCCTCCGGCTCCAGGCCCAGGACGTACCTGAAGGCGAGCGATCACTCGTCACCAACGAAGCCCTGCATCGGGAGCTCAAGCGACTGGCGATGACCGCTGAAGCCGCAAGCTACGAGCGCGAGAATGTGATTGGCGATCCGAACCAGACATTCGGCATCGAGATCGAGTTCGATGGCGCTAACCCTAATGCCGTGGCGCGCGCGTTGCATGAAGCCGGCTTAGCGTCGAGCGCACGCCAGGAGCCGTATCACTCGAGTAGCCGCGTCGCTGGGAAGTGGACCGTGGAACACGACGCGACGGTTGCCGGCGAGGTTGTCAGTCCCGTGCTGCAAGACACGCCGGAGACCTGGGCGCAGCTCGAACCCGTGTGTCAGATCCTCCAGGCGCATGGGGCACGGGCGACCGGCCGCACCGGCGGCCACGTCCACGTGGGGGTCGACTCAGCAGGGATGGACCACGATGTCAACAAGTTCCGCCGCGTGGCTAGAGTGTGCGCCTGGGCCGAGGACCTCATGTATCGGCTGGCGGCCGCAACGGGCCAGCGTGGACGCAGCCACCGCGGCAGCACCAACGGCTATCGGTGGTGCGGCCCGATGGGCTCGGGACAGTTTGAGGAGGTGCAAGGCCTGAGCGACCTGGCTGGCCGGGTGGGAAGCAGTCATTCGGTGGGTCTGAACTTCGGGAACATCCTTGACCGCAACCGAACCATCGAGTACCGCTATTTCGATTCGAGCCTGGATCCGGCCCGTCTGCAGGCGAACATCAAGCTGGCCTGCTGGGTGACGAAGCGTGCGTCCGAGCTCCCGGATAACGCGATCCCACGGGAACGTACGCCTCTCGGGAGTCATGGGAGCCCCCGCGATCCCGACGATGGCGATCGGCTCCTGCGACGCTTCGCCGACCTCATCTTTGTTCGCCCCAAGGACAAGCTCAAGCTGTATTGGGTCTATCAGCGCTCGGCCTGGCAGCGGACGCGAGCGAGGGCCGCCTGATGTATCGACTGATCCATCCAGGCGATCACCAAGAATTGCCCCTGCGCATGCTCTTCCATCCAGTCGGCGAAGGCGTCTATCTCAAAGCGTGCGAGGCCGATAGCGTGCGCGGCCTGGTTGCCGCCCTCCTCGACGATCCTGCCTACGAAGCCGCTGCGCCGCAATCCCGGCTTGTGGAACGCCTTCGGATCGCGAACGACATCACGCTGCTCGCGGAGCTCGAAGGCCGGCGGCTGCTGATCTCAGATCGCGAAGGACCGGACACCATCGTGATCGTGTCCGACCACGCGTTCATTCACTCACTAAACCAGGCTGGGTTCGTTTCTTTGACGCAGGCCTGACCGCTATCACGGATCCTCAACGCTTCGACTTCCGGCAATGGATGCGCACGCTCGACGAGGATAGCCTGGCACGATTCGAGAGGTTCCTCGACCTTGCGGCTGAGGCGATGGTCTTGGGCGACCGCTCCGCTGGCCAAGATGCCGCCTTAAGGAAGAGCGCTCGCGGCCGGTCTCAAAATAACTGAGCAACCGGTCCTGTCACCGCCTTCGGCCAAGATGCTTGCCTTCGTTTGGCACCGCAGTTAGGATGCCGGCATGAGAATCGTGCGCGCGAAACAGTTACCCGAAATTGCCGTCAAATTTCTGCGGATGAGCGATGCTCCGACACAGTCGCCCGAGAACTCTCTCGAGGGTCAGGACTGGGGCATCGACGAAGGGATCATCAGAAACCCCAGCCATGCATTGTTCGGCGTTAAGGTCATCCATACGTTCCGCCTCCTCCACGCGTCACATCGCGGATTGAAAGGCGTCGAGGTTTTTGACGAGATGATCCGCTGGGCTCGCGCCGGACGGTTCAAGTACATCCTTGTCGACAAGTACGACCGCTTCGGCCGCAACCTCCGCGAAGCGGTCACCGTCGAGGATGAATTGAACGAAGCGGGCGTCTACATCGTCTCCGCCAAGGAGCAGTTCGATCAGCGACAGCCAGCGGGATGGCTCGCTAAGACGATGATGCAGATGCTGGCCGACTTCTATAGCCGGAACCTCGCCACCGAGACTCGAAAGGGAATGCGGGCAAAGCTCGAACGTGGCGAGTGGCCATGGGCGGCGCCGCTGGGCTACAGACATCCGAACCGGCGGACCGAGCGAGGACGCGCAGTCAGCATCCTTGAGGAAGATCCGGTCACTGGACCGCGCGTCCGGTGGGCATGGCAGGGATTCGCAACCGGGAAGTACACGTTGGACCAATGGATGGATACCTGGAATGCCCAGGAAGTCATTGATCCGATCGGGAAGCGTCTGGTGAGGTCCCAGTGGCACGGCCTCTTCCGCAATCGGCTCTACGTCGGAAAAATGATGACTCGGCTCTTTCCAGGCGAAGAGTTCGAAGCCCACGAGGAAATGCCGCGACTTGTCAGCCCGGGAACCTTTGATCGGGTACAAGAACTCCTCGACATCCGCAGCAGCCATAAGAAACAACACCATGTCAACGACTACCCGCTCGTCAAGATTCTCTGGAGTCAGGAGGGTGACTGTGGTTTCCATGGCGAGACTCAGCCTAAGAAGAAAGCCTCCTATTACCGGACAAAGGCCAAGGTTGCTGGGCGAAAGATCTATTTGGGCCAGAAAGGGGTCGAGAGCGAGTTCAGCAGGTTGCTGGTACGAATCCAGATCCGCCCTGAGATGGCAGAGGGATGTAGGGCGGAAATGCTGGCCCGACTCAAGGAGCGCGTCCCTGGACAGCGCCAGCTTGAAGCCGACAAGCTCGGGAAGCAGGTGCAGCGGCTTGAGGAAAAGGCGAGAACGCTGATCCGTCTGCACACAAACGGCGATATCTCGTACGACGAGTTCAGGGGCGAGCGGTCACTGAACGAAGCCGCCCAGAGAGAGCTTCGGGAGCGGCTGAGCCATGTCAGCGCCGGCTTTGAGAAAGAGGCTCATGACGTCACCACCGGGCTGGCGATTTTGTCGAGCCTCGAGGTCATCTGGGACCGGTGCGCGACGCCGGAACGGCGGCGAGAATTCGCAGAACTCCTGTTCTCCCGCGTGACCGTCGACCAATACTCTCGGACCCGGGATTGGGCTCTTAATAATCCTTTTCAGCGGCTTTTTGAATTCGCCCAGCCCGGTTCGAAACTTGTTCTGGATGGCGACCCCGAGCGGATTCGAACCGCCGATCTCCTCCGTGACAGGGAGGCATGTTAGACC
>Ga0209626_1000279_pt1 | contig 11076 bp, 9 predicted proteins | sample JacPinW_OM1H0_M2_FD_187962 | JGI IMG/M metagenome (GOLD analysis project Ga0209626, IMG submission 187962) | Forest soil microbial communities from Algoma, Ontario, Canada - Jack Pine, Ontario site 1_JW_OM1H0_M2 (SPAdes) (version 2) | ecosystem: Environmental > Terrestrial > Soil > Boreal... | reverse complement strand
CGAATCGCCGTCGTGAACCTGGATCACGACGTCGCTCGTGCCGTCGCCCGAGTAGTCGCCGAACCAGTTGTGCCAGAGCCTCGAGAAGATGAACGCCGCCGCGATAATCACGACGACGAGCAACGCCAGAACAAGGTTGCGAGAGTTCTTGCGGCGCCGACGGACTCGCTCGTCGCGCATGCGGTCAGCGCGAGAACTGCGCCGTGGCGCCGCACCGACCGCCACGGGTTCTGTCCGCTCACGCCCCCAGTGTTCAGTCACCGCCGGCCTCTTCGTACGGGACCGATTCGTACGGGGCCGACGTGCGCCGCTGATCCAGCCAACCCTGCAGAATCGCGACCGCGGCAGCCTGGTCGATCACCGAGCGCTGCGCCTTCGCCCGGATTCCGGCCTCACGCAACGACCGCTGTGCGGCCACCGTGGTCAACCTCTCGTCGGCCAGACGGACCGGAATTCCATGGATACGCCCGGCGAGCTCGTCGGCAAGCGTGATCGCGTCTTTCGCGGACGCCCCGGCGCGGTCGGCCAGTGTCCGGGGCAGGCCGACAATTACCTCGACGATGTCGAGGTCACCGATCAGCGCCACCAGGCGGCGCAGATGCCCGCCGGAGCGGTCGCGGCGCACCGTCTCCACCGGTGTCGCGAGGATGCCGTCCGGGTCGCTGGCGGCCACCCCGATGCGCACGCTGCCGAAATCGATGCCCAGTCGACGACCGCGGCCGGGATCGTCGCTGCCAGGGCGGTCCGGCAGGCGCTCTCCTCCGACGGTCACTCAGCTAACCTCTGGCAATCTCTGCTCTCAGTGCGGCGAGGGCGGCGTCGATCCCGGCAGGGTTCTTCCCCGACCCCTGCGCCAACTCCGCCTTACCGCCGCCGCGGCCGTCGATTGCCACGTTGACTTCCTTCGCCAGCTCGCTTGCCCGCAGGCCGAGATCGACAGCCGCGGGGTTGGCCGCCACCACGTAGGGCACAGCGCCGTTGTCGCCCTCTGCGACCAGCGCCACCACCGCCGGTTCACTACCCAGCCGGCCGCGAATGTCGCCGGCGAGGTTTCTCAGGTCCCCCGCAGTCTCCCCCGACATCCGCTGGGCCACCACTCGGACCCTACCGATCTGTTCGGCGCCGGCTGCAGCATTTGCGGCAGTAGCGCGCGCCGACGCCTGCCGCATTCGCTCGAGTTCCTTCTCCGCCACTTTGAGCCGCTCAACTAAGGTGGCCACCCGCGCGGGGACTTCCGCCGACGGCACCTTCAGCGACGACGCCAACCCCGCCATCAACGCGCGCTCCCTGGCCAGGTGCCGGAACGCATCCAGCCCGACGTAGGCCTCGACGCGGCGAACGCCCGACGCGATCGACGATTCACCGAGGACGGTGACCGGACCCACCTGCGCGGAGTTGTGCACGTGCGTCCCGCCGCACAACTCCAACGAGAACGGGCCGCCGATCTCGACGACGCGGACTTCGTCCGGGTAGGCCTCGCCGAACAGTGCCATTGCGCCCATCGCTTTGGCCTTGTCGAGTTCGGTGGTGAACGTATGCACTTCGAAGTCGGCCTCGACCGCCTCGTTGGTGACTTCCTCGATCTGCGTGCGTTGGTCTTCGGACAGCGCCCCCTGCCAGTTGAAGTCGAACCGCAGATACCCCGGACGGTTCAGCGAGCCCGCCTGAACAGCGTTGGGGCCCAGCACCTGTCGCAGAGCGGCATGAACGAGGTGGGTGCCCGAGTGACCCTGGGTGGCGCCGTGACGCCAGCGCGGGTCCACGGCGGCGACCACGGTGTCGCCCTCGACGAACTCACCCGACTCGACGTTGACCCGGTGCGTCCACAGCGTTTTCGCGATCTTCTGCACGTCGGTGACGGCGGCCTTCGCGGTCGCGCCGGCGCCGGTGCCGGTGATCGTGCCCTCGTCGGCGATCTGACCGCCGGATTCGGCGTACAGAGGGGTGCGGTCGAGGATCAGCTCGACGCGTTGGGCCGCCCGCATCTCAGGGTTGTGCGCGACAACCGGCACGCGCTTGCCGTCGACGAAGATGCCGAGAACCTTTGCCTCTGAGGCCAGTTCGTTGAACCCAGTGAATTCCGTCGGCGCGGCGTCCACCAATTCGCGGTACGCGGTCAGGTCGGCGTGGGCATGCTTGCGGGCTGCGGCGTCGGCCTTCGCGCGGTCGCGCTGCTCGGCCATCAGCTTCCGGAAGCCTGCCTCATCGACTGCCAGACCCGCCTCGGCGGCCATCTCGAGCGTGAGGTCGATCGGGAATCCGTAGGTGTCGTGCAGCGTAAACGCGTCGGAGCCGCTCAGCACCGTGGCGCCCGAAGCCTTCGTCGTTCTGGCGGCCTCCTCGAACAACCGTGAGCCCGAGGCCAGCGTCCGGTTGAACGCGGCCTCCTCGGCCTCCGCGATCCGGGTGATGCGGGCGAAGTCGGTGACCAGTTCGGGGTACGACGGTCCCATCGCGTCGCGCACGGTGGCCATCAACTCGCCCATGATCGGGATGTCGATGCCGAGCAACTTGGCGGCCCGCACGATGCGGCGCAGCAAGCGGCGCAACACATATCCGCGCCCGTCGTTGCCGGGGCTGACGCCGTCCCCGATCAGGATGGCAGCTGTGCGGCTGTGGTCGGCGATGATCCGGTAGCGGACGTCGTCGTCGTGGTTTCCGGTGCCGTATCCGCGCGGCGCGATCTCGGCGACCTTGTCGATCACCGGACGCAGCAGGTCGGTCTCGTAGACGTTGTCAACGCCCTGCAGCACGCAGGCCATCCGCTCGACGCCCATCCCCGTGTCAATGTTCTTGCGCGGCAACGGCTCAAGAATCTCGAAATCGGTTTTCGAGGTGCCTTCACCACGAAGATTCTGCATGAACACGAGATTCCAGATCTCGATGTAGCGGTCCTCGCTCGCGGCCGGGCCGCCCTCGGGCCCGTACTCGGGGCCGCGGTCGTAGTAGATCTCGGACGACGGCCCGCTGGGACCGGGAATACCCATCGACCAGTAGTTGTCGGCCATGCCGCGCCGCTGAATCCGTTCCGGCGGCAGACCAGCGATCTCCTGCCACAGCTCCGCGGCTTCGTCGTCATCTAAATAGACCGTGGCCCAGAGCCTTTCAGAATCCAGCCCATATCCGCCTTGTTCGACCGGGTTGGTCAGAAGCGTCCAGGCCAGCTCGATCGCGCCGCGTTTGAAGTAATCGCCGAACGAGAAGTTGCCGGCCATCTGGAAGAAGGTGTTGTGCCGGGTCGTGACGCCGACCTCGTCGATGTCGGGCGTGCGGATGCACTTTTGGATGCTGGTCGCGGTGCGGTAGGGCGGGGTGCGCTGACCGAGGAAGTAAGGCACGAACTGCACCATGCCGGCGTTCACGAACAGCAAGTTGGGGTCGTCGAGGATCACCGAGGCGCTCGGCACCTCGGTGTGGCCCGCATTCACGAAGTGGTCGGTGAACCGCTTCCTTATTTCGTGTGTTTGCACTGCTGTCGCCGTCTGCTCTCGGAGCTAATTTCTCTAGGGGCCCTTCGACCCGACTACATTACCGGTCTGCATCAACTCAACGTCCCCCGCACGCGGGAGGTGCCCCCACTGGGCGACCTGCCGGTGCCTTTAGCCGTCGACGAAGCTCAGCCGCACCGACCGCCGGGGATTATCGCGGTTGAGGTCCACGAGCACAACGCTCTGCCAGGTGCCGAACAGCGGCTTGCCTGCCTGAACCGGCAGCGTCACCGAGGGCGTGATCAGGGCCGGGAGCACGTGGTCGGCGCCGTGGCCCGGCGAACCGTGCGCGTGACGGTAGCGGTCGTCGCGTGGCAATAGCCGTTCGAGCGTCTCAACAAGGTCGTCGTCACTGCCCGCGCCCGTCTCGATGACCGCGACCCCCGCCGTCGCGTGGGGCACGAACACGTTGCACAAGCCGTCGCCATGCGAGGCGCAGAACGACCGGACATCGTCGGTCAGGTCGACGATTCGCCGGCGCGTGGTGTCGACATTGAGGACGGCGGTATCCACATCCTCAGCGTACGGATGAAGCCCTTTAGCTGCCCATTGCGAGCATCGATTGAGAGGAGGAACCTAGTGAGCGGACGGGTGGCGCCACCGGGGCGCTGCCACGAACAAAGAGGGGGTGGATCGTGTTCGCACGCTCTACCACTATTGAGGCGCAACCGGAGTCCATCGACGCGGGTATTGCGTACATGTGCGACGAAGTCATGCCCGCGCTGCAGGCCATCGACGGCTGCATCGGCATGTCGTTGTTGGTCGATCGCGAGTCGGGTCGGTGCATTGCCACCAGCGCATGGGAAACCGAGGAGGCGATGCGCGCGAGCGACGATCAGGTGGCACCTGTTCGCGAGCGCGCCGCTGAGAGCTTCAGGGGCGCCATGATCGTCGAGGAGTGGGAAATCGCCGTCTTGCACCGCGATCATCGGTCGAATGACGGTGCGTGCGTGCGGGCGACGTGGTTCAAGGCAGCCAACGGTCAACTCGACCGATCTGTCGACTTCTATCGGGAGGCCGTCCTTCCTGCGTTGCAGGAGCTCGAGGGGTTCTGCAGCGCAAGCCTGCTCATCGATCGCTCGACGGGCCGATCCGTGTCGTCGGTCAGTTTCGACAGCAGCGACGCGATGGATCGCAACCGGGAGCAGGCTCGGTCGCTGCGGGCCAGCCGGATTCGGGAACTGGGCGCCGACCAGCTCGACGTCGGCGAATTCGAGCTGGCGCTGGCGCACCTGCGGGTACCCGAGTTGGTTTGAGGAGTAACTGGCGCGACGCGCGCGCTTCGGGCAACGGGGCGCACGCAGAACACCGTGTGTTGCAACGGATCACACGCTTCTAGCCATCAACGAGAACTACAGCCCGGGCAAGCAGATCAGGGGGATGCACCCAAGATCCGCCGGTGGAGTATCTCCCTCGTACACAAATTGACCGCGGTTGGCCTGGAACCCGTAGTCGACCCCGTACCAGGTGTGGCAGACACCCATGTCCCAAACTATGTTGTCATCGTTATACGGCAGGGGCTGCCCTGGGCACCATTGATATGGGCCCCTTACCTTGGCGGGAACCGGGCCATGAAATTGCGGCGCAAGACCGGGCTCGGCCTGGGCGTTACCTGCGGCCAGCCCCAAACCGGCCAGACCCAAACCGCCGGACACCAACAGTGCCGTTGCTAACCCTGCGATTCCTAGTTTCATAGACCGCAGATTATTCCGGCGTGAACAGGGAAGACTCGCAGATTCCGAAATTCGGTTCATGGTTGGTTCCTGTCATAACTTTCGGCCGGGTGCAACGTTTCTCGCGCCTATTCGGCAACGAACTCGAAAGGGCTGGTCTCCGCACCGTGTCTATAGGCCCGGCAAGCAGGTAACGAAGGGTATGAGTCCGGGGCATTGCTCGAATATGTTCGGCGGATTCGCAGGCGGCGGAGGCGGCGGGATTGGAGTTGGAAATAGGTTGGGTCCCTCCCAATAGTGCGCAGGAGCCTTGGTTCGCACGTCGTACTCGAAGTAGTAGGTGTGGCAGACACTCATGTCCCAAACCAGTTCCCCATCCGGCCGTGGTGGATCATTCGGCAAGTCTTGCCCTGGGCACCATTGAAATGGGCCATACGTATAAGCGTGGGCGGTACCTGCTCCCAACCCCAGAGCGGCCATACCCAAAACGCCAGACACCAATAGGGTCGTTGCTACCCGTGCAATTCCTAGTTTCACAGACTTCACGGCGTTCCCGTGTGAACGGGGAAGATTCCTAGATCGTGAAATTCGGTCCATGGTTGTTCCTTTGTGGATGTCGGCCCGTGGCCGGTCATAAAGTTTGCGTCGGACCCCTTGGAGGATTCTTGGAATCCGCCGGGTCGACCGCGCGGAATCAAGTCGAGGCGTTGTTGGCGTGGCAGCCGGTGCGGGTGCCCCGCTGGTATCTCGGGGCCGCACATGCCCCGTGATTACCGCCGGGGCTTGACAGCGTTGCGGATGATCGCGCGCAGCCGCTCGACCCGCGCGGCGATCTCGCGTTCGGCACCCCGGTCTGCGGGCTGGTAGTAGTCGACGCCGACTAGCTCGTCGGGCGGGTACTGCTGTGCCACAACACCGTCGGGATCGTCGTGGGAGTACTTGTAGCCGACCGCATTACCCAGCGCGGCCGCACCGCTGTAATGCCCGTCGCGCAAGTGCACCGGCACCCGACCCGCCTTGCCCGCCTTGATATCGTTCATCGCCGCGGAGATCGCCGCCATGACCGCATTGGACTTCGGCGCCGTTGCGAGGTGGATGGTGGCGTGCGCCAACGTCAGTTGCGCCTCCGGCATCCCGATCAACTGGACCGTCTGCGCGGCGGCGACGGCGGTCTGCAGCGCGGTGGGATCGGCCATGCCGATGTCCTCGCTGGCCAGAATCATTAGCCGGCGGGCGACGAACCGCGGATCCTCCCCCGCGACGAGCATGCGCGCCAGGTAGTGCAACGCGGCGTCGACGTCAGAGCCCCGGACGGACTTGATGAAGGCGCTGATCACGTCGTAGTGCTGATCACCGTCCCGGTCGTAGCGGACGGCCGCCTTGTCCAAGGACTCTTCGATGCTCGCAACGGTCACGGGTGCGCCGCCATCGCCCGCCGTTTCCGCCGCGACCTCCAGCGCGGTGAGTGCCCGGCGAGCGTCGCCGGCGGACAGCCGCACCAGCAACTCGATGGCGTCGGGTTCCACCGGCACGCGGCCGCCGAGAGCCCGCGGATCGTCGATCGCGCGCTGGATGAGCGTACGGATGTCCTCCGCGGTCAGCGGGTGCAACTGCAGGATCAGCGACCGCGACAGCAGTGGAGCCACCACGGAGAACGAGGGATTCTCGGTGGTGGCCGCGACGAGCAGCACGACCCGGTTCTCGACCGCGGCCAACAGCGCGTCCTGCTGGGTCTTGGAGAATCGGTGCACCTCGTCGATGAACAGCACTGTCTGCTCGCCGTGGGCGGCGGCCCGGCGGGCGTTCTCGATGACCGCGCGGACCTCCTTGACACCGGCGGACACGGCCGACAGCGCCTCAAACCGGCGGCCGGTGGCCCCGGAGATCAACGACGCGAGCGTGGTCTTTCCAGTGCCGGGCGGCCCGTAGAGGATGACGGACGCGGCACCGGAGCCTTCGATCAGCCGACGCAGCGGCGACCCCGGCGCGAGCAGATGCGATTGCCCGACGACCTCGTCGAGCGACACCGGACGCATTCTGACGGCCAGCGGCGCGGGCAGTCCCGAACCGCGGCCCTGCCCACCGGCGGAGTCGTCTGTGCCGGGAAGGTTGAACAGACCATCGGACACGTTTTAGGCATACCACGACAGCGAGACACCGATCACCACCGCGACACTTAAATAAACCACCGCGACGACGCGCCGATGTCGGTCGCACTAGCTTCAGTCTGGGCGACGCCGCCACCAGAACGACTTCGGTGACTACAGGCCGGTGCGATCCTTGATGCGCTGCCTGACAGCGTCCTTCCCCTCGGCGAGTGTCGCTACGCCGAAACGGGTGGCGCTCCAATATCGATCGCCGTAGTCCGTGATGTCGGCTAGAAGCTGCACGGCTTCCAATATCGGCCCGACCAGGGAGTTGTCGCGGTAACCCAGCAACTTGAAAGGCCCGGCAATCCAACGGTGCCGTCACCGCTCCGTGCTGGGGCACCTGGGCCGAATGCCGGCATCAGGTGTGCCGCCAAGTCCCCCGCCGGCACACCTCGCACCCACTGGGACATCGCGCCAGCGGCAACTTGCGATTATTGTGCCTCGGCACCGACGCACCGGCCCTCCGGGTCAACGGTTGATTACCGAGCTGCCGCCGTGGCCTCGGCCTGGCGAGAGCCTCGACGTCGGCTACCGAATCTCCCCGCGCGGCAGAGCCTTCTGGCCGCGCTGCAGAGCCTTTCTGGCGGCTAGCTCCGCCGGCTGTTGATATCGAACCCGACGTCCTGGCCGTTGACGCTCGTGATTTTCACATGCGCGGTGTAGGGGCCTTCCGGACCCGTGAAGTGGCAGTCGAATTCCTCACCCACCTTGGCGTCGACTCCCGAGGGGCACTTAACGTCGGTCGGCTTGAAACCCGTCTTCTGAGACACCACATCGGTAACGGACTTTGCGGCTCCGTCCGGATTGATCGTGCTGCCGCAGCCCGCAAGCTGCAGAGCCATCGCACCGACAAGTACGGCCGCGCCAAGGCGAGCACCAAAACGTTGGGTCATGCCGCGTGATGCTGCCCTTCGCTGTGCGGCGCGTCAAGACTTGCCGTGCGACGGGTCGATGCTGTCCGCGGCGAGTTTCGTTGGCACGGAGGTCACCTCGTCGATGACCGTGTGGATGAACCGCATTTTGTCCAGCACCGGAACGGGCAGTAGGAACGGGTACAGATCACCGCGGCCCATCGACCTGTTGACCATGTTCAACGCCCACGACAGCGGCAGCCACATGTCGATGATCGTGTCGAAGCCGCTGGGGCCCAGTACCCTTCGCTCATAGGTGGCGTTGGCCGGCGCGAACCCGAATTCTGCCGCGGTGTCCAGGGTGTCCCGGATGTGCAGGTAGTGGGCGAAGGTCTCCGCCCAGTCCTCGGCCGGGTGCATCGTCGCGTAGGACGAGACGTAGTTCTCCTCCCAATCGGGCGGCGCCCCCTCGTTGTAGTGGCGGTCCAGAGCCGCCTGGTAGTCGGCGTTGGGGTCGCCGAACAACTCCCGGAATCGCTGTTCGTACTCGTGCGACGGCTCGACGAGGCGGTAGTAGTAGTAGTGGCCGATCTCGTGGCGGAAATGCCCCAGCAGCGTGCGGTACGGCTCGTCCATCGCTTTGCGCAACTGTGCGCGGTGGACGTCGTCGCCCTCGGCCAGATCCAGCGTGATCACACCGTTGTGATGGCCGGTGAACACTTTGTCCTGCTCGCTGGACAGCAGGTCGAACGCGAGCCCGTAATCCGGGTCTTCGTCGCGGCCCACGATCGGCAGCTTCAGCTCGTAAAGTTCGGCGATCAACCGGCGCTTGGCCTTCTCGGCATCCGCGAATGCGGCCAGCGCCGTCTCGTCGCCATCGCTCGGCCGGGTGCGAGTGAGTCGGCACGACCCACACAAACGTCGCACCGGCTCCTTGACGACGAGCCAATTGCATTTGGCCAAATGCAGATTCGCGCAGAGCTGGTACTTTTCGGCGTCCACGAATCCCGCCTTCGCGCTGTCCGGCCCGTCCGCGATCACCAGCATCGCAATGTCGTCGAGTGAGAACCCGAGGGGGCGCTCGCACGACAGGCACACCGAGTTCTCGAACGCCAGATGCTGACCGCAGTTGGGACAGATGAAATCACGCATGAATCACTCCCCTTCGAACGGCTCGACGTCCACCGAGACTTTGATCACGCTTCGCTTCGAGTCGGTGTAAATGATGCCCCGCAGTGGCGGGATGTCCGCGTAGTCGCGGCCCCAGCCCACCACGATGTAGCGCTGGTCGACCATCTGGTCGTTGGTCGGGTCGAATGCCAGCCATACGTCACCCGGAGTCCACACTGCGGCCCAGGCATGGGTCGCATCGATGCCCACCATACGCTCCTTGCCGGGTGGCGCATTGGTGGCCAGATATCCCGAAACATAGCTGGCGGCAAGTCCGTTAGCGCGCAGACAGGCGATCGCGAGGCGCGCGAAGTCCTGACACACTCCCTCGCGGGCGGCCATTACCTCGTCGACAAGAGTCGACACCGTCGTGGAGCCCGACCGATAGGTGAAGTCGGTGTAGATGCGCGACGACAAATCGCCGAGCGTCTCGACCAGCGGGCGCCCCGCGGCGAAGCTGAGCGCGGCGTATTCGCGAACCGCGTCCGTGATCTCGGGGGGCTGCAGGTCGAGGCTGAACTCCGTGGCAAGCGCACCCGCGACTCCGGTCGGCCGGGCATCCTCCCACGGTGCTATCGCCGGTCCCGTCGAATACTCGTGCGGCGGAACCGGATCCACCTCAACCACGGACGCGCTGGTGACCGACAGAGCGCTATGCGCGGTGGTGACATGGAAATAGGTGCTGATGTTGCCGTACCCGTCGCGGCTGGTGGAGCGGTCAGCCGGTTCGGGATCGATGCGCAGCTCGTGATGCAGGCAACGCTGGCGCGCCAAGTCGCGCGGCGTCAAAAATCCGCGGCCGTATGAACTGGTGACCACATCGGAGTATCGGTACTCGGTGCGGTGGATGATCCGGTAGCGGCGGGTGGCCGTCACGGCACCAACCTGCGTTCGTCGGGTCCCCACAACGGCTGCATGCCGCCGGGCAGCGACAGCTGGGTCTCGGTGATCACCACGGACAGATCACGTAGTGAGGCGTGGATACCGTCCAGCAGCCCGGCCAGTTTGGTGCGGCGGCCGTTCTCGTCGAAGTCTTCGAGGTCGTCCGGATTCAGCCGCCGCAACCGGGTGCTGATGTCGTCGACCAGCCGCTCGGGCCGTGACGACCCGGACGCACCCGGAAGCGCCTTCAGGTCGGCCCGCACTCGCTCCAGCTGGAAGACCAACGACCGCGGGTTGGTTGCGTCGAACAACACCAGCTCCGCCACGGCAGCAACACTAACGACACCCAGATTGCGTCGCCGATAGATGACCGACGATTCGCACGCCACGAGCGCGGACTCCGTGATCACCTGCTCGGCGCCCCCGCTGCGGGTCTGCGTCAGCGTGGCGCGCAGCAGGGCGGTGATCCCCAGCCCACGCTCGATCCGCTTGCCGATGTCCATCATCGTCCAGCCCACGTCGTGCACCATCGACTCGGCTGCGACACCGGCCAGCGCGAGCATCCCGGCCAGCGTCTGCTGCTGTGCCGCCGCAAGCAGAGCATCGCCCTCCGCAAGCGATTCGGGCGGCGTGTCCGACCTCCGGGCCACCGCCCGCTCCACCGCAGCCAGCACACTCCACGTGTCGGGGGACAACTGGTCACGCACCGCTCGCGCTGCAAGACCGAGGCGTTCCACCGACTGAGCCAGCGACCCCGGGCGGTGGTGGTCGACGGTCAGCGACCACAGCGTCGACGGCGCGACCGCGATCATCTCGGGGTGGTCGCCCTCGGCGCCGGTGTCTGTTCCAGTGATCACTCCCA
>Ga0209626_1000278_pt1 | contig 11087 bp, 8 predicted proteins | sample JacPinW_OM1H0_M2_FD_187962 | JGI IMG/M metagenome (GOLD analysis project Ga0209626, IMG submission 187962) | Forest soil microbial communities from Algoma, Ontario, Canada - Jack Pine, Ontario site 1_JW_OM1H0_M2 (SPAdes) (version 2) | ecosystem: Environmental > Terrestrial > Soil > Boreal... | reverse complement strand
GTCTCCAGCGTGCTGGCGCGCAACCAGTAGAAGAAGCGGTTGGCGACCGGCTGCAGCTTGCGCGCGCCGGAGGGTTTGACCGCAATGCCCATCGCGGCACCGGTCTCGGCCGCCAGCCTGGTGGCCGCCGGCATCCTCCTCTCCCGCCTCTCCGGCTTCGTCCGCCAGCGGGTCTTCGCCCACTTCTTCGGTAACGGCGACGCCGCCGACGCCTTCAACGCCGCTCTCAAGATCCCCAACCTGCTGCAGAACCTTTTCGGCGAAGGGGTCCTCTCCGCTTCCTTCATCCCCGTCTATGCCGGCCTCCTCGGCCGCGGCGACGACAAGGAGGCGGGGCGCGTCGCCGGCGTGGTGGCGACGCTCCTCTCTCTGGTGACCGCCCTTCTCGTCCTCTTGGGCCTCGTCGCCACGCCGCTCCTCATCGGCGTCATCGCGCCGGGCTTCTCCGGGGAGAAACAGGCGGTGACGATCCGCCTCGTCCGCATCCTCTTCCCCGGCGTCGGCCTCCTCGTCCTCTCCGCCTGGTGCCTGGGGGTCCTCAACAGCCACCGGCGCTTCTTCCTCTCCTACGCGGCGCCCGTGGTGTGGAGCGCGGCGATGATCGCCGCCATGCTCGCCTGCGGCGGGGGGACGCCGCTCTACCGGCTGGCGGCCATCGTCGCCGTCGCCGCCTCGCTCGGCTCGGCCGCCCAGCTGGCCGTCCAGCTCCCCACCGTCCTGGCGCTCCAGAAGGGCCTCCGGCTCTCCTTCGACACCGCCTCCGCCAACGTGCGCGCGGTGTTCGCCAACTTCGGTCCGGTCGTCCTCTCGCGCGGCGTCGTGCAGGTCAGCGCCTACGTCGATCAGCTGCTCGCCAGCTTCCTGGGGACCGGGGCGGTGGCCGGGCTCTCCTACGCGCAGCTCCTCTACACCCTGCCGATCAGCCTCTTCGGGATGTCCATCTCCGCCTCCGAGCTGCCGGAGATGTCGCGCGCCACCGGCGCCGCCGATCCCGCGGGGGGAGGTATGGCCGGCGAAGAGGTTGCGGCCTACCTGCGGGGCCGGCTGTCCGCCGGCCTGCGGCGGATCGCCTTCCTGGTGGTGCCGTCGGCGGTCGCCTTCCTCGCTCTGGGCGACGTCATCGCCGGCCTTCTCTACCAGACCGGCAAGTTCACCCGCGGCGACGCCCTCTACGTCTGGGGGATCCTCGCCGGCTCGGCTGTCGGCCTCCTGGCCTCGACCATGGGGCGCCTCTACTCCTCGACCTTCTATGCCCTGCGCGACACCCGCACGCCGCTGCGCTTCGCCCTCGTGCGGGTGGCGCTGACGACCGGCCTGGGCTGGCTCTGCGCCCTGCCGCTGCCGCCGGCCCTGGGGCTCGACCCGCGCTGGGGCGCGGCCGGTCTCACCGCCTCGGCCGGCATCGCCGGCTGGGTGGAGTTCCTCCTCCTCTCCCGCGGGCTCAAGGCGAGGATCGGCGGCGCCGAGCTGCCGGCCTCCTTCCTCGCCCGCCTGTGGGGCGCCGCCGTCGCCGGCGCGGCTCTCGCCTGGGGCGTCAAGCTCCTCGCCTTCGGCCGCTGGCCGGGACATCCGTTCCTCGCCGGCATCGCCGTCCTCGCCCCTTACGGCGTGGTCTATCTCGGGACGGCGAGCCTCTTGGGCGTCAAGGAGGCGCGGCAGCTCGCCGCCGGCGCGCTGCGGCGGATCCCGGGACGGCGGTAACCTATCGGCGCTGCGGAAGGAGACGCCATGAGCCGCTACGACTTCCTCCTCGACACCTATGACACCGAGCGCCTGAAGACGCTCTCCGTGTGGTCCAGCTTCGCCGACGCCGACCTGCGCTTCCGCCCGGCGCCGCGGGCGCGCACCCCGCACGAGCAGATGGTGCATCAGTGCGTGAGCGAGGACCTCTGGATGAAGGGGATGCTGGGCATCGATCTCGGCGAGCCGCCGCTGCCTCCGGAGGAGACGCGGCTCGAGTTCATCCGCCGCTACGCCGCGGTCTCGGCCCGCCGGCTCGAGGCCCTGCGCGCCGAGCCGGAGCCCTGGTTCGAGGAGCCCACCCGCTTCTTCGACGTCGAGCGCTCCCGCGCCTGGGTGCTGACGCGCCGCATCGCCCACACCGCTCACCACCGCGCCCAGCTCACCGTCTACCTGCGTCTCTTAGGCCGGGATCTCCACTCGACGTACGGGCCGACCGCCGACACCGGCGGCCTGTTCCAGAACCAGGCGCCGGTGATCTATCGCTACGGCTCGGTCGACGAGCTCCTGCAGGCGGAAGCCGCAGGCGGCGCGCCCCGTCCGCTGCCCGGACCCGGCGCCAAGAGCCCAACCGAGCGGCCGGGCTGATCCATTCGCTCCGCGCGACTTTTCAGGGTTCTTAATTCGTTAAGGATCAGGGGCTCGGCAAGCGCGCGAAAAAATGGTATATTGCGCCGCCATGAGCGCGCGAGCCTTCGGTTCTGGAACGATTTCCTTCGGTCTGGTTTCGATCCCGGTGAAGCTCTACTCCACGGGCGAGGCCGCGGCCGGCATCCATCTCAACATGCTGCACAAGAAGTGCGGTACCCGTCTGCGGCAACAGTACGTCTGTCCGACCGACGACGAGGTGGTGGGAAAAGAAGACATTGTGAAAGGTTATGAATACGCGCGTGGACAGTATGTTCTGTTCACGGAAGAAGAGCTCAAGGCGCTGACGCCGGAGGCTACCAACGCGATCGAGATCGCCGAGTTCGTGCCCATCGAGAAGGTCGATCCGATCTACTTCGAGAAGTCCTACTACCTGGGCCCCGACCGCGGCGGCGACCGTCCCTATCGCCTGCTCGCCGAGGCGATGAAGGAGACCGGCCGGGCGGCGCTCGCCCGCTACTCGTCGCGCGGCAAGGACTACCTGGTCCTGCTGCGGCCGTTCTCGCAGGGCCTGGTCCTGCAGCAGCTCCGCTACGCCGACGAGATCCGCGACTTCAGCGAGGTGCCGATCGGCCAGGCCGACGTCAAGGACAACGAGCTGCAGCTCGCCGTCCGGCTGGTCGACCAGATCGCCTCCGACGTCTTCCGGCCCGACGCCTACGAGGACGAGGTGCGCAAGAAGGTCCGCGACCTCATCGAGAAGAAGGTCCAGGGCCAGGAGATCACCGCCGAGCCGGCCGAGGCCCCCAAGGCGCAGATCGTCGATCTCATGGAGGCGCTGAAGGCGAGCCTGGCCGCCAGCCAGTCGTCCTCGGCCGCGCCCGGTGCCGCGGCGGCGAAGGGGGACGCCCGCAAGCCTCCCAAGCCCTCGCCGCGCCAGCCGGCAGCCGCGGCGCCCGCCAAGGCGGCCGCAGCGCCGGCGCGCAAGCGAGCCGCCAAGAGTTAGCGTCCCGTCTCAAGTTCCCCGGCGCGAGTTACACTGAGGGCGATGGATCGCCCCAGCTCCCGCGGCGGGTACTCCACCCGCGACGTGGCGACGATGCTCGGCCTCTCGCCGGGCCAGGTCCGCTCCTACGTGCGCGCCGGTTCCCTGACCCCGCCGCGTGGACCCCGCGGCGAGCTCCGTTTCTCCTTCCAGGACCTCGTCCTCCTGCGCACCGCCCAGGGGCTGGTGCGCGCCCGGGTCCCCGGCCGGCGGGTGCGCCAGGCCCTGCGCATGCTCAAGGAGCAGCTCCCCAGCGGCCGGCCGCTGTCGGCGGTCCGCATCTCCGCCGACGGCAAGCAGGTGGTCGCCCGCGACGGCCGCGAGCTGTGGAACCCGGAGTCCGGCCAGGCGCTCTTCGACTTCGAGGTCCGCGACCTGGCGCGCGAGGCCGCCCCTTTCGCCCGCCGCGCCGCCCGCGAGGCTCGCGCCCACGAGGAGGAGCTCGGCGCCGAGGACTGGTACGAGCTCGGCTGCGAGCTCGAGGCGACGGCTCCCGAGGAGGCGACGGACGCCTACCGGCGGGCGCTGGCCCTCGATCCGGCGCACGCCGACGCCAACCTCAACCTCGGCCGCATCCTCCATGAGGACGGCGACCTGGCGGGCGCCGAGACGCACTACCGGCGGGCTCTCGCGGCGCGGCCCGACGATGCCACCGCGGCCTTCGACCTCGGGGTCGTGCTGGAGGACCTGGGGCGCCTGGCGGAGGCGGCCGGCGCTTACGAGGCAGCCCTCGCCGCCGACAGCGCCTACGCGGACGCCCATTACAACCTCTCCGGGGTGTACGAGAGCCTGGGCCGGAAAGCGGAGGCCCTACGTCACTTGAAGGACTACAAGACGCTGACGAAGGGTTTCCGATGACCCCTTGACATTTATGCCACCAGGGCATACGCTCGGCGCCGACATTCAGTATGCTCGTCCACTTTCGAAGGAGGAGAACCAATGAGATCGAAGCGCATCCTGCCGCTGTGTCTCGCCGCCCTGTTCCTCTGCATGGCCCTGCCGCTCGTCGGCGAGCCCAACGTGCCGGGAGGGGAGTTCCGGGTCAACCAGACGACCACCCTGATCCGCCAGATGCATCCCACGGCCGCCTTCGACGGCGCTGGCAACTCGCTGGTGGTGTGGGAGCATGAGGTAGCCGGCATCAAGGGCCGGTTCTTCGGCGCCGACGGAGTGGCCGCCGGTCCCGAGCTCACCCTGGTCGCCAACAGCGCCGTCTCCGTGCCGTTCCAGGGCACCGTCGCCACCCGCAAGGATCCGGTGGCCGCTTTCCTGCCCAACGGGTCGTTCTTCCTCTTCTGGACCGAGCAGTTCTCCTACCAGTCGGTCGCCCTCTTCATCCAGAGCGTCCAGATTCAGGAGAGCGACGTCTACGGGCAGCTCTTCGACCACAACGGCAAGTCGGTGGGCGCCCGGATCCGGGTCAACACCACGACGGCCGGCGCCCAGAGCCTTCCCAAGGTGCAGGCCCGAGCCAACGACCTGGTGGTCATCTGGCAGAGCGACCACCGCGACTCGGGAGTGATCGATCAGGCGATCTACGGCCAGCGCGTCGACTTCTCCGGCCACCTCGTGGGCAGCGAGTTCCGGGCCACCGGGGCGAGCATCCAGGCCCTCAGCCCGGCCCTGGCCGCCGCGCCGTCGGGCAAGTTCATCGTCGCCTGGGAAGCCAACGACGCCCAGGGCAAGGGGGTCTTCGCCCAGCTCTTCGACGCCTCCGCCACCGCGGTCGGCTCCGACTTCCAGGTCAACACCGACACCGCGCTCGACCAGCGGCGGCCGGCGGTCGCCGCCGATCACAGCGGCAACTTCATGGTCGTCTGGCAGGGCCAGTACCAGACCGTCAAGCAGGCGCGCATCTTCGGCCAGCTCGTCGGTCCGGCCGGCAACCTCGTGGGCGGGCAGCTGGCGATCAGCACCGGCCACGACCTCAACGAAGTCGCCCCCTCGGTGGCGGCGGGCAAGAACGGCGATGACTTCCTCACCGTCTGGCTCAACTTCGACTCCACCTTCCCGCGCGGGATCTACGCCAGCCAGGTGACGGCGAACGGCGCCGGCGCGCCGGTGCAGATCAATCACCAGGGCCTCAACTACAACACCCGCAGCGCCGTCGCGACCGACGGCCATGGCAAGTTCCTGGCTTCCTGGGAAGGCTTCATCTCCCGGCAGGCCGCCATCACCGCGCAGCTGATCACCGAATAAGGTCGGATCCCCCTTCCTGTAGGCCTCCCTCGCCCCGTCCGGGTCCATCCGGCGGGGCGCTTCTTTTTTCGGCGGAGCGTCAGCGGTATTCGATCGCTCCCGAGGCCCGGCCGTAGAGGCGGAGCCGGCGCACTACCGTGGAGCCGAACCGGCGCTCGGCGAGGACCGGAGCCGGCGCCAGGAAGGCGCGGACTGCCGCCGACTGGCGCTCGCCGAAGACGTAGAGCTCGGTCGAGTCGAGGAGGAAGGGGAGGTAGAGCGGCGAGAGGTCGGCGCCGGGAATTCCGTCGCGCGCGAGGAGGGCGACGTAGGCGTCGCTGCCCGCCAGGAAGTCGTGGATGGCCTCCGCTTTGAGCAGGCCGAGAGCGAGGGCGCCGCCGGAGTCGTCGGCGCCTACGGCCCCACTCACCTGAGACGCGGCGGCCGCGGAGAACGGGCGCCCAGCCGGCACAGCGAGCAGCCAGCTTTCGGCCAGCCGGGGCAGGCGGACGCGCCAGAGGTTGTAGTCGCTGCGAACGGTGCCCAGCGGCGCCGCGGCGATCCATCCCGCGTAGGGCTCGAGGTAGGTCAGCGGGACGAAGCGGACGCGTTTGCGCAGGGCGTTGCCGAGCCGGGTCACCGTGCGGTAGCGGTCGCCGGCCGCGTCGTCGTAGAGGAAGAGGGCCGCGCGGTCGGCGCGAAAGGGCGTGGGATCGAAGGCCGTTGCCGGCTGCCGACTCGCCGCCGCCTTCCAGACACGGGCGTACTTGCCGAAGCCCCAGAGCGCCGCGGCGGAAAAGGTTTCGATACGGAGCGTCGCGGGCTCGACAGTGGCGCTGCCGGTGGCCGCCGTCCGCGTGCCGGCATGGACGAGGATCGGCGGCAACGGCCAGAGTCCAGCCCAGGAACCATCGTGGCCGGGGGAGGGGAGCGGCAAGGCCGCGCCGGCGACCATAAGGATGGCGGCGGCTCCGAAGGTCGTCCGGCGGGTGAGGCGCGAGAGCGCCGCGGCGATGCAGAGACCCGCCGGCCAGAGCGCGTAGAGCAAGAATCGTTTGGCATTGAAGTCGTAGAAGAAGACGAAGAAGGTCAGCACGGAGGCGAAGAGAAGGAGGCTCAGGAGCAGCGTCGCGCTCCCGAACGCCCGCCGGGCCGCAGGCGCCAGTCCGGCCGCGAGGACCACGCAGGCGGGCAGCCCGAGCAGAGAGGCGAAGGCGAAGAGGTAGGTCGGCACCGCCCCCAGGTGGGGCCGCACGAGGGTCGAGTAACGGAGCAGGAGATCGCCGTAGGTGCCGAAGGCGATCCGCCGGTAGCCGAGCCAGAGGCCCTGGAGCGCCAGGAGGCCCAACGCACCGCTCCACAGCCAGGGGGACCGCAGGTGCCTCCGGCGGAGCGCCGCGACCGCGATGGCGGCGGGGAGGACGGCCAGGAGAGCGGCCTGCTGGGCGAGTACGCTGGCGCCGGCGGCGAGGCCGCAGAGGAGGTACTCGCGGGGCCGCTCGCCGGCGCGGTCGAAGAGCAGGAGGGCAAGCAGGAGGAGCGCGGCGGCCAGCAGGTCGGCCATGACCTCCAGGGCGAGGCTCTGGAGCGAGGAATCGAAGAGCAGCGCCAGCGCGACCGCGAAGGCCGCGCGACGGGGAAAGAGACGGGCGGCGAGGAGGTAGAAGAGGACGACGGCGAGGTGGAAGACGAGCAGGTTGAGGACCGGGAACCAGGAGAGAGCGGAGAGGCGGTCGAGCAGACCGAGGATAAATGGCAGCAGCGGTGGCCGCCCCGAGTAGCGGACGTCGTGTCCAAAGAGCCGCAGTCCGTTGGCGATCCAGTCCCACGAATCGCCGTCCATGAACGGGTAGTCGAGGTTGAGATCGGCAGACCGCAGCCGCGGCGCGAGGACGGCGAAGTTCCCCGCGCAGAGGAAGGAAAGAACTCCGAGGAAGCGGTCCCGATCGGCGGTCGCGGGAGAGGAGGAGTCGGGGGACACCGCGCGAAGTCTAAGCCAGGCCGGAAGCGGAGAGGATAACGTCCTGGCTTCCCCCCTACCGTCCTGGTCCGCTACTCTCGTCCGCGATGCCTTTGCAATCGGCGGCGGTGCCCGCTCATACGGTGACGGCGGCGGAGGCGGAGATGACGCTTCCGGCCCTGCTGCGCGAGCTCGTTCCGGGGACCTCCTGGAGCCGGGCGCGGGAGCTCTGCCGCGGTGGGCGGGTGCTGGTGGACGGCGCGGCGGCGAGCGACCCGGCGCGGCGCATGGCGGCCGGCGAGTTGGTGGAGATCCCCCTTGCCGGCCAACCGCCGCGCCGCTTGGCGCTCCCCGCTACGGCCATCGTCCACTTCGACGCCGAACTCGTCGTCGTGAAGAAGCCCGCCGGCATGCTGACCGTCCCCTTCACCGACGAGGACCGCGACACCCTCGTCACCCTCACCCGCGCCGCCCTCTCGCGGCTCGAGGCCGCCCGCGGCGGACGCTCCGGCCGTAGCAAAATGGTCCATGGCCCGCGCCTGCGGGTCGTGCAGCGCCTCGACAAGGAGACCTCCGGGCTCCTCGTCTTCGCCCGCACGATCGCCGCCGAGCGCCACCTGCAGCAGCAGTTCCGGCTCCATTCGGTGCACCGCGTCTACCTGGCGTTGATCCACGGCGCGCTGGTCCGGCGCGGAGTGGGGGAGACCGTCATCTGCGACACGCTGCTCGTGCCCGACCGCGGCGACGGCCTGCGCGGCTCCTGGGGAGTCTTCCGCCGGCCGCGCGGCGAGCCGCCCGAGGCCGCCCGGCGGGCGGTCACCCACGTCACCGTCGAGGAAACCCTCCGCGGCGCTAGCCTCGTCTCCTGCCGGCTGGAGACCGGCCGCCAGCACCAGATCCGCATCCACCTGGCGGAGGCCGGCCATCCGCTCCTGGGCGAGAAGGTCTACGTCCGCGACTACGCCGGGCCGCTCCTGGCGGCGCCGCGGCCCATGCTCCACGCCGCGGAGCTCGGCTTCGTCCATCCGCGGGGGGAGCGGGAGATGCTCTTCGAGGAGCCGCCGCCGTCGGATTTCGACGCTCTCCTCGCGCGGCTCCGGGGCCGTGCCTAGCTTCGGCCGGCGAGCGCCCAGAGAACCAATCGCCGCGCCCTGCGTACCAAGGCCTCGAAAGGAGGGCCTTCATGCGCCCCGCTGAGCTCCTCACCCTTCTCCTCCTGGCCGGAGCGCTCTTCCAGGCCGCTCCCGTCCACGCCGCCGCCGACCTCGAGGCTCGCCGCATGGCCCTCAAAGACCTCCTGGCCGAGCAGTGGGAGTACAACCTCTCGCACAGCCCGGAGGAGGCCTCCATCCTCGGCGACAAGCGCTGGAACGACAAGCTCTCCGACTTCTCGCAGGCGGCGATCGACGCCGACATGGTCGAAACCAAGAAGTTCGTCGCCCGCTTCGAGGCGATCGACACCACCGGCTTCCCCGAGCAGGAGGCGCTCAACAAGGCCCTGATGGTGCGCGGCCTGCGCCAGGCGCTCGACAACGCCCACTTCAAGAACTGGGAGATGCCGGTGACCCAGATCTCCGGCATCCACTTGGAGGCGCCGCAGTTCATCTCGCTCCTGACCTTCACCAGCGTCAAGGACTACGACGACCTGATCAGCCGCTACCGCCAGCTCCCCACCGCCTTCGACCAGACCATGGTGCAGATGCGCAAGGGGATGGCGGACGGCCTCATGCCGCCCAAGTTCCTGCTCGAGAAGGTGGTGGCGCAGGCCGACGGCATCGCCAAGCTCGCTCCCGAGGACAGCGCCTTCGCGCAGCCGCTCAAGAAGTTCCCGCCGGAGGTTCCGGCGGCGGAGCAGCAGCGCCTGCACGACGCCATGATCGCCGCCATCCGCGACTCCGTCCTCCCGGCCTACGCGAAGTTCACCGCCTTCGTGCGCGACGAGTACGCCCCCAGGGGGCGGACGGAGCCGGGGATGTGGTCGCTCCCCGACGGCGACGCCCGCTATGCCGCGCGGGTGAAACGCTCGACGACGACGGACCTGACGCCCGAGCAGATCCACCAGCTGGGCTTGAAGCAGGTGGTGGAGATCGAAGCGCAGATGCTCGCCATCGCCAAGCGCTTCGGCTACGACAACCTCCACGCCTTCAACGCGGCGATCGACAAAGACCCCAAGCTCAAGGCCGGCACGCGGCAGCACATCCTCGATCTCTACAGGGGCTACATCGATCAGATGTGGGCGAAGCTGCCGCAGCTCTTCGGGCGCCTGCCCAAGGCCAAGGTGGTGGTGGTGCCGGTCGAGGCCTTCCGCGAGAAGGAGTCGTCGAGCGCCGAGTACCAGACCGGCGCCCCGGACGGCTCGCGGCCGGGCCGCGTCGAGGTCAATACCAGCGACGCCGAGAACCGCAAGATCATCACCGTCGAGGACACGGCCTACCACGAGGGGGTCCCCGGCCATCACCTCCAGCTGTCGATCGCTCAAGAGCTGCCGACCCTGCCGCCCTTCCGCCAGCAGGGCGGCTACACCGCCTTCGTCGAGGGCTGGGCCCTCTACTCCGAGCGGCTGGGCAAGGAGGTCGGCTTCTACCAGGATCCCTACAGCGACTACGGCCGCCTCGAGGACGAGATGCTGCGCGCCATCCGGCTGGTGGTCGACACCGGCTTCCACTACAAGCGCTGGACCCGCGATCAGGTCGTGCAGTTCTTCCACGACCACTCGGCGGCCGACGAGGTGGAGGTGCAGAGCGAGACCGACCGCTACATCGTCTGGCCGGGGCAGGCGCTGGGCTACAAGATCGGACAGCTCAAGATCCTCGAGCTGCGCGACCGCGCCACCAAGGAGCTCGGCGCCCGTTTCGACATCCGCAAGTTCCACGACGAGGTGCTGGGCGCCGGCGCCCTCCCTCTGGACGTCCTGGAGACAAGGATCAACGGCTGGATCGCAGAAGAGAAGACGGAGGCGAAGAAGGGACCGTAGGGCGCGGCAGTTCTCGCAGACCGATCATCGTTCTCGGGTTGGCGCACGAAAATCCTGGCTGTCATCCTGAGCGGCGGGAGCGAAGGACCTGGGAGGGTGGGTGGCGCGAATTCCGCGCGTAGCAAGGGTCTGGAAGGCCGCCCTTCCCCCAGGTCCTTCGCTCACGCTCAGGATGACGGTGGAAAAGCTTCCGCGTACACCGAAACCCCGCCGCCCGCAGCTCACCGTCGCACTATAGAGTCGCGCCGTGCGAGGCCTCCGTAACTCGGTCCTCGTGGCGCTCGTCTGGCGCTACGCCTGCCACGGGGTGATGCTGCTGCTGTCGCTCTCGACCGAGGATGAACTGCAGCGCTACGTGCAGTCCGTGAAGGCCGAGCGTCCTGACGAATTGGAATATGTTGAAGCGCGGACGTTGCCCGACATCGAACTCTGCAGGGAACGTGGGTTCGCGGTTTCGCTGGGCGAATGGCGGCGGGAAATCTTCGGCGTCGCGGCACCGTTGTATCGCACCGCTACGGGCGACTGCCTTTCGGTGAATTGCGGCATTCCCTCGTTTCGCTTTTCCGCCGAGCAGATCGAGCGCGAATGCGGACCGCGGATTT
>Ga0209626_1000277_pt1 | contig 11102 bp, 7 predicted proteins | sample JacPinW_OM1H0_M2_FD_187962 | JGI IMG/M metagenome (GOLD analysis project Ga0209626, IMG submission 187962) | Forest soil microbial communities from Algoma, Ontario, Canada - Jack Pine, Ontario site 1_JW_OM1H0_M2 (SPAdes) (version 2) | ecosystem: Environmental > Terrestrial > Soil > Boreal... | reverse complement strand
CCAGCGCCGTGCACGAAGGGCGCGCCGCTGCGTCCTACGAGCGGCTCGAATTTCTCGGCGACGCGATTCTGGGATTGATCGTCGCGCGCTGGCTATACAAGCGTTACCCGGACGCCAGCGAAGGCGAACTGTCGTTGCGCAAGTCGTCTCTGGTCAGCGACCTTGCGCTCGCGGCGACGGCGGAGCGCCTGGAATTCAGCGAATTGGTCGTGGCCGGCGCCGGGCTGACCGCGCCGATCGCCTACCGCTGGAAGACGCAGATAAACGAGAACGCCAAGCAGCCGGCCTTCTCGCACGAGCTCCCGGAGCTCGACCACAATGAGATCGCCGGCTGGGAGGGCGCACGCGACGTCGGCCGCTTCTCCGCCGTCTTCCTCGACGACTCCGACGCCCATCCCCGGGTGAAGGAGAGGATGGAGCTGACCGAGCGCCTGATCGCCGACAACGCCGTCTCCAGCTTCCGCCTGGAGACCCGCGGCGAGACCGCGATCGAGCGGGTCCTCTCGCTCGTGCTGCTCGGCGATCTCGTCTCGATCTACCTCGCCGCGCTGCGCGGCGTCGACCCCGGGCCGGTCAAGGTGATCGACGAGCTGAAGGCCGCCCTGGCCGACCGTTAGCGGCGCGGCGGTGTGATACCGTCGGGCCCCGGCCGAGGAGCGCTGCGACGGGCCTCGATCCGCCACGCTCGGCCTCCCTGCAGCAAGGGCGCTCACCTGACCGGACAGGAGGACTCGTCATGTCAGCAATGACCCCCGCCGCAACAGCCACCGATTTCAAGGTCGCCGACCTCTCGCTCGCCGAGTTCGGCCGCAAGGAGATAACGCTCGCCGAGCACGAGATGCCCGGCCTGATGGCCATCCGCCGCGAGTACGCGGACGCTCAGCCCCTGAAGGGGGCGCGCATCACCGGCTCGCTGCACATGACCATCCAGACAGCCGTCCTGATCGAGACGCTGACGGCCCTCGGCGCCGAGGTGCGCTGGTGCAGCTGCAACATCTTCTCGACCCAGGATCACGCAGCCGCGGCCGTCGCCGTCGGCCCCGAGGGTACCCGGGAGGATCCTCGCGGAGTGCCCGTCTACGCGTGGAAGGGCGAGACGCTCGAGGAGTACTGGTGGTGCACCGAACAGGTGATGCTCTGGCCGGAGGCCGGCCCCGAGGGGGAACCGGGCCCGAACATGATCCTCGACGACGGTGGTGACGCGACACTGCTCGTCCACAAGGGCACCGAATACGAGGCCGCGGGCCAGGTCCCCGATCCAGGTGGCGCCGACTCCGAGGAGCTGCAGGTGATCCTGTCACTGCTGACGCGCTCGCTGAGCGAGGACGCCGAACGTTGGACGCGTATCGGCCAGGGCGTCAAAGGCGTGACCGAGGAGACGACCACAGGCGTTCACCGCCTCTACGAGATGGTCGAGACCGGAGAGCTCCTGTTCCCTGCGATCAACGTCAACGACTCCGTCACGAAGTCCAAGTTCGACAACCTCTACGGGTGCCGGCACTCCCTGATCGACGGAATCAACCGCGCCACCGACGTGATGATCGGCGGAAAGGTCGCCGTCGTGTGCGGCTTCGGCGACGTCGGCAAGGGCTGCGCGGAATCGCTGCGTGGACAGGGCGCCCGCGTGATCATCACCGAGATAGACCCGATCTGCGCGCTGCAGGCGGCGATGCAGGGTTACGAGGTCAAAACCCTCGGCGAAGTCCTCGAGACGGCCGACTTCTTCATCACCACGACAGGCAACAAGGACATCATCACCGCCGCGGACATGCAGCGGATGAAGCACCAGGCGGTCGTCGGCAACATCGGTCACTTCGACAACGAGATCGACATCGCCGGCCTCGGCCGGGTCGCGGGGATCGAGCGGGTCAACATCAAGCCCCAGGTCGACAAGTGGGTCTTTCCCGACGGCCACGCGATCATCATGCTCTCCGAGGGCAGGCTGCTGAATCTGGGTAACGCGACCGGCCACCCGAGCTTCGTGATGAGCAACTCGTTCAGCAACCAGACGATCGCCCAGATCGAGCTCTTCACCAAGAACGGCGAGTACGAGAAGAAGGTCTACGTGCTGCCGAAGCACCTGGACGAGAAGGTGGCCCGCCTGCACCTCGACGCCCTCGGTGTGAAGCTGACGCGCCTCACGGACGACCAGGCGGCCTACATAGGCGTGCCCGTCGACGGACCGTACAAGCCGGACCACTATCGCTACTAGCCGGCATGCATAGCCAATGAGAGCGATGGTCCTTGCGGCGGGCCTGGGCACACGCCTGCGTCCGCTGACGTACGAGATCACCAAGCCGATGGTGCCGGTGCTCGATCGACCTGTGATGGAGCACATCGTGGACCTGCTCGACAGGTATGGGTTCAACGAGGTGATCGCCAACCTGCACTACTTCCCAGAGACGATCCGGGAGCACTTCGGGGATCGCCTGGAGTATCGCTTCGAGCCGGAGCTGCTCGGCACCGCGGGCGGGGTGCGGGCGTGCGCGGAGTTCTTCGGGGACGAGGCCTTCCTGGTGATCTCCGGGGACGCGCTCACGGACATCGACCTGGAGGCCTTCGCGGCCAGGCATCGGCAGACCGGGGGGATCGCGACCCTGGCCGTCAAGAAGGTGCCGGACACGCGGGAGTTCGGTGTCGTGCTGCACGACCGCGACGGCCGCATCACCGGCTTTCAGGAGAAGCCCGCACCGGACGAGGCGCTGTCCGATCTCGGCAACTGCGGTATCTACATGTTCGAGCCACGAATCTTCGACTACTTCCCCGACCGGCCGTTCGTGGACTGGGCCCAGGACGTTTTCCCGGCCCTGCTGGAGAACGACGTGCCGTTCCACATCCACGAGCTCCGTGAGTACTGGAACGACGTCGGCTCGCTGGGCGAGCTGCGCAAGGGCACCTTCGACGCCCTGCGCGGGGAGCTGCACCTGGAGATCGAGGGCGAGGAGCTGTGGCCCGGAGTGATCGTCGCCGGCGACTCGCCGATCCACGAGCACACGGAGATCGAAGGGCCCGTGTGGATCGGCCGGGACGTGAGCCTCGGCGAGGGGGTGCGCCTGATGGGCCCGCTCGTGCTCGGCGACGGGGCCCGAATAGGCGACCACGCCCAACTGCGCGGGAGCATCGTCTTCCCCGGCACGGAGATCGCCGCCGAGTCGATCCTGATCGGCGCGATCAGCGGTCACAGCGGCATCCTGGCGAGTCTGCGCCGGCGCTAGATGAGGCCGTAGCGCTCCCGGCGCTGCTGCTCGCGCTCGGACTCGGCGAGCGCGCGCACGAACAGGACGACGAGGGCGATGCCCATCACCACGGACTGCTCCACCGCCATCACCAGGCCGGCGATCGACTGATCGACGCCGGCGCTGATGCCCCACACGCGGGCCAGGTGCTCGTAGTAGGGGTAGACCGCCGAGGGCGCGAACGCGAGCCCCATCCCGAGGGCTCCCACGAACAGCTTCGTGGAGGCCATGTAGACGATCGGACCCATGCCCTGCAGGCGCAGCCGGGCACGGATGGGCGACAGCAGATGCCACCAGTACAGCGAGCCGGCGATCAGGAAGGTGAGGTGCTCGATCACGTGCACGGCCGAGTGACGCACCGCGAGGTCGTAGGCGGCCGGTACGTGCCACGCCCAGATCACCCCCACGTAGAGCAGGACGGCGAAGGCTGGGTGGGCGAGTGGGCCGGCGCGGTGCTCGAGGGTGCGCACCGCGCGTGTGACCGGTCGCAGGATCACCTTCGTGAAGCCAAGGATCGCGAGGATCGGGACGGCGTCGAGCAGCAGCATGTGCTGGAGCATGTGCATGAAGAACAGCTGGTCGGCGAGCGAGTCGATCGGCGAGATCAACGCCACCAGCGCCAAGAGCACCGAGCCGGCAAAGCAGCACAGTCTCCACACCGGCGCCTGCGCGGCCGCACGGGCGGGGGACTCACGACGCACCTGCCGCCATCGCCTGAGATAGAGGCCCGACGCGACGGCGGCGCCGAGGAGCACGGAGGGGTTGAACGTCCAGGAGAGGTCGGGACGCATCGTGCGGCCATTTTGTCGAAACCGATGGACATCCGCCGCGCCCGGGCGTAGCATCGAAAGCCAGCAACACAAAGACGACCGAAGGGAGCCTACGATGCAGATCGACATCAAGGGTCGAAACGTCCCGGTCACCGACACCATCCGCGCGCACGCGGAGCGTCGTCTGACCAAGGTCGCGCGGCAGGTCTCGGACCTTGCCCGCCTGGAGATCGAGATCTTCAAGGAGCCGAACCCGCGGGTCGCCGATTGTCACGTGGCCGAGGCGACGCTCTACCTGAAGGGCGTGACCCTCCGCGCCCGTGACGCTTCGCCCGAGATGCTGCACTCGCTCAACCTGATGGTCGATGAGCTGGCGCGCCAGGTGAAGCGCCACCGCGACAAACTTCGCCATCGCCGCGAGGCCCATGCGGCCGCCGGCCGCCAGGCCGCAAGGGCAAGCGCGCCGGGCGCCGCCCAGCCCTCCGTCTAGGGCCCGGGGCGACGGCCGCCGGCCGAAGCGATGTTTAGCCGCCCCCGTCCGCGGGTATTGCCGCCCGCGGGTGAGGGTACGTGTTCTTCTCGGAGTGATGGGGGCGCTGGCGTTCGGCTCGACGCTTGCCGCCATAGCTGACGGCGCCGCCGCGGCATCGCTGGCGAGCAAAGAAGGCACCGCGCCACGACCTGGGCCGGCCGTGCTCTACGAACGCCCGGCCCACGCGCCGCAGCTCGAAAACGAACGCGGCTCGGTCTGGCACGCCCCTTCGATCCTGGCCTCCGGTGCGAGCGCCTACCGACAGGGTGAGTTCCTCTACCAGGGCTACGTCTACGACGATCACGGGGCCAAGCTCGTGACCGACCCCTCGAACCCGATGCACTCGCCCGGAGGCGACTCCTCCGGCGGCGACCTCTTCTCGGCGCCCACCGGCACCTACGACTACCCGAGCGGTCCGGGCTACGACGAAAACGCCGCCAACCTAATCGAGCTGCGCGTCAAGGCGCTCTCCTCCGCAACCGCGTTTCGCATCACGCTGAACACGCTGGAGAACGCCGAACTGATCGCCACGGCCATCGCAATCGGCGGCACGGCCGGCGAAACCCATGCGTTCCCGTTCGGAGCGAACGTGAGCGCCCCGGCGCGGTACTTCCTCACGATCCACGGCAGCACCGCCGTGCTCACCGACGCGCTGACCGGCAAGGAAGTCCCCGGCGCGCCGCCGAGCGTGAGCGTGGACCCGGTGCGCCGCCAGATCACCGTCCTCGTCCCCCACAGCGAGTGGAACCCGGGCACAGCAACCGTGCGTCTCGCCGGCGGCGTCGGGCTCTGGAACGCCGCCACGAACAGCTATCTGCTGCCGGTGGCCCAGCGGAGCGCCACCCAGCCCGGAGGCGCCGGCCCCGACCCCACGCCGCCGGCTTTCTTCGACGTCGCCTTCCGCTTCAACGCCCAGGAGCCCGTGCCGGGCACGCCGGGGCCGGCAACCACGGCCAACCCCGCGTACTGGCGGGAGTCCGCACAGGGCCAGGCGCTGACGAAAGGGGACATCAGCCCGTTCTTCGCCGAAGTGGATTTCGCCAAGCTGCACGCAAAAGTCAACGACGACATGCCAAACGGGCCGACCGGGGTGCCCCAGACGGGGGTCTTCGACCGGATCCTGGCCTCGCACTTCGCCGACTCCCAGGGCGCTGACTACGCCACCGGCGGCTGCGGCTCCTCGAAAGCCTGTATCGGCGCGATGCGCGGCCAGCTGCTGCCCTACGCGATCTACGTGCCCAGCGGGGCGCCGCCCGCCGGCGGTTACGGCCTGACGCTCCTGCTGCACTCGCTGTCGGCCAACTACAACCAGTTCGCGGGCAGCCACAACCAGTCGCAGTTCGCCAACCGGGGCTCCGGCTCGATCGTGATCACGCCCTCCGGGCGGGGTCCCGACGGCTGGTACTACGACCGCGCCGGCGCCGACACCTTCGAAACGTGGGCCGACGCCGCCGCCCACTACCAGCTCAACCCGTCCTTCACGGACATCGCCGGCTACTCGATGGGCGGGTACGGGACCTACAAGTTCACGAGCCAGTTCCCCGACCTGTTCGCAAAGGCCCAGCCGACGGTGGGCCCGCCGGGGCTCGGGATCTGGGTGCCACCCGGCGAACCGCAGCCGGGCGGCAACCAGTCGCTCACCCAGCGCATGCTGGCCTCGACGCGCAATGTCCCGTTCCTGATCTGGGACGAGACGACGGACGAGCTCGTGCCGATCCTAGGGGTGCTCGAACAGGTCAACACCTTCGACAGCCTCGGCTACCGCTACGAATTCGACCAGTTCCAGGCCGGCGACCACCTCACGCTCGCCATCAACGACGAATACGCCCCCGCGGCCGCCTTCCTCGGCACCGACACCGTCCAGCCCAACCCGCCGCACGTCACCTACACCTACAACCCCACGATGGACTTCGCGGCCGACGGGACCACGGCTGGACACGCCTACTGGCTCTACGGGGTCACGCTGCGAAACGGCGAAGGCACCGCACCCCTGGGCACCGCGGACGTCCGCTCGGAGGGCTTCGGCGTCGGCGACCCGACGCCCTCGGCAACGCAGCATGGGGCCGGCGCGCTCACGGGCGGCCAGATCCCGGCGATCCCCTTCACGAGCCAGGGCAAGACCTGGGGAGAAGCGCCCCCGGCGCCGGTCACCGACGCGCTCGACGTGAGCGCCCGCAACGTCTCGGCCATGACGATCGACGCCGCCAGGGCGAAGGTCGACTGCGCCGCCCAGCTGCACGTCACGACCGACGGACCGCTCAAGGTGAAGCTCGCCGACTGCCCCGGCACACCGTCCGCCCGGACCTTCACCTTCCCCGGCTGAGCGGCGCGGGAGGCGCGGCGGGGGCGACCCCGCGGGAGCTATCCTTGGGCGCATGCCCTCACTGCTCGATCGCGCGCTGAACGTCGGCGAGGCGAAGAAGTTCAAGACATACCAGAGACGCGTGGCGCTGATCTCGGCCTTCGAGGCCGAGCTGGAGCACGACACCGACGCCGAGCTGCGCGAGCGGATGGACGCCCTGCGCGAGCGTGCCGCCGAGGGCGAGTCGCTCGAGGCGCTGCTGCCGGAGTGCTTCGCCGTCGTGCGGGAGACCGGCAAGCGGACCATGGGCATGCGCCACTTCGACGTCCAGCTCATCGGCGGGATGGCCATGCACGAGGGGCAGATCGCCGAGATGAAGACGGGGGAGGGAAAGACGCTTACCGCGACCCTCGCCGTCGTGCTGAACTCGCTGGCCGTACGCGAGGAGCAGGCCGAGGAGCCGGATGATCAGCCGTCCGCCCGCAAGGGCGTGCATGTGGTCACGGTCAACGACTACCTCGCGCAACGCGACGCCGAATGGATGAGCCCCATCTACGACGCCCTCGGCGTGTCGGTGGGCGTGCTCCAGAACATGCAGTCCTACGAGGACAAGCAGGTGGCCTACGCCTGCGACGTCGTCTACGGGACCAACTCGGAGTTCGGTTTCGACTACCTGCGCGACAACATGGCCAAGGACCTCAGCGAAAAGGTCCAGCGGGGGCACTTCTTCGCGATCGTGGACGAGGTCGACAACATCCTGATCGACGAGGCGCGCACACCGCTGATCATCTCCGGTGCCCCCGAACAGGCGGCCGACCTGTACGTCAAGTTCGCCCGCCTGGCGCCCCAGCTGACCGTCGGCAAGACCCCCGAAGGGATGGATCCGCGGATGAAGAAGCAGTTCATGGCGGACTTCGACTTCGAGGTCGACGAGAAGCACAAGACGGTGTCGATCACCGAGCAGGGAGTGGCCAAGGCCGAGCGCTTCCTCGGCATCGACCACCTCTACCGAGCGGAGAACGGCCATCTCGTCAACCACCTGATCCAGTCCCTGCGCGCCGAGGCCCTGTACAAGCGCGACGTGGACTACGCGGTGATCGACGGGGAGGTCAAGATCATCGACGAGTTCACGGGCCGCATCCTCGAGGGCAGGCGCTGGTCTGAGGGGCTCCACCAGGCCGTGGAGGCCAAGGAGCGGGTGCCGATCCAGGAGGAGAACCAGACGCTCGCGACGATCACCTACCAGAACTACTTCCGCCTCTACGACAAGCTCGCGGGGATGACCGGCACGGCCCTGACGGAGGCGACGGAGTTCATGAAGATCTACGAGCTGCCGGTCGTGCAGGTCCCGACCAACATGGACATGGTGCGAGCCGACCGCAACGATCAGGTCTACAAGACCAAGGAGGGCAAGTGGAACGCGGTCGTGAAAGAGATCGGCTCACGCCACGAGGCGGGCCAGCCGGTGCTCGTGGGAACGATCTCGGTGGAGGTCTCGGAGCTGCTGTCCGAGCGCCTGACCAAGCGCGGGATCAAGCACACGGTGCTGAACGCCAAGCCTGAGCACGCGGCCCGCGAGGCTGAGATCGTCGCCGAGGCGGGTCAGCCCGGTGCGGTGACGATCGCCACCAACATGGCGGGCCGTGGCGTGGACATCAAGCTCGGCGGCAACCCCGAGCACCTCGCCCGTCTGCAGCTGGCCCGCGAAAACGTCGAGGCGACGGACCCCGAGGAGCACGAGCGGCGCCTGCAGCAGCTGCTTCCGGCACTCGAGGACAAGGTCCAGGCGGCACGCGAGCAGGTGGTCGAGGCGGGTGGGCTTTTCATCTGCGGAACCGAGCGTCACGAGTCGCGGCGGATCGACAACCAGCTGCGCGGACGCTCGGGCCGGCAGGGCGATCCGGGCGAGTCGCGCTTCTTCCTCTCCGCCGAGGACGACCTCGTGCGGCTGTTCGCGGGGGATCGCATCTACCGCATCCTCGACAAACTCGGCGGGGTCGACGAGGAGGGCAACGAGGAACCGATCGAGGCCGGGATGCTCTCCAAACAGATCGAGAAAGCCCAGAAGAAGGTGGAGGAGCAGAACTTCCTGATCCGCAAACGGGTGCTCGAGTACGACGACGTCATGAACGAGCAGCGCCGGGTCATCTACGCCTATCGCGACGAGGTGCTTGACGGCAAGAGCATCGGCGAGGAGGCGCGGCGTGAGGTCGCGAAGGTGATCGAGCGGACGATCGAGGAGTACACGCCGGGGGACTTCGTGGAGGACTGGGACCTCGACGGGCTGTTCACCGCCCTCGGCCAGTTCTTCCCCGTCGACCTCGGCGAGGACCTCGACCGCGAGTCGATGGATCACAACGCCCTCAGGGAACGCATCGTCGAGTCGGCCCTCGAGCGCTACGACGCGCGCGAACAGGCGCTGGGCGAGGAGCTGATGGGCGCCCTCGAGCGGTTCCTGCTGCTGCAGATCATCGACGAGCGCTGGCGCGAGCACCTGTTCGACATGGACTACCTGCGCGAGGGCATCCACCTGCGGGGCTTCGCCCAGATCGATCCCCTGGTGGCATACAAGAACGAAGCCTTCACGCTCTTCGGCGATCTCATGAACAGCGTCTGGGCGGACTACGCGCGGATGATCTTCAACGTCCAGGTGAACATCGAGGGCGAGAACGGCGCCAGCGCGCCGGTCCCGGCCTTTGCCGCCTCGGGGAGCTCGACACGGGCCGGTCGCGTCTCCTACTCCGGCGGGCAGAGCGCCGTCGGCGCCGGGGCGCTCGCGCAGGCCGCGGCGGCAGCAGGGGCGGGTGGCGTCGAAGCCTACGGCGCCGAAGGTGAACCGCTGGAAGCGATGCCGGTCGTCGAGCAGCGGGTGATCGACGAGGAGCACCAGGTTGGCCGCAACGACCCCTGCTGGTGCGGGAGCGGCAAGAAGTTCAAGAAGTGCCACGGCGCCTAGCGGAGCTCACGAGGCCCGGTGATATGGTCTCGCCCCTGGTCAAGTGGCGGTCCGCTTCGGCGGGGGGGTAATTCGGATGCGAATGGCGCAGACTCCCGCGGGGGGCGCTCCCACGGGGTTGGAAAAACTGCAGGCGCTGTCGGGCAACGGTCCTGTGTCCTACGGGCCGGTGCAGGACGCCGAACCGCTGTTTCGCGCCCAGCTGCGGACCCTGATGGAGGGTGGCGCGAGGAGTTTCTGTGACGTCGGGGGCGGAAAGAAACCGATCGCCTCGCTCGAGGAGATCGACCGCTCGGGCCTCGACTACGTCGTCTTCGACGCCTCGCAGGAAGAGCTCGACAAGGCGCCGGACGGTTACCACACCTTTCAGGGGAGCATCATCGACACGGACGCCGTGTCGAGGCTGGTGCACGAGCGGGGTCCCTTCGACGTGGTGGTGAGCCGCTGGACGGCCGAGCACATTCCCGATGGAAAACGCTTCCACGAGCAGGTGTTCACGATGCTCCGTCCGGGGGGGACCGCCGTGCACTTCTTCCCCACGCTCTACTCGCTGCCCTTCCTCTTCAATCGCCTGCTCTCCCCACAGGCCTCCGCCGCCATCCTGTTCCGCGCGAACCCCTGGCGCCATACGAAGTTCCTCGCCTACTACTCCTGGTGCCGTGGCCCGAGCAACAGGCAGACACGGCGCCTGGAGGAGATCGGGTTCTCGGTTGACCACTACGTGGGCTTCTTCGGACATGGCTTCTATGCCAAGGTGAAGCCGCTCGACGTGGCTCATAGAGCGGTCGCCAACGTGCTGCTCGATCATCCGCTGCCGAGCCTGACGAGCTTCGCCCTGGTCGTGCTCACGCGGCCCGTCTGAGCACTCGCGCTCCGCTTGATCGGCGCCCAGCCGTGGGCTAGGGTCGCAGGATGCCGGGCGCCACTTTGAGAGGCCCGCAGCACGGGCGCGCATGGGTCCCGATCCTGCTGGTGGCGCTCGTGCTCTGCGCCCTGCTCGCACCGGGCAGTGCGGCGAGGGCCTCCACGGCCAACGGGTGCCCGCCTCCGGCGGGAGCCCCGACGGGACCACAACCCGGGCCTCAGCCGGCCGCCGAGCAGATCCTCGTGTGCGTGGGCGCCCAGGCGATCACGGGGGCGATCTACTCGCATTGGCTCACCGTCGCCGAACGCGCTGAACCGCTGCCGCCCAAGGGGCCGTCCGCCCCGGGGGCCAACCCGCGGCGGGGCGAGGTTCTGGGATTTTTGATCTCCTCCTACTGGGTGGAGGGGGAAGCCCGCGATCTGCACATTCGTGTCTCGGCGG